>Ga0210241_101802_pt1 | contig 14473 bp, 4 predicted proteins | sample ChrtobMetP5a_8mM_FD_155488 | JGI IMG/M metagenome (GOLD analysis project Ga0210241, IMG submission 155488) | Chrysochromulina tobin associated microbial communities from unialgal haptophyte culture, Seattle, Washington, United States - P5a_8mM | ecosystem: Host-associated > Algae > Haptophytes >...
GCCCACTCAATGAACGCGCCGAATTCCGGCGAGACGCCCGTTGGCACGTCAAGCGCCATGAGCACGCAGTTGGCGAGGATCACGCCCACCACCAAGAGGTCGACCGTCGGCGAATCGAGGAGCCGCAAGCACGTGCGCCGTGGCTCCTCATCGGCGCGGAGCCCCCAGGCCAGCCTCGAGCGCGTAGCTCGGTTGTCCTCCATTTGGGGTTTTGGTGTGTGCAAACCAAACAAACAATCACATGTTTCGGAGATCTCGTTTTGTGCCGTTTACGAATCGCGCGGAGGGGGGGGCGTCCGAGCGACGCGGAGCGCGGTTCACCCGCCACAGTTGATTAGTCCATGTAGATGTATTCTTGAGGCGCGACCGCGCATGGAGTGTGTCGTGTGCCCCGGTCGTGTGGCGGATCGCGGTTCGCGGAACGCGGATGTGAGGCGGTGCGTTCGCGTGTCGTCTGAGCTGACCTTATCGGTGTCACCGACCTTCCGCGCTTGACTATGTTTCGTGTGGTAGTGGCCGATCGGTGCGCGCGCGCGCTCGCCAATACAAATGTGTTTTCTCTGCTACATTGTACATGTTTCACATGTGTGTGCAATGTACCTCGATCAATGTACGTCTCGCTCCGCGCCAAAATCCTCTTGCACGCATTCATCCGCCGGCTGACCAAAGGTCGAGAGGGGGCTCCTCTCCTGCCCCGATCTTTATAGGCGCTCTCGTGGGCGTCGCCCAGCTTTTCCCGCGGAGCGCCCGAGAAGACACAAAGTTGTCGCGTCGCCCGAGAAGACACCTCAAGGATGATCTGCCTCCGACCTAACGAAGATTCTCAGCTGCGGCTCATCGCGTTCCCGCACGCGGGAGCTTCGGCAACGGCCTACCGCGAGTGGCAGCTGCCAGCCCCGTATGAGCTCTGGGCCTTTCAGCCCGCCGGCCGTGGCCAGCGCTTCTCCGAGCCTGAGGCATCCAACTTGCGTGAGCTGGTCAATGATGCGGTGGATGCACTGCGGCCCACGCTCGACACCGGTGTGCCATTCGCCTTCTTTGCTCACTCTTTTGGCTGCATCGTCGCCGTTGAGGTCGCTCGTCGGCTCATCGACCTCTGTCTGCCAACGCCACTCACGCTGCTGCTCTCCGCGCATCCAGCTCCGGGAGTCGCCCTCGACGCTGCCCAAGCGACGCTCTCGCAAAGCCCTACTGACGCGGTGCGCGCGCGCGCGCCGCAACGCTCCCGTGGCCGCGCACCACCGTGCGTGTACGCCTGACCTCACGGCGCCCTCTCCTGTGATTGAGTGGCAGGCACTCCTCGATGGCCTGCGGCTGTGGGGATTCGCTCCCGAGACTCTCGGCACAAACGACCCAGAGCTGCTCGCGCTCACGGTGCCACCCATCCGCGCCGACCTCGCCATGCGCGAGGCCTACTGCGCCGCCGCCGCCGCCGATCAGGCCGCGGGCGCGCCATGTGCGCCGCGGCTGCCAATGCCGGTCCACGTCTTTGGAGGCTCCGAGGACCACTCGTGCCCGGTGGCGCACCTGGGCCAGTGGGCGATGCTCGCGCCCACCTCGATCCTCACGGCAGCCGATGCCGTGCCTGGGGCCTCGAGCTGTGCCACCCCACGCGGCCTCGAGGCCGAGGCCGAGGCCGACGTCCCTTTCTCATGCACGATGCTCCCCGGGGGCCATTTCTACTTCGAAAGCGAGCCTACGCGCGCCACGCTCCTGGGGCATGTGAACGCACGGCTGAGCGCGTGCGTTCGCCGGCTGCCTGCGTCGATCATGGTCGGGCCGGCGCTGCCCGCGCTGCCCAGCCTGGCCTACGTACATGAAATGGTCGAAGCGTGCGCAGCTCGGGCGCCCCATACGGTCGCAATTATCGGCACGGACGGCACGCGGCTCACTTACCAGAGGGTCGTGGCGGAGGCGACTCTACTCGGAGGATGGCTGGTAGCGGCGGGCGCGCAGCCGGGCACTGCCGTCGCACTCCTGATGGGCCACCAAGCCGAGTGCGTTGCTCGCCGCTCTCCTCCGCTCTCCTCCGCTCTCGTCGGCCACGTCATGCCCCGCGTGGCCTTGGAACCCCTGCCCCGCCCTCCTCTCCTTTCCCTCCCACCCCTCCACCCCTTGCACCCCGAACGCCCAGAGGCTCATCGAGTGCCTCGCTTGTGTTTCCGCCCGGCTCGCTTCGGCAGGTTCATCATCGCGATGCTCGGTGTCTTCATGACCGGCGGAGCATTCTTTGGACTCGAAACCCATTTCGGACCTCAAATGATGCACTCATTGCTCGGCGACGTGCGCCCCGTCGCCGCCATCACCGAACAGCGCTTCCTGGAGAAGCTGAGCAGCGCCCTGGCGTTTGTGGCGCCCGATGCGACGTCGCCCACTCCGCTGCTCCAGATGGATGAGCACGCCGACTGGCGCGCCTTGGTCGCCACCGTCGCGGCGAGCGCGCCGCCTCGTAGCGCTTGGACACGCGCGCAGCCATATGATCACGGCATCATCACGTTCACCTCGGGTACAAGTGGCAAGCCAAAGTGCCTCACGGTCCCGACGATTGCGTTCGCCGTCTCGTGCGTCGCGCGCCATGAGAGGCTCCCGTACCGCGGGCACCCGTACTCCGGCGAGGCTGGCGACGGTGTGCCGGCGGGTGAGGTGGAGGCGATGAACGTTATGTTTAACTGGGAGGCCATGCGTCCGCTGTGCTTCGGCGCGACGGCGCTCGTCATCCCGGACGACGTGATCAAGGACACGACGCGCCTTGTGGCCTTCCTAGCGCAGCATGGTACCACACGCCTGCTGACGACGCCCTCGTTGCTGGCCACCATCATCGAGACGGCGGCCGAAGGAGGCGCGAGCGCGGGCAACCTGTCCGCAGCCCTCTCGAAGATCCACATGTGGATGCTGTGCGGCGAGGTAGTGCCCGCGGCCCTTCCGCGGCGCGTCGCTCTCGCGGTGCCCCACCTCACGCTCGTGAACGACTATTCGACTTGGGAAGGCTCTGACGTGACGCTCGGCCTGCTGTCGGGCGCTCCCACCGCCGCCAAGTGCGCGCCTATCGGCACAGTCATCGCGGGCGTGCGCTGCGCGGTGTTGCACCCAACCACACTTGAGCCGATGCCTAAGGGCTTCGTTGGCGAGCTGTGGGCCGCGTCGCCGATGCTCTACACGGCATACGTCGGCGCACCCGCCCTAACGGCCGAAAAGCTCCAGCCGATGCCACCTGCGATGCGCTCGCTCTCGGGCATCGACGCGGACGAGATCTGTTGGCACCTCGCCACGGCCCACGCGCAGGCGACAGCGGAGGTGGCGGCCTCGGGACGCATCGAGCGGGTGCTGCCGGCGGCGCCCACGAGCGCAGGCGCGCCGCCATTGGATCCACTTGCATACCGTACGGGAGACCTAGCGCGCTTGCTGCCTGACGACTCCTTTATGATCCTCGGGCGCATCGGCTCGACAATCAAGATCCGTGGCTTCAAGATAGGGCTGCCATACCTCGAGGCGACCCTCGCTGCGTACCCCGGCGTGGGGCGCGTCGCGGTGGTACCGTTGCTCGACGAAGTGACCAACCAGCCCACCGCGCTCGTGGCTCACCTGCTACCCGACGCGAGCGCCGCCGAGAGCGCTGCCCGGGACGAGAAGGCTTGGCTCAACTCGGTCCGCGACATGGCCAAGAAGGAGCTCGCGGCGCACGAGCTGCCCTCTTACTGGATGCTGAGCAGGGAGCTTGGGGTGAGCGAGGGGGAGAGCCGCAAACTCGACCGCAAGAAGCTGCCTGCACCTCCCAAAGCTGCCTCCAACATTCCCAAGGCTGCCACGTGGCCGATGCTGCCACACAGCTCGCGCCTGCAGCTCACGCCCTCGCAGCACATGGAGGCGGAGATGGCGCCCATCTGGGCCGAGATGCTCTCTCTCGAGCCAGGAGCCTTCGATCCGGACGACTCCTTCTTCGACTTAGGAGGCCACTCGCTGCTGGCCTCGAAGCTCGTCGCTGCGCTCAATGGGCGGTTGGCCGACCTGCTCGGCGGCCAGAAAGTCAGCGTCATGGACCTCTTCAACAGCCCCTCGCTTCGCTCGCTCGCCACCTTCCTCGCACCCAAGGGTGAGGTGCCTGGTGTCTTGCTTCCTACGCTCGCGGCCACGGCCGCGGCCGCCGCACCAGGCGGCCGAGTCGATCTCGCTCTCATCGGGCACGCAGGCCTTTTTCCAGGCGCTGACACCGTCGAGGAGCTCTGGCAGATGCTCTGCGAGGGGCGCAATGCGCTGCGCCTGTGGACGGCGCCCGAACTGCACGCCAAAGGCGTCGCGCCCGACGTGCGGCTCCACCCCGACTTTGTGCCCGCAGCGTACCTGGTGCGTGGCGCGCAGTTCTTTGATGCGGGCTTTTGGGGCATCTCTCCCATCGAGGCGCGCATTATGGACCCACAGCACCGCAAGTTCCTGCAGGTCGCGTGGGCGGCGCTCGAAGACGCAGGCTACGCGCCGCGCGCGGGCACGCCCGCGAAGACGGCAGTCTTCGCCTCCTCGGGAATGGACGGTTACCTCGTACACCACCTCAAGGGCAAGCCGCTCAAAGACCCGCTCGACCCTGGCTCCATCTTCCTAGCCGAGGTTGGCTCGGAGAAGGACTACATTGCCACACGCGTCTCGTACGCACTCGATCTGATGGGGCCTTCGCTTGCGATCAACTCGGCGTGCTCGTCCGCACTCTCGGCCGTGGCGCAGGCGTGTGCCTCTCTCGTCTCACGCCAATCGGACATGGCCATCGCCGGCGGCTCCTCGCTCACCTTCCCGGGAAAAGGCTACCTTTTTGAGCAAGGGCTCGTCAGCTCCATCGATGGCAAGGTGCGCCCTTTTGACGCGCAGGCACATGGCACCGTGTTCGGCGACTCGGTTGGCGCGGTGATCCTCAAGCGGCTGCACGAGGCCATTGCTGACGACGACAACGTACTCGCCGTCATCCGCGGCTGCGGCGTGACGAACGACGGCGCGCGCAAGGCGGGCTACGCGGCGCCCGGCGTCGCGGGGCAGGCGGCCGCGATGGTGGCGGCGCTCGAGATGGCCGGTATTGCCTCCAACGAGGTGACGTACGTCGAGTGCCACGCGACCGGTACGCTCGTAGGCGATGGCATCGAGCTGCGCGCACTCACGGAGGCCTATGCGGCCACCGCCACCGCGAAGCTCGTGGGCCACTGTGCCATCGGCTCTATCAAGGGCAACATCGGGCACGCAAACGCGGCGGCGGGCATCACTGGCCTCATCAAGACCGCCCTGTGTCTTTCGCGGCGCACGCTCGTGCCGACGGCGCACTTCAACGCACTCAACGCCAAGGTCGACCTCGCGGGTGGTCCGTTCTTCGTCGGCTGTGCCAAGGGCCAGCCGGAGGCGTGGGCCGCGCCCGCGCATGGCGGCTCACGCCTGGCGGGTCTCTCCTCGTTCGGCATCGGCGGCTCCAACGTGCACATGGTGCTCGAGGAGCCACCGCCGCTGCCGGCCGCTCCAAACGCGGACGAGCCGCACGCGATCGCGCCGTGCGTGCGAGCGACGCACGTGATCACAATCTCGGCCAAGTCGGCGGGCTCCCTCGGGCGCCTTGCCGAGCGCCTCGCCACCTTCCTCGCCGCCGACGCCGCGGCCTCCGAGCGAGTGGTGCCTTCGCCGGGACGCGCCTCGTGTGAATTCACAGGTCGCGCCTCGTGTGAATTCACAGGTCGCGCCTCGTTGGGTCGCGTGGCACACACGCTTCACCTCGGGCGCGAGACCTTTGCCCACCGTGCCGTCGTGGTGGCCTCCACGGCCGCGCAGGCCGTGGAGCAGCTCCGCGCAGCCGCGGAGAAGGCCGCGGGGACAGGCGGCCTCGGCTCGGGACGAAAGGCACCCGCGGTGGTGCTCATCTTCCCGGGCCAGGGCTCGCAATGCCCGCGGCTTGGCCAGGGGCTGTACGAGGGCGAGCCGATCTACCGTCGCCACGTGGATCGGATGTGCTCGGCGCTCTCTCCGCTGCTCGGCTTCGATCTGCGCGCCGAGCTCTTCCCAAGCGCGGAGCAGGAGGCGGACCCGCAGTACCTCGGGCGCTTCAACACGCCCAAGGTGACGCAGCCGGCCATCTTCGTCACCGAGGTCGCGCTCGGCTATACGCTGATCGACCTCGGGCTCAAGCCCGTCGCGATGGCGGGCCACTCCATCGGCGAGTTCGCCGCCGCCACGCTCGCCGGCGTCTTCGCCGAGGGCGATGCGCTCGAGCTCATCGCGGCGCGCGCCATCCTGTCGGCGGGCGCGCCCGAGGGCAAGATGCTTGCGCTCAACGCGGACGAGGCGACCGCCCTCGCCGCATGCGCCGCCGAGGAAGGCAAGCTGTGGATCGCCGTGCGCAACGGGGTCGGCCGACAGGTGCTCGCCGGGGAGGTCGCGGCGGTCGATCGCGCCGCAGCCGCGCTCGGCGCGAAGGGGTTCACGTGCCGCGCGCTGCCTGTGAATCGCGCGTACCACACGCCTCTGATGGCGGAGGCGCAGCGCGTGCTTGGCGAGAAGCTCGCGGGCATGAAGTTGCGTCCGCCCTCGGTCCCACTCTGCTGCAATGGCACGGGCACTTGGATGACGGAGGCGACCGCAACGGACGCGTCCTATTGGGCGGCACACGTCGCCTCGTGCGTGCGCTGGGCCGACAACATGGACGCGCTCGCGACACGGGCGCCCGCGGCCGTCGTCGAGGTGGGCTCGGGCTCGTCCCTCGCGCCGCTCTTGGCCGAGTGCAGGGCGCCCGGCGCGGCCGATCTGAGCACGATCTCGACGCTTCGTCATCCCAAGGTGGCCTGGGAGAAGGGCGGGGCCGACCAGCAGTGCTTTGGCGAGGCCCTCGCGAGTCTGTGGGAGCGCGGATGCGCCCTCGACTGGCGGGCGTACCACGCCGGGGAACGGTACATCAAGCTGCAGCTACCGACGTACGCATTCGCCGAGGAGGTCTATTGGGTTGATGACGACGCCTCGATGTACGTCGCCTCGAGCGCCTCCGAGCTCGAGGCGGCCGAGGCAGAGGTGGCCCTTGAGGACGCCGAGCACGCCGCCAAGGGCGGCAAGGGCGCCGCCAAGGGCGCGGATGAGATGGAGCCGAATTTGGATGAGGTGGAGCCGAGTCTCGTGAGGCTCCACGTGGCCACGGCCGAGCGCAAGTGGGTGTCAGCCTACTGCCTTGCGTACGCGGGTGGTTCGATTGCCGCCTTCTCCGAGCTCGCGCGCGCGGCGCCCGAGTGGATGGAGGTGATCGGGGTCGAGATGCCCGGCAAAGGCGCTCGGGCTGACGTGGCGTGGCCTGGTGAGGCTCCCAACTTCGAGGCGGCCGAGGCGGGCGCGTCCACCGATCCACACGTGGGCGCTCGCGCCGAGGCAGCGATGATGGAGCGCCTCGCTGACCGACTCGCGACCGACTCTGCCGGCACGGCGCTCGTGCTCGTCGGTTGGTCCATGGGCGGGATGCTCGCCGCCGAGCTTGCGCTCGCCCTCACCGCGCGCGGCTGCCCACCGCAGATGCTCCACGTGGCGGGCCGCATGGCGCCCGGCTCCTTTATCGCGGCAGGCGACGACGTGGACAAGTACCTTCTCGCGTCCGATGAGATGAAGGCGACGGATGCGTGGAAAGAGTGGCTGCTGCCGACGCTCCTCGCTGACCTGCGCGCGGACGCGCGCGCGGAGCAGCGCGCGCGGGTGCTCTGGGTTGCGAAGAGCGCCGCCTCGGGCGCACCGCCGCTCCAGTGCATGCTGCAAGTGTGCGCGGGCACCGAGGACGCCGCCTTCCCGCCAAGTGCAGTTCAAGCGTGGCGTCCGTTCACCTCCGGCGCCTTCGAATCGCATCTGCTGTCCGGAGGGCACGACGTTCTGCAACGCTGCACCGTCGAGCTGCTCCGGCTCATCGTGGCTGCGCTGCTGCCCGCCACGCCGCTCTACAGCGTCAAGTGGGTGCCGACCGCCGGCAACGCCGGCAGCGCGCAGGCGCTCCCGCCGCTCGCTACCAAGGGGCCACTCACTTGGCGTACGCTCGGCTCCGAGCTCGACCCGGAGATCGCCCCGCAGATCGGCTCGGAGATCGCGGCGCATGCCGACGAGATGCAATCTCCGGCCATGGCGGCAGAGAGCACGGTGCTCAGCGCGGCGCTCGGCTCGCCGCTTGGGCTCTTGCTCTACGTGGGAGCTGTGGTGGACGTGGGCGCGCAGCAGCGCCAGTGCTGGCAGCTCCTCCGGATGGTGCAACGCTTGATCGCGAACGGCGCGGCGGGCCGGCTCGTGCTCATCTGCCCTGCCGACTCGACGTGCAGCGGCTTGGTGGTGGGCGCGTCGAAGGCGGTGCCTCTCGAGGCGCCCGAGCTGCACGTGCAGCGCGTGCACGTGCCCGCCGCCATCGACGTGTTCCGCGTGGGTCTGCTCGGCCAGATCGAGGCGGTGCAGCACGGCTGGCTGCGCTGGGTGGGCTCGATCGCCGCACGCCATCCAGAGGAGACTGACTTGTGGATCGACCCGTCGCCGCCACACGCTCTCCTCGCGCCGCGCCTCGTGCCGCACGCGAGCCTCCCCGCGTCCTCAGCGCCAGCGCTCGACCCGAACGGCACGTACCTGATCACCGGCGGCACGGGCGGCGTTGGCGCCGCCGTGGTCGCGTGGCTCCTCAATGAGCAGCGCGTGCCGCCAGCGAATCTGGTCCTGCTCTCACGCCGGCGCATCGAGCCGCCGCAGAAGGGCGTCACGTGCACGCAAGCGGATATTTCGTCCGCCGCGTCGCTCCGCGCGTGCGAAGCGCTCCAGGCACTGCAGAGCGTCGACGGCATCTTCCACTTGGCGGGCGTGCTGGACGATGGCCTGATCGCCAACATGAGCGAGGGCCGATTGCATGCGGCCGTCCAGCCCAAGGCGGGGCTGCTCGAGCTGCTCGAGCTGTGTGCGGAGCGCAAATGGCGCCCGCGCTGGCTGCTCAATGCCTCGTCGACCTCGTCGCTCCTTGGCTACGCGGGCCAGTCCAATTACTGCGCAGCCAATGGGCTGCTCGACCAAATGGCGACCTTTGGGCTACCGGATGCCGTGCAGAGGGCGCTCGACGTGCCACCGCTCGTGCTCACGCTCAATTTTGGGCCGTGGGGTGAGGTGGGCATGGCGCGCGAGGGCACCAAGGCGCACGAGCAATCGCTCAGGTCGGGTGAGCGGCCGATGGCCTCAAGTGTGGCGATAGCAGGCATCGCCGAGGCGCTGCGCGAGCTCCGCGCTGCCGCCACCTCGGGACGGCTGCATACGAGCGCGACCGAGGCGCCCGGTGCGGCGCGCGCGCCGCACACGCGCGGACTCCAGTTTGCCATCGCCGACGTCGAATGGTGGCGCTCGCCGTGGCCGTCGCACTCGCTCGTGCAGGGCATCATGCGTCGCGTCCCAACGGCCGAGGCGGTGCTCAACGTGATGGTGGGCGACGACGACGACGAGGCGGCGGACGAGCGGCCGATCAGGAAGGGCGTGGCGCGCAAGGGCGCCTCGTTCAAGGACGAGGGCGCCAAGTCGGGCGGCAGCACGAGATCGCCCCGGAGTGTGGCCCCGGGCGCGGGCGCCATGTCGGGCGCGGGCGCCATGTCGGGCGCGGGCGCCATGTCGGGCGCCAGCAGCAGCGCCGACGGGCAGCAGCGCGTCGAGAGCTTCCTCAAGGGACAGCTGAGCGTGTGGCAGCCGAGCTTGTCACTCGCGGAGCTCGGCCTCGACTCGCTCGACCTCGTGCAGCTGCGCAACGGCTTCCAGAAGGCATTCAAGCTGCAGGTCCCGATGGCGTACTTCACGAATGCGCAGCAGACGCTCGAAGAGCTTGTAGGCAAGCTCATCGCCAAGGTGTGAGATGGCGCATAGGTAAACATATGGTTGTGTGGATGTGACACGGCGGACCGGGATTGGGTGTGGCCATTGGGCTCAGCGTGTGCTGAGGAGCTCGTGCTGGCACTCCTCCACTGCACCCTGGCCAGTGAGCAGTGGGGGGGCTCAGCGTGATGCAACCGCGTTGAAACGTTAGGCAAGTGGGTTTCACCTCATATAGCTCATTGAACAGGAACTCTGACCCAACATGATCGTTGATCCTCACTGTGTGGGAAAGCAATTGTGCTGTGAGTACTGAGTTGCAAAATCAGGTGGTGGGGATAGTGTGTGAATCCAGATAAAGAATACCTCCCCCTATCCCTTTGGGTCAAACCTGCGCGAAGGAGCTGGCGCCTTTCTGCTCCAGCCATGCAAACCTGCGTCGGCTTTCCAAATGAGGAAAGTTTCTGGGCGCGGCGCGCCCCCTCTCTCGCCTTACGCTGCATGCGAAAGAGCGAGGAGAAAATGGAGGAGTCAACAAATCACGTGGTAGCCGAAACTGAGCCAGGGCCAGCGATGACGGCAGCTCCCGAGGAGCTCGCGTTCCCCGAGGGCTTCACGTGGGGTGCGGCGACGGCCGCATTCCAGATCGAGGGCGCCCACGACGCTGATGGAAAAGGGCCAAGCATCTGGGATGACTTCTCACACGCCAAAGGGAAGACATACCGCGGGCACCATGGCGACGTGGCTTGTGACCACTACCACAAGGCTGAGGCCGACGTGGCGATGATGAAGGAGATGGGCCTGCCCGCGTATCGCTTCTCCCTCGCTTGGGCGCGCCTCTTCCCCGATGGCACGCCCGCGTCCGAGAACGCTGCAGGCGTAGCCTTTTATCGGAAGCTGCTCACGCTGCTCAAGGAGGCAGGCATCCGAGCGATGATCACGCTCTACCACTGGGACCTGCCCTCGGCTCTGCAAGCCAAGGGCGGCTGGCTCTCGCCAGAGGCTCCAGGCTGGTTCGAGGCCTACGCGGCACGCTGCTTCGAGCTCTTCGACACGGACGGCTTCGTCGACATGTGGTTCACGTTCAACGAGCCATGGTGCATGTGCGCGCTCGGCTACGGTAGCGGCGTGCACGCGCCCGGGCGCAACACGGACCCGGGACGCGAGCCGTACATAGCGGCGCACCACACGCTGCTTGCGCACGCGCGCTGCTACCGTCTGTACAAGGCCAAGGGGTACACCCGCCCGATAGGGATCGTGCTCAATTCGGAGTGGCGCGAGCCCGCCTCCTCCAACCCGCGCGACCTGCAGGCCTGCGCGCGAGAGCTCGCGTTCATGCTCGGCTGGTTTGCGGAGCCCATCTTTGGCAGTGGAGACTACCCCGCCGAGATGCGCGAGCGCTGTGCCGAGCGTCTGCCCACTTTTGACGACGAGCAGACGGCGCTCGTGCGCGGCTCGTCGGACTTTTTTGGCTTCAACTGGTACTCGGCTCGCATCACCGCCGAGCCACGCACGTACCAGGTGCTCACGGCGCTGCCCTCGCTCATCCGCATGGGCATGGGCGAGCCCTATGGGCTCACCGGTTGGTTGCGTGCGAACGCGCGCGCTGCCTGGAACCAGGAGGGACCGGGCAACTACTTTGCCGACATCCATGCGATGCCCTCGTTCAAAACTACGTGGTCGACGACCCACATGACGTGGCCAGTGGTGCCGTGGGCGCTCGCGCGCATCCTGTGCCACATCACCGAAAAGTACAAGCCGAAGGGCGGCATCTACATCACCGAGAACGGCGTGGCCGTCGCTGGCGAGGACTCGCTCAGTGCCGCACTCGACACGCGGCCGGGCAAGCCGGGGGCGCGGCGCGTCGCCTATGTGCGCTCGCACCTTGTCGCCGTGCAGCGCGCCATTGCCAAAGGCGCTGACGTGCGCGGCTACTTCCTCTGGTCACTCATGGACAACTTTGAATGGGCATTTGGCTACGCGAAGCGCTTCGGCGCGGTTCATGTCGACTACCACACACTCGTGCGCACCCCCAAGCCGGTGGTCGCCTTTTACAAGAGCGTGTGCTCGTCGAATGCCGTCAGACCGTCATACACGGAGGCCAAGCTTGATGTCTTCGACAAAACGGCGCTCGACTTCCGCGTGGACCACTGGTAAAAGGGGCGAAAAGACCAGTCCCCGCGCGGTTCGAGCGGGTGCGCGGCTGCGAGAGAGCTTGAGAGGAGACTCAGAGAGCGAGAGAGCGACCCGGGGAGAGCTTTGAGAGAGCTGTCTCTCTGAACTTTGGGCACCTGCGTACAACTGATGTTCTGTGAATACTGATGAGAAGAAGTGTGAACCATAGAACCCCATGTTGCTCTCACTGGTTGCTCTAGTAAGAGCATCTGTAAGAGCCCCGATCGACGTGCATAGGGTTGCGCATGTGCGGCTGCTTGACACGCGCCAAGCCCGTGGCACCAGCGTCCGCTGATACCAGCCCGCAGCGTGTTGCCAGCCCGCAGCGTGTCGCCAGCCCGCAGCGTGTCGCCAGCCCGCAGCGTGTCGCCAGCCCGCAGCGTGTCGCCAGCCCGCAGCGTGTCGCCAGCCCGCAGCGTGGCACACTCAAGGCCACGACGCCTTCAGCCGAATTCGAAGTTTGCAACATACTCGAGGCAATCAGGGCCGGCGACACGAGCGCGACCAGCAGGTTCATCGAGACGGATCCAGCTGCTGTCAGCACCCCGCTTGTGCTGCATGTGGCGGCAGAGCTCGGGAAGCCAGAAATAGTGGGCTTACTGCTCGCCGCTGGCGCTGACTGCGCAGCGGTGGACGAGGATGGGCAGACTCCGCTGCACGTAGCGGTGGCTCATCGACGTGCAGCAGCCGTCGAACGGCTCACGGCGATGCAGCCGTGCGCCGAGCTCCATGTCACGGACAACTACAAGATGAGCCCGCTGCACCTGGCATGCGAAGATGGCGACGTGCAGATCATCGCGTTGCTTCTCGCAAGGGGCGCGACGCAGACGCCTAGCTCGCCAATGCGACCGCCTCGCACCTGGGCCCTCGACGGATCGGAGCGCGTGGTGTCGCTTGCCGACGAGTCGCCGCTGCCAGATACCGACGAGGCCGCCAGCCGGGGCGTGGACGTGTCGCACGCATCGCCTCTGAGCGCGCGACGCAAACAGCTGCTACAGATGCAGCAGCAGCACGGCGGGTCCGCTGTGTTCATCGCCCGCTCGCACTCAAACTTCGAGGCGGTGGCGCTGCTCGAGCGCGCGGCGAGCGGCGAGCAGATTCCCATGCCTGCCCTCTAATGCAGGCAGGGGTGGCGCTCTGGCTCAACTCACTCAGCGGTGGTGGTGTGCCGGTCTCTGCCCGCGGGTGTCGACTATCGACCGCGGGAGCCGGGGAGCGGCACATCATGCAGCACATACTATGGGCGAGCGCGGAGCGGTAAGCAGGCCGGCCCTGCACACCGGTTGGGTGACGTTAAGTTTCGTCACCACCCCAGGGTCCCTTTCAGGCCGAGCCCAAGTGTGCACAGCACAACGACAGAAATCAGAATGATGCTTTCACGATCACGTGGCTCCCTTGCTGCATGCTGGTTCCTACTCCCTGAGTGACTGTGCACGTTCCGTCCGAAGGGCCCTCACGGCAAGCGCACAAGTGAGTTCAAGTTCTTGAAAAGTAGACAGCACCCTAGAGCATGCAGATTTTGCAGATTAGACAAATTCTCAAAAAACCGGAAAAAACCCAAATGCGGAACAACCGACGGCTCCGCACACCACAGGCGCGGCTCCGTTCGCGTTCCGTGTTTTGGTGACCTACGGATCGCAAATAGGTCAGCAACCGAGCAAGGCCTCTCACTTTTGCTTCCCGCACGCAAGGCCGCGACGATGCTCCGGATTGCCCTCGTCCACGCCCTGGTCGCCGCTGCATCGGCTACCATCCTCGTGAGGGACGACTTCTCGACCGACGGCAACCTCGTGGGGTCGACGCCAGACGTTGGCGGCGTGTGGGCAGCCCAAGGGGATGGAGCCGGCTCGGGCCCTGTCGTAGTCAGCCAAGGCGCGCTCGCCGTGAGCAGCGCGTCTGCAGAGGACGTCTACAGCAACTTCACAGCGGTGGTGTCTACGGGCTCGGTGTACGCCGGTATGGACATCAACTATCCCACCCCGTCTTCCCTTGAGGGCACCGCCGTCGTCACGGCCTTCACGCACTTCAACTCCTTCACTGCGTCTGCAACAACCTCCTCCACATGTCTCATTAGCCCGACTGGCCAGACGAGCACAGGCTACAAGCTGAGGCATGGGGCGTCTACCACCGCAGAGACTCTGGCGTATGGCAACACGTATCGCCTGGTCTACCAATACGACACCGTTATCCGCAAGTGCTCGGTCTGGGTCAACCCCACCTCGGAGGCCTCCACGCGCATCATGACGGCTAATGTTGTCGCGGCGGATACCACGATCAGCGCAGTCGCTTTCCGGCAGACGAACTCGACACCCCCCTGGACCCTCTCGATCCGCAACCTCATAGTCGCGACCACCTTCGCAGAAGCGTGTCCTCCTCCTCCTCCTCCAGCGCCGCCCTCGCCGCCGCCGCCCTCGCCCTCGCCACCGCCGCCCTCGCCGCCGCCGCCCTCGCCGCCGCCGCCCTGCCCCCCGCCGCTGCCGCCCTCGCCGCCGCC
>Ga0210241_101816_pt1 | contig 14348 bp, 2 predicted proteins | sample ChrtobMetP5a_8mM_FD_155488 | JGI IMG/M metagenome (GOLD analysis project Ga0210241, IMG submission 155488) | Chrysochromulina tobin associated microbial communities from unialgal haptophyte culture, Seattle, Washington, United States - P5a_8mM | ecosystem: Host-associated > Algae > Haptophytes >...
CGGCGCGCAGCACATCCCGATCAGAAAAGTTCTGCGGCAGCACGCATCCCGCGGCGACCAGGTTCGCCGCCTCGCTGCGACGGCCGTTAGAGCGCAGCGTCTCGGCACGCGCCAGCACCGCCTGCTCTTCGTCCGTCCACTCCATGTCTTCGATGAGCACGAGGGCGGGCATCCTCGCCACAATCGGACGCCCGATGGGCCAGCTCGACCCAGGAAAACGACGACTTTTTTCCGACGATCCCATTTTATTCTGTAGACTAGACGTGTCCCGCGGCGAAAAGCGCCGCGGCGGTGAACTTTGTCTACACGTATCGATTACCCCCCGTATCATGATAATACAGACACAGTCACATTATCATGACACAGTCACAGGCTTTTTGTTACTGTTCGCTTACATGTAGAACATGTCAAGGATACATGTACATGTAGACAGGTCCGCACGTGAACAGCACGCCAGGGCAGCACGCTCAGTAGACATTCGGCTTAACGCCACGAAAAAAGAAAAATGGCATGCGAGAAAGGTTTCATTGGACACGGCGACTTGTGCCGCTTGTCACTTGTGCATGAAAACATGTAAGGTTAAAGGTAAGCCCGCCCCTCCCCCTGCACTAACGGTGAAGCAGATCCGCCCAGAGGAGCTGAGCTGCGTCAAAAGCATGTGAATGCTGACTGGCAAAGAGCACAGCTCAGCCTGCGGCTACCTTCCTGCGGAACCTCGGACACTCGGGGCCGTCTATGTAAATGCCCGTGTGTGTCGAGGTCGCAGCGTCCCCTGGTTTGCCTCCCAAAAGAAGCAGCAGCGCTCGTTCGCTGGCCCCCTTCAAGCCAATCGCCACACGACGGCAAGGCATCTGACTCGTCCATCGTGCCTCGCTGCCAAGATGTGTCCAGTTCCCACCCAGCACGCCCTGCCGGCTATAGCCACGTCGCCATTCCGCACACGCATGATGAGCTTGGGGTTGGAGGGTTGATTGAGAGCATTATGGACAGGTAACATCACAAACTGGCTGTCAGGCAGGGCCTGGGACGACGGATCTATCGGGACACCGCGAAGTGGCCTCTGTATCTCGAACGCAACGTACCCCTCTACCGGTACCGCCGGACGCGCCCGCCGACCTAATTAACAAGGCCGGATTTGGGCGGGTAGTTGCATGAAACTACCTCGCCTTGGCGATTTGGGGCGCGTCGTTCTGGTGTATCGCTTCGAGTGACTCGAAGCGAGGGTGGGAGTCCCTGGGGTGTAGTGTAAGGAGGGTGGAGACGTATCATCACCCCCTCGAGCTCGCAGTAGTACGAGAGCTCATCAGAGTACGTCTTCCAACTGGTGCAGGGATTGCGTCTTCTTCCCTGACTCAACGTGCAGTATCGAGCAAGCAAACTCGAACAGCGCAGCGTCGGCTCTACTATCGTCGGTAGACAGCAAGAACACTGGGTGAGCCCGACTAGACCTGACGGGCTGCACCCTAGTGGGCGCCGTTGCTACTACGGTAGCTGTCTCGGGTGGCGACGGCACGGTAGCATACTGACCCTGGTACTCCGCCTTACGGAGGTCGATCTCCTCCAGTATACGCCGGTCGGTCACCCGACTCACGATGGATGACAGTCGCTCGGTGGTGATCGTGGGGTGACCCTCCCACTTGACTCTCAGCTTCCATCCACGGCCGGATGGTTCAGCACTAACGATGCTTTCGATGTCGTAGAGTTTATCCTCACGCCACGCGTGCCATTCGTCTGGCGCATCGTCGATCGGTAGCGCAGGTAATTTATCGGCGACCGTGGGGGTGTTGGTGGGCGACACTAAGGTGTCCGATTCCGGCGTCATCGGCAGGGCATGCTCGTCAACATCTGGCAACACAAGTTCGGGGTCGTGGAAGAAGGGGGCAGCGAAACTGCACTTCCTGAGGGACTGCCAAGGAAGTACATCAGGGACTGATCCGTCCGATGGCACCTCGAGTAACACGGCATGTGGCTTAGCCGCGAGTACCGTGAACGCGTGCCTCCAGGCGAGTCCCTTGCCATGTTTACGTATGTAACGCGACTTCTCCGAATCGCTGTACTTCAGCCACACTTTATCTCCCGGTAGTACTGCCCGGAGTGGCTTCGAGGAGGGCATTAGTCGTGTCTCTGCATCCTTGAGATCGTCAAGCTCTCTCGTGAGTCGCAGGTGCATTCGCCTCATTCGCAATCCGAGCTCTTGGATAGTGCGTTCCTCCGGGCTGGCGGTGGGGAGTAAATATGGTTGCTCTAAAGCTGCAAGCGTCGGTGGGGGATAGCCGAAAAGGGACACGAAAGGTACTTGCGTGTCGCGCGATAATCGTTGGTTGACACAATGCTGGATCGCGGGGAGAAGTGGCTTCCATCCTTGGTAATCGCTTGTGTGCCGGTCGAGGGCAACCTTCAGTTTTTTTACAGCCGCCTCAGCAAGTCCGTTCGCCTGCGGTGTGTGGGGCATGACATGTATCATACGGTATCCGTACAACTGCTCTGAGGCATCCATGAGCTTGTTGGCGAAAGCGCTTCCGTTGTCAGCTACGATTACCAAGGGCGGTCCAAAGATAGAGAACACATGCGTGATCAATGCATCGAGGGTCTCCGAGGCTGTGGTTGACTTCACCGGGTTATATAGAGTGAACTTGGTGAGTGCGCAGACGGTAGCAAGTACGTACTTGTACCCATCGCACTCGGGGAGCTCTCCCTTATGGTCCAGATGGATGACCTCGAACGGCCTGGTCGGGGTGGGCGCTGAGCCGATGGGCACGGACATAGTCGCCTGGGATCTCGTGCTGCCGCACTTCTCGCAAGCAGCCGCGAAAGAGTGGCATTCTCGCTCCATTCCAGCCCACCAGTAATGGGCGCGTAGTTGCCTGAACATGGTCTCTCCCCCAACGTGGCCACCTCCATCGGCCATTGAGAAATGATGCCTGGAGAGTATTGCAGGTCTAAGCTTCAGCGGCACGACTATTGCCCGTGAGGGCTCTCCATCCTTGAACGTTCGCCTGTATAGGGCGTCTTCGAGTAGCTCGTACTTGTCGCATGCTCGCACTCGCTCGTGGTGGGAGATTCTTGCAGAGCCTCGCAGGGCATCGATGACGGCCCTGCAGTCGATATCCGACAGCTGGTCAGCGAGCGTGGGATCGGTAGTAGGGGCTCGGCGATCGAGGGGCTCCCGATCAGGTCTATCCTGCCACGCGAAGCTATCGGCGGGCACTTCTCCCGTCTCCTCTCTGACTGTCAATATCGGTGAGGTCGGTGGTAGTGGCTCACCGTAGTCGGCCCAGTTAGTCAACACAGCGGAGATGACCGAATCGTTTGGGGGCGAAGTGGGTACCCCGCAGTCACGGAGGATGCGCGCGACGGCTTGGGCGATGATCGATTGCAGCTCAAGTGGGGGCGCGTGGGCACCACGTAGTGGTGCGAAAGGCGATGATTCGATCATGAAGTCGCACTCGGCGACCACGGTGCCGATAGCGGTGTCGACTGGGGTCAACTCGGTGGGGTCGAAGTGTAACTCCTCGAGGGTCAGCGTCGGGCGGAGGCGAACGGTCGCCTCGGCTCTGCCCAGCTTGCGCGAGGGTGATCCAATTGATATCAGGACATCGGCCGTGTCATGGGCATCCTCAGGATGCACAACACAACCCAACTCGGTAGCGGCCTGCGTGGAGATTGCGAGGAGGCAGCTGGCGTCACGCACTGTGAACTCGTCCCCGTCTGCCACTAGCATCACAGACGGCGGGCGTCCGGCGACCCTGTGGAAAATGTCGATGTACCGAAGCCATCTGGTCAGGCTGGGGCATGAGTCGTGGCGGAGGTCGTCCACTAGTCTACCGACTTGCAGCACCATCTGCTGTAGCCTATCCGGGTTTCGACTGAGGGCACAAGTAGCGTGGGTATGGAATTCGAGGTTGAGCATCTCGTCCTCCTTACCGGCGGCGGCAGACGCTCGATCTCGCATGCCACGGCCGGGAATCTCGGGTGCTCCGGAGGAGGACCAGAATCCGTCGGGGTCGTCCGCTCTGCGCCTTGGCTCGTACAGCTTATACGTGGCCCCGGATAGGTAGCGCTTCCCCGTAACGGTCGGGGACCTTACGAACAGGGGTGCGTCTCCAACGTACTCGAAGAGGTCGTCAGGCAACTCGGCGGTATCGTCCCGTACTTTAATATATTTGTGGAAGGCGGTGAACCTGCTGAGCAGGTCGGCGAGCCCATTGTCGGCTCCCTTACGGTACGCGATCTTGAGATGCGGGAGGAAGGTACCAATCTCCATCCCCCATCGCTGCAGTCTGGGCGGGGCGATGTGCTTCGTGAGCATGGACGTTGCCACCGCCGAGTCGGTATACACTGTGGTGGGGTGGTATGTGATGAGTTCGGCCCAGTGTCTGATGCAAAGTAGGATGGCCCCGGCCTCCTTGTCGAAGGCGGCATAATTCTTCTGCGCGTCTATCAGGGTCTTCCAGTAGAATCCGATGATGCGTAGCTCCCAACCTGCCTTACGTCTCCAGTGGTTGTCCAGGGGGTCCTTACTAGCTGACCTGGGCTCGTCCCCGCCGTCGTATGAGGGAGGTAGGGGCCCGGGAAATTCATGATGCTGCCACTGCATGAGGACGCCGCCCACGGCGTAATCGGAGGCATCGGTGCATATCACGAACTCAGCGTTGGGGTCGTCGAATTCAGGGGCGGCAAGGATCGCTGCCTCGTCCAGGTGATCGACAGTTGCTTGCCAGGACTGGTTGACGTCCTCCTGTTCATCCCCGTTGAACGACTCAGGTGAGAATTTGCCGTTGCTGACTCTGCTTCTGCTGCTGGAGCGGGCCTTGTGCCTCTTGCACGCGTCTACCATCGGCGCCGTGAGTAGTGACACCCTGGGGATCATGCGACGGAGGAACGCGATCGCACCAAGGAAGGTGCCGGCCTCCTTGGGATTGGACGGAATCCCTTTACTCATTATTTCTTCGATCTTCGGCTTCTGGAGCTGGAGCCCGTGCGGTGTGGCCACGAATCCGAGGACGTTGACCTCGGGCAGTAGCAGCTCGCATTTTGCTCCCTTGAGCGACATACCTGCGATCGCCATACGTGATAGCACCCTTTCGAAAAGGTCGACAAAGGCGCCGAAGGTAGTGGCACGCATGCAGATGTCGTCGATCCACGAAGTGGCACCACCCTCTCCTTGGCCACCGTCGAGGTCCTTGCGGCGGTGAAGTCCTTTGAGGGCGAACTGCATACCCCTCGAGTAGCCAGCTGGGTTCCTGGTGAGGCCGTACGGTGCAACTCTCCACTGGAACAGGGTACCTCCCATGGCACTCGGTAGGATGAATGCTGATTTGTGTCGGCAGCTATCGGATAGTAGGAACTGGTAGAAGCCTCCGGCGGCATCACAGAGTCCGAGGTACTTGAAACGCCCTCCGAGTCCGTATAGGATGTCGGACTGGGTCCCTAGGCCGCCGGCGTCAGGGATGGTGACGGAGTTGACTCTCCGGTAGTCAATGGCAAACTTGATCTTCACGTCTTCGGGCGTCGAGTCCTTCTTCACTCTGACTAGCGCCGGGGAAGCCCAGTCACTCATGCTGGGCTCTATCAGGCCCGCCTTGAGCAGCTTGCCGATCTCTGCCATGGCGGCATCCCTGAGCTTCGCAGGTATGGGGTAGGCCGCTTGTGACTGGGGCAGTGAGGTGCCAGTCGGGATATCTATGACCACTAGGTAAGATACCCGAGGCACCTTTGCGTCTCGAGCCCAGACGTAGTGATAGCGGAGCGCGACCACGTAGAGTTCTCTCTTCTTATCCTCGTGGAGAGGCTGGTACCGTCCATCGGGCATCCTGGGGAGGTCTGGGTCGATTGCTCCGTCTAGGTTAAAGCCCAGGTTCCGTAGGTCTTCGATGCCGCCATCGTCGACACCCCGTAGGGCGCCAGCATCGTCCTCCAGGACAGCGGCAAGTGTGGCGAACTCTCCCTCCGCCTCGGCACGGGCTTCAGTCGCCAAAATGAGGTTAGCCGGGCATGTGATCGGGCGGTCAGTGGGGTTGGTGACCACAAAGGGCGTCTTAGCGCTGGTGGGGTTATGCACCGTTTCTTCGAGGGACAGGAGTCCGAGTTGGGCGAGGACTGCGCTTGTCCGGAACAGGGTCGGCGTTAGGCGATCCGGGTCGAGGCCGATGATCCTGGGGTCGAGGACTGCGCGCCTTCCAGGTTCTATGATGATCGCACTCTCCAGCCTCAGTCTCGCCGGGTTGAAGTCGGAGCGAGTGGTTGGGAGTTCGATATCGCCGTCTGGGGAGGTGACTCGTAGGACGCTCTTGTCAGCATCGTACGTCATAGAGGTTTGGGGGCTGGGCATATCGTCGGGTGAGCATTCTGTACAAGCGAGTATCCGGGAGGTCGGGGGGCAGTTGTCGCAAGTATCGCAAAGGGCCGTGCGTATGGGTACACCGTTGGACGGGGTGCCGGCTACGTAGAGGCGCTTAGCGTTACAGTCGATAATCATGCCATTCTTCGAGAGGGTGTTCACACCCAGCAGGCAGTCCACACTGAGCTGGGGGAATACGTAGGCGTACGTAGTCAGCTTGAGATCTCCCATCCAGACGGTCAGCGGAATTCGCCCGCTGATAGCCATGGGGTTGCCCTGCGCATCCTTAAACCGGCGTTTGCTGGGCGACATGAGCTTGAGGAGTTCGGGGGCGGTCCTAGCTAGGAACCCATGCTTCAGAGCTGTCCAAGCGGCGCCCGAGTCGACCACGCTACTCAGGGGGATGCGTGCGCCGGTGCCATCGTCAATGAGTAAGTCGGCCCGTACTGAGTAGTACTTAGTGGTGTCCTCCTCCTCTTCCGAGTCGAGGGTGTCCTGCCAGTTCACGTTGAATAGTGGGCATGTCTCGTCTTCGACAGTGGGTGATTCCCGAAGTAGCCTAGTGGGGCATTTGAAGAACACCGCCTTCTTCAGGTCCTTCCTTGGTATTTGGAGGTGCCCGTCTCGGGTGGCGTCCAACGAGGAATCCACGTCGTGCTGGTAGGCAGCGCGCCTAGCCTCGGTCATTCGCGAACTTTCGTAGGTAGGGAGATGGGCGAGGGTGTCGGTGGTGGTTCGTCCTTCGGCCATGGCGGTTGCCAGGGCGCGTTCTTGGCGTAGGGTGCGGAGTAGGAGGGACAGCTCTAGGGTACGGTCCACGGCCTTCCCCACTTGCAGGCGAGCTTCCGGCTTGAGTGATGCCAGGTCCGAGTGTTCGATCGCGGTCCTAACGTCATGGTCGTCGGGGATAAGATGGCTCTCAAGGTCGGTAGCACGCTCGTGCAGCGATAAGATGTACGTGTCGATGCATCCCGGCTGGGTGAGTAAAACCTTCGTGGCGTTGTCAAGTAGTCCTTGCAGCACCGACGCGTGTGCTTCTAAGATGTGGGTCAGTTTGACCCGTCTGCTGAGCTCGAGCCTCAGGGAATCCATGGCCTCGTCGTGGGCAGTCTCGGCCACGCCTGGGCTGAGCGGCGGATTCTCGGGGACGGTGGTGGTCTCAGTGGTAGGATCTTCCAGTAATGATTCCAGCCATTGTTTGGCGAGAGTAGGCGGGCAAGCGTTGCCTATCTCCTTGATGGCGTGCGACCAGACCGGGTCGAATTGGTAGTCGTCGGGGAAAGTCTGTACTCTGGCCATTTCCCGTACGGTGAAGTAACGGAGTCCGTTATCGGTGGTCACTGTGTTGTTTCCTCCGCCAGGCCCATGCACTCCGGCCCTAATAGTCTTGGCCTGCGTATCCAGTGCGCTGGGCTCGTGTCCGTCGTAGCTAGTGGCCTGTCCAAGTAGTTCGTGCCTGTTGGTGCCGTCGGGCTCTCCAAGGTCTTGGAGCGCATCGCGTAGGGTGATTGGGGGTTTCGCCTTGGGTAGTCTAATGGGTAGGAGTGATCGTCGCCCCATGATTAGGCATCGTCGTCGGTACTGTGGTACGCCATAGTCCTTCGCGTTGACCTTTGATATCTGCACGTGGTATCCTAGGGCTTGGAGGTCAGCGGTTAGTTGCCATCGGGCGGTATCGAACTTAGGTCGCAGGAAACCGTCTACCATCTCGATTAGGAATGCTTTAGGCTGGATGCCGCTGATAGCTCTCACAGTGGCTGCCCACAGGTTGCGCGAATCCTCCTCGCCTAAGCTTCTGCCTCCGATTGACCAAGGCTGGCAAGGTGGTCCGGCTGTGAGTAGGTCGGCACCGTGGTATTGCGATAGGTCGGAGTGTTCGAGTAGGCCGTTGACTACGTTGGTGAACCCGTTAAGTTTGAGGGTGGTTGCACATCTTTCGTTGGACTCTATGAGAGCTAGGTGTCGGAATCCGAGTAGCCTGGCGGCATGGGCTAGTCCGCCGCAGCCTGAGAACAAGTCAACGGCGGTACGCTCGGTGGCAGCGGCACTGTCCTGCTTACTGGAGCATAGGTTGGTCACCCCCTCTAAGCTGGCAGTGTCGACTCGAGTCGGAGGGGATGTCACCCCCTCATCCGTGGCGATGGGTTGTGCCGCGGGGTATGGGGCGTCCCTGTCAATGTGGGGAGTGGGCGGCAGTGACGCGACCCCTTCGCGTGATGTTGTCGCGTTGCCAACGTCTGGCGGTAGTGGCGATGCAGGGTGGGGATGTACCCCCTCATACATGGTTGCGGAGTCGCAAGGGTTGGGGGGATGAGTAGTCGGGAGGGGAGGCACCGCGGGTGGGTCGTGCGGTGCCGAGGCTCCCTATTTGCCTTCCGAGCCGGGTTGGAGCTCTTGCAACCGTTCTGCGTCGCGGGCGAGTCGGACAGCGTCGCGATCCCTCTGTCCTTGGCCGGTGTGACGGTAGATTGTGGGGCAACGGTTTTCGAGGTGCGGCATAAGGCGGCTTTCGGGTGGGCAGTTGGTGCATGGGCGGTTGGTGGTGGCGTTGTACGCTTCCGCCGAGGTGACCTTATCGCGTCGTCGGTACAGTTCTTTAGCCTTTTCTGTGAGGTCGTCAAACCTGAGTGCAGGCCACTTCATGAGCTTAAGGGCCCCGGGTGCAGGTGGGGGTGGTCGGCGGTTGTAGGTGAGGGCGAAGAGTTCAGACTCATCCTGGAGATCGTCTGTGTCCATCCAGGCTAGGAGGTCGTCGATAGTCGAGACGTCGTGTGTGGCGCTCGCGATACAAAATAGGTGTGACATGGCATCGGCCGTATCTTCTGGTGCGACCGCGAGTTCAAATACTGGGGGTGGGCGCGGTACAGATGATCCAGAGATGGGTGGTAGGTTGACTGGATGGGCACGGGTATGACGGCCAATCGCAGCAGCTGTGTCCTTAATGGTGGCGGCGTGTTTTAGGTCAGTTGTGGAGGCCGCGACATTAGCGAGGCAGTGCTGCATCGTCTGCGCGTTGTGCGCGTTCATTTCGTGGAAGGCAGCCATCGAGGCATCGTTTTTGTCGAGTCGTGAGCCGAGATCCTTGCTGACCTTGGCAATAGTGCTCTGAATGGTGTCGAGGTGTTTCTGGATGTTAACCTGAAGGGAACCGACCTTAGCCTCGAGCGTGGATTCGAGGCTGTCTTTGAGGGAACCGACCTTGGTCTCGATTTGCGTTTGAACTTTGTTGACATTAGCCTCAAGTTTCGAGAACTGGGTGTCGGCGGCGGTGGCTAATCGGTCGTGTTGGCGTTCGATTGTTCGAGCGCCGGAACGGAAGCGCGGCGGGTCGCTGACCTGAAGGACTTCGTCGTCGTGGTGCACAGCTTGGATGTCATCCCAACAGACGAGTGCAAGTTGGTCGGTCGGGGCGACAAGTACACGTTTGTGGTGGCCCAGGATCTGTTGGATCATTGCGGGCCACCAATCAGCGAGCGCACCAGTCTTTCCGACGAAGGCAAGGTCGGCGGGGTGTGCAATGCGGTGCGTGTGGATGCCACGGTTCATCTCATTACGGTGAAGGTCCGCGAGGCCCTCAACTTGGTTCGAAAATTCCGCGTAGGTGGAGAGGGATGGGATTGTGGAGTGGAGGAGTAACGGCTTCCCGAGTATACTCGAGAGTTGCAGTGCGAAAGCCTTCGGCAGTGTGCCGGCGCTGTGGGCGCTACGTAGGCGATGCGCAATGTCGCCGAAGAAAAGAAGGATGCGCTCCTGCATAGCTGGCGTAAGGCGAGCTGTAACAGATGGCAGCAATGTCTGAATTTGGCCACCTTCACACAGGCTGAGGAGTAGGTTAGGGCCCCATAACTTGGAGTAACGCAGCCAGTAGGAGTTGGCCTTGAGGAGGTAGTCGACATCCGAAGTGTGCTGCATGGTTGAGAGCTGCGTGAGAAATTGGCGTGCCTCCGAGTGCAGGGCGCCGTCGCGCGAGGTGCCGAGGAAGGCGCTACGTATAGCCGCGAGGCAGACGCAGAGGACACTAAGGAACAAGCGTTGGAGTCGGGGGTCGGCAGGGTTACGTTGGGCTTCAAGGACTGAGTGGGCATTGAATTGCTTGTAGTGCTCGAGCTCCGATTTGAGGTGCTCCGCGACGTCCGCGGAAACGATGGTGGTGAACTCGGCGGAGTCGTGGTGACGACGGAGTATGGCAGCGAGTATGGTCTGTAGCGGATCCGTTTCGCGGAGGAGGTCGGCAATGAGGGACGCCGTGTCTGTGTGTAGTGTGGTGAGGAGGAGTTGTTGGAAGTCCTGGATGCTGTGGTTAGGCGCCCAGGAGGGCAGGGCGCCAGCGACGTCGAGCTGGGGGAGGCGATTCCAAAGTGTACGACGAGAGGACTCGTAGGGTGACGATGTGACATCCGGTCCGTGGTCACTCGGGAGGGCGTTCGTGGAGTCCTCGGAGTACGGCAAATGCATCAGGGCGTGCAGGAGCGTCGAGCGGATGACGTTGCGTTCGCGGGTCCGCGTGGGTGATGGGATTGGGGCGAGGTGCGCTTGTGAGGCGGCTTTGACTGCAGCGCAGGACAGAGCGTGAGATGTGATGATGTCCCGAACACTGTCGTTAATGCCACAGAATTCGAGGGTTTCGATGACGACGGGAATCGTACGGTTCGCGTCGAGGCCCATGGCGTGGGGCAGTGTAATGCGAAGGATGCCGTCGAGGCTGTCATCCGTATTTTCGCCGTGTTGGAGCCGAGCAGTGAAGTCTTCGAAGTGCATGTCGTAGTCGGCGAGGGCGGTGAAAGCATCGCGGCGGTTGATGCGGAATAAGCTCCAAACCGCCGTCTCGATCGTAATGGACGTTGTCTGCGGGCGCGAGAGTGTCCAGATTCGGAATTGTTCGGAGACGAAGGCAGTGGCAATATCATCGATGTCGACGACCGCGAGTACGGCGTAGAGTTTGGCGCCTTCGACGCGATCGACATCGACAGCTCGGCAGTATCCGGCGTGGCGCTTATCGTGTGCATGGGGCGGGCTGTCGCCGAAGGTGTGCTGGTGGGATACATCGCGAGGGCGGCGCGGGGCGCTGTCATGAGAAGGGCGATGGGGCTCGGCGGTGTCGAAGCGTGCGGCGGGTGAGTTGTGATGCGATGGACCTGCCGCTTCCGGGTGGCGGAGGCGGGGTGGGGCGCGGGAAGCGTGCAGTGGCCGACCCCGCCCAAAAGGCGGAAGGTTGAATCTATCTGCACCCGCCCCGGCAGTGGTCGGTGGTTGTCCAGCGGAAGGGTCCAGCGCTGGGGGCTCATCGGTGATTGGTACATGCCGGTCCAGAGTCGATGTCATAACGGTTGTGATGAGGGCTTTCATCTCGTCAAGGCTCGTACGTGCGGCGGTGTCGAACACTTTGAGGGTAGAGCGAAGTTCGTCGCGCGAAGCATCGTGCCTGTCCTCTTGAGCACGTGCGTGGGATTCCATTTGAAGTGCAAGGCGTGCGGCAGCCTCTTGGTGTGACTGGTCACTGATGCGTTGAGCGGAGGAGAATTGGCGGAACTCATCGGATAGAAGGTGTAAGTCGGAGCCGAAGTGCTCCGTGTCACCGCGGAGTCGAAAAAATTCCCCGGAAAGAATGCGGAGGTCAGTACCGAGGTCCAAGAGTGTGGCACCATGCTCGTCGGTGATAGCGCGTAGGTCGGCGAGGGCTGGTGCAGCGGGCGGGGGGGTGGTTGTGCTTGCCGTGGCGCCATGGGTGCTTGCGAGGGCATCGAAATGTGTGACGAGATCAGGGACGTGCGAGGAGGAGGGTGCGGGCGCAGGAGAGGGAGCGGCGGCGGCAACGGCGGTCAGCGGTGGATGTGCGGGGGGTGGGTGGGAACTGGAGGCACCGGCGTCCGTCGGGGTTGGTTCGGCAGCGCTCGGGGGTTCGCCGAGAGCTCCTTCGTCTTCGTCGGCGCTTAGGGCGTCGAATGTGCCGCGTGTCGGGGTGGCGGCAGGCCTCTTGCCTTTCCTCGTACCGCTGCCTCGTAGGCGGAGGGACGGCACGGCGGGTAGTGTAGGCGGTGTGGGTGGCGCCGGTGGGTAAAGCGCGGCGGTCGCGATGGTGAGGTGGTGGGTGTGGGTGGGGGTGGTGACGGTAATCGCGAGGTCATCGGTGTACCGTGTCATCGTGACGTCGTGTGACAAGGGACAGGGGTACGTGTCGTTAGAGTTAGAATCACTCGACGTGTCGTCTAGAGCTGAGGGCTCTGGCGCGCTGCGCTTGACTTGCCCGGGGCGACACAGGGAAAGGCTGGCGTGCAGGCGCTGCGCCTCGAGCGAACAACAGATTTCTTTGCGTTTGGCGTCATCCGTGGCTTCGAGCCGGTCATACTTATCTCGGAGCGCGGCACACAGGGCGCAAGGCTCGGGTGCTGACGATGGGCCGGGGGAAGCGCTTGATGCGCCATAGCGGACGCGCGTGCCGGGTTCGATTTGGCCTGCCTTGAGCAGTTCGCCGACCTCCGGGGGGTGTGTGTCTTGGTCGGTGCGCCTATCGGGCGCATTACCTGATCTCGGTCCGGGGTTCGGACCGCCTGAAATGATGGAGCCCGCCGTCCGGAGGGCGCTCACTTTGCAGCGCATGCCGTTCGTGAAGTACGGTAGGGACTGGATGGTGGTGCTGTCCGGGGTGATGATGGATGTCAGGCATGCGGGCGGCCAAATGAGGAGAGGCACGTCGTACGCGATACGGGCGGTAATGTCGACGGGCATGACGCCGCATACGCCGATGAGGTGGCGGTGTAGATCCGCGGTGGTCGTGATGAGTGAGACTGACCCACCTCCCCCTGTGGTGCAGGAGAGATAGAAGACATAGTGTTGTCCTTGAGCAAAGAGGGGTAAGTCGACAAACCCGCGCAACACTACCGCGGCGCTTCGCACGCGTGACCACTCCGAGGAATCACGTTCCACGGAAGATCCCACAGGGAACGCACCGGTACAACGCGACACACACAGGTGAAACGACAAGCGGAATGGGGGGGTTCGGGAAATGTAAAACGACAGATCGGCTGTCGGGGGACACTGTCGGCAGTCACTGTCGACCTCGGCACCGGTTCGTCAGGTGCCGGTAAAGCCGAGCCACGGCCGTCTACTGTACGGATTGAAGTGCTTTGCAGGCGCGTTGTGGCTGCACTCTGATACGTCGATAAGATTGGCTTCGTTAAGGTCGCAACGACGCCTCGCGTCACGAGATGGCTTCGATAAGGCCGCGACGACGCCACGCGTCACAGTCTGTAATAGATTGGCTTCGATAAGGCCGCGACCGCGCCGGTGGTCGTGATCTGTCAGGTTGGCTCGATAAGTACACGACCGCGCCGGTGGTCGTGATCTGTAGTAGATTGGCTCGATAAGTACACGACCGCGCCGGTGGTCGTGATCTGTAGTAGATTGGCTCGGTAAGTACACGACCGCGCCTGTGGTCGTGATCTGTCAGGTTGGCTCGATAAGTACACGACCGCGCCGGTGGTCGTGATCTGTAGTAGATTGGCTCGGTAAGTACACGACCGCGCCTGTGGTCGTGATCTGTCAGGTTGGCTCGATAAGTACACGACCGCGCCGGTGGTCGTGATCTGTAGTAGATTGGCTCGGTAAGTACACGACCGCGCCTGTGGTCGTGATCTGTCAGGTTGGCTCGATAAGTACACGACCGCGCCGGTGGTCGTGATCTGTAGTAGATTGGCTCGATAAGTACACGACCGCGCCTGTGGTCGTGATCTGTCAGGTTGGCTCGATAAGTACACGACCGCGCCAGTGGTCGTGATCTGTAGTAGATTGGCTCGATAAGTACACGACCGCGCCGGTGGTCGTGATCTGTAGTAGATTGGCTCGATAAGTACACGACCGCGCCTGTGGTCGTGATCTGTCAGGTTGGCTCGATAAGTACACGACCGCGCCAGTGGTCGTGATCTGTCAGGTTGGCTCGATAAGTACACGACCGCGCCGGTGGTCGTGATCTGTAGTAGATTGGCTCGATAAGTACACGACCGCGCCGGTG
>Ga0210241_101823_pt1 | contig 14300 bp, 11 predicted proteins | sample ChrtobMetP5a_8mM_FD_155488 | JGI IMG/M metagenome (GOLD analysis project Ga0210241, IMG submission 155488) | Chrysochromulina tobin associated microbial communities from unialgal haptophyte culture, Seattle, Washington, United States - P5a_8mM | ecosystem: Host-associated > Algae > Haptophytes >...
CCGCCGGAGACCGCCATCCGCAGGCACTGTCCAAGACCGCCCGCCTCAGGTGCCGCAGGAGGTGCAGGCTTGCCCGTCGGAGGAGCGAAGGTGCCCGCCGCAGGCGCTGCCGAAGACAGCCCGCCGCCGGAGCCCGCCGTAGGCGAATCATCCTGCGGTGGTTGCCGGTGCTGCAGTGGCGGCGAGGGGCGCGTTCCAGTCTGCGGGTGACAGTGATGAGTGATAGGGGGGTGTGGGGGGGGTGGCGCCTGGGAACGCCTGGGGGGCCTGGGGGCTGCACCAGTGTATGAGTAATGCTCCTGGGGGGGGGCTCCGCCCCCCCCCAGGAATAGGGGGGGGTCCCCCAGGAGTTGTAAATTTTCCTCTTCCATGAAAAACGGTCCAAATTCACGCATATGTCTTCTGAATGAAACTCGCGCCGTGCGCGCCTCGCTTCGTATCTTTGCATCGTTGAAACGCGCGCAACTTCCGGAATAGCCTACGGAAAAATGTCCCGTGTTTCCTCAATGCATCTCGAGATCCTCAGGCTGCCTGAGCTGCGCCACCACTGCGAGAAGATAGGCGTGCCAAAGAGCGGCAACAAGGGCGAGCTCATCTCTCGCCTCGTGACGGCGCGCATCAGCTATGACAATCTCCTCGTGGAAGACCTCAAGGACATCCTCGACGACATGAACCTTCACGTGAGCGGCAACAAGTCCGAGCTCATCGCGCGCATCATTGGGGGCGGTTCCTCTTCGGCTCGCGGCGCTAGCAGTGCCTCTGAGGTGGTCAGAGGCAATCAGTGGCCATCAGAGGTAATCATAGGCACTCCCTGGCAAACGGACCCAAGACGGCCACATCGCGTGCTCATTGTACGTGTGCACGTGTGTGTGTGCGCAGCAGCAGCAGTACGGGCAATACGGCGGCGGCGTCGGGCAGTACGGCCAGCCGCAGCAGCCGCAGGTCGCCGCCCAGCAGTACGGTCAATACGGCGGCGGCGGCAGGCAGTACGACGTCATCGACGGATTCGATCCGGCCAGAGCATTTGGTGGCGCCAGGCCCGGTTGGGTCTTCAAGACGGGTGGGCACGGCCCTGGCTACTATCGGGAGGCGGCAGCCGGCCAGCCGCAGCAGCCGCAGTTCGCCCAGCCGGCAACCCACGAGGTGCGCCCGATTCGCGTGCAATCAGAGGTAGTAATCAGATGTATCCAGAGGCCCTCAGCAGGCCTCACAGGCCCTCAGTGGCCATCAGTGGCACTCAGAGGCTATCAGAGGTCATCAAAATCAATCAGTGGCAATCAAGAAGGCACCGGGTTCCAAGATTGCCCCGAGGCCACGACGCGTGCTGAGGGTGCTGAACGTGCGCGTGCGTGTGCGCGTGTTCGCAGCACTTGCAGGCGCAGCAAGATGCTCAGCTTGCTGCAGCTCTCGCTGCGAGCCTCGCCATCTCCGGCCCTGTCACACCGATGATCAATGAAGGTGCCCCGTGGGACTTCTTCATGTCTCACGTACAGCGCGAGAGCGGCCCTGATCTGGCGCTCATCACCAGGGACATTGAAAAGGCAGGCAAGAAAGTGTGGCTGGATAAACTCATGAAGGACTGCAGCACAGCTGCCATGATGGAAGGGGTGCAGCATTCTAAGACGTTCGTGCTCGTGCTGAGCGATGGATACTTTGACAGCCAGTTTTGTGTCATGGAGCTCCGTCGCGCCATCACCCTGGACAAGAAAATCTTGCTGTGCCACAAGCAAGGTGTGAACGTCGGAGCCATCCTGCAAAGAAAGCCACCCGATCCCGAATTCGCAAATATTGGCGACAAGCAGTCGCTGGAGCTCGTCACTTCCGATGCAATTTTCAGAGAATTCACAGCCAAACGCCTGATAGATTCCGCGTCCAGTCGCGTGTGAATTGCGGCGTGCCGTGGGCGCCGTGTGAGCTGTAAACCTGGTCGCGCGTTGAAACGTTACTCGTTACACGTTAGATCTTAGAATTGCGGTGTTCATCAAAGCTACACACGAATCAGACTAGCCTGATGAGCGCGACAACACCCGGCGTCCCTGCCAACGAAGCTAGAGCACCCACAGGCTTAACCACAGGCTTACATCTTGGTGCGGGTGGGCGGGACCACTTAGCTCTCATCGGAAAGCTCAACAGGTCAACACCATGCGCACCATTGCGCTTCGCATTCAATTCCCAAACAGGTGTAGGGTTGGGGCCTTATAAACATGAAAAATAGTAGACCACTCCCCCTCGGGTCAACCATTCAATTCCCAAACAGGTGTAGGGTTGGGGCCTTATAAACATGAAAAATAGTAGACCACTCCCCCTTGGGTCAAGATCGAAAGTTTCCCCCCGAGGTGCAGAGATGCCGAGTAGCACACAATCTGCAACGTGTATCTCCCTACTTGTGGGATTAATCAGGATGCGCATCGACTAATATCGAGACTTGGGCCTCGAAACCTGAGCAGCAGATCTGCAACGATATGTATCCACATGGTACCCCATATATGCCCAATATCCCACACGGCCGAGAGATGTCTTCCTTCCCCCCTGGCCGGGCTCCTGTGGCTCCACCGACTGTCTCTTTACACGTTGGTTCACGGCCGCTTAACCGTTGGGGTCAAGCGGCAGTCATGTGGGATAGTCAAGCGGCAGTCCAGGTTGCGGCCATCGAGTGACAGCGTTAACGTTCACACCGCTGCGCGCGCGCGCGCGCAAAGGCCATGTTGGACGATGTGTTGGAGCGAATCAAATCGTGGGGACGCCCCAATCCGCGCGTGGAGAGTGAGTGGGACCCGCACAAACCCGCCTTTTACTTTTTGACACGAGAGGTCGTGCTTCAAGCCAGCACCAAGCAGCTGGGGCGTATGCAGGAGCTACGCGACTCCCATGAGCTTTTGAGGCTAAACATCGACCTGAAGGACGCCTTCCAGGGCAAGGGGCTGATCCAGCGCATCCTCTTCGTCAGCCACAGGTGGGAAGACTTCGCGAGGCCCGACGAGACCGGCGCGCAGCTGGCGGCGCTCCAGGAGCACCTGATGGCCCACCCCGAGATCCGGTACGTCTGGTTCGACTACTCGTGCATGCCACAACGCTCGAGCGGCTGCCCGCAGGATCAGGACGACCGCACGCCCGCGGAGAAGGCCGAATTCGACCTTATGCTCAAAGCGATCGCCGACCTCTACCTGACGGCAAAGGTGCTGATCCTGCTCGACACCGCGTACCGCACGCGGTTCTGGACGACAATGGAGGGCTGGTGCGCGATGCAGAAGGTGACGTCGGAGGGCGTGCGCCCGGCAAGGGAGGGCGAGTCACGTGTCACAGTCTCGTGCATCCACAACGCGACGGAGAAGGACCGAGAGGCCCTGCTGGAGATGTCGACCAAGACGCCGGCGGAGATGTCCAAGTTCCTCGCGTCGCCCGACGTGTTCGTGACCAACAAGAAAGACAAGGAGACGATGCTGCCGATCGTCGGCAAGACCGACGAGCACGTCCGGGAGATGATGAGTGGCATAGACGGAAGCTCTGCGAGCTCGACGCTGCCTGTGCCGATCCCCGTGCGCCCGAGCTCGCCGCCCGGACTCAAGCTCGCGGGTGGCTCGCTTGGCGGCAGCGAAGGCTGTGGGGAGGCAGAAGCAAATGCGGCAAGGCTGGCGATGCTTGATGCGCCTGCGTGGGGAGGCGGCGGCGAGGGTGGTGGCGAAGGCGGTGGACCGGTCACCAGCTCATTGCTTCACACAGAGAGCTGTGTAGCAAGCGATGCCGTTCAAGGCAGCTCACAAGGCAGCTCAAGCACGGCTCTTGCCTTAACGAGGTCGCCGTCTTCTCCACGCGAGGTGATCACGCTTTGCCTCGAAGGTGACGTCGACTCTTTTGACGACTCGCGCGAATGCCGATTGAAGCGCGTATTGGCAGAGCTGTTAGGTCCGGAGATCTGCAGCGGGCTTTGCTGGATCCGCATCGAAAAGCCCAGACTATCCTCCAAGAGGAAGGCAAGGATTGGAACAAAACGGTGCTGCATCCGTGTCGATGTCGACGAATCTCAGCTTCCGCAGCACCGCACAGCTTCCTACAGCAGTGGCGCTGCTGAGTCGAGCGACAGTCAAAGCGACACGTCCGTCGAGGATTACATTGAGGACAAAGTGAAGGAGCTGACAGAATTAAGCATCTGGCCTTCTGATGTTGGTGTTGAGGAAATCCAAGTAGTCTTAAGGCGCTTTAGCTCAGTCCTGCTCGTCTTGCTCGTGCACCCCGTTGCGGCGCATGTCCTGTTCCAGCTCGCAAAGCAGCGCGATGAGACGTTGCGGCAGGAGAGCGTGAGGTGCTGCAAGCTTGGAGGTTGCGTCGCACAACTCGACGACCGTGCGGACATTGAAGACTGCGTTCGCAAGACGTGTGACGCGGAGAGAGAAGCGATCAGTAAGATGCCCGAGTACCGAAAGGAGAAACAACTCATGACCGCAATTAGAAATGGTGGTGGCGGCGGCGGTGGCGGCGGTGGCGGCGGTGGTGGCGGTGGCGACGGTGGCGACGTCGCCGCGGCCGCCGACGAGAAGGCGGCGGCCGAAAAGGCGGCGGCCGAAGCGGCGGCCGAGAAGGCGGCGGCTGAGGAGGCGGCGGCTGAGGCCGAGATCGAGATCGACGCCGAGGAGCGCTCGAGGTGCGAGGCCAACGAAAAGGCTAAGCTTCACGCCGAAGAGGAAGCGCCGGGGGCAGAGCGGCGTGAGGCAGAGCGGCGCGAGGCAGAGCGGCGTGAGGCAGAGCGGCGCGAGGCAGAGCGGCGTGAGGCAGAGCGGCGCGAGGCAGAGCGGCGTGAGGCAGAGCGGCGCGAGGCAGAGCGGCGTGAGGCAGCAGCGGCAGCCCGTCGCGAGGCGGAGCACGCGGCGGCAGCAGAGCACGCAGAGGCCGCTCTTCTCAGAAGCGCCTACAGACTCACTCTCGTGGAGCGCGGCGGAGGCGGCGGCGGAGGCGGCGGTGGTCGCGCGCCTGCCACTCCTGCATCTGGCTCTCAGCGGCTCTTCGTTTCCTCGGAGCACCTCAAGATCCTCAGGCTGGAAGAGCTGCGCGACCACTGCGAGAAGCTCGGCGTGCCAAAGAGCGGCAACAAGGGCGAGCTCATCTCTCGCCTCGTGACGGCGAGCATCAGCTATGACAATCTCCTCGTGGAAGACCTCAAGGACATCCTCTACGCCATGTATCTTCCTGTGAGCGGCAACAAGTCCGAGCTCATCGCGCGCATCATTGGGGACGGTTCCTCTGAGGTGGTCAGAGGCACTCAAAGGCCATCAGAGGTAATCATAAGCACTCCCTGGCAATCAGAGGGCAAAGGGACCCAAGACGGTCGCGATGGCCACATCGCGTGCTGAGCGAGCACCGTGCGTCCGCGTGTGTGTGTGCGCAGCAGCAGCAGTACGGGCAATACGGCGGCGGCGGCAAGCAGTACGGCAAGCAGTACGGCAAGCCGCAGCAGCCGCAGTTCGCACAGCCGGCAACCCACGAGGTGCGCCCGATTCGCGTGCAATCAGAGGTCATCAGTGGCCATCAAAAGCAATCAGAGACCATCATTGGCAATCAGTGGCCATCAGTAGCAATCAATCGCAATTAGCGGCAATCCAGAGGGCACCGGGTTCCAAGATTGCCCCGATGGCCACGACGCGTGCTGAGCGTGCGCCGTGTGTGTGCGTGTGCGCGTGTTCGCAGGACTTGGAGGCACAGCAGCTTGCTGCAGCTATCGCTGCGAGCCTAACCCTCTCCGGCCCTGTCCCACCACCTCCCCCGCCATCTCTAGCCGCACGTGTCAAGCGATGGGGAGACGGGCTCGAAGCGCCTGACGGCAGTGACGGTGCTGACTCCGGAGCAGCGGCCGCACCTACGGAGGCTACCGTGACGGCACCGGCGTCGGCCAGCTCGCGAGGTGCTTCCAGCGAGCGCCGTGCTCCACGTGCTGTCGACAGAATGTTTCAACAGCACAACCACGGCGAATGGCGCTCGAAACTCAAGGATCTGGCTCGCGGCGACGTGCACGGCCACTGCGAGAAGCTGCTTGCTATGCAGCGTGGCAACGGTGCATACTCGCTGCGGCCTCTGGGCGGCGCGGCCCACACGACCAATGCGCCCGAGGTTGACCACATCTTCGAATGTCAAGCAATGGGCGACCTTCTCTTCCGCGTGGACGCGCTGCGGCCGGTGCTGCGCCAGTTGGACTGGGCGGCGAAGAAGTTTGAGGGGCAGCCCATGGTCGTCCAAAATGCGCTCGCCCACGCACGCGAAGTGCACAACCGCCCCGAGTTTCTCGTGGTCTGCGGCAGCCTCGAAAACAAGAAGAAGCAAGGCGCCTTCCAGAGCAGCCTGAACACCCTCGCCCAGGGCAGAGCGCTCGAGCACGGTCTCGAGGAGAGCCTTCGAGCCAACTTTAGCCGGGGTGTAGAGCCGTTTGAGTCCACCCAGGCGCGCCAGATGGCTCGGACGGTGGTCGACCTCCTCCGGGGTCTCGAGGATCCATTCACAGCAGCGCTGCGTGAGGTGCCACAGGGAGCTGCCCAGGGGCGCGAGCAGCAGGCTCGGTACGATGGGCTCGCAGATGAGGTTGTCCTGCTATACGAGCATTTCGATATCACGCGGCGCGTCTGAGCCAGGCGTCGACCTCAAGTGCGTGGGTTCCTTGGCGCTTCCTCTGCGGCTCGCGGCGCTAGCGGTGGCAGCTCTGCTGCAGATCGCCAACTATTCCATCCGCCAATGGGTATGCCTGGCGGCGGCATGGGGGGTTTCGGCGGCTTCGGCGCATTTGGCAGTCCGCCCGCCCCCGCCCCGGCCCCAGCTCCGGCACCGCCGCCGCCTTTGGAGGCATGGGCGGCATGGGCGGCATGGGCGGGATGGGCGGCGGCCCGCAGCAGTATGGCCCGCAGCAGCTTGCTGCAGCTATCGCTGCGAGCCTGACCCTCTCCGGCCCTGACCCACCACCTCCCCCGCCATCTCTAGCCGCACCCGCACGTGTCAAGCGATGGGGAGACGGGCTCGATGCGCCTGCTGCTGGGGCGCGCCACTTTGTGCCACAAGGCTTCGAGGTGACGCTGGATGTGCCCGAGGCGATCGCCCGCTTTGGGCACAGCGCTTCCCACATTGCGCAGATCATGGCTGCCGGCCGGGCGAAGGCATCTGCCTCAATCCATCCTACTTACGCAGCTGCCCTGTACGCCTATACGGAGGAGTCCCCACTTTACGGGACGCTCAACTACACGATGCGCACGCCTCACACCCCGAGCACACCGACCGACACCGAGCTCAAGCATTACGCAGACTATCTGACGCACTTATGCAGCGCTCTGGGCAGCCTGCCGACGCACGTGAGCGAGTCGAAGGGCAAGGTCTATCGGGGCATCAAGGTCCTTCTCAACCCCGACATCTACGCGACCGGCAGGCGGATCACGTGGCAGGCGTTCTCGTCCTCGACAAGGAAGCAGATGGCGACGCTCGAGTTTGTCAATAATCTCCCCGGCCGCAAGCTCCAGGGCTCGCTCTTCGTGATCGACTCCAAGACCGCTAAGGACATTCGCCACTTCTCGGCCATCCCGGACGAGGAGGAGGTGCTCTTCCCGCCCAACTCGCAGTTCATGGTGCAGAGGGTCGTGACGAGCGAGCAGGAGAAGAAGGCCTTGCTGAACCAGCTGGGCGCTTACATCATGACCGACCTCGACGTCTACGTGCTCGAGCAGATTGCGTAGACGCTCATGGACAACTTTGTGTGACCATGGAGAAGAAAGGCGAGAGCTGGTGCAAGCTGATCGGGCGGGGGCAGGGCGCAGGGGAAAGGCCGGCCAGGCGCAGCGAGCGGTGGAGCTCGCGGAAACTTTGGCTGCACCATTTCGTGGGTACTAGCGAGCGCCAGCGCGCGGCGGAAAAAGCTTTCACGTTCACGAAAAATGCATCACGTTCACGTTGAGCACTAAAGTCATTCAAAATAACTAATAAGAAGCAAGCCGCCCCTCTCCGCTCTCGCCGCCTGACGCCTCGCCGTCTCGAGTCGACGCATACGAGAACGACGGACATAACAAGGAACCGACCGGACCCGGCTGCACGACTGGCTGAAACGCGAGACAGAGCTAATGATCTTCGACGATCTTGTTGTTCAGTCGACTTCCCGATCAAACCTTGCGCGGTAGGCGTCCTCATCCATGTAATGACACGGGTGCACGTATTCGCCACGCGCGAGGCTCTCATGTGCATAGCGGCGCATGCACTTCCTCTCCATCGGGGAGCCGGGACACAGCGCATGCACTTCCTCTCCATCGGGGAGCCGGGACACACACGTAGTCATGCACGTAGTATGGAAAAGTCCTCTAGGTCTAGCAATGAAAGGGAATAAATAACTCCACTCCGTCGAATAGAAGATCTTCTGTTCTCAAGCAATCCAGCAACGCAAGCGAAATAGTCAGCGAGACAGGACTCGAAACAAACACAAGCGATATAATATATATATAATTGTTCGGTTCGGTTCGTGTTCGGAGGTTTACTAACCGTGGTGGAGACGAGTGACCGCTCACTGAACCTCCAGAAAGAATACCTCCCCCTACCCCTTTGGGTCAAAAAACAAGTGCAGCCGAGTACTCCGGTCTCGCCAGCCGGGTAGAGGAAAGAGTGGGCGGAGAAGTAAAGATGTATGCCGCTAACGCTCACCGAGATATGCTGGCATCACGCTAACGTGGAGAAATGCCGCTCGCGTGCTGCTTCCTGTGCTCCAAGGCAGGCGCCATCGGCCATGCCCATCGCCAGCAGCATTTGCTCGGCGATCGCGTGCACGACCGGAGGGCACACAGCGTTGCCGAGCTGGCGGTAGATGTGCCCCTCGCCAAAGGCGTGCTGGCACGTGCGCTTGCGTGCATGCGGCTGAGGCCACGTGAACGACTCTGGGAACCCCATGAGCCTGGCGCTCTCGCGCGGCGTGAGGAAGCGTGGTAGCTCGCGACGGCTCCCGTCCGCCTCTTCCAAGACATATTTGGAAGTGAGGCTGGCCACACCTGTGGGGAAGGGAGGGCGTCGTGGTGAGCACATGCATGCAAGGCAGGGGGCGGAGGCTGTTGGAAGTGAGGCTGGCCACACGGTGGTACGAGGAGATGAGCGTGGGTGCCGGCTCGTCGGGAAGCAGCTCGCGCAGCTCGACCGACCTCATCGATTTGGTGCAGAACGCCTCGCTGCGGATCTTCTCCCATTGCGCCGCCGTGAGCACGCATCGGAGGACCGCCGCCGAGTCTTTGGGCTCTAAACAGCTCCTGAGCACCGGCCAGCCACGTGCCGCCGCGCCGACCGCGCCGGGCACGCCGGCCGCGCCGGGCACGCCAGCCACGCCAGCCGCGCCGGGCACGCCGGCGGCGCTCCATCGCCCCCTGGGCCCCCTTGCAGCTGCTTCGGCATCGGCCGGCGATGGCGGCATGGGCGGCGGCGGCGTGGGTGGCGGCGGCGGCGGGCCACCTCCTACCGGTACTTCGTCGTGTGGGGGCATCGCCACCACCAGCGCTGGTGGGCTCGTGTCCCGCATGCAAGTGCTCACCACGGCGTCGCTCACCACCAGCGCTGGTGGTCTCGTGTCCTCGGCCGTTGCTTCCGCCCCCGCACTTGCATGCGGCCCAAACTCACTGGGCGGTATAAAGCCGCTCACGTGTAGGTCGCGACGAAACCCAATAATGTACAGGCGCAGTCGCTTCTGCGCAACCCAACGGCGCGAGTCGATCAGGTGCCAGTGCACGTCATAGCCCGCGCCCGCAAAGGCGCGCAGCATCGTAGAGAGCACCACGCCCGCCACGGCGCCATGTTGCGACGGGATGTGATGGCGCCATTGGTCGGCGCCCCCAATGGAGCGCCAGCCGCCCTCGAGCTGCGCGAGCGCCGGCACGTTTTCGAAGAGGAACGCCTTGGGCTGGCAGACGGTGAGCACGCGCACGCACTCGGTGTACAACTGACCTGTGGCGAGAGTGACGAGACGCCGTGGTGAGCACTTGCATGCGCACGCACTCGGCGTACAACTGACCGTTGGAGGCGTCCTCAAAGCCCTGTTGTTCGCCTCGTTGGCTAAAGGGCTGGCAGGGGAAGCCGCCGGTCAGCCAGTCGAACTTGGGCAGGTCGCACGCGTACACGTCGGTGATGTCGCCGCCGAGCCCGGCATCGCCAAAGTTCGTGATGTATGTCTCTTGAGCTGCTCGGTCCACCTCGGACGCGTACACGCAACGGCCACCCAACGGCTCCAGGCCGTACCGGAAGCCTCCGATGCCCGCGAAGAGCTCGGCGAACGTGAACGTGCGGCCGCCGGGGCCGGCACCGTCCGTCGGCACGGCGTCGATGGAGCCCGACACGGCGCCGCGTTCTAAGCCCGAGGCGAGCGGCTGCCGATTGGCTTCAGCCAGCGGCACGAAGAAGGCGTCGTACCGTCGCACGCCCGGCCAAAACTGGGACTTGGCCTTGAGCACCCGCACGGCGTCCGAGGGCTCGGCAGCGGCAAGCAGATCGGGCAGCAGAGCGGCCGCCTGCGACGAGAGCGGGTAGAGCAGCCATTGCGAGCTTGCGCTGCCACTGCTGCTAGCAGCACGCCGCAGCGGAGCGTGCATGGCGCAGGCAGAGGTCTTGCCTACGGTCTGCAGCATAGCCTCGCGGAAGGCGCCCGTGACGGTGCTCGCGTTCCGCCGCTCGACGAGCAACGCGCCGGTGGGCAGGCCAGGAAGGGATGTCTCACGGCGCGACACGCGCTCCAGATGGCACAAAAGCTCAGCGTCCACACTCGGAAGCGATACATCAGCCAGGTCGGCTTCGCTCAAATTCGCGGCATCGGCCACGTCGGCGCTCGGAAGCGTGCTGCTGGAGCAAGCTGGCAGGAGCACTGCATCCATCATGATCTCGCCACGATTTGGTGGACCGTCTCGTCCACTCGATTCTGCATCGATGTCCGCGCGCCGAGATGGGCAGTAAAAAAATCAAGAAGAGATTGGGGCAACATGGGCAAAAACAGCGGCGGCACAATTGACATCCCATACTGCACGCCGCACCCGCCATGAGCTTCAAGCTCACCTGCAACGCTCATATCACCATGGGCATGTTGCCCTTCTAAACCGCCCCCGTGCGTTACCCGACATGGTGTTACTGTTAGGTGTTTAAATGTATGTGAAAGTGTTTCTGTATGTTTCTTTCGGTTTCCATTTTCGCAAAAAGCGAGCTCCAGGGCCAAAAGGCCGTGTAACCCGGTCATGTCGACGATCGCATACGCGCATGTGGACGACGGACCTGGCAGCCTGGCCTTAGGGCTCGTCGAGTATAAGACCCGTGCCATCCATCCGCGGTCGGGTGGCCAGGCTGTGTGGTCAAGGTACCCGCTGGAATGTAAACGGTACGTGCCAACGCCCATCCACAGTGATGGCTTCTTCGGTGCCGACCCCGATCACGAGCACAAGCTGAGCACGCTTGGCGCGAGTCCTCAGTGGCTGAAAAAGGTGACCGCGCGCGTCGATTGTGGGCGCCACGAGCGGGGCGCGCAAAATGATGCCGCCACGGGAGGCGGCCCCTACGACGAGGGCGAGCTCAATTCCGAAGAGCAGTGGACGAGCGAGGAGTTGCAGGAAGAGCACGTGCGTGTGGTGGAGCGACTGCGGGGCATGATCGACGATGCATCCGAATCGACGGCCAAGGACAAGCTCAGTGCGATGGCCGAGCTCGACCAGCTTCTTACGCGCGCGCGCCACGTCTTCGGCAACAACCACCCGAATACACAGGCGATGATGAGCGACCTAGCTGCGCTGCACAGCTCTGTTGGAGATCGCAGCACCGCCGTGGCTCTCGGCCGTGAACTTTTTGAGGCGCAAAAGGTGGTTCATGGCTTGCGTAGCCCGTTGGCGCTGCATGCGCTCGCAGCCCTTCTCAAGTACGAGATACAGCCAAGATACAGCCAAGATGCACAGCTCAAGTACATCCATGCGGCTGCTGCTCGAGGAGACGCGTCCGCGGCGGCGGCTGAGAATGAGGAGTTGGGCATGACTGTGCAGCCCAGGGACGTCCGTGGGGTTAAGCAGCCTAGCGGCGTTGCAACCGCCCGAAAGCGCGCCGGTGCGACGGCGCGTGCGACGGCACGCTCAAAGGGCGAAGGGCGCGAAGAGAAGGCATGGCATGCGGAATTGCGCAAGGAGCTCCTGGGGCAGATTTCGACGGCACTCATCGAGGCCATGGCCGCCCCACAGGAGGATGCTGTGGCACGAGCGTCGCTCGCGGCCATGCAGGCTCTGGTCGAGGCTGTTGGCCCTCAGCCTGGGCTTGGTGATGCGAGGGGCAAGGGCGCCGTCGTGAGCGCCGACCTCGGCTCTCGCTTGGAAACGGTCATGGCTGCGATGGTGGCCGTCAGTCCGACTCTACGAGCTTGCCGTCCGAAGGCGAGCACATCGCAGCCAACGGCAGCGGCCTTGAAAGCTGCCGCCGATGATCTCGTGAGGCGCTTCACGCCGCTGACCCTCATGAACAGCATGGAAGCCAAGGCGGCCGCTGAAGCACAGGCGGCTGCGGAGGCGAAGGCGGCTGCGGAGGCGAAGGCGGCTGCGGAGGCGAAGGCGGCTGCGGAAGCCAAGGCGGCTGCGGAAGCCAAGGCCGCTGCAGTCGCCAAAGCGGCGGCGGCGGCCAAGGCTGAAGCCCAGGCCCAAGCCCTGGCCCAGCTGATGCGTCCAGCGGCAGCGGCCGCTGAGGCCCAGGCGAGGCTCGAGGCTGCGAAGCAAAAGGGCGGCGACGCTTCGTTCGGTATCAGTGACGAGCAAGACGAGGCGGACGCGGATGACGAGGTCACCGAAGGAGACGCGACCGCGGGCAGCATGGGCACACGGAGGAAGGCCAAGCGGCAGGCCAAACGGCCAAAGCAGGAGACGAGCGAGGCGACGGACGGGTCGGTGACGCCCGGCGCGACGAAGAAGGGCACGTCGTCCAAGAGCAAGGGGCGGCGCAAGTCGCCGAAGGGCACCCCGGGTAGTAAGGGAAAGACGCCCGCCAAGGCGAAGACGCAACGGTTGCGGTCGGGCTCAGCTGCGAAGCACGGCGCGGAAAGCTGTCGGCTCGTGCAGCCCAGCTGGAATAGCACAGGCCCACCGCGGCCTAAGATGGACGAGGCATTGCGAGGCACGCTGCTCCATGAGTCGCTGCTCGAGCAGCGACGGTCTGCCGGTGCGGTCAGCTGGTGCCAAGGGGAGACGAGCATGATGCTGCTTGAGTTTGGGGGGACGACGCATGCCTCCGTCGGCGACGGGCAGAGTCTTGAGCAGGGCGGCGCTCAGGGCGGCGCGTCCTCCTCCGACTTCCTTGACAGGACGAACGCATGGCGCGCAAGGTGGGATGCCAAATATGTGGGAGGGAAAGAAGTTGGTCGGGATACTGTGCCATTACCGCCGCCGATGGCACGCCCGGTGATGCATGATCGCACAGGCGTTCTTTCAGTGGGCTTAGCCCGCCGGCTGCCAGGCGCCCATCATGGCGCCCAAGCGACCACAGCTAGCAAATGGGACGTGGTGCGCAGCCGTCTCGGTGAAATCGCAGACCTCTGATGAGACACTAGGAGAAGTACCACGGAGATGGCACTACGACGACGGATTACGGCCATTCTGGAGTGGTCAATCTTTTGTATTGGCGCGGTGAAGTCTATGTGGATATTTTGTGCTGAGACCTGGTTCGTGCGGTGGTTGAGCTTGCCGCTCGTGGAGCCTCCGGTCTCCGGACCCCCGGCGTCGTGCGGCAGCGCGCGCGATTCGAAAAGTGTGGGCATCACAGACGGGTTGTGGAGGACCAATTAGGAATTCGTTTTGATAGTAACATGTCGTGTCGAAGGTGGAGGCGACAAGGCGTGAATTCCTTTCCCAGACGGAAGGAAATTGTCGCGCGAAGAGATCAAATGCATCATCGGTGGTAGTAGGAGAGAGGGGTGTCTACTGAAAGTTTTTTTCGAACTTCGACGAAACACAAGGAAGCTTTTCACAAAGACTTTTTCATTCGAGAATGTAGTTCGAGCCTGTGCGGAGACGGATTGGCGGGTGTGGCGTGAAGCTGCAACGCCTGAAGGGCGAAGTGGATGACCCAATCCCCCCTTCGTAACATGGGCGATGTCACACAGTGTGAATTCACAGTGCACAGAGCGGCGCTAGCACCGAGCGCCTCCCCACATAACCCATTGACGAACCCAATGGCATCTGGCGACACCTCCTTCCTCAGGAGATTTATCAAGCGTCACGTGACCGATGCGGATCGGCTACGATCACGCGACGATCGCTCACGCGACGCTTGATAACAAGGAGAATACAGCAAGCGACAGGGGCAGA
>Ga0210241_101839_pt1 | contig 14208 bp, 9 predicted proteins | sample ChrtobMetP5a_8mM_FD_155488 | JGI IMG/M metagenome (GOLD analysis project Ga0210241, IMG submission 155488) | Chrysochromulina tobin associated microbial communities from unialgal haptophyte culture, Seattle, Washington, United States - P5a_8mM | ecosystem: Host-associated > Algae > Haptophytes >...
TGATGCCCTCGACGAAGCCGATCGTTTTCTGGACGAGTCGGTGCGGTTCCTGTGTGCGCAGCGTCTGCATCATCGGCAGGCTTGGCTTCCAAGCGCGCCGCAGGCTGTCCGCGTGGACGAACCAGAAACTGCACTCCTTGCCCTCAGTTGCTGCCCACTCGGCCGCGGCCTTCTCTGCCGCGGCCGCGGCCTTCTCTGCCGCGGCCTTGTCGGCCGCCACCTTGTCGGCCGCCGCCTTCTCTGCCGCCGCCTTGTCGGCCGCCATCTTCTCGGCCACCTCCGCCGGGTACCACCTGTTTGGCGAACACACGCTGTCGGCGCTGAGCAGTGGTGCCCAGCACGGCGCGTCATCGCATGCAATCAGGAAGCGCGAGGGCTTGCAAAGGGTGGTCGTGAAGGTGGCAAGGCAGTCAGTGGCAGAGGAGGCAGCAGCGCCCTCGCCGAGGACGACGGCGTGGGGCGACGGCGTGGGGCGACCGAGTGCTCCTGATTGCTGCTGATTGCTGCTGATTGCCGATGAGTGCGCCAGAGAGCGTTCCAGTGCGCGCCTGAGCGCGCGTCGCCACTGTCTGTGGCGCGGCCGGCGCAGCCAATCGCAGCCGCGACGAGTCGCAAACCAGGCCGCGAGTCCGCCGCCGACACCCGACGTGCCCACCACGGCGCGTGGGAGTGGCCCGTGCGGACTCCGTCCTAAAATCTTGAGGATGTGCGATCGCGACTCGCCGTGTGGCCCCATGGGGGGTGCGCTGCGTCCTCTCGGCCTCATCCCATGACGATTGGCCGCCATTCGTTCGCCGAGCGGCCGAAAACCCGTGGTCCGCGTGCGCCCAAGACGGCGCCTCTGCACATCCGCTCGGCAGCGATGGGCAATCAGTGTGCATGCGCGCGGCGTACCGAGGCTCGCTGAGGAGCGCCACGACCTTGCTCTTGCCCTCCTCCCGTGCGCAGTCGATGGCCGTCTTGCCGCCCTTGGATCGAAGCGTCGGATCGGCGCCCCCTTCGAGAAGGCGCTTGGCGATCGCGAGGCGGCCGTCGCGTGCCGCGTAATGCAATGCTGTCATATCGTGGATGCTCTAAAGACAAACGAGAGGCCAAACGGAATGACTACATGCAAGCGGACCCATCGCATGTGCTGGGGGAGGGCATGCTCGAGGCTTACCGTGGCGTTGACCTCGATGGCCTCGGCCTCGAGGAGGAGGCGGACGCACCCTTCGTACCCGTAGATTGAGGCATACATCAAAGCTGTGACTCCGTTCTGTGGCAAATGCAGCACACGCGGCGTCATCGAGTGCCAGAGCACGCGAGGAGCGTGGGCGAGCACGCGGGGGTGCGGCGCGCGCCAAGCGACGAGGACGCGTGTGCCAAGCTCGGCCGGGCGGCGGGGTGGCGGCGCAACCAGCGCGGCCGCGCGCGGTACAGCGGGCTGTGGGGACAGGCGCCGTCTCGGGCGAGCGCGGCGGCGAAAGCACCAGAGGCGGCGAGGACGCGGGCGCCCACGCGAGGCACATGCGGCGGCGCACCACATCAGGATTGTGCCAGTTGACGTTCCCTCCAAGGCCGATCAGCCGCGTGAGCTCCGCCTCGTTGCCCTTCTCAGCGGCCTCGTACACGGCCTTGCCCATCGAGTCGCTCATCGCGGCCTTGGAACTGCAGGAACCCATTTGTTCTGCGCGGCCGTGGCGTCGAGTGCTGTGGCGGCGCGAGAGAGTTGGCCGACGAGTTTCCCTGACACGCAATCGGAGAGAAAGTCAGGCTCCCGAGGCCCCAAAGGTGCGACGCATGCCACATGCTCCGCGAGGGCGCTTCGAGGCACCGGCCGGGCTCTCGAGTTGGCCACAAGGGCCAGCGCGCACGAGCACGCCATGAGGTCACAGTCTCGTACCTCTCGAGGGACCGGCGCGCGCGCGCGCGTTGGACTGCTCGCTGTCGCTCCGCTCTTACACCCAGGACAACTTCTTCTGCTCCGCTATTATGAATTCACACCTCAGTCAGTCAGTCAGTCAGGTTCGTCGCGGTCCCCCCGCAAACAGCCAGTCCACGTAAACACTCGCCATCATCGGTAAGTGTCCGAGTACGTAGCCTGAAGGTCACCCGCGAGCTCGCGATTGAGCTTCTTCAGGCGTGCGAGCTCCACCCGTCCGTCCTGGAGCAGTCCCTGCAACTCCGCCTCTCGATGGGCCTCGCCCACGAGGGCGTGCGCCCGCGCCGTCGTGAGCTGCGCGCGCATGCCCTCGAGAGAGGCGCCCAAGACGGCGGCGAGCTCATGCATGCGCTCGGCCGTTACGCGCTGGCACTTGAGGAGGTGGGTGTGCTCGCGGATGCCTCGGAGGCTCGGGTGCACGGAGGAGGAGAGCTCTGCATCGACCTCGTCACCCTCCTCCGTCGGCTTGCTCGCCTGTGGGGAGAGGGGAGCGAGCGCCATCGTGAGCACGTGCATGCAAGGCGGCCACCCCCTTCGGTCGGCGGGTTCACCTTGCGACCCGCGCCGCTCTTGGCGCCGTGTTGGGCGCCGCCCGACTTGCGTGACGGCGAGGCGATGGGCGCCGTGGTGGGCTCCTTGGTGGGCGCCGTGGTGGGCTCCTGCTGCTGCTGCTGCGCCACGAGCGCGCTCCTCTCGGCCGCTCTGGGCAGGAGCGCCGTGTTGGGCATCAGCGCCGTGTTGGGCAGAGGCGCCGCCGCGGCCATCGCCCCCTGCGCGTGGGGCGTCGTGGTGGGCGGCGGCGGCGTGGTGGGCGCCGAGCGGAGCGCATAATGGACGAGATGGAGTGGCAGCAGATGCGTCGGCTCGGCGGTCGCCGTGCCTGGCAACCCTAATTTGGAAGGCGGCCACCCTAATTTGGACGAGGCGGACCGTCCGTCGCCGCCGGCTGGCGCCGCAACGAGCACGCGGCACAGCAGCAGCAGCCGAGGCTCCGACACCTCAGCGCCCACGACGACGCTCGCCTCGTACCCAAGTGGCAGAGGCGTCGTCGTGGGCGAGCCCACCGCCTCGAGCTTCTTCGCGCCCTTCGACTTCAGCGGCGGAGGCGGCGGAGGCGGCGGAGGCGGCGGCGGCGGCGGTGGAGGCGGAGGCGGAGGCGGAGGCGCGTGCTTCTGGGCGGCCGCGTCCCGCGCGCCGAGGCGCGCCGCCGCGGCAGCGTCTCGCTCTGTCAACGCGTCGTCGCGAGCGCCGTTGAGCAGCGCGTCCCATGCGGCACGCCCCGCAAAGAGAGCAAACGGTGCGGGCGGCGGCTTCGAGGCGGCGACGAGGCCGGCGAGGGCGCCCATGTCGACGCACCCCGCCTCGGGCACGCTGCGAGGGTCCACCTGCCACTCGAGCGGCGCATCCACCGGCGGCTTCGGACGGAGGCCGTAGACGAGAATATGCTCGACTGAAGCGCGATGGAGGTGCATGGCGAGAAGTCGGTGCGTGAGCGGCGGGCCCGCGCCGCGCTGCTGCTCGCCCAGGGGCCGGCCGCCACTCGCGAGCACGTTGAACTCCTCGTGGAGCCGCGCGTTGCGCAGCCGGTATGCGTGCAGCACCTGCATCGGCCCGGCAATGGGAGCGCCAAGCTCGGAGAGCGTGTGACGGATCTCGTCGGCGTCGGGCGGCAGGCGCAGCATGCTGATGCTGCCGCCGCTTGCGGCGGCCACGTGCACTGAGAGAACGTTCAAATACTGCCCGTACTTGAGTGCGTGCTGCTGCTGCTCCTGCTGCCGCTCGGCCGCCGCCTCGAGAGCATCCAACGCGGCGGCCTCGTCGCTGAGAGCAGCAAGCACGCGCTCGCGCAGCGCGCGGATCTGCGACTGCCGCGGGCGCAGCTGGGCGGCGAGCAGCCGGTACCGCAGCGCGTCCGCGTCCGCGTCGTGCAGGCGACGACTCCAGAGCGAAGGCGCGAGTGCCGCCATTGCGACGCCCGCGACGACGCCATCGAAAGTTTGGTCTCCGTACCTAGTTGGAGGTGGTTTCATCCGCAATCTGGTCATACCCGCTCGGTGTGCGTCCAGTCTAGCAAGTTTGGTGCGCTCTCGTTGCGCGCGTCGCTTTTGAGCGCATCGCGCGCGCGCCCCGCAGAAGCGCGCGAGCGTGTGCTTGCAGTTCAGTAGTCGCTGCCTGGGCCGATGGCGGAGGAGATGCTGGAATGTACCTTGCCCACTCTCTTGCGCACTGCATGGGGCGTGCCCTTGAGCAGGTGCGAGGCCGGCGTCACGTATGGCTGCTTCGACGGTGGGCATCGAATGTGGGTCTCGAATGGCTGCCGTGGCAACTTTCGCTGCAGTTCGAGTTCTGAATTCATTCGCTGCGATCCCAAGCTGCGAATCCACGGCAACCCCACGCTCAGTCATAACGTGACTGCACGCTTCAACTGCATGTGCTCCAAACAAGCCATCGCCTGGCCGCCCGTCGAGGAAACACTAAAGTCGATGCAGCGAGTCAAATGGCCCGAGGCTCTGCCACGCGTCAACGCGTGGCTTGGCGCCATCATCAGCGTCAGCGCTACAAATACGCGGTACAAGATGGTTGAGGCGGTCATCGTGGCATGCGGTTTCGTGCCAAAGCACGTGCCAGCCGCGAAACCGCAGCACTTTGCCAGTAGTGCGCAGATGCTGCTCGAGCTTTTTGGGAGAGCCCGGCAGCGGATGACCAAGATGAGCCCATTTGAAGTCGCGCTGCTCGTTTCCCATCGGCGTGCTCTGGAGATGATTGCGCATAGCGACAACGAGTGGGGTGCCGTATTTGAGGACGACGCGATCCTAAATCCAATGGTGGGCGCGTTGCGCGCGGGCCATCTGCTGCATACTGCTTTCTCTGCTGCGGGCGACCAAACCTTCATCTACCTCGGCGCCTGCAACCCGGATTGTGTGCCGGCCGAGCCGCTTACTGGCTTCCACGGACTTCCTCATGTGCTCTTGCATGCAGGCCGTTGCCGAGGCTACTGTACGCACGCGTACGCGCTGCCTCGCACCCTGGCTGCCACCTTCTTCGACGACGTATTTGGATGCCAGAACAGCTCGACGACATGCGGCGCTGAATGTGCACTCCGACCGTGCTACATGGATTGGGCGTTTCGCCGCCACTTCACTCGGGGCCCGACGGCGTGGCTGGTAGGTGGCGGGCTCCGCAGCCCATGGGCCAGCGACCATCGTGGCCTCTTCTTGCAGAATCGCTCGTCTGCGTTGCAAAACAACGTCTCCGGCACGAGCTTGAGAGGCATGTTCCGCTGGCAAGCGCGTTCGCTTGAGGCAGTCGCGGAGGAACGCTGCAACGACCTGTTCGGCATGGGCAGCAATTCTTCGAAGATGGATAGCAAAAGTGCACGACGATTGCCGCTGCGGCAAGTGCTCGTGACGCCTAAGTGGTCTGGGCGCGTGGGCAACCTTTTGTTCGAATGGGCTGGGCTGCTGGGAGTCGCCGCACGGCTGCAAGCCTCCGTACCGACCTCTCCGGTGGCCCTGAACGTGCCTTCAACTGACAAAGTGCCGGGCGTTTCATTATTCAAGCAGTTTCCCACCCTTTTAAAGACGGTGACCTTGTTCGAGATCTCCGAGGAGGACTCGGAGCGACGTTCGACCTTTTCCCGTAAGAAGGCTGGGCCGTTTGGAGTCTTCGGGACAACGTATGCAAAAGAGCTTCCCAATTTGCTGCGCAACTGCACAGCTTGCACTTTCACGATGCAGGAGAGCAAGTCGAACTCGTATGGTGAGGCAGACCTGCTCCGCCTCGAGACCTGGGTGGCCTCTCCCCCAATGCACTGTGAAGTCGGTCTCGTCGAGCTCGCCGGATACTTCCAAAGCTACAAATATTTTGAGGCCATCGCTGAACAGGTCATCCGTCCGTCACTCGCTGCGCATGCGCCTTCAACATGGAATGCTGCGAGATCCATCCTCGACAAGGCTCGAGGAACAGGCGCCGAGAGTGCTCGTCGGCTGCTCATTGGAGTGCAGGTCCGACTGGGCGATAAGCTCAAAGGGGAGTACCGAAGCGTTTACGAGCCGGTGGCTTGGGAGTACTATTCCAAAGGAATGCGGCATATGGCCCAGGTCCTGCAAACCACGGTATCTCGTCACCGTAACATTGCATTCATCGTCACCGCTGGAGGCAGTCAAAACGCCAACACTACAAGGGACATCGCCGAGGCCAAGCTGCACCTCGCGAGAGCGGGAGGTCGTCACCCAGTTTTTTTTACAGGCTCAACCGATCCGTACGTGGACCTGGCGGTCCTGCGGGCCTGCGACGGCTTGGTCATCGGCGCGAGCAGCTTGGGATGGTGGGCGGCGTACCTCTCTCATCTTCCTGCGGGGCGCGTCATTGTTCCGAGGGACATCTATCGGCCGAGCCATCGCCTGAGCGAACAGTTCAACGGTTCCGAATACTACCTTCCCGAATGGGTGCAGGTCGCCAACAACGGAAGCAGCGCTTTCACCACACACCTCACACAATCGGGCACAGATGTGATGATGGATTCGGTCAACAGTGCTTCAACGCCACGATTGCCCAAGCAAACACTGGGAAAGGGTCCTGCTGCGATGATGCAAAAGAACAGGAACATACCAACGCCAACGCCACGGTGGCCTAAGCAAATAGTGGAAAACGGGCCGGCAAGAATGAGATCGACTCGAGAGAGCGTTCGAAGAAAACCCAAGCTGATTCCTCAGGATGATAGCTGGTGGACCAGCTTCTGGCGCAGCATGGTCCTATCGCTCACAGCCACTGGTGTGAGTGCGGCTGCTATTGTGGCGTGGATGCTGACTACTCAACGCCTCAAGGGTGGGTAGTAAATCGATCGCGTACGTATTCAAGGCCAGCTGTCTCCCGTCCAGATACGGTACAGCTCTACAGCTGAAGACAGCCAGGAGACGGACCGAAAACTACAGGTCGGAAAAAGCACGGTTTCGATTAACAACACCGCAGCCCGGCCGTCAAACGGACAAATAGATATATGATGATAGTCATATCGGCGGTATAGAGTACGCGGATATTCTGTACTTCTACTACAGTGGTATCCCTTGATACGGAAGTCTCTAGACTCTACGTCGATGGTATTACTTCAACCCCTCTCCCCGCCTCGAGCTCGACGTCGCCTGCCGCGCCAGGCGGGCCCTGCTTTATCTTCTTCTTCTTCTTCTTGGCCGGGACGTCCGGACTCGAGGGCGGGCCGTCGCTCTCATCCAGTACCACCTCTCGCAGCGCCTCGGCGCCTCCTTCCTCCAAACGCTCCCTTTCAAGGCGAGCCTGCCGCAGTTCGCTCAGGGCCGCGTCCGTGGCCACTCTTGATTGGACGTGTGAATCAGACGTGTGAATCAGAGCCGAGTCCGTGGCCACTCGAGTTGCGCTGGTCGCACTCGTGGACTTACCTTGCACCTCCTCCTTCTTCTCAGCATTGACCCAAGTTACGGAGAAGACAATCTTGCCTTGCGGGAAGACGTCTTCACTGAAGTTGATGCGCTCGTAGTCCGCGAGCGCCTGAAGGCTGACGCTCACCTCGCCCATCGCGTCATCGCTGTCCAACACGCCCATGTCCTTGTCCGTGATCACAAGCTCGAGTTGCTGTGAAAGCAGTTTGCCCAAGCGCTTCACTTTCCATGGACCCAGCGTCTCGTCCCACACGGGGTAGAGCGTCCTCTCCTTGATGGTACTCTGCACTCGTTGTTTGCCCAGCACGGCGCTGACGTACGGATCCGCACTGCCATTCGTGTCCGCGGGCTTGAGGCCATCCGCGTAGAGGAGGTGGATCCGCAGCTCGCCACGTCCCTCGAGCCGCAGGTGCTTCTCGGCGGCGCTCGTGGACTCGAGCTGAATAGGTGGTGGCAGCTCGGGCCGTCTTCCACGCGCACGCACCGCCTTGAGGACGGGCGGGAGCTTGGCGCGCTCCTCTTCGAAGGCGCGCCGGCACTTTTCCATGTCGGCCTCCTTCCGGCTCCCCTTCGTGATCTCCTGATCCAAATTCTTGAGGAAGGCGTCAAAGTCGATCGACTGCCCATGTAAGCAGGTGGCAAGTTCGCTGAAGGAAAGGCCATATGCGCCCTGGGCGGCGTCAACGTCTGTGTCGGCATCCCTGAGTACTGTGTGAGCAATGGCATGCGCCTTCTCCCAAGGAACCCAGGGTGTCCCGTCGCTCTTCTCCGCGTGCGCGAATGCTTTGCAGATGTCGACGGGCTCGATCGCACCGTTATTGTCTGGATCCAAGTCTCGATAGATGAGAGCTGTAAGGGCGGCCTTCATGCCCAGCTCCGCAAACTCGCCTCGCTTCGAGACGAGCTCCTGGCGCTTATTTCGCAGCACTGTCGACGAGCCGTTGGGCAGGCAGTAGAATGCCACTACGTCCGCGACTAGGTTGGCCGACCCCGCGACGACGACGGCGCTCAGGAGCACCTTGAGAAGCACGAAGAAGTCGAACGCGTACACCTGCCCGGTGACATGGAACTTGAAGACGACTCCGCGACGATGGCGGTCGACGATGTCAAACTCGGAGGGCGTGCCTCCCGGAAGCGCCGCCGATCCGACCCACACGGCGTTCTGCCGGCCGACTTCCACATCGACGGCGACGATGCTCGACAGGCGCACCTCGGCGTGCACGCTGCGGTTGCCGATGATGGCGCGTCGAGAGTACGGATCCAGATTCGTGTACGAAATGTCGACACGCAGGCTCGCTCCCGTCGATCGGCGGTTGGGGAGGACGCCGCTCGGGCCCGTCCTTGTCGATGGGTTGGGCGCGTCAAGGCTGATGCCGGCTGCAGCAAGCCACTCGCTGAGGGGGAGCTGGAGCGCCACGCCCGCATCAAAGCGAAGCCGCGTGCCGTTCGCGAAGACCAGCTCGCTCCAGAGGCCCTCCTCGCCAGGCAGCGCTCCCACCGATGACCCTCGCCAACTGCCATCGACCACATACGCGTGCTCGAAACTCAGCGACATGCGCTCGACGGCAAAGGGAAAGATGGTCTGCCGCAGCTCGCACCCACACTGCCCACTCTGGCGCTGGAATGGCACGCCGCCGCGCGTCGAGCATGCTGTGCGACGAGTGCGGTTGCCGTCGTCGGCGCAGCGCCAGCCTGTGGTGCGGGTCTCTGTGAGCGCGCTCGTGAATGCCATCGCATCTTCCGTCTTGTACGTCAGCTCGGACGGTCGGAAGAGACGGCATGGGAGTGCCTGCTGCTGCTGCTGCTGACCCAGTTGCAGCATCCACGGCTCTGCGCAGTAGGGTGCCGTCAGTGCAGCAGGACGCACACTGGTCGTGCTTGGCATGCCCCCTTGCGTGCTCCACGCGTTGACGATACCACCGGGCACCTCGGTCATCGCCCACGCGTTGCTGAAGTGCAGAGGCAGCAACGCCACTAACATCGCGATCAGCACGCAAGTATAGTAGAGCATGCCAACCTCCGGCACATCGACCTTGATGTACTTGGGCGTCTGGTAATAGAGGAGCCACGGCGCGTGCGTGCGGATCCACGGGGAGCCACAGGATGGCTCCATGAGGCAGCTGTACGACAGGCCCATGATGATGATTGCAGCAGCAGCAGCGCCACTGACGGCGTATGATGGACGGGGAAGCGTCCACCTCGACCCCTCGTGGTTTTCGTTGAAGTCTTCAATCTCAGATTCGAGAACGGGGGCCCTCCTTCCTGAGCGTTTGGTAAGCTTGTGGTTTTAGGTGAAGCCATATTGTGAAACGACCCAAGGCCCGGCGAGGTCCCTTGACCGGCCGGAACCCATACCGGTAGCCCGTAAGGTCGAGGCGGCCCAGATGGGCCTCCCCTGCCTTCCCGGGTACACACGGGTACGCACACCTCGGTAGATACCGGACATACTGTACTTACTGGTGCTGACACTCCTGGGGTAGCGTGCGATGAGAACTGAATCCTCTGTGGTGACTGTTCTGGTGATCTGCCCGTTGCAGATCCAAACTGAAGTGATACCCATCATGTATCCCTTACTGTATTCGCGTGGGCTGGGCGGGTGGTTGCGAATATCCAAAGCTCGAGGAAGAGAGGTTGAAAGCCGATCGCGTCCGAGCAGGCCGAGCGTCGATCAATCGAGAGAGAAAGACCGGCATACTCAAGAGTGAACGGATCCTGAGAATCTATAAGTGAGCACTTGGACGGGTTGCCTTGCATGCTGTGGGGAATTAGGAATTCCACAGCGAGATCACCCAAGTGTTCCTGATACCTTAACGTTGACTCTGAGAGACGATCTCTGATTGATTGATTGACTCTGGCACACTCACGCGCCGCATCCCCATCACTCGAAACGAACAGACAGGAGTGTCCGCCCCCTTCGAGAACGGGGGCCCTCCTTCCTGAGCGTTTGGTAAGCTTGTGGTTTTAGGTGAAGCCATATTGTGAAACGACCCAAGGCCCGGCGAGGTCCCTTGACCGGCCGGAACCCATACCGGTAGCCCGTAAGGTCGAGGCGGCCCAGATGGGCCTCCCCTGCCACTGCTGCCTGAAGTCCCGGCCCCGCCGGCAACAGGCCCGTCAGTGGCCGTCTCGCCCCCTGCGGAAGGTAGCGCGAGTCGCGGTTATTGAATGCCCAGCGTTGAAAGGGAAGTTGACGCTGGTTTGACTGTCTTGCGGAATGGGCGAAACCGACGGATCCGAACCCCGGCGGTTGAAGGGAATCAAAGTTGGGCATGAATGAGCACGTCTTCCCTGTCACAGACGTGTCACGTGTAGCCCCGAATATTGTAGGTAAGTGGAGGGGCGGGGAACAGCGACTCGAAGTCCCCCCACTAGGGCTCGTCAGCGGCCTAGTAGTCGTCGACCTCATCGAAGGACATACCGGCCAGGTCGGAGACTGACTGTGTCCCAGCGCGGCGGGTCCACTCGCAGCACTGCTCGAAGCACGCCCGCACGTAGAGTCTGTGCAGGTCGGACGACCACCGGCCCATGGTCCTGATGACGGTCTCGTTGGCGCCGGCGGCGAAGAGCGCGGTAGCGCCGCCGATACGCATCGAGTGTGTCGAGAACTCGTCGGGGTTCTCGCCGATGGTCGCCATCAGAGTCTTGATGGCGTGGTTGATCGTGTCGTAGCGTAGCGGGTTGTTAGTTAGCGGGTCACGAAATAGCGGCGTTAAGTGGGCGTCTCGAGGGTCGACCGGGTCGACTTCGAGCAAGTTGCGCACTTCGGCGACTGCGTCCACGTATTCTCCGCCTGCGCCGATGACCAGCGGGCAGGTCTTGCCGCCTATGTGAGTCATGTTCTTACATGGGTGCATCCAGAAGACGAGGCGATCCTTGGAAAGCTCGGCGATGTCGGACCGATTGATCGTGAACTTGTTGGCCTTGCCTTCCTTGGACGTGTACTCGGCGCTCCGAAGAAGCCCTTGGAGTGCACAGGCGAGCGCCGCCCGGATGTTGGCGTGCGCTGGGTTCTTGGGATCGAGCATGAGATCCATAGCGCGTCTGAGGGACTGTGGCGCTACACCGCGCCTGAGCTTCTTGGGGATGCCTCCAAGGACGCGCTTCATACCCTTGACCATCTGAGGAATGCGCTCCAGCTTCATGCCTCCTGCGATCTTGACTCCGTGCTCGCGAAGGTGCCAGCCTTGTACGGAGCTGAAGTATTTGGCGGCGGTGTCGGGGGTAACGCCGCGCTCAGAGACGAGGGCGCAGACAAATCTCATCGCAAGCCACTCGTCCTCGAGCTTCTCGGAGAGCGGGGTGGTGAAAGGGTCGACTGGCCGGTCGGCGGGCGTGCCGACGACGTCTTGACAGAAAGCGAACCAAGCCCTCACGCCGGTGGTTGACCTGCCGCGCTTGCCATCAGCCGAGGCCGCGTCGAGGTAGGCGTCGATTTGGTCGTCGAGCGGGTGATGTTTTCGAAGCTGCCTCGTCGTGCGCTCTGGGGCGGGCGATGCCTTCGAGCGCGTTGTTCGCGAAGAGGGCTCCCAGGGCCAGTGTACGGGGTGGCCGTTGTCATCGACGTAGGAGCCGTCCTGCATGGACTGGGAGTAGGGCTGATCATCTTCGGCGCGAATTGGCTCCTCGGGCGTTAGCTCGGGGATCTCGATGCGGTTGAAGCGGATGAGCTCGGCGGGCATCGCCGCCGGAGGTGGCCGTGGGCCCTGATTGGCACGCATCATGCCGCGCTCGATTGACTTGAGCGCTTGGCGCTTGCACTGGTCTGACGATTGGCCTTTCTTGGCGGGCCATGCGAAAGTGACCGTCCTTTTCTTGGAGGCGGCTAGGGCTTGCTCGATGGCGGCTGACTGGGCGGCGGCTTGGCCAGGGTTGAACGGCTGATGGACTGGCCGAGGTGTTGCCGTCGAGAAATCATTCCTGGTCGCGCTTCCGAGGGCGTGGCGGCCGGCGAGGGGGTCTGCTGCAGTCACCTGTTCGCTGGGCGCCGCCGAGGAGCAGCCGCCTGCGAGGCTGTCGTAGGCGCGACCGAAGGCTGCCGCGAAATCAGTGGGGCGCGGCCGCGCGGCCGAATGGTCGTCCTGGGCTGTCGCGAGATTTTCTGTGGGGAGGAGTGACGAGCCTGGGATGAGTAACGGGATGCAATCGAAGTGGTTGCATGCAATCAGATGGGAGGGACGTGGGTGTATGCCCGCCGGCGGCTCTCATTCTGAGTGACTTGACACGTGGAGTGGGACCCGTCGGTCACCTGGGCACTCCTTTTTGAGGCCTCTCTCCGTGTTTGGAAGTGTGAACTGTCACCCTGGACCGCCTTGGCGGCCACTCTTCCGGTTCGGCGGATTCTCGGCCCCTTCTTGAGAGCGGCTGTTTCCGTTCGAGGGCGGTAGTCGACCCATGGGGCGTCCGCAAGCCTCTCCTAAAGGTGGGTTCTGGAGTGTGACTTGTCACCCTTGGGCGCGCTCTTGAGAACGGCCGCTCTCCAAACGAGGTGCTGAGCGCGGGGGCCTCCTGCGGTATCAACGGTCCTCCATAGTTGGTCATCATGGGCTGGCGTGCCTAGTACGCCTCGAGCTCGCGTCTTACGCGGCTCCTCCCTTACGATGTAGATTGCTCGGGTGACCGTCATGTTCCGGTCACCCCTCGGCCGCTCGCCGGAGATCGAGATAGCGATGCCGAAAGCCGCGTCACAATGACGGGAGCTCTCGGTACCGCTGCGGGACTTGTAGCTCGACGCAACGCATCCCGCACTCCTGCGGCTGACGCAGGGCCTCGGTGATTTCTCCTCTCGAGAGATCGTCGGCGACGTCGTTGTCAACCGAAGCAATCCTTTCGTTCTTCTCGTGAACACCTCTGGCCATGAGGTTCTTCAGACGGGCGAGGTTGAGCTCGTTGAGCATCTCTGTCGATGTCCGTCCGTTCTCGGCAATGCTCTCGGCGGTCGTGTTGTCGACGAAGGCCGTGGTATGAGTGAAATTCTTACCGAGCTCAAGGCCGAGGTCGAGGAAGACGTTGCCGCCGACGTCGCGGGCGTGCGCTTCGAGGACGTTGATGGAGAAGTTCTCGATCTCCTGGCGCGTCCACCTCCAGTGGATGTAGTAGAAGGTGTTGTCGATAGCGCACCACGCCCCGGCGCCGCTGTGGTTCTCGGAGAGGTTGAGCTCTCGAGACGCATCGGAGTATCTGACCAAGTGGGTCGGGGAGCTCGCGCCGGGGAATTCTGATCGGCTGGCGAGAGGAAGGCCGGTGAGGTCGGCCGTCTCGAGCTGGTGCAGCCACCAGGTGAGCTCCTTGCGCACCTTAGTGGTGATCATGACGCCGAGCAGCTCGCCCTTGTCAACCCCGAGAAAGATCTTCTTCGCCGTGTTGACAGCCTGGCGGAGATGAAAGAGGTGAGGCCGGCCGAGCGGGATGACGTCGGCTGCGTGCAAGAGCTTATGGATGAGCGAGTGAGTCTGATTGAACTCAGCTACGCCGACCCCGTTCGGCATGACGCGTTTCGTAAAGAGCGTGCGCTTCACGATGGATGCATACGCGGTAGCCTTGATCTTCGGCAGCAGCCGCCGTTGAACGTCGAGGTGAATACCGATGCCCAGGAAGATGATCCTCAAGTCAGGGCCTTCCTGCTTGTCCATGGGGCACTCGTGCAGGACGAAGGTGGCGATCTTGATCGCCGCCTCGGCATACAGCTCGATGCGAGATTGGTGATGACGGGTGACGACTCCGGAGCTGTCAGTGGCGAGGATGAACTTGGGCGCACCATCGCGGTCGTGCAGCTTGTCGTCGAACGAGAGCAGCCCGCCGTCGTCTACGTAGTAGCAGACCCAGAAGAGGACGTCCCAGAGGAACTCGTCGTTGGACGCCGAGCGTGACCTTAGA
>Ga0210241_101842_pt1 | contig 14203 bp, 4 predicted proteins | sample ChrtobMetP5a_8mM_FD_155488 | JGI IMG/M metagenome (GOLD analysis project Ga0210241, IMG submission 155488) | Chrysochromulina tobin associated microbial communities from unialgal haptophyte culture, Seattle, Washington, United States - P5a_8mM | ecosystem: Host-associated > Algae > Haptophytes >...
AATCGCAAGATTTGGTGGTGTAGTAGAGGAGCTCGGTGCGAATGCAGGTGCACTAGAGCGGAGAGTTTGTTTCATGATTTGAGTATGCTACGTCAGGCCGTGGGGTCTACTCGGCTCCTGCCTTTCGAAGTCCCGTCGCCAACTCCAAAAAACAGTACCCGGCTGCTGCTGCTGTTCAACACAACGCGCGCACACTCTCCGGACCCCCAAGCACGAGGGCCACTGTCGCAATGGACCCGGTAAGCCGCGTGCATTTTTGTCAAACCGACACACGACGTGCTCGATGGTTTCTTGTATTGAAAGTCACAAGCGGGCCCTGCTTGATGTGACAGGCAGTCATTTCCAGTCGGCGCTATGTTGCGGGCTCTGTTTGCGATCCGGCGTTCACTGCTCGCGGCTGAGCTCGGCCAAAACCCCACCAAACCTACCCGTCATCCAGTATGGTGACCTGCTGCGGATGCTTTCCGCCCGAGGAAGAGCGAGAGCTGCTCCAGCCCGGCAAGCGCTCCTCCGACGGCTCTCCACCCAAGCGCGGCTGCACGGACTGCCTTTGCTGTCTCGTCTTTATTCTCTTCCTCATCCCTGCCGGCATCATCGCTACAGCTGCCTTCCAGGTCGGTGACATGCGGCGCCTCGTCCGCGGACAAGACTACACGGGTGCCCTGTGCGGCTTCGGCAGCCTCGCAGACAAGTCCTTCGTCTTTTACCCGCGTCTCGCCAAGGACCTTCAGCGCTACCGCAGCATGCTCTCGGCGGCACCGTGGGCCATCCCTCTGTACGGCGTGTGCGTCGCAGAGTGCCCGTCCCAGGGCGAGACCGTGCAAGACTATGCTTGCGCTGAGGGTAGCGCCAAGTGCCGCTGGGAACGTGCCGGCGCTGACTCTCGACCGTGGACTCGCGAGAGTGACAACGAGTGGCGAGTGAGCGTGGACACTGTGGCGGTGGCGGGCCGCTGCCTTCCAATCGCGAGCGCCGTGGCGAGCGCGGTGACCCTGTGTGCGTTCCCAGACTGCGTCACCGCCAACCAGCCGTGCTATACTGACGCCTTTGCGTCCGAGCACTACTGGCTCGTCACAAGGGCCACCGGCGCGTACGTCCACGATGACCGTCGTCTACAGGAGGAATCTGAGGAGGCTCCCGAGGAGAGACCACCGCCGCCGCCACCGCCGCCGCCGCCGCCGCCGTCGCCGCCGCCACCGCCGTCGCCGATGGTGGACGAGTCGCAGTGCCTCAAGTTCATCACCCTCGACATGACGCGCACCGTCACTGCCGAGGGGTCGGAGCTTGAGCTCCAGTTCATCTCGGCCCTTTTCGGTGGGCTGCTGGGCGTCGCGACCGATGTGTATCTCGGAGGTTTCGAGATCGTCGTGTGTGGCGTGCTGACGACGCTGCTCGTGAACATTCTGACCATGTGCTTGCTCCGCGGCTGCATCCGAATGCTCTTCTACACCACCGTGCTGCTCCTCTTTGTCGCCCTCGCTCTGATGAACGCGATCGCGCTCGCCAAATCTGGCATGATCGAGGTGCCCTCGCTGACTCAGCAGGCCCTCAGCCGCTTCCATGGGCTGAGCCTCGGCGGCATCTCGCTCGATCTGCCCGCGGGCGCGCACTCGGCCGCGAGCGCACTCGCCAGCTCGAGCGTCTTCGAGAAGGCCGCCCTGACCGCTCAGGCGCACTGGCTGCTCGGCGCCGGCGCGGCCGGGCTCTTCTCCCTCGGAGTGCTGCTCGCCGTGTGCATGCTGTGGCCCAAAGTGGAAACGTCCCTCGAGATTTGCCGCACGGCCTCGAAGGCGGTGCACGAGAACCCGGCGCTACTCGCCCTGCCCTTCGTCGCGACCACCCTCTCGCTCGGTGTACTTGCCTATTTAGGGCTCGTGACCGCGTATATCCTCACGCCAGATCCGGAGACCATCGCGGCGCAGATCGACACGCTCTCCGAGGCGTTCGCACGCCGCTCGATTGAGCTCTCCTCCCAGGCGGCGCATCTGGCGGCCAGCGCGACGCAGGTGGCGATCGCCAAGATCAACGAGGTAAACGCTGATGCAGTCGAACTGTTGTATGACCACTGATGACCACTGATGACCACTGATGGCCACTGATGGCCACTGATGGCCACTGATGGCCACTGATGGCCACTGATGAACCCTGAGTACTCCCCTCATCAGATCGCGGCGAGGCCGACACCTCTCATGGACTTCGATCCCGCCTCCTTCGACGCCGCGGCCGCCGCGATCGAGCTGCCGTCGCTCACTCCCACGTCGGTTGCGGGTGCGACGATCGCGTACCAGCTCCTCTGCTGCCTCTGGCTTCTCTTCTTCATAGATGGCCTCGTGTACTGCGTCATCGCGGGCACGATCGCCGTCTGGTACGAGCAACGCGCAGAGGGCGGCGGCATGCTCCACGCACTCTGGCGGATGGTCAGCCACCACCTAGGCTCGGTCGCTCTCGGCGCCGCTGTGCTCGGTGCCTTTTCATGGCTGCGCGCCGTCTTGCTGTACGTGCAGCGCCAAGCGGTCGCGCCGCACTCCGCGACGCCGCTCAGTCGGTACCTGGTCTGCTGCTGCGGCTGCTGCCTCTGGTGCTTGGACCGTTGCCTGCGCTACCTCACCAAGTTTGCGTACGTGTACGTGGCCTCCGACGGCGTGCCCTTCTGCGCCGCAGCCGTGCGCACGTACCGGTTGCTCTCGGCTCACCCGCTGCAACTGATGACGAATGAGGCGGCGCTCGCCGTCCTGTCACTCCTGCTCTCGCTCCTCATCCCCCTCGGCTGCGCACTGCTCGCCTACTTCGCCGTGCTCCGCGAATGGCGCGACACGCTGCTGCTCGCCGACGTCGATCTCCCAGAGGCGCCTGCCACGACGCTCGCCCATTTGGCCAATTGGACATTTGGTCTCGCCTCGCCCGAGCTCGTCGGAGACGCCTCTGCCGCCGTGGATGCCGCCATCGACTCTGGCTTGGACTCGTTCAAGGGATATGTCTCGACACTTCCGGATTGGGATTCGAGCGGCCCGCCATCGGCGCTCAATGTGGCGCTCGTCAGCCTCGCCCTTAGCTTCTGCATCACCCAAATGTTCCGCCGCGTCTTCGCGGCCGCGGTCGACACGCTGTACGTCGTGTGCTTCTTCGTCGAGGACGAGGACGCCCTGCTGCGAGGACGGGCGCGCATCGCTTCACCGCCGCCTTCTCCTCCGTGACCTCTCCGGGCTCTGAGCGTTGGGAGCTCTCGCTCCTAACGCGCAACCCCCACCGCTGCAACTTTGCTGTCCTCATCCCCCGCCTCATCGGGTCTGAGCGCACCGCGCCCGCAGCGACGAACCAGCCAAGCTGACGCGCCACCATCTCAGTCGGAGTCGACGGCGAGCGCGAGCGTCAAAAATGTCAAGTCGAGAAGCTATCCAATGAGCGATGATGGCCATTTTTCACACGGGTATACGCCAACGGCACCATCCAGGTCCACCAACGGTGTCGGTGACTGTGTGTACAGTACGGTTTAGCGTGTGAGCGTTGCGGTTTCAGACCTTACACCTTAAATACTCGACCTAGAAGGCGCACAGGGAAATGTCTCGACGATGGCTTTGAGTGGCCTCGTTTTTAGGGGTTTTACTTGTAGACTTGCAGTTGACGTCGATTGCGTTCCTCATCAAGAACTCTGTTTTTCTCTTGAAGAGAAACCATCGACCTCGCGTCTTGCTCAACAGACTCTGCACCGTGCTTCCGGCCTTTCGCCGCCGACCGCACATCGCTGAAGAATCTGCGGGGCGCGCGCAGGTCCGGTGACTTGTCTTGCAGCCCTTCTCCGAAGTGAGCGTAGTCGCCCGCGAGGACAATGGCCGACAAATCCCCGTCAAAACGCAGGCGGTGGGGTTTCGTGAGGGCGGCGAAGAACGCAAAAGGCGCAACCAATCAGATACAAGATGAGCTCGACGAAAAGCTCTTGCTCCTTCAGAAGCAGCTTACGGAGCAAAATGCGCAGATTACGCAACTGTTTGGCGGCGGTCCCGTCGCAGCCCCGGGGTTACCTGGCGCGCCCGCAGGGGTCGTCGCTCGCCCTGTGCTACCTCTGCCCCCAGCAGGGTCAGCCATCGATGCCATGGTGGAGTGGGTACTGTCACTGATCGAGAACCTAAAGGCCCCAAACCAGTATGCAATTCGCAAGGCTGCGGTGGTCAGACTCGCTGAAACCCTCAATCAATGCAGCATGAGTGAGGGAAGTGCAGTCGCTAAGGCGTTGCGTGACACCGGAGGTATCAAGCAGCTGGCGTCTCTGCTTATGGAAGACGCCGACGAGCTCAAGCTGTACGCACTATGCTGCCTGGCTAATTTGTGCTCCGACTCTCTCGATACCAACTTTGTCGCAACCAAGCGGAAGCTACTCGCGTGCCAGGTGGGGCATTCACTTCTGCAATGCCTCCTAGAAGACGACCGAATGATTGTCACCTACGCCGCCGGCCTTTGCTTTAACCTTTCCGGCGAGCCAAGTTGGACCCCCACCTTTCTCGACCAAAGCTATTTGACTGCTCTCGAGAACCTGATGGCGTATGACGACGAGCAGGTCCAACAATATGCCACCTCGACACTTGCGAACCTGCTCAGCCTCAACCCAACGCTGACTGAAGCATCATCGACGGGCGCGGGCGCCTTTGCCGATGACGAGCAGCTGTTTGTGTCACCCGTGGCGGCGGCGGTTGCTGAGAAGGCGGCCGCGGAAAAGGCGGCAGCGGCAGCGGCAGAGGAGGCGGCGGCGCTTCGTCGCGAGTTGGAGGCCGTGCGTGCCGCCGCTGCGGCCGAGGCGAAGGCGGCGGCCGAGATGGCGGAGGCCAAGGCGAAGGCTGCGGCCGAGAAGGCGGCAGCCGAGGCGAAGGCGAAGGTCGAGAAGGCGGCGGCCGAGGCGAAGGCGGAGGCCGAGATGGAGGCAGCCTCGAAGGCGAAGGCGGCGGCCGAGAAGGCGGCCGAGAAGGCGGCCGCCACCGGAGAACCCGGTGGCCCAGAAGCTGAAAAGGCGGCCATGGAGCTGCAGCTGGCGGAGGCGACGGCTGAGATGGCCGCTGCGAAAGCTGCCGCGGAGGCGGCGGCGGCGGCAGCGGCGGAGGAGGCGGCGGCGCTTCGTCGCGAGTTGGAAGCCATGCGTGCCGCCGCTGAGAAGGCAGCCGCCGAGGCAAAGGCGGCGGCAGCGCGGGCGGCGGCCGAGCAGGCGGCGGCCGTCAGTGCCGCAGCTGACGGGGAGGCGGCCGAAAAGTTGGCGGCCGAGAAGTTGGCGGCCGAGAAGTTGGCGGCCGAGAAGGCGACAGCCGAGAAGGCGACAGCCGAGAAGGCGTTAGCCGAGGAGGCGGCGGCCGAGAAGGCGGCGGCCGAGAAGGCGGCGGCCGAGAAGGTGGCGGAAGAGAAGGCAGCAGCCGAGAGGGCGGCACTGGAGTCGAAGACAGAGGCCGAGAAGGCGGCACTGGAGTCGAAGACAGAGGCCGAGAAGGCAGCAGTAGAGCAGAAGGCAGCTGCCGAGAAGGCGGAGATGGAGGCTAAGACGGCCGCGGAGAAGGCAGCCGTCGAGGAGAAGGCAGCAGCCGAGAGGGCGGCTATGGAGGCGAAGGCAAAGGAGGAGCGCGACGCTGCAATCGCCGCGGCAGAACAGGCAGCAAAGGAGCGCGATGCTGCAGCTGCGGAAGTTGAGAAGGCAGCGAAAGAACGCGACGCGGCGGTTGCGGCGGCAATGCTGGCAGCCGACCAGCGGGTGCAGCAAGAGGCGGCTGCTAGGGCCGAATCCGAGAAAGTGGCTGCAGCTGAGAGGGCGGCGCTGGAGGAGAAAGCTGCCGCGGCCGAGAAGGCGGCGGCCGAGAAGGCAGCAGCCCTTAAGGCGACTCTGGTGATTAGATCAGCTGCCGAAAAGGCGGCGATCGAGGAGAAAAGAGCGGCCGAGAAGGCGGCGATCGAGGAGAAGGCAGCGGCCGAGAAGGCGGTCATGGAGAAGAAGTTAGCAGCCGTGATGGCGGCTGCGGAAGAGAAGGCAGTGGCCGAGAGGGCAGCGTTCGAAAAGGCGTTGGCCGACAAAGCGGCCGAGAAGACGGCCGCGTTGGCCGGCAAGTCTTGGGCAAACACTGCCAAGGCTGCAGCCGAGAGGAGAGCTCTGGAGGAGGCAATGAGGGAGGAGGCAGCAGCCGAGAGGGTCGCGTTTGAGGAGAAGGCCGCTGCCGAGAAGGCGGCGATGGAGGAAAAGGCAGCAGCGGAGAAGGCGGCCGTCGAGGAGAAGGCGGCGGCTGAGAAGGCGGCCATCGAGGAGAAGGCGGCGGCTGAGAAGGAGGCCATCGAGGAGAGGGCAGCGGCCGAGAAGGCGGCCATCGAGGAGAAGGCAGCAGCCGAAAAGGCAGAAATGTTGGCGCAGGCAGCAGCCGAGAGGGCGGCGATGGAGGAGAAGGCAGCGGCCGAGAGGGCAGCGTTCGAAAAAGCGTTGGCGGACGCAGCCGCCGAGAAGGCGGCAATCCAAGAGAAGGCAGCAGCCGAGAAGGCCGCGATGGAGGAGAAGGCAGCAGCCGAGATGGCGGCGTTCGAGAAGCGGTTGGCGGAGGCAGCAGCTGAGAAAGCAGCAGCGGAGCAGAAGGCAGCAGCCGAGATGGCAGCGCTCCAGGAGAAGGCAGCAGCCGAAATGGCAGCACTCCAGGAGAAGTCAGCAGCCGAGAAGAAGGCACTGGAGGAGAAGGCAGCAGCTGAGAAGGCGGCAATGGAGAAGAAGGCAGCAGAAGAGAAGGCGGCAATCGAGGAGAAGGCGGCGGCCGAGAAGGCGGCACTCCAGGAGAAGGCAGCAGCCGAGAAGAAGGCACTGGAGGAGAAGTCAGCAGCCGAGAAGGCGGCCATCGAGGAGAAGTCAGCCGCCGAGAAGGCGGCCATCGAGGCGAAGGCAGCAGCCGAGAAGGCGGATATGTTGGAGAAGTCAGCAGAAGAGAGGGCGGCGTACGAGAAAGCGCTGGCCGACAAAAGGATGCAAGAGCAAGCTGCAGCTGACCTGGCCGCTGCGGAGAAGGCTGCAGCTGACCTGGCATTAGAGAAAGAAAAAGAGCAGCTCAGAGCAGCTGAGGAGGCTCGGCTCGCTATGCAAAAGCTAAAAGGCGACGCGAGGGCAGCCGCGGAGATCGCGGCAGCTGCACAAGTTGTGGCTGATGCTGCGTCGGAGGCGCTAGCAGCCCTCGAAAAGGCACATCCGGCGTCGGTGACGACAGTGGAGGCCTCCAAGGCGGCAGTAAAGGCGGCTAGGGATGTGACAGCAGCGTCGGATGAGGCGGCCGAGGCCTATGACGATGCTTTGAGGGCAGCCAAGGTGACGGCAGCTGCGACAGCGACGGCGACGGCGATGGCGACGACGGCAGCGGCCGCCGCCGCCGCAGCCGCCGCGGCGGCTGTGGATGTGCCGTCCTGCATGGCAGCGGCTGATCGAGCAGAAGCGGCCGCCTCCAAAGCTGCCACCGCTGCGCTGTTGACTCTTGCTAAGAAGGCAGAGGCTACTTCGAGTGCAACAAAAGTCTTGGAGGCTAATCGCGAGTCGACCGTCGCCCTTGAGATGGCGAATGAGCACGTTCTCCTGACATCTCGTGATCCCATGCCTAGCGAGGAGCCTCATGGGGAAAACGCGATCAAGTCCAGAGCAGAGGCCCAAAGGAATGCTAAGAAGACGGACAAGGCTGCTGCTGAGGTGAGCGAGCTGAAGAGCGTGGCGACTCCTGCGTTGGCAGAGGCGGAGCGCGCAGAAGACGAAGCCCAGGCAGCCGAGCTGAAGGCTATCACTGCAGCCACGAATGCCAGGGCGGCGTCGGTTAAGGCCGAGGCCGACGTGAAGGCGGCAGAAAAGTCGGCCGCAGAGAAGGCTGCGGCCGAAGCGATGAAGGCGGCGATCGATGCCATCACGGCAGAGGCGCAACTTGCGGAGAAGAACGCCAAAACCGCAGGATTTGCTGCCGCTGCCACAGCAACTGCAGCAGCAGAAGCAGCCAAAGAGGCGGCGAAGGCCGAAGCATTGGCTCTCGAAGCCCTGAGCAAAGCTAAGGCCTTCCAGCAGGCCAAAAACGTCTCAGACTGCACTGCCGAAGGGATACGCGCGGAGAAGGCGGTCGAGGCAAGTACGAAGTCGGTCGAGGTCGTGACCATCGCTGTGCACAAGATCGGCAAGGGCGGCGTCGAGGGGACCAAAGACGCGCTAGCCGCTGCCCATGCTGCGCACGATAAGGCCAATCAGATTGTTGCCCGGGTTGACAAAGACCCAAAAGGCGAGTTCGGTCAGCATGCGGCTGAGCTGCAAGCAGCGGCTCAAGCCTGCGTGGCAGCAGCTGTTTCGGCAACTACGGTAGCAACTGAAGCACTGGCCTCGGCACATAATTTGTTTAAGGAGGGAAGTGCATCCCTAGCCGCAGCCACCGCTTCGGAGACAGCAGCGAAGAACGCAGGAGATAGTACAATGGAGACCGTCAAGGCAACCCGCTCCAAAGCGGCTCGTGAGCGCCTGAAGAAGCACGCAAAGATTCAGGTGATGCAAGCTGGCCTGAAACTGAAAGCCGAAGAGCTCGGGCGCCAACGAGCGGAGGCAGCTGCTCGTGCCGCCAAAGCACGGGCAGGCCTGAAGCGGGCGGGCAAGCTTACCGTCCTGATGGAAGGTATGAAGAAAGAAGCGCAGGAGCTCGAGAAGGAGCGCGCCGAGGCATCGGCCGAGGCTGCAGCAGTCGTGGCTGAGGCTGCATCCGAGGCCACGGCTGCATCCGAGACGGCGCTCACCGCGGCAGGACGCACGGTAGATGCTTCCATGGCTGCGACTCAGGCCAGTCAGGACGGAGCAGCCGCAGCGGCCGATGCAACGCAGGCCCACGAAGATGTGATGTCCGCCTCTGCTGCAAAAGACCCAGTTTCGTGCATGGCGGCGGCCAAGCGAGCCATGGAGGCTGCGTCCAGGGCTGCAGATGCGGCTCAGGAGGTGACCGCGAAGAGAGCCGAGACTCACGAGAGTGCAGCAGAGGCCCTCGCGGCATTGAACGTGGTGAACGCCGCCCTTGAGAAGGCAAATGTGCACGAGAAAAAGGCTTCTCGCGACCCTATGCCTGACGGCGAGGCTGGCAAGATCGCCCTCGAGACGCAAACCGAGGCTCAGAACCATGCAGAGGTGGCCAGAGCGGCCGCTGCTGGCGTGAGCGAGGTGACGGGCTCCATGCATGAAGCCGTCGCCGACTCAGATCAGGCTATGGAAGTGGCGACCGCAGCGCAGAACAAGGCAATGGCCAAGGCGGAGGCTTCTCTCGACATTGCAGTGGAAACGGAGAGGCAGTACGCGGCTACTCGCTTGGAGGCTCAAGGGCGTGGAATGGCGGACCGAAAGCTGATAAACATGATGCGCGCGCAACTCGCCGCCGAACGTGCGCAGTCAGTGGTTGCAACCTCGGCAGCTGAGGCTCAGGCTGCGCTGAGAAAGGCAGTTGCAGCAGCTGAGTCACTTTCACAGACAGTTGCACAGACAGCACCTGAGTCACCAACTGGGGAGGAGTTGCCTCCGCTACCTTCGCTACCCAGTCTCGTGGACAAGGTTGTGGAGGCGGCAAAGAAGGCGGCCACCGCCAAGGCAACTGCTGTGCAGGCGCTCGAAATAATACGTGCCGCCCAGATTGCAGCAGACGCTCCAAAGGGTAAAAAGGGTGAACTTACAAGACAAAAAACCGTGCCGAAGGTTGAGAAGGCACCGGCCAAGAAGGCGCCGGCCAAGGGTCAGCCAGCGAAAAAGGGCAGCAAGGAACCAGTGCCAACTAAGGTTCCGACTCCTGAGGAGGCTTTCGAGGTGGCCGCTCAAGCGGCCGCTGAGTGTGCTGCGTCTGCCGAGTCAGTTGCAAAGCTGACCAAGCTGGCACGCAACGCAGCTCAAGAGGCCAAGGAAGGCTTGGCCGCCGCTCAAGGGGCGCTTCAGCGGGCGACCGAGCACGCGGCACTGGCACGGTTTCAGAAGCTGCCAGAAGACAAGGAGTTCGAGACTATGGCGATTGCGACGCAGGCCGCAGCGGAAGCCAGCCTGGAGGAGACAGTGACAGCAGAAGGTGCGACCTCAAAAGCGGCAGAGGAGGCAGCCGGGGCAATGGCGAAGGTGGAAAAAGCCATGGCATCAGCGAGCAAGTCAGTGATCGAAGTGGCGGCGGCAGCAACACAGAACGCTGCGTCCAAGGCTTCGTCGGGGGGGTCAAATGCAGGCAAGGGAGGGGAGGCTGCCATGAAGGCGACGAAAGAAGTCCAAGATGCCGAATTTTCGGCGCGCGATGCGCTTGAGAAAGCACAAGCAGCTCAAAAGGCGAAGGACGTGGAAGCGTGCACCGCCGAGGGCAAGCGCGCAGAGAAAGCTGTCGCAGCATGCGCTGCTGCCGTGGAGAAATTATCGAAAGCAATGGAGAAAATCAGCAAGGGGATGGAAGTGGCCAAATTGGCAGCTGAAACCGCCCAGGCTGAGCGTGAAAAGGTCCTCGAGTATCTCGAAAGGGCGTCGCGAGATATGACGGGTGATGCTGGCCTGGATTCCGTGACCTCGGCGACTGCTGCAGCATCTGAAGCAGCGGAGGGGGCAGCACGGGTATTTACAGAGGTGCAGGCGGCCGCAGCATCGGCGGCAGACTCGCAATCGGCAGCCACGACTGCAGCTGCGAGTGCCAAAGATGTTGTCAAGGCCACCCGCTCAACTGCTGCGCGTGAGCGCCTAAAGAAGCACGGACAAGCAATGGCCCTTCAGGCTCGTCTGAGAAAAAGAGCTGAGGAGATTGGCCGTGAGCGGGAGAAAGCAGCCGAGGAGGCGAGGATCTTAGCTGAACGAGTGGCCAAGGCTGAGAAGGCGGTCGGGCAGGTCGCAGCTGCAGCATCTGCCGTGTCCGAGGCTGCATCTGAGGCACTGGCCGCCAACGAGAAGGCGCTCGCAGCTGCGGCTCTCACGGTGGAGGCCTCAGCGGCAGCGGTGCAAGCGAGTACGGATGCTGCAGCAGCAACGGCCGAGGCTGTACTGGCCCACGACGACGCATATGCGTCCGCCGAGGCAAAGAACGTAGCGGCTTGCATGGAGGCAGCTAAGCGAGCTGGAGACGCTGCGTCCAAGGCCGCTGAAGCCGCACAGATAGCACATGCAAAGAAGGCAGAGGCTGCTGAGAGTGCATCCCAGGTCATCGATGCTGCGAGCGAGGCGAGTGCTGCTGTTGAGAAGGCGACTGAGAATGTGCCTAACACGGAGCGTATGCCAATTGAGGGCGAGGAACCGCTCGACCAAGAGGCTGCTGAGCTCGTGCTCACGCTGCAAACCGACGCTCAAAAGAATGTTCATTTGACGGAAAATGTGGCTGCTGGGATGAAAGAGCTCACGACCTCGGCGGAAAAGGCGCTAGCAGACGCGAGCCGCGTGGCAGAAGAGGCGTCTGCATCGCAGGCCAAGGCCATGGCTGTGGCAAAAGCTGCGTTGCGGCGAGCCATTGAAGAAGAAAAGGAACTCGACGGCAAGAAGGCGAAAGCGGCGACACGTCTTCAGGCATCTGCCAGAGGCAAGAGTGACCGACAGCTGGTGGATAAGATGCTTGACGGTGAAGATGTCAAAGCTGCCTTGGAAGCCAAGCGCGACGCCCGTGCCGAAGTGTCTGGACCAGTGGTCAAACTCAAGGTGCAGATAGCGGAAGCACCACGTTCACCTTCACCCACGAACGAGGTGCGATTCTTTGACGAGCAAGAAGAAGCGTTCTATCCCTCGGACAACGAGCACATGCCCGAATATGAAGCAGGATGGGGAGCTCAGGGGGACTTTGGCCACCGACCCAACTCCACCTTCAGAAGCAGCTCGAAGCAGCGTACCATCAAACCTTTCGAAGCACGGCTGGCTCAGCAACTCGAAGCGTGGCCGAATTTACAGCACCAGCAGACTCTGCATTTTCAACCTCACCCACCCACGCACCCGCCGAACGCTCGGCCTCGAACCGAGCACGGCGTGCGGTCCTCACGATCCAGATCGCCCCATAAGGGCCCCCCGCCTCACCCCTGGCAGCCCCCGCCGAAGAGCTCCGATGCCGAAGAATCGAACCCTGCTTTCTTTGAAGACCACATTGGGAGGCCGTGGCTAGGAGGCTACCAGCTCGAGCGCCACAGCTCAGGTGAGGATGAGCATGCGACCTCGAGGATGGGCACTGCTCGCCTTTCGACTTCGGCGAGGGTATCGACGGCGTACTCGCACGAGCAAAACGCAGCGAAGCTGCCCGGCCTCTGGGCGACTGTGTCTGGTACATCGTCGATCAACCCGATGGATCGACGGCCAGCCCTCTCTTCTCGCGGGCCTGAGAAAGGAGACTCGGCGTGGCCTTGGGCACCCCTTGAACCCCCGCCCCCCGCCTCTGCGCGAGCACCGAGACGATCGACCTCGCCATCAAGACCAAAAACCGAGCTTGGTCCTAGGCCGATAACCGAGCCCCCCCCGCCGCCGCGGACAGCAACCTCTGTGATGGAAGTTACGCTCGCCAAGCAATCAGGGCCACAGTGGGCGCGGCGCGATGTTGAGCGTTTGCTGCAGGCCATGGAACTCGAGGCGGCGCTTTCTTCGCCACGATTCCGTTTGAAGAAGAAGCGCCGCAAGAGCAAGATGCACGTGACAGAAGGAGAATCTGGCGGCGATGGAGGGGCTCCCGCCTCGGAGGAGTTCCCGCCACCGAACCAGCTGGCGCCCTTGCCGGTAGACTCTGATTACGTGCCAATTCGAAGGCAACGGCAAGGGGCAGCCCTGCCGGGCCATGCATTGCCAGTGCTCGGCAATAGTGCCTGGCCAGGGATGACGACTCAAGCCCACTTCCATGCGCGGCCTGGAACGAGAGGCAGCCGACTTACGAGCATGTCAGGCAGCGGCGCCGATGCGGCAGTGAAGTTGTTGCTCTCCCGGTAGACACGCACCTGTAAAAGTGGTCAATATGTGCGAGTGAAGCGATCGAAGATGGGCATGATGGGACGTCGTGGGCAAGAACGGAGCGAGCATGGTGACGTGAGAGATCGGTGAGATTCGTGTGCAATGCGTGTCACTTATTCCGCTTTTTCTTCGCTACACGTTTACTTTCGCTTATCAGGCCCTCTCAAAACTCAATCGGTGATCCATCGTATGCAAAGAAGCCACCGGAGTCCTCGAGGGAAAGTCCTTCGAGGACGTCGAGCAGCGCCCCTGCGGTGAACTCGGCGGTGAAGAGTTTCTCAGGTCGTACGTTCTTTTGGAAGGGCTCGCTCAGCCCCGTGTCGGTCGTGCCCGGATGAAGCGAGACGGCGATGACCTCACGGCGCCTCAACTCGTTGGCCATATTGCGCGTCGCCTGATTCAGCGCCGCCTTGGACATGCGGTACGACCACCAACCGCCGAGCCGGTTGTCGCCTATCGAGCCCACTCGAGCGGAGAGGTTGCCTATGACCGCACCACGTGCGAGCAGGTCCTGCAGTGCCTGCGTGACGAGCACTGGGCCGATGGCATTGATTTGTAGTACGCGTGCCATGTGTTGCGAATCGACAGATTGCAGGCTGCGCTCGGGCATCATGCCCGTCTCCGGGTCGTGCAGCACGCCAGCCACATTCATGAGTAAGTCCACACCCGAGCCATCTCCGGCACTCGTCGTGCAGATGCGCTTGACGTTGCCGGCCATCTCACGAATGGATTCTGCGTCCGTCACATCGACTTGCGAATAGTGAAGGCGATCTGGCCACTGCTCCCGCAGCGCGGCGAGAGCCTCGCTTTCAGAGGCCTTGCGGCCTGTCGCGACAACTCGGCCGCGCCCACGGTGTAATAGCGCCGAGACCAGCGCAAGACCAATGCCGCGCGAAGCTCCGACTATCACCGAAGTGGACGCGGGTGATGCGAGCGCAGTTGTAAGCACACCCATTGAGCCTGGACAGTGAGGAATTTCCGTGCGATTTCTAGTACTCACGCCGCGCTCCGCGCGCCGTACCAGGCGTTCACACAACACACACTCGGGTAGCTCACTGAGCTCTTCCTCACTGCGAGGGGATGACCTCCACACGGTTGACACAACAGAACAGGTCCCAGGGGTGGGCGGCGGCGCTCCCGCGCTGCTACCCACATACCCCTTCGCCCACTCCTGGCAGCTCGTGGCACGGCTCCGACGCCGGATCCGACATGACACACATCCCAGGGTCGGCCTCGTACGAGACCCACGCACGCACACGGGTGGGCGGGTGGGTGCTGCGT
>Ga0210241_101853_pt1 | contig 14112 bp, 8 predicted proteins | sample ChrtobMetP5a_8mM_FD_155488 | JGI IMG/M metagenome (GOLD analysis project Ga0210241, IMG submission 155488) | Chrysochromulina tobin associated microbial communities from unialgal haptophyte culture, Seattle, Washington, United States - P5a_8mM | ecosystem: Host-associated > Algae > Haptophytes >...
TCGCCGTCGCCTCCCTCGCCGCCGCCACCCTCGCCGCCGCCACCCTCGCCGCCGCCACCCTCGCCGCCGCCACCCTCGCCGCCGGAAGATGATTTAGGTGACGGCGAGGTCGGCTCTGGCAGTGGCGAGGTCGGCTCTGGCAGTGGCGAGGCGCCATCGCCGCCCGTTGCCAGCGCGTCCGTCTCCGTCGCCTTCGTCGCGTCAGGCTCCCCAACGGACTTTGACGAAACTGGTCGCCGTCTCCTCCTCAGAGCGCTGTCTCGAGCACTCGGCCTCGGAGCCGTGCCTCCAGCGGGGTCGATGCTTCAGATAACCGCCGCGTCCGTCAACGTCGTGGCCACGTTCCCAGTCATGTCTGTCCAACAGGCGGCGGCGGCGCAGTCGGCGGCACTGTCGACCGTTGCGACGCTCATCGCCCTGCAGTCCGTTCTTGACAGCTCAGGCGTAACGATCGTGGCGACGAGTGCCGCGACGGTGAGCATCGCCTTGAGCAGCGGCGTGAGGCTGCCGAGCGACACGCTCGTGGTGGCGAACTCCTCCGGCCTCAGCTGGTTTGCCTTCTGGTACGCTCTCGTCTACGACTTCTTCCCCTGATGGTCCCTGATGGCCCCTGATTGCGAGCGAGTGCCTCCCAAATTAGGTACGCTCTCGTGTACGACTTCTTCTATCAAGGAATGACGCGCCCGACCCGGCGCTGGCTTGAGGGCCCGCTGCTCGCTTTCTTGTGCTCGCTATGGGCTCTCTTCCTGTGGGTGCCTCTCGGGCTCGCTTGCATCCTGCTGCCCTACTTGTGCTTCCAGAAGCACCTGCTGCCCTACTGCATGGCCAAGTGGATCGGCCGTCTGTACTTCCGCCCATGCCTGCCTTGCACCATTTATGGACACCAGAGGACATTCAAGGCGCGTTGGTGGGCGTATGTGGACGACGGCGATGGAGGCCCGCCCGTGATCATCGGGCAGGTGACGACCTCTGATGACCTCAGACGACCTCTGACGACCTCTGATGACCTCTGATGACCACTGAGTGCACCTGATTGCCACTGATTTCCACTGATTGCCACTGATGGCCACTGATGGCTGCTGATGGCCACGGATGGCCACTGATGGCCGCTGATGGCCACGGATGGCCTCAGATGGCCACGGATGAACACGGATCGCCGCGGATATTCCTTGGGCAGGCGCCGCTCTTCCACAGCCAGCTGCGCGAGCTCGAGATTCTCAACGTCCAAGGGATCGTCAACCTCTGCGATGAGTACAAGGGGCTTCACCACGTGTATCGCAAGAAGGGCATCTCGTTGCTCTGGCTCAAGACCGTGGCGCACCTCGAGCCAACCGTCGAGGTGATGCGAACGGCCGTCTCGTTCATCGAGCACCATCGCAAGCGCGGCGGGGGCGTGTACATCCACTGCCAGTCAGGCCGCGGACGCTCCGCCGCCATCGCGATGGCCTGGCTGATGCAAGTGAAACGCATGCGCCCGCTCGAGGCCAACCAGCACCTGCTGCGCGTGCGCAAGGTGCGCGACACGCTCTTCTTGCAGCGGAACATCATCCGGTTCTACGAAGACCTTCAGTCGAGCCTCTCGAGAGAGAGTGTCGCACGTGCCCGCCGAGCCGCCGCCGCGTGCCGCCGAGCCGAACTGCAGCGAGAAGCCACCGACAGCAGCAGCGCCAGGGATCATCACACCAACGGCTCCGGAGGCCAGCGGGACGGCGCGCTTGCTCGGGACGACGCGCTTGCTCGGGACGACGCGCGTGCTCGGGACGGCGCGCATGATCGGGACGGCGCGCATGATCGGGACGGCGCTCGCACGTTGTCCTTTGCGATTCCAAATTTGGGATGGCGGCGTGACTCGCGGCAGGTGGACCATGGCGCCAGGGTGGGCTTCGGACTAAGTGCCGCGCCGCCCGATTGGGACGCTCGGGACGGCGCGAGAGGACGCGTGTGGGAGATTCACGTCGCCCCCTCTGAGCCGGCCATCCCAAACAGCTTGCCTGCCTCAGCCCTCGAGCAGCTTGAGCAGTACACTCGGCAGCGCCAGCAATACATGCTCGCCCTCCCCACACCCCTCCCCACACCCCTCCCTTCCCCTCGCAGCCAAGGCGATGCCCTGGGCGACGCCCAGGACGACGCCCTGCGCACCTCCGCCTTCCGACCGGGACGAAGTCGCCTTCATCACACCACCGCCTTCGGGGCCGTTCCCGGCGCCACCAACGGGCCTGGGCTGACCGCCTTCGGGGCCAATCCCGGCGCCACCAACGAGCTGGCGGCCCCCCCGACGCGCGCGTTCGAGTTGAACGAGATGCCGACGAGGTTACCCCGGATGGACGACAGCCGAGGGCGTACGGGCAGCCTCGTGTCCACGTCCGTCTGAGAGGACGATGGCCGGCGCTGGAACGGTATAGAAGCTGGGGCGCACAGCGTGCCGGAAGATTACGCCCACGGCGCTCAGCCGCACGGGGTGTCGGGGTCGTGACCGTGCACCGTCGATGTCAGGCCCGGATGAATCGGCAATGGCGTGCTGGGAGCAGGCTGTGGGGCTTTGCGCGCACGTTACGGTGCGGGACGGCGCGAAAAACGATAAAAATTTATCCGCTTCCCCCGCGGGGTCGGGTCGGGTGCATATCCGCTTCCCCCGCGGGGTCGGGTCGGGTGCACTTTGACCGTCGGGCCGGACCGCACCCCCACGTGAAAGGCTGAAACCGGGGGCCGCCGCGCGTCCGTCGTCCCCGCCGTCCACGGACATCTCTCCGATTATTGGATTGTATGGCACACCTATCATCATGCTGCACTCATGCGTGCGCACACTCTTAACTTCTCGCTGGGTACCCCGCTGGTTCTCTGATGCGGCAGTCCTGCAGCGTGTCTACATCATTCTGTAACGCGGATGTGGCTGCTTTGCCTCTGGGGTGCGACACCCAACGCGGGTATCGGTCCTCCGCTCGCACTCTGTGTGCACGATCGTACATGACCGAACGTGGGCATGCGCACATGCATGAGAAGGGACGGGTTGTGGGATGGGGTGCGCCGCGTTCGCCTTGCGGGCGGCGGCACCAAAGCGACGGCCAAGACCTGCGCACTGTCTGCGCAACGGCGAACGCTCACATGTCGAACTCGAAGAGTTGCAGCCCCTCGGCTGCCGCCGCGCTGTCGTCGCGAGGCGGGGGCGGCAACGCGCGATGCTCCGCGTCGGGCGCGTCATCGTCACCCCAAGTGGCGCCCGCCGAGGCCACCGCGCGCCGTGACGACCTCCTCGGCGTCTCCCCCGCGGTATTCGTATTCTCGATTCCGCAGTTGTCGTCCACGTCGCCCCACTCAGCATCATCGTCCTCGAGGCTTAGCGGGTCCAGAGAGCGCAGCTGCACCTGGCGCAGTGTAGGCGGAAGCGTCGGAATCGGCGTCGGCAGGCTCGTGCCGAGCACCGAGGGTGAGTTGTGAGACGACGGCGACGTCGGGGTGCGGGGGGCATTGGGGGCATGGACTGGCTCGGACGTGGCCTGCCGGGAGCACCCGCAGCGCGCCGGCGTCGATAGCCCAGATGATACCGAGCTGCCGCGGCTCGTGCACGGTGTTTCTTGACGTGGATACTTGCTGTCTTCCAGGAGGTCGCGTTGGAGCAGCTTTCCGATGATCGTGAGCGGCGTCAGGAGGCAGTGGCCGAACTGTGCGACCGGATCTCTCCCCCAAGAGGGATCGGCACGCTTCTGCAGCTGCAGAGGTGGAGGGGCGGTCCGACCCGGCGAGGCCGACGCAAAGGCCACCATCAGGCGCCCCCAAGCACTCACAAGCGGCGGGAATAGAGATTCTTTTTCACAAAATATGTTCGTCGATGCGCATGAAGTTCGATTACCCCATGAAGTTCCCTAACATGCGACGTACTCTCAACTCTGCTCGGAACGGGTTAAACAGCACGCGGGAAGTTCAAGTTCAAGTTCAAGTTCAAGTTCAAGTCTCCTTCCCGCTCGTGATCCTTCCGTTATGTCTCACCATCTCCGACGACTCTCACCCCCACTGCTAGCTTAGAGAGCACATTCGATGGGCTTCCGTTAGGTTGTCTGTTGTTTACGAAGTAACTTGAACTTGAACACGCGGGAAAGCTACATGTACATGTACCAATTGACATGTACGTGAGCATTGCACGTGTGAGGCCCGGGGTGACGGCAAGTACCGGGAATCTCCATCTGTGCGTTTCAGCAGAGAGTTGCCCTCGCCGTGTTTCTGTGCTGCATGCGTTCCTGTATAATTGACCTCTTCCCAACCTTTTCCGCACCCAATGCTTCCACACCTCTTCTTCGCTATGTTTCGGTCCTCCAAATTACTTTGCCAAAGGGCTAGGAGGTGAAGACGCGCACGACGGAGAGAGAGCCTCGCAGGAAGGCGAGGGGGGGGGGGGGGGGGTAGGGGAGCTTTGCCGGTATTGCGCAAAGCTCGTTTTGTAAAGCGCACCTTCGGCCCATCGACGCGTGTGGCTCGCACTCTGGCTCGTGAGCGCGTCCTATTTGTGCGATGTCTCAACCACCCTTCCAACCGCGTGGTGGCCAAGGCGGCCGCGGTCAAGGCGGCCGTGGTGGTCAGACCGGCAGAGGTCCCGCGGGACTTCCGCAAGGGCAGCCCATGCCAATGAACATGCCACGTAAGCCGAGATTGCGCCGCTACTGGACTGTCCTGTGCGCCAAGCAGCCAATATGCCACGTCCGTAGCCAACTGAGCCGCGCCTGGTGCCTGACGTTCCACAGGTGGCATGGCTCCCACAGGTATGCCTCGTTATACAACACCGATGCAAGGTACGTGCTGGGCCTGGACCACACTGGCCGCCAGCGCCTGGGAGCTGGGAGCTCGAGCTCATCAGCAGCCCAACGCTGCCTGACTGCCCTGCAGCTCACGCGCCTGATCGTCTCGTGCCGCTCGGTCAACCGCAGGCCAGCCCACCATGCCGATGTACCCAACAATGTACCAGCCGATGGCACCGGTGAGCACCTCACAGCACGTCGCCTCAGCATGAGCTTCGATGCCACGCGCGGCCGTGCCAGGCACGGCACAGCTGCTGCATCGAGCGCGCACGCTTGCGAGCACAGTGGCAGACGCACCGCCACCCGAACTCACGCACGGCACGAGCTAGCAAGGCGTATGCGACTCGTGAACAGTCACACAGCCACTTCGGACGTCCTTGGCTTGCGGCAAGGCCCTGCCGCCGCTCTGACCACGCAGCGTCGCACTCACACCCGTGCGTCGCGTGTGCCCACGTGCGCAGATGCCGATGCCGATGGCGGGCATGATGCGACAGAACATGGTGCCTCCGACGCCCGGTTACCCGCCTCGGCAGCCGACCTTCCAGCCGCTTCCTACAGGTACCTTCATGCCGATGGCCGCTGGGCAGGCGATGCCCGCAGGGCAGGCGATGTACGCCCCCGCGGCGGGCTACGCGGCGCAGGCGGGCCCACGCGCCGTGCCGGGCGGGCCGCCCGGCGGCAACATGTACGGCGCGCCACCGACGGGAGGAGCTGCTGGGACGCCACAGCCGCAGGGCAACATGCGCCCGATCGCGGCGAGCGGCGGCATGCGGCCTGTGGTGCCGGGTGCCGCGCCCACCGGCGCCGCGATGGCCATCCCGGGCAAGGGTGCGCCGCTGCCCGGGGCAGGAGGGCCGTCCGCGCTCGCGCAGCCAGCGGCCCCCCCACGCAAGTCATCGGCCATCCAGATCGTAGATCCGTCGACGAATGAGGCGATCGACCTTCCCAATGCGAAGCCGAAGCCGTCAGAGGCCGCGATGGCGCTGGCACCGGGCGAGGCGCCGCCGCAGCCCGCGCCGCCGCCGAAACCCGCCAAACCCACGCCACCGCCCTTGCTCACCACTCCCTCCGGCCATGTCATCGTGAAAGATGGGCAGTTGATGGACATCGCGCCTTCCCCCACCGTGCCGAGCGGGGGCTTCTCGGCCGATACGGCGGTGCCACCGTCATCCGAGGCCGCCGCCGGCGCGCCGCCGCTGCCGCCCTCCGATCCTGTTGCTGCGTCTCCTGCAGGATCCGCTGCCGCCACCGCCACCTCCGTCTCTACGCCACCGGCGGCGGACGCACCGCCTCCCGCACCGCCTCCCGCACCGCCTCCCGCACCGCCTCCCACGCCGCCTACCGCGCCGCCTACCGCGCCGCCTCCCGCCCCCATGCCGCCGCCACCACCCGCCGCGCCCGCCGCGCCCGCCGCGCCCGCCGCGCCCGCCGCGCCCGCCGCGCCCGCCGCGCCCGCCGCGCCCGCCGCGCCGCCGGCCGAGCCCGAGCCCGCCACAGCGCCCGCCAGCGCCGTCTCCGCTGCGTCGTCTTCGGACCCCGCTGTATCCGTCGCGGAGGCGCTCCCCACTGAAAAGAAGGAGGGCGAGGACGGCGACGACGATGACTGGGAGAACCTCGATGAGTCAGCTCTCAAGATCAAGGAGCCTGAGCCTGACAAGAAGTTGCCCCCGGGCATCTCGCTGCGCCCGGGCGGCGGTGGGCTCGGCGCCTTTTCGAGCGCGACCAAGGCGGCGCCCGGCGTCGGTGCCAACGGCAAGAAGACGTACCCAAAGGAGTTTCTGATGCAGTTTGCCAACGTCTACACGGACAAGCCCGACGGGCTGCCTGATATGGAAATCCTCACGATCGGCGCCGATGGCATCGCCTTCAAAGGCCCAGTCGGTGGAGGCGGGCGCGGCGGCGGCGCGCCGGCCGCGGGGGGCGCCGAAGAGTGGCGAACCGCCCCCGGGCGGGGCGGCGCGCGCGGCGGCAAGGGCATCGAAAGTGGGCGCGGGCGTGCCGACTCCAACTTCCTTGACCCTCGTGACCCTCGCAACAATCAGTTTGCCAAGGGGCAAGGCGGCAAGCCGATGAAGGGGGGCGGCAAGGGCGGGGCCTCGAAGCCGATGTGGGGACTGGAGGTCAAGCCGATCGAGGAGAGCGAGAACGCCTGGAAGCCGTCGATGAAGTCCAAGGAGGAGCTCGACGCGCTCGAGAAGCTGCTCCGCACGGCCAAGGCGCTGCTCAACAAGTTCGCGCCCGAAAAGTTCGAAAAGCTCTCAAAGGACTTTTTGGAGCTCGAGATCACGTGCCGCACCGACATGATCGCCGTCATCGACCTCGTCTTCGACAAGGCCCTCTATGAGCCCATGTTCGGCGAAATGTACTCCCACCTGTGCGTGCGCTGTGCCGAGCGCTTCCCCGAGTTCAAGGACGAAGAGGACCCGAACGCGAAGCCGCAGACGTTCAAGCGGCTGCTGCTCAACAAGTGCCAGGAGGAGTTCGAAAAGGAGAACTCGATAGACTATTCGGGGATCCCCGACGCAGAGCACGAGTCCACCCGCAAGAAGGCCAAGGCCAGAATGCTCGGCAACATCCGGTTCATCGGCGAGCTCTTCAAGACCAAGATGCTCACTGAGAAGATCATGCACGAGTGCATCATCAAGCTCCTCCAGAGCGCGTCACACGAGAACCCCGACCTCGACGAGCTCGAGTGTCTCGTCAAGCTGCTCAAGGAGATTGGGAAGATCATCGACGTCCCGAAGGCGAAGCCGCACATGGACGAGTACTTCATGCGCATCAAGGAGATGACGCAGAACCTCAACCTGCCCAACCGCATGCGCTACATGCTGCAGGAGATCAATGAGCTCCGCCGCGGCCATTGGAATAAGCGTGTCGAGGACCCGAGCTTGAAGGTCAAAGCTACGCCCGGGGCCGGCGGTGGCGCGGCCGGCGGCGGCAAGAGCGGCGGCGGCGGCGCGGCCGGCAGCGGCGCGGCCGGCAGCAGCGACGCGCGCCCGGCTGCCCGCGGCGACGCGCGTAGCGACGCGGGCGGCGGGCGCGGCGGCGCGCCTGCGGCGGCGGGCAAGGGCGGCGGCGCTCCCGGCAAGGGTGGCGGCGCGCCCGCGCAGGGGCAGCAGCAGCAGGGGCAGCAGCAGCAGGGGCAGCAGCAGCAGCCGTTGGGCAAAGGTGCCGGCGGCAAGGGCGCCGGCGCCGAGCGAAGCAGCGGACCAGGTGCCGCAGGGAGCAGCGAGCCGGCTGCGGCGGCGCCAGACGCGAAGGCGGAGGGCATCACCGAGGAGCAGATGGAGAATCGATGCAACTCATACCTAGAGGAGTACATGGCGAGCGGCAACGTGGAGCAGCTGCTCGAGGATCTAAGTGACACGACAGCAAAGCTGCCCGCGGGGAAGACAGCCGTCGACCTGGGCATGAAGCTGCTCGAGAAGGCGATTGCGATGGTGGTGGATGAGCCCGATAATAAGTCTCTCGCCGCGGCCCTCTTTGCGCCGCTGCTCAAGGGTGGTATGGCGTCGAGCGAGCGCGTCGAGGAGCTCTTCACAGAGCAGTTAGCTACTCTCGAGGACGTAACCGTCGACGCACCGCGTGCGCCCGAAGTCTACACGACACTGCTCGCGCACGCCATCCATGCAGACCTAGCGCCGCTCGGATTCCTGAACACGGCCCTCGCCGATCGGGACGACGAGTACTCGATGCCAATGTCAGAGGCGCGGTTCGTCAAGGACAAGGACGCCATCGGCGGCCAGGCGGGCGCCGCCTACCTCGCCGTGCGTGTGCTGCAGGAGCTGCTCGCCCTTGAGGACGTGTCCGCACTCCAGGGGCGTTATGCCGCAGAGCCCAACCTCGACCTGGCCGCGCTGATGCCGCAGTCGGAGCGCGAGCCGGCTGCCGTGAGCGCGCTGCTGGAGGCGGCCGGATTGGCGCCACTCGAGGGGGGCGGAGTGACGAACCTCGCGCCGGCCAAGGAGATCTCCAAGGAGGAGCTCGCTAAGGAGCTCGAGGCCGTTGAGGCGCATCTGATGGCGTCGCTCGGAGAGGTGGAGCCTGCCGAGGCCGATGCGGCCGGCGCCTCCAATGATGAGCTGCTCCAGTGGATTGCGACCACTTGCTCGCTACAGCCTGGCAGCAAGCCGCTCGCGCGTGCCGTGATGCGCTGCATCCTCGAGACGGCCAGCGGCTCTGAGGAGCCACCCGTCGCGCTGAAGATCAAAAAGCAGATCGAGTTCCGCAAGCCGCTGATGCTCAAGTACATCAGCTGCCCATCGGACCCGCTCACCCCGCACACGATCAATGTGCAGGCTGCGTGTCTGTATGAGGTGCAGGCCTACTGCGGGCGCAAAAACTGGCCGCCGGGCCTCATGAAAAAGGTATTTTACAACCTGTACGAGACTGACATCATCTTTGAGGATGCGTACAACGAGTGGCGCGAGGACGTCGTCGACGACACGCCGGGCAAAAATACCGCACTCTTCCAGGTGAACGAGTTCCTGCAGTGGCTCTCGGAAGCCAACGAGGAAGAAGCCACCGAGGAAGGCGAGGAGAAATGAGGCAGCCGCAGCGGTCATGCTTCGATCCGTCTCCGACCCTCGAGCCTGCCGCTGCGACTGTCCTCTCGTCTCTCGCGCCGTTGCTTTCCCCCACCCCCCCCCCTTCCACCATAGATGGTGGTCCCCGGCCTCCGAGCACCCCATGAAGCCTCAAACCCCTCGAGTGTGAACGTCGAGTGTGAACGTCGAGTGTGGCGTCCCAGTGGATCCTCCTGACGATGGGGAATGGCAACGGCACTCCCACGCGCGCGCACGCGGGTGCGAGGGCGAGGGCGGACAACACCGGGGATGAGGGGCGTGTACGAAACATGGCAAAGAAGGGGGGGGGAGGCGGCGCGCAGGCCAGCGAGGGCCAAGGGTCTAACAGAGCAGGAAAGGACAACAAGCAAGACACGCAGGAACAAGAAATGCAAGGGAGGCGCGGGGATTTTGTCAGCAGCAGGGCAGGGTGACGACATCCGCCGCGGCGGGGCAGAGGCGATGAGAGAGATGCGGCAAGATGTTTGCGATCTGAGATTGCGATCTGAGCTTCCACATGTCGCCAGCAAGGAGGCTGACGACGGAGGGCGATGGGCAGTGCGGCGCATTATGGCGGTATTAGGATCGATATCCAAATACAAAAAGAGTTTTAAGTTAATGGTCGAAAACCACGATATCGAAAAAATGTGTACCACTATCCACGGTAATTCCATACGAACGACACGCCCAAAGATGAAAGAATCCGCGCGCCGGGGCGGGTGGTGGACGACAATCATGCGTCGGCATCCCAAGACACCGAACACCGGTGGCAGCTCGACAGCGTCGAGCCTGGCATAAATGTATGCGCACCTGGCGCACATCGGTGGGCGTGGGGTCGAGCCACAGCGCCGCAACTGAGTCAGGGGAGCCGCAAGCTGACGAGCACGACGATGAATGGAGAGAGTATGAGACATCCAGTATGCATCGACTCGCACCGACTCACTTGGCGATGGCGGCGATGATGGCCGCACCCACGCCCGAACCGTCCTTGGCCAGCACCAGCTTGACCCTCTCCGCCCTTTCGGCGCCGATGAGCTGAATGATGGTTCCTTCCATACGCTCCTTGAAGAACGGATAGCACTCGAAGACGGTGCCGTCTACGGCGACGGTGCACCCGTCGAGCACATTGGCTTGCTCGAGCAGCGCAACCACCGCAGTCGCGGACAGCTTGGCAGCGCGCGTCGACACGTTGACGCAGACCTCGCGCAACAGGACGCGATCGCGCACCGTCGAGATGGGCAGGCCCGCGGCCTCGAGCGCCTTCGAAGTGGCGCTCAGGTCGCTCGAGGTGTCGGCCTCGATGTCGCTCATCAAGGCCGACTGGAACGACATGCGCTCGCCAAAAGTCTTCGTGAACCCCGCGGCAAAGGAAGGCGAGAAGCCCTGGATCACCTCTGGGGAAATGGTCGTCACTCGGGTCATTTCGCCGAGATAGAGTCCGGAGATCATCTTCTCGAAGCGCTGCAGCCCGGGATTGGCTGTACCCAAGTCGACGACGGCGTCGTACAGCGTCATGTAGTCCGCCATGTCCAGGTTGCCCCACTCAGTGTTGATGACCATCTCATCGGAGGGCGGGCCGTCCCACTTGAGCACATTCGACGTCTTCTCAACGTACGCCGCATTCGTGCCGGTGCCCAGGATGACGCCCATCGCCGTATCCTTGTGCGTATACGCGGCGGCCTCCATGGTGCCCACGGTGTCGTTCGCGAGCGCCGCCACCTCCAGGCTCATTCCTCTCTCCTTGAGCTTCTGCTGCAGTAGAGCCACGACGTCCGCGCCCACCACGCCACTCGCGCTAAAGTCCTTGTTCCAAACGATGAGCGTGCCCGCATTGATCGCAGTCTGCACGGTCGGGAAGGAGAAGGTGAAGCCCATCGTGCCCGTCGGGTTGCCGCTGCACTTGGTCGCGATGAAGGTCGCCACAGAGTCAGCGAGGAACCCGAAGAGCTCGTCACCAGAGCCCTGCTTGATCGCCGCCGGGATCTTAAACTTGAGCGCCTCGACCGGACCCACGACGCCGCCGCCCTCGAGCGTGAGCTTGAGCACGCGGAAATTCGTGCCGCCCAAGTCAAGCGCGAAGAAGTCGCCCTTCTCCGCACCCGTCACCCGCTTCGTCACGTACGTGGGCAGCATGCGCATCGAGCTCGGCAAGCCCGCGAGACCCAGCTTCGCCTCGGTGAGGAAGTAGCTCTGTAGGCTGCGCATTTTCGCGACGGGGAACTCGTATGCGCCGCGCACCGTGCGCAGCGCCTCAACGTATGCCATGTCCACGTCAGTCCAGTCGATGAACGAGTCGGCGAGCTCCTTCTGCTTCACCTCGATCCACTGGTCCTGCGGCACCTCGATGTACACAACTTTGGAGCTGAGCTCCTCGCATGACGAGTAGAGCGGCGCCGTGACCGCAGCAGCGGCCGCGCCAAACGCGCCCGCTGCGGTGCCCAGCACACCACGGCGAGTGAGCCTAAGCAATGTATGCATGATTCGCGTGAAGTCGAAAGATGCCTTTTCCATATTCCACACGAATGTCGACGTGGTCATCAAGATATCAACTAGCAAACGCTTCCCAAGCATCTGCGCCCACGACTGGACTGACGTACGCGCGGACCGGTCGTGCACGACTTACGGGCGCACGTTCAGTTGCTCGTATCGTAACGATATCATCGACGTAGTTGGCTAGTTCGTACCACGTGCGTGTTTTTCAGAGAAGTTCCAGGACACGCGCGACACAACGACGCGGGACGACGTCCCGGAACGTGTACAAGAAGGCAATTAGAATGATTCGTCGCGCCGCGCTTTCTTGGCGCTGTGGGCCCGGCCTAGTTGCTAGTACACGCTACCAAGCGGCAACCACCACACACGAACGCGATGTGCATGTGGGCGTGGATGTGCACAGACTCGAGACTGCAGTCCACGCAGCATCACCTGGGCAGGCCGAGGATCCACTAAGGCCGGTTGTGCGAGTCCATTCCACGCTAATTCCCACGAATAAGCGTCTCAGACCGCCTCTGCACTCTGTGGGCTCCGATGCTCGCGGTCCGCGACGGCCCGAGTGTCCTCAGGTGTCTCCACGCTGGCGCGCGGCCTCTTGGCCTTTCCTCTCTTTCTCTCTCTCTGCTGCATGCTCCCCCTCTCTCAAGCTACCCCTCAGCTAAGCTCCGCCTCCTGGGCTTCCGCCTTCACGTCCTCCTCGTCCTCCTCGTCAAAGATATCGAGCTCGGGGTAGTCGCCGACCAGCAGCTTGTCGGGCCTCAGGAAGCCGCCATAGTTGGGCGGGCACGTGAACAACCGCTTCCCCTTGACGGACCCGTCATTCTTGCCCACAGGCTCGTCATACTGCACACCAATCCAGTAGCCCGGCGCAATCGCCGGGATCTTTCCCACAAACTTGACCTCGCCGCGCTTTCCGCCCAGCTTGACCTCGCACCGATCTCCCGCCTTCATGCCCGCCGCAAGGTCCGCCATGTGCTCGTCGTCCTCCACCTTCTCCTTCGGAGCCTCGGGCACGTACGTAGGGTCTTGCTTCATGCGCTGCGCCTCTTGCTTTTGCTTCATCTCTTTGGCGAGCGACCAAGAAGGGTCGGCCGCCAGCTTGTCCGCACGCCACTTGCGAAAGTTTTGCTCGCGCTTCTCGTAGTCCTCGTCCGAGATCTCGTACTTCTTGACGAGCGACACGTCCTCGAGACCGCCATTTGCCGCGAGCGAGTGGGGGTCGAGGTCGGTAATGTGGATCGTCCAGCCATCCATCGGCGAAAAGTAGCCGAGCTTGAGCTCCTCCTGGATCATGTCAGCAACCACACAACCATTGAAATCGAGCAGCGTGAGGTGCATGAACATCGCGCCGGTGCCCGAGTGTGTCCGGAGCTTCTCCTTCACGCGCTCAATCGTCATGTGCCGGTCGAGGCGGATCTCAAACATACGCATCTTCAGGTTGGAATGCGTCACGTGCAGCAGCACCGTCGACTCGCCCTTGTTCTGATACCCAGCTTCGCCGCTCACCCAATCCTTGAGCATGGAGAGGGACTCTGACATCCTATACGAGCAAAAGCTTTGACCCGAGCGAGCGCGGCCGTTGTGTGTGCGGGGGGAGAGGTCCCGTGAACCAAAATTCGGCAATTTTTCCGTGTTGGGGAGAAAGGAAAAGGGGGGGGCGCGCGCAGCGCGCGGGGGCGCGGAGCGCCCGAGGGCGCCGCCGGAGGCGGCGCCGGAGGCGCGGCGATGCGCCGGAGGCGCATAGGAACTTATAGATACGACTGGGAGCGATTTCTTAGATTTCATCACATACATTGCCGCATCCACAGACCTGCCCGCGAGCATGGTGCATGCATGTGCTCAACACAGTGACTTGGGATGGCATGCTTCTCTGTGTTGCATGAGTCCATACGGTCCCTAGACTCGATCTAGGGCCCTCCAGCTATGTGCTGTCTCGCGATCCTTAGAGATCATGTTCATCGAAATTGACCTTAGACAATAAGTAGCTCGACATGCGAGCCATAGCCGGATTTTGATACACATCTCCAAGGATCGAGAGATAGTGCATAGCTGGAGGGCCATTGATCGAGTCTGGGGATCATATGGTGTCATACGACACCGAGAATCACGCCATCACAGGTCGCTCTACATGCCCCTAGTACCAAAATGCGACCAAAACGCGACGTCACAGGTCGTACTCGGGGTCACAATGTGACATCTGAGTCGCGACAGTGACTTGGGATGGCGTGATTCTCTGTGCTGTATGACTCCATATAGTCCCTAGACTCGAT
>Ga0210241_101861_pt1 | contig 14050 bp, 11 predicted proteins | sample ChrtobMetP5a_8mM_FD_155488 | JGI IMG/M metagenome (GOLD analysis project Ga0210241, IMG submission 155488) | Chrysochromulina tobin associated microbial communities from unialgal haptophyte culture, Seattle, Washington, United States - P5a_8mM | ecosystem: Host-associated > Algae > Haptophytes >...
TATCGTGCGCCTCTCGCCGGCGCCCCGCCACCTCGGCCAGGAGATCCTGGAGGGCAGTGGTACCTGCCATGCGCATCGCGTGGCGCGCCGCGCGCTGCATGGGGTCCATACTAGCGACGGCGGCACGACAGAGAGATTGAGATGCTGCTCAACACAACGCGCAGCCTACGTGGCTGGTCGGTACCTTGTGTGTCGATTCAACTGACCCTTTCTCAAAGTCTACGGACCCCCAAGCACGAGAGCCACTCACAGAGATTTTGTAACTTACCGATACCAAGCTACTATTGTACCTACGCATTGGCAGGACCCCCAGAATCGCGAGGGGGAATTCGAAGGGGGTGTCGGCGTGTGAGTACATGTACATGTAAGGCGGCATGCGACATGGGAAAATGGGACTGTTCTCAACAGGTGGTGTTCCGTCTGTGTTCCGTTACGGTACCGGTAAAAAGACACCGGGGGAGCCAGGACACACACAGGACATACACGGGGCACACGGGCGCACGCACGGGCACACAGATCACACAGACGAACCTCACAACCATCCAGAATAACCCACCAAAAATACAACCCGCACGACAGCGCGACGATCGAAACCGCGGCCGTGGACTAAAGCACTAAACATGTGCCGCTCCAGCCCCGGAGCCGACCGCTCCCCGCGGCCGACTCAGAAGAGGCCGCCCCGGGAGCCGGGACACACACGGTACCGGTACATGCCCGGGGTATCGACGGCCTCTTGGGAAGTGACGGGGGTGCTCTATAGAGGGGGGGTAATCATAAGGTAATCAAGTTGCCCCGCGCGCATAGCGCGCGGGTTTCCAGCCCGCCGCAGGCGCGAAAATTTTGGTGATATTGACTGTAAATCACTACATTTAGGCCCTGAAATTGATGCCACTCACACACTATTGACTGCGACGTACATGTATGTACATGTACCGACTGCTACGATGGCACACTAGCCACAAATGACAAAAGCAACTGTCTAGCTCACTCATCCGCCCGCTCTCTCGACTGCATGGCCGGGATCCATAACGAGCTTGAGCCTGAAGTCAAGACATCCTTGACCGAAAGCTGGATTGTAGCCTCACACCGCCCTGCGGAGCACACGTCAGCAACGAGCACAAGCTGAGTCGTCATCTTCGTGTGGAGTCAGTCGAGGCTCACAAGGCGGGCATTACACTGTTTGCAGCTGATTGCTGGTTGACTGCTGCTCATCACTGTGCTTGGCCCACTGCTTCCAGCGGTTGGTGGCCGCCACCTTTGCTGCCTCTTCCTCTAGCAATGCTTTCGCTTTTGCTGCAGCCTTTGTGGCGGCTGCTGCGGCGCGACCACCCTTCTCCTGCCAGTAGCAGGCAGGCAGGCCAGCCTTGCTGCGGTCACCGCCATGGCCACCCTTGCGGATGTATGTCCTCACCATTGAGACGGAAAGAGGGGCGGCAGCCAAGGTGCTGGGTCGCACCGGAAGCGAAGGTGTGCGCGGGATGTTTCGTGAACAAAGTTGGAAATGCTGTTTGCGGGTTACGGTTAACCGATGCAAGCCGAATTTCCGCGGTTCGGGGGTCTACGTTCCGAGATCTGTCGATTGGCACCCTGCATAGTTGTGCATAGTCTCGCTAATAATGCGTAATAACGATGGTAATCAAGTTGCCCCGCTGACACGAGAGCACCCCCGTCGCCGTTACACCCCCGTCGACTACCCTTGGAATTCGCTTTTGCGTGTGTGATGTGAACGACGGATCAGGCTGGTCGGACCGCGCCCTTACCAGCCTGCTGACCCAGGTGCGGCACACTTTGAACGCGAACACCTGGCCCGGGGGGTTGGGGCGTTGGGCAGGCACCAGGGGACTTTGTGCGAAGGATGCATGAGGGGCTTGCCTCCTGGAGGGGCCCCGTGCTATACACCTGACCACCTTGCCCTCTCTTGCCGCAGCTAGGGCCTCCCTTTTTTACCCGAGGCACGGCAGTGGGGACGCTGACTGGGCATGGACATGAAGAGCACGCCCGATCCTTTTTCAGGGTGCTTGGATCCTTCCGGTGATCAACGTTCTCACGTTCCGAGTGATCCCGCTCTGATCTCACTTGGGCCGTCAAGGCAAGCGATCCCGCCCTGATCTCGCTTCGCCGCCGAAGGTTTTTGGGGCCCCACGACCTGCACAACGCGTCTCGGCTCTTTTTTTCCCACCCGCAGAGGCGTGGTTTTGACCGAGACATCGAGGCTCAGCGTGATGGAGCGCTCATTGTTTTTCCTGAGGCTCAGAGTTACGAGCGCTCACTTTTTTGGCCTGCCTGGCTGTATCGTCTCCTTCCTTGTGGCACATGTGGAGCTCCTTGGGTGATTGCCCCTCGGAGGGGAGAGCTGAAGAGGGCCCCTGTCTCGAATCTGGCTCTATGCCAGGTCGTTGGCATGCGCGAGGACGGACGGAGCTCGCGTATCTTCAGGGGGTGGCGACATGTACGATTCAGTTCGACACTCGTTGCCCCCTGGCTCGCCCATCTGGGGGTTCACCGCCCACGTTGGCGGGCGCACTCCCTCCCGAGTTCATATGTGGGGCCTGCCCTTCTTCTCTTTCTTTGGCTGTATCGCAGCTCTCTGCCTACATGTGTCTCAGTCCGGAGTCCGGCTTTGTATTGTATTGTCTTCACAGCTGTCCTTCCTTGCGTGTTGTGTGTATTAACATGAACGAAATCCTAATCCTAATGCACCGCCGCTCGCGTCGCTCGCGCCACTCTGCCAGCCACTTGCTACTATTGTATGGCGCTCCAACCAGGCACTCTAGATGCTGTGCACAAGGCCGCGTTAGGGTTAGGCGCCGGCTCGCGCGTCGAGGCCTCGCTAGCCGACGGCTCCTCGGTAGCATTTGCTGTGGCGCCGACTGTGCAAGCGCTGGATGAAGCAGAGTGCCGCATCCTCTTGCGCCACGCGGCCATCCGGCTGCCTCCAGGCTCCAATTTGATTGCTCACTTTGCGGACGGCACCACGTTAGCCATGCCGGCGCCGCGAGCCCCCACCAAGCTGCAGCCCAGCACGGCGGTACAGCAGCATCAGCAGCCAGACGCTGCCCGGAAAGCTCTGCAAGCGTCACAAATGCAAGCACCTGCGTCCCAGTCACTTCCAGCACCACTGCTGCCGCCGCCGCCGCCGCCAGCTCCGCAGCTAGCGCCGCCGCCCGCTCAAGCTCCAGCAAAAGTACCACCAGCATCAGCGGCGCCAGCATCTGTGGCATCAGCACAACCAGCACCGGCGCGGCCAGCCGTATACGCTGACGGGGCGGCCAAGATGGTGCGCGATCGCGAGCGGGCTGAGGCGAAGCAGCAAGTCACGCTCCCGCCCGCGCTGTCAGCGGCTGCACCATTCGCGTCACCGTCGGCCCTTCGTGAGCCGCCAAAGCCAGAGCTGCCAGCACCCGCGCCAAAGCCAGAGCCGCCAGTGCACGAGGTTCTCAAGGTGAAGATGGTGATACCCGGACCCATCCTACCAAATCGCCGGGTACCGTTCGAGCACCAGGGTGTCACATACTATGTAACGCTTCCCGACGGCCTGAAGCCTGGAGATACTGTGCAACTCATCCTAGTGCGCAAGCCCACCTCTCAGACCAGCACCGAACCTCCCACCTTTATAACCTTCCAGCCCAGCACCGCACCTCCCACCTCCCAGACCAGCACCGCGGCCCTTGTGCGCGGGCCCACCTCCCAGACCACCACCACAGCGGCAGCGCTCGCGGCTGCGCCGGCTCCCGCCCGGAAGCCGCCCGCGACGGCGCGAGCTCCAGCACCCGCTCCCGCACCCGCTCCCGCTCCCGCTCCCGCTCCCGCACCAGTGCCACCGGCGAGCACGTTAAGTCGCGAGATTGTCGGAGATTCGTCATGGATCCCTAATTCGGAATGGATCCCTAATTTGGATGACAAGATTGCTGACTTGATTGCAGATCCCTCCGATGGTGCAGAGATTGCGGCCGCCACCGCCACCGCCGCCGCCACCACCGCCGCCGCCGCCGCCGCCGCCGCCGCCGCCGCCGCCGCATTGGGCACGGGCGATCGCGTCTTGGTGAGCGCTCTGCAATCTCGGCCGGAGCTCAACGGCCGCATTGGGCAAGTCGTATCGATCGACAGCTCCACTGGACGATACCACGTGCAGTTTGGGAGTGGGCAGCCGCCCCTTGCCATGAAGCGACAGAACTTGGCACTGGTCGAGGCCGCTTCCACTGCCGCCGCCGCGGCCGCTTCCGCCGCTTACGCCGCCGCCGCCGCCGCCGCCGCCGCCTCCGCCGCCTCCGCCGCCTCCACCGCCGCCTCCGTCGCCTCCACCGCCTCCTCCGCCGCCTCCTCCTCCTCCTCCTCCTCCTCTGCCCCCTGTGTAATTATTGGCCTGGGACCTCGGTATACACCGGCTGATGATACCGCGTGGCTCCATCGAGATTGGGTTGAGCCGTTGGATGACAATCTCCCGGACAATCTCCCGGTCCTATGTCCCACGGCTCCAGATGGTCAGCGCTCTCCAAAGGCCAAGCGGCCCCGGCTGTGTGAAGACACGCCATGTGAGGGCGATGCAGACGCGCTCGAGGCGTCATCAGGGGTCATCAGAAGGGTCATCAAAGGGGTCATCAGGGGTCATCAGGGCGATGCGGACGCGCTCGAGGCGTCGGATGGCATGCAAGTGTACAACGCGCCCAGCACAGCGCGATCGGGCAGCATGCAAGTGGGCGACGCGCCGCCCCAAGCGCCCCAAGGCACAGGCCACTCGTCGATGGCTCTGCGCCGAGCCACCTTGGAGGAGGTCATGGCCCCCCTGTGCGCCTGCGTGCGCGAACGGTACGCCGAGTCGGCTGCACTGAGGATGCTTCGGCTGATAGAGACTAAGATTAGTACCGGGATGGGCACCCTCACCGACGAGCAGGTGCGCTCGCGTTGCGCTGTCATGGCTCTCGAACCGACTCCGAGTGCCTCTGATTGGCTCCGATTACCACTGAGTGGCTCTGATTGGCTCTGATTGGCTCTGATTGGCTCTGATTGGCTCTGATAGGCTCTGTTTGGCTCTGATTGCCACTCTATCGGTCCATCGAGCAGGTGGAGCAGTTACGGCGGGCGACGGCAAGGGCAAGTAGAAATCCCACATATGGTGCTCACCTTCTAGCTTCTTTCGCGGACTTGTGTAACGAGGCGCTCACGGCGGACGAGGCCCGTGCACCGCCCAGCTCTCTACACTCTTGACTTCACAGCTCTCTTGACTTAGCAGCTCTCTACACTCTTGACTCTCGCCCAATAGCGAGTCTAGAAGCGCCCAGATTGCCAGGAGTGATACTGTCGCCCGAGTCGGAGATCATGCCGGAGGTCTTCCTCCCTCCTCCGCGACTATGAGTAGCGACTAGCGCCGCGCGCCCAGACGATAGGATAATGTGGGAGGGGAAGATAGGTGACGTTCACGCAGTACCTCGCTACGCTTCAACTTGCGTGATGCGACCGACCTAAAACTTCGCCCTCCGGCTCGCAGACGCCCGCCCCCCTTTTCCACACCCCATGTTTACATATTATTATCAAAGTTCACACGCAACAGGAAGCCTATGCGGCCCGACATAGAGGGGTCTCTCCACGTTGCCAGCTCACCGCGCGACGACGCGGCTCAAACGGCCTCAGGCCTCACCTTCGTACAGCAGTAGACCCTCGCACGCAGCCGCGAGCTCGAGGTTCTTTGCGTCGAAGGCGGCCGTGTCGCACGCTCGGAGCACCGCACGCCAGCCGCCCACCTGCCCTTGCCGCAGGTGGCCTCGCTTCACATGCTCGCCGCGCGCCGTCGCGAGCGCATCCCTCCTCGCCTGCTCCTCTCGCATGTTGACGAATCCGGAGCGCTCGGCCACGCGTCGGATCTCGGCGAGCGAGGTCTGGAGGCCGAGGTGCCGGGCGACCTTGGCAACCGCAGCGGGCAGGTCCGCGCTCATCTCCTCAAACGTGATCCAGAGCACTGTCGTCGGGTAGTCTCGGCTCGCGCGCCACCAGCCCTCATACCAATCCCAAAACAAGTTTGACTCGAGCTGGCCGTTTAAGAAGAGCGGCGCGAAGTCGGCCCAGCCGCCGTGCCACTGAAAGGGCGGGATGTTGGCCGTGTGGTGCAGCATCGAGACGGCCGCGTCCTTCGCGTTCCGTGCGACGACGATCACCTTGGCGCCCGCCGCCGCTGCCGCATGAGCGCCGCCGCCGTGCCAAGGTGCATGCGCCTCGGGGGCGTGGGTCTTCCAGACGCGACGGCCGCTGTTGACGCATGGGTCGGCGAGCGGCAGAGCGCACAGCTCTCCGACGGACAGCGGCGGCGAGGAAGACTTGCACCCGTTGGCTGCGCTGCTCACCGACATTTCGAGCCAAGGTGCATCACGCATCGGGGCGCACTCAGCCTCGGCGCCGCGCAGCAGCAGCAGGACGAGCTGCTGCATCCACGTCGTGCCACACTTTGGGTACGTGGCGATGACGATGTCGTGCGCGCGCAATCGAAAGCGGCTACGCAGGTCGCGCACCGCCGCGAGGTCAAAGTCAAAAGGCTGGATCAGCCCGGTGTCATCCTCCACGAGGTGGCAGTAGCCGTTGATCGGGTGCATGAGCTTGAGCCCGGCCTTTAGATCCTCCGCGCTCAGCAGCGGGGCACGTACGCGCCGCCGGTACCAGTACCAGGCCGCCGCCGCGAGCGTCGCCGCCGAGAGGCCCGCGAAAGCGAATTTCATGCGCCAAAGGTTCGTCACCAAATCTGACAAATCCGTTGCTCCCACACAATACAAAGCCTGAACTGAGATCACTCTCCCAGCGAAACCCCAGTCCAGTCAGTCAAGAACCTCGTGCACCTCATGTAGCTCATTACTGGAGATTCGTCGGGCGACGGCCACATTAGCCGTCGCTGGCTGGCCGCGATCGGCTCCGTCATAATGAGCCTCTCTGCGGTCCTGCTCTCAACGGTTGGCTTTGCCGTGCGCAGCAGTAGCCTGCTACCGTCTCGCGTGCCGCTTCCGCAGCCAGTGGCGCAGCGTGCGGCCGGCGTCCAGATGTCCACTCGTGGCATCGTCATCACCGGCGGCGCTGGCGGCGTCGGCTACGCGTACGCAGACAGCTTCATGGCGCGCGGGCACTGGGTGGTCATCTGCGACGTCAAGGACCCGAGCGAAGCCGTCGCAGCCCTGCGAGCGAAGCACAAGGGCGGCCTCGGCAAGGTGGACGGCTGCGTGTGCGATGTGAGCGACTCGGCGAGCGTCGAGATGCTGGGCGAGTTTGCCAAAGAGAAGCTGGGCACGATCCACTACTGGATCAACAACGCGGGAATCAACGGCGGTCGCCGGCCCTTCACCACGGTGCCTACGAGGACCATCGAGGCCGTCGTCAAGGTCAACCTCATCGGCATCCTGCTGTGTACCAAGGTGGCCCTCGACATCATGCAGGCGCAGAAGGGCGTCGAGTCACACATCTTCAACACGGTCGGCTCGGGCGTCAAGGGCGGCGGCACGCCCGGGTACGCTGCCTACGGCGCCACCAAGCGCGGGCTGCCCCAGCTGACCGCTTCGCTGGTCAAGGAGCTCACCGGCGGCGTGCCCGGGGTCGACGTGCCCACGCCCGCTGGCAAGGTGAACGTGCACACGCTCTCCCCGGGCATGGTGTTCACCGACCTGCTCCTGAACGACTCAACGCCCGAGCTGCGCAAGTTTCCGTTCGGGGTGCTCGCGGCACAGCCCGAAGAGGTCGCCGAGGACCTCGTCCCCAAAATCCTCGCAGTGGCAGGCACTGGTAAGGCGGTCGACTTCCTCACCACCGACAAGGTCCTGACCAAATTCTGGCAAAAGTTCGTCGAGGGCAAAAAGTCGGAATACATCGACGACGACGGAAATGTGATCAAGATGCCCGGCGCGCAGTACGATACCAACGGCGTGCGCAAGCTGTACTGAGGAGCCGCGCGCCCATATTACGACGCGAGAGGCCTTCGAGCGTCGTGTGTCTTCTAGAGAGAGCCCGGGAGAGTGTCTCGTGTCAGTGAGTCTAGAGTCAGTGGAGATGTCGCCTTCGCTCTTGTGAGCATACGTAGAGAACATCATGCCCACACAGGTACGTTGCGCTTTTCGCCGAAAATCACCCTCCGCGCGCACAGTCACCGCACAGCCTCGCGCGATACGCGAAAGCGAGCACATGTTGGCGTTTTCCAATGCGACATGCCGATGAGTGATGCGCGAGCCGCCCTGCGCCGGTTGGGACCTGCGCCATACGCGGCACAGGCGCGCACTGGAGGTGAAGTAGACGAGCCGCCTTCGCCCCAATTCGCTCCACCTCCCCGCGGGATGCCTCATCAGCCAATGCACGCCGCCCTCTCGTGTCTCGCTGACTCGCTTGCCCTTGTACCTTGTAGCATGCCCCACGTTACATAGCATGCCTACATAGCATGCCCCACGTTACATAGCATGCCCCAAGCCATGCGGAGCGCCATCATGGGCAGCGCCATCATGGGCAGCGCCATCATGAGCGCCATCATGAGCGCCACCAGCGCCCCCCTTCATAGGACGCATCAGCGACCCCCTCGCTTCCCGCGCGGCGCCGCCGCCGGCTTCGGCTTCGGAGGCAGCTGTAACGCGGCGCCCGCCTCGCCGGGGCCGTCCCGAGCGTCATCGAGGTACCCGAGGAAGCTCATCGTGCGCTCAGGACGGCGCGCGCCAGCGCTCGGCGCCACATACGGCGCTCGGTACGGCGCGAAGAGCTCCGCGCGAAGCAGTTGGCGCATGGACAAGCGGCGGGTGGGCTCGAAGGCGGTGAGACCTCTCAAGACGAGGGCAGCGCCAGGGAGGGCCGCCATGCGCTTGCGTGCCTCGGCGATGACCTTCTGCTGTGATTTCACAGCATCGAAGACCGACCACGCGCCGTGGTCTCTGTGGAAGCGCGCGGCGCCCACGTCCGTGTCGAGCCAGCCGCGCACCGCCCGCCACGCTGCCGACGCGCACACCGGGTCGGCGGCGTGCGCGGGATCCGCGTCGGGCCGTCCGAAGAGGCACAAGAAGCGATAGAGGGTGTGGAAGAGCACGCTGCCGTCCTCGTCCTCGTCCTCTTCGATGAGCGCCCGCAACGGCGCGTACACCGAGCCCTTGCCGGGTGCACACCAGACGGCGGTTAGGCATACGCGCAGCTCGGCGGGGCATTTCACACCCTCCATGAGCTCTTCATAAGGAGCGTGGCCTGTGAGCAGGTGGAGCCAGCATAGACCGAGCCCGAAGCCGTCCGCCGCGCTCGTCTGCACGGCGCGCGTGCCGAGCAGCAGAAAATCCGGTGGCGTATTCTCGAGCGTCGTCAGGTGGCGAGAGCTGATGGGTTGCCCGAGGGTGGCGATGGAGATGTCTGCGGTGCCAAAGTCAGCGAGCTTGCACAGCGACGGCTCGGAGGCGCCAAGGGAGAAGCGGTAGTGCGCCCCGTCGCACCCAATATGGAGGCTCAGCGTGTCGGCCTCGCCGCCCTCGCCCTCGCCATGGCCCTCGCCCCCTCCGAGGAGACCTGCGGGGGGAGCGGGCGGCGTCGCCAAAAAGAAGTTGAGCAACTTGACGTCGTAGTGGCGGAGGCTGAGCTCCTGCTGCGCCGCATAGAGCGCGAACCCCATTTGGAAGAGCAGGGCTGGCAGCCGCTCCGTCCCAAACATCGCATTCGGCTGCCGCTTGCACGCCTCCTCGAGGTCGCCACCGTCGGCAAACTCGGCGAGCACGTACTGGTAGGCGGCGGTGCTCGCCACGGCGCGATGGGGCGGCTTGCGTGGCTTACGGCCAGCGGTGGCGATGGCGGCGGCAGCGGCGGCGGTGGCGGCGGCCTCGCCCTCTGCTGCGGCTTGTGCCTCGGAGGTCGTCACCTCCACGCCGCCCAGGGAGATCGCCTCGAGCTGAAGTGCGAGCTCGTCATCACTGTGGCCCTCGCCCTCCTCGTCCGCGTCCGCTTCGTCCACTCCCCCCGCGGGCACTCGCCCCCCCGCGGGCACTCGCCCCCCCGCCGCTCCCCACGCCGCTTCGGGCGGCGCTTGCGTGCATCGGAAGGCCGAATGGAGCCGAAGGAACCCTGGGCACCTGCCTTGCTGGGCGAGCTGCGAAAGGAGATAACTAACCCAGAGCTCGACACTTAACGTCTCCTCGAGGCCTTGCGAGCGCAGGTGGCGCAGGTCGAGCACCGACATTGCCTCGGTGCGACGATGCACCGCGTTGTGCACCGCGTACACGCGCTTGAAGCCGCCCTCGGCCAGAAAGGCTCCGCGCGGATACGCCTTCTCGATGCGTGACCAATCGATTGGTGATGAGGGCGCGCCGCTCGCCGGCAGGCTGCCAAGCACGGCGCTGAGCAGGGCCGCCTCAGCAGCGATGCTCGAGAGGGCGCGGCATACGCAAGGCGCCGTGGTGAGCACCTCGTCCGTCGGCAGGCGCGTGAGAACGAGCCACCACGCGCCGGTGTGTGCGCTCGGGTCATGCACCGGCCGACAGGCTGGCTCCACCGCCGAGGACGTGGTGGGCTTCTTCGCCGTGACGACTGCGGCGCGAGCGAGGGTGGCCGTCTCGGCCACAGCGGCAGCAGCGGCGGCCGTCTCCACGTCCGAAGCCGCCCCCGGTCGCTCCTCTGATGCCTCCTCTGACGGCTCCTCTGACGCCGGCACCGGCATCTTCACCTGCACCTCGGCATGCCTAATTTGGATCGGCTCTACCTCGGCCTTCCCAGCCTTGGCCACGATGGGCGCTTTCGTCATGGGCGCTTTCGTCACGGGCGCTTTCGTCGCTGCCGCCTTGGCCGCTTTGGTAGCCGCCGCAAGTGCGGCTCTCCCCTTGGGCTCCTCCGAGATTGTACCCGAGATTGCACCCGAGATTGCAAGTGCGGCTCTCCCCTTGGGCTCCTCCGAGATTGTTCCCGAGATTGCACCCGAGATTGCAAGTGCGGCTCTCCCCTTGGGCTCCTCCGGCGCGGCTCCCGGAAGGCCACCCTGCATGGCCGCCGCCTTGGGCGCCGCCTTGGGCGCGCGCGTCGTCGCGGGCGGATCCTCGTCATCGTCCGCCTCGTCCGTTTCGTCAAGCTTGAGTCGAGTCGAAGGGATCACGCGGCGCGCGGGGCCCTTGGCGAGCGTGCCGGACAGACCCAGCCGTCGGAAGCCACCCAGGGCTGAAGTCCCGCCCTGGCTGCCCCAACTGCCCGCTGAGGCGTTTGAGGCGCTCGAGGTGCTCGAGGTGCCCGATGCAGCGGACGCATCGGAAGCGTTGCTACCGGTCGACGCGCGCGAGCTAAGACTCTCGCGATCTCGCTCGCGATCTCGCACGCCCAGCACCACCGGCGCCGTCTCGGTCGCCGTCTCGGTCGCCGCTGCCGCCGCTAGAGCCTCGCCCACGGCACTGAGCCCGCGAGCCTTCCCCGCCGCCAGTAGCGATATGGGCGGCGGAGGCAGCGGCGACGCGTCTTCATCATCGGGGGACAATCTCGGGGACAATCTCGGAGGCAGCGGCGACGCGTCTTCATCATCGAACAGGCCTCCCACGCCCACGACGGCGCCTCCCATGCCCACGACGGCGCCTACCACGCCCCCGACGACGCCTCCCACGCCCTCACCCGCGCCCACGACGGCGCCCGGCCCCTCGGAGCCGAGCGTGGCCGCCGTCTGCCGGCGCCGGCGTGCCGCCTTCGAGAAGCCCGATCCCGGGGTCGAGGCGCGCGCGCGGCTCGCGAGTGACGGGCGCACTTCCTCCGCCACCTCCGCCACCTCCGCCACCTCCGCCACCGCGGCTGCCGCGGCTGCCGCGGCCGCCGCGGCCGCCGCTACAGCAGCGAGGGAACGGGGCATCACAGGCATGGGCGACGGTGAGGTCAGATCTGGCGGCGGCGGCAGCGGTGGCGGCGGCGGCGGCGGGCGTGGGCGTGGCAATGGCGCCTGAGCCGAGGCCTTTGCCGCGATCGTTGCCAACTGCTGCTGCTGCTGGGTGGCCTTTTTCAGCGCACCTAACGCCTTTCGCGGAGGCGGGGCTGCCACGGGCGCGGGCGAGGTCAGATCCTCCTCATCAGGCGGCGGCGGCGGCGGCGGCGGCGGCGGCGGCGGCGGCGGCGTTGGCGGCGGCGGGGGTGCAACAAGCGGAGAGGTGAGCGCCGTCGTCGGCCCGTCGCGCGCTGGCGTGTCGCCCGCGGCGCTGCTCTGATGGCTGCGCCGGCGCTCCTCTTCCTCGAGAGTCATCTCATCGAGCGCGAGGATCTCGCGCGCCAGCTGGTCGAGCACCATGCTCTTCTCGCGCAGTTGGTCCTGTTTGGGCCGCTCAGCCGGCACTTCGGCAAACCGATGGTCGAGCCCGAGCTTCGCGCGCGGCGGCGCAACCGGCTTGGGCGCCGGCGTTGGCATCTCCCACGAGGCGGGTGTCGCGCGCGAGGTCGCCGACGACGTCGAGATGCTGTCCGTGGTCTTCTTGCTGCTCTTCTTGAACTGCCGAGAGCGAGAGCAGCGACTCGTGAGGAGGGGGAGGCGCACGGGCGCAAGGGAAGCGATGGCCAGCAGCACGCATGCGGGTGGCCGGGCGGCACGGTGCGCGCGCACCGTGCGAAAGGTTTGCAACTTGCTCGTCGGGCCCACGCTATCGAAGAAGTCGTCCATGAAAATGCCGTTCAAAGGAGGCACCGAAAGGCCGCGCGCCGTTTCGGCGCAGGGAGTCAAGCTAAGGCTCGACTTTGCATTCTAGAAGTCGGGTCCTAGAACTCGCTCCGCCCGGGGGCAAGTGAGTTCTAGAGTGTCCCCAAGAGATTTCGTTTTTGCATTCGCTCCCTAGAACTCGCTTCTAGAACTCGCTTCTAGAACTCGCTTCTAGAACTCGCTTCTAGAATTCGCGGCACTCGCTCACTCCTCTCGGAGGCTACGTCGGCGCGAAGGTGGGCTGCTGACGCCTCGCACGTTGGCGCTCCGGGTCCGCTCCGAGCGCCATGCATGCAGGGCTCCCCTGTCGTCCTCAACTGGCAAAGCTCGCCGCTATCAGAAGACGAGGACGAGGTGGGTGGCGCATGCGAGTGCCACGGTTAGTGGAGACGCCATCCAGAAGGCAGCTGCCAGGCTGGCCGCCCACGGAGCACCCGCCGCAGCCAGCTGGTGGGCCGAGGCGCCGCATGCTCGGGGCAGTGGGCTCAACGCGTCGGCGATCAGCTCGTCGCAGAACCGGATGTGTGGCTGCAGCACCGTCCGCAGCGTACGAGGCGCAGGACAGCAGATGGCTCCAGGACAGTGCATTGCGTCGCATGGGCGGCTCACGGCATGCCTGAGTCGTCTCATGAGATATCCCGACCGGGCTGATGATCGGAGAGCATCACTCTTCTTGCGTAGGGGAATACTGTGCATGCTCGCATGTGTCGTAAAGGGTTCTCGAGTGCATATTGTAGGTTTCCGTACTGCAGTGTGCGTCATACGTCGGCCACTCTTTATCTTAGGATCGCACACCACTCTATAAGAGACACACCATCGAGATCAGGCGAGAGAATGCGTTTTGGAGCTCGAATTGTGGAGCTGTGTGGCCAAATGGTTCACGGGTCGATATTCGAGGCGAAGCCACAGATTTCGATGCACATCTCCAAGAATCGCGAGACAGCACATAGCTGGAGGGCCTTTGATCGAGTCTAGGGACTATATGGACTCATACAAGACAGAGAATCTCGCCATCTCAAGTCACTGTCGCCACTCAGATGTCATATTGTGACCCCGAGTACGGCCTGTGAGCGGTCGCGTTTTGGTCGCTTTTCGGTACTTGGCCATGCAGAGCGACCTTGAATGGCGTGATTATCGGTGTTGTATGAATCCATATAGTCCCTAGACTCGATCAAAGGCCCTCCAGCTATGTGCTGTCTCGCGATCCTCGGAGATGTGCATCGAAATCCGGCTTCGGCTCGAATGTAAACCTACTTATCGTCTAAGGTCAATTTCGATGCACATCTCCAAAGATCGCGAGACAGCACATAGCTGGAGGGCCTTTGATCGAGTCTAGGGACTATATGGACTCATACAAGACAGAGAATCTCGCCATCTCAAGTCACTGTCGCCACTCAGATGTCATATTGTGACCCCGAG
>Ga0210241_101862_pt1 | contig 14038 bp, 11 predicted proteins | sample ChrtobMetP5a_8mM_FD_155488 | JGI IMG/M metagenome (GOLD analysis project Ga0210241, IMG submission 155488) | Chrysochromulina tobin associated microbial communities from unialgal haptophyte culture, Seattle, Washington, United States - P5a_8mM | ecosystem: Host-associated > Algae > Haptophytes >...
TCGGGCGTCGACCTTTTGAGGAATCCAATTCCTTGGCCTCCTTGCAACCTTGGCCTGCGTGTCACGGCCCGCCTCGTGCACGGCACCGTACATGTACTCATGTAGGGTCCCTGCCGTGTCGCCGCCAAACCGAACCGATCTGGGAACTGGGTCGGCTCTACCATGCTCCATGCTGAGAGACCCCCCAAACCTATCGCCGACGCCCGGCCCGTGCCGCGAGAGGTTGAGGGCCACCGAGAAGAGCCTCTCAATCTCTACCCTAACCCCAACCCCAAACCCCCAGACCCCAACCCCGAACCCGAACCCGAACGCCGCTCTCATCCAAGCTCTGATAGGCCGCCCGTGCCACCTTGGATGGAGCGCCATGTTTGCAGGCATGCACGCCTACAGTGGCTTGCGGCCGATGACCACGTACATTGGGGTGAAAGTACCCATCTCGCCGCCGGCGACGAGCCCAAGCTGTGCCTGTCGGAGCATCTCGCGAACCTTGCCCGAACCCCTGGGCGCAATGCCCACGAATTCCATGAAGTTGAGGACGATGTTCATCATGAAGGTGCCCCAATAGGTGAACTGCAGACGGAAGAGGCCCTCGCGTGACGCGAGGTTGTAGCTCGCGGTGAGGATCTTGTACCACGGCTCGCCGCCAGGGTTGGGGTCCAGCGCAGCGTCGCGGCTCTCAATGATCTCGAATCCCGCGCGCTTCAGAGCCGCGTCGCAGCTCGTCGTCAGGGTGAGGCCGGGCAAGCCGTCGCCTTCCTCAATCTTCTTCTTGGACCAGACGTGGCGCTCGTTGAGAGGGTCGTGCTTCTCCGTCAGGCACCACTCGTACGAAGCAAAGTAACCGCCCGGTTTGAGCACGCGGAAGACCTCTGAGTACACATCCACCCGGTCGGGCGAGTGGCAGCAAGCCTCGATCGAGTAGCAGCTGTTGAAGGTGGCCTCAGCGAATGGCAGCTTGTGGAAGTCGGCTTGCACGAGCCGACACCTATCGTCCAGGTGCGCCTCCTGGCACAGGCGGTTGCCGCGGTCAACCTGGTACTGGTTGAGCGTCACGCCGGTGACCTTTGCGCTGGTGAAGCGGCCGATGTTGCGCAGCGGGCCGCCGATGCCGCAGCCGCAGTCGAGCACGTGATCGGACGGCTTGATGCCCAAGCGCATCGCGAGGTAGTACTCGTGGCGCGCAATCGACATTCCGAAGTCCTCGCCCTGCAGTCGCTCGGCAAAGTGGAAACTCTGGCCCCAGCCCCACTCGTAGAAGTCTGTTGCGAGGTTGTAGTATGAGTTGACCAGGTCGACATATGCCGCGTTGCGTCCCTCAACACTCGTCTTCTTGTCATCGTGCAGCGCATTGTACTTGTCAATGTCGTGGCTGCCCTTGCCCGAGACCTGTCCGCTCTTGCCGCTCGTCCAACTGTCTAAGATCTGCGAGACGCGCCCGGAGAACGTCTGACGCACCGCCCTGCAGAGAGATTTGGTGGAGGCGGTGTCGGCGAGCGTGTCAGAGACAATGCGGGTCCAACAGAGCGTGTTGCTGCACGCGGGCTCTGCACACACATGGTTGTTGCAGCGTCGGTCAGATCGGATTTTCTTTTTTTGTCGACATTCTTGTTCGGACCCTTACTGTACCGTGTTTCTGACTCTCCGTGCTCGCGCGCGCGCCCCCGTGGGCTTTCTCACGTGCCGTAGCACCGGTTGTCGCGTCTGTCGTGTTAACGTTCACATGCACACCTTGTCAGCACTTACGTGCTCCCCTCCTCACCAAAGGGATTGGCATCCTCGCGCTGTCCCCACGGCGCGACCAGAGGGTCGGAGGGCGACGCACGCGTCGGACCCCCTCTACACACTAGCCATCGCCCGCGAAGCTGGCCCGGCTCGCCGGCCTGTCCGCCCTTCCCGTCCTGAATACTCCACCGCCAGCCGGCGGGCGCGTCCTCCTACATGTAATACCCCCTACTGCTACTCGTCCTTTAGGTCGAACGCGTCGCGGACCATGACACGTCCTCGACGAACTCGCCTACCGCGCCTATGGGCATCTCGTCGCTTGTCTCGTCGGGTACGAGCAACAGCTCCTTTCCTCGTTCGCGAAGTGCACGCCGCGCTGTAGGTCTTCGAACGCTGTAGATCCTATCACCGTCGCAAGGCGCTGCGTGTACAGCATGTAGACGTCGCTCGCCCAGCGGCCGGCGGTCCGAAGCTTGCAAGCTTCGCCGCCAGCGGCGACTCGCGCGTCAGCGACGTGAACGGCATCGTGCCGCGCCCGTAGAGGCGATACGGAGCATGATACGGAGGCGGGTTGAGGCGTGTTTCCGTGTTATACATTAAAAATTGGTTTAAGCTAGTTTAATAACTTACCTGTGTGATTTTACATGTATTTCAATGCATGATAGATGTAGCGCGCCAGAACGGATCGTGGCCTGGGGATGCGCGGGAGGCGCAAATCCGAAGAGGGATAGTGATTACTGATTAGCGCGCCATTCAACCTTAATTCAACCATAAATGTTCAATACAACGCTCCTGAATGCATAAGCGCTCCTCCTCGTCCTCGCCGCGGCGCTATGTATAACATATGATGATTCTTACAGTTCCCCACACCCAATTTTAACGAACTGGCGTTCTGGCGGGCGCCACTTCTAGACGACTGTGGGTCGTTCAGAAACAGAATTCAGTCTGCACTCAGTCTCAACATCTGACGCAGAAGCAACCAGACAACACACAAGTACAGAACTAAGGAGTTAAAAAGTCAGTGCCAATACGTGCTCGCGGCCACCACACTCCGTCTCGAAGGACAGCTCTCCACGTGATTCACGTTGTCCGTCCACAACCACATGCCGCAAAAGGCAAAAGCTAATTCCGGCTAGACGCACCGACCGCGCGGGCCCTCCCCGGGACCCCGCTGGCGACGTGCATGGTCCCGCGCCGCGCCGACCGCCGTGGCGAGACACGAAGCGATGACAGCACTTCGCGGAGCCCGCACCCCACACAGTCTCAGCCAGCGCGCAGCGCGTCGCCTGACTCACAGAGTTTATCACACAGACAACTGGACCGACGCGCTAGACAGTCACGAGGGATCTCGGAATATGCGGACGTGGGGCACAGTTACACAGGATTCTCGGGCGTCGACCTTTTGAGGAATCCAATTCCTTGGCCTCCTTGCAACCTTGGCCTGCGTGTCACGGCCCGCCTCGTGCACGGCACCGTACATGTACTCATGTAGGGTCCCTGCCGTGTCGCCGCCAAACCGAACCGATCTGGGAACTGGGTCGGCTCTACCATGCTCCATGCTGAGAGACCCCCCAAACCTATCGCCGACGCCCGGCCCGTGCCGCGAGAGGTTGAGGGCCACCGAGAAGAGCCTCTCAATCTCTACCCTAACCCCAACCCCAAACCCCCAGACCCCAACCCCGAACCCGAACCCGAACGCCGCTCTCATCCAAGCTCTGATAGGCCGCCCGTGCCACCTTGGATGGAGCGCCATGTTTGCAGGCATGCACGCCTACAGTGGCTTGCGGCCGATGACCACGTACATTGGGGTGAAAGTACCCATCTCGCCGCCGGCGACGAGCCCAAGCTGTGCCTGTCGGAGCATCTCGCGAACCTTGCCCGAACCCCTGGGCGCAATGCCCACGAATTCCATGAAGTTGAGGACGATGTTCATCATGAAGGTGCCCCAATAGGTGAACTGCAGACGGAAGAGGCCCTCGCGTGACGCGAGGTTGTAGCTCGCGGTGAGGATCTTGTACCACGGCTCGCCGCCAGGGTTGGGGTCCAGCGCAGCGTCGCGGCTCTCAATGATCTCGAATCCCGCGCGCTTCAGAGCCGCGTCGCAGCTCGTCGTCAGGGTGAGGCCGGGCAAGCCGTCGCCTTCCTCAATCTTCTTCTTGGACCAGACGTGGCGCTCGTTGAGAGGGTCGTGCTTCTCCGTCAGGCACCACTCGTACGAAGCAAAGTAACCGCCCGGTTTGAGCACGCGGAAGACCTCTGAGTACACATCCACCCGGTCGGGCGAGTGGCAGCAAGCCTCGATCGAGTAGCAGCTGTTGAAGGTGGCCTCAGCGAATGGCAGCTTGTGGAAGTCGGCTTGCACGAGCCGACACCTATCGTCCAGGTGCGCCTCCTGGCACAGGCGGTTGCCGCGGTCAACCTGGTACTGGTTGAGCGTCACGCCGGTGACCTTTGCGCTGGTGAAGCGGCCGATGTTGCGCAGCGGGCCGCCGATGCCGCAGCCGCAGTCGAGCACGTGATCGGACGGCTTGATGCCCAAGCGCATCGCGAGGTAGTACTCGTGGCGCGCAATCGACATTCCGAAGTCCTCGCCCTGCAGTCGCTCGGCAAAGTGGAAACTCTGGCCCCAGCCCCACTCGTAGAAGTCTGTTGCGAGGTTGTAGTATGAGTTGACCAGGTCGACATATGCCGCGTTGCGTCCCTCAACACTCGTCTTCTTGTCATCGTGCAGCGCATTGTACTTGTCAATGTCGTGGCTGCCCTTGCCCGAGACCTGTCCGCTCTTGCCGCTCGTCCAACTGTCTAAGATCTGCGAGACGCGCCCGGAGAACGTCTGACGCACCGCCCTGCAGAGAGATTTGGTGGAGGCGGTGTCGGCGAGCGTGTCAGAGACAATGCGGGTCCAACGGTGCGTGATGCTGCACGTCGTCGAGCGCGCGCGCGCGCGGGGCGGGGCAGAAGGCTCTGCACACATAGATGCCGAGTGTCGAGATCTTCGGGTTACGCATCTGGACGTCCGCTTCCGGTAAAGATTCTCGTCCGGAAATTGCACCCGCGTTTGGGGTGGACACCGCGTTCCAGTGCTCCGAAATGTTTACCTCAAAGCAAACTGCGGTTGGGGCGTCCAAACACACGAGTGACGCACACGAGAAACCTCAGTGCATCAGACGCACGCACATACGTGATACGTCTCCTCAGACGCGGGTCACTTCACCTGTTCACAGGTAGCCGAGGCCTGCCGCACTTCGCAACCGTTCATAGAGAGGGAAGGTGATGACGAAATGCGGCCCGAGGCGCAGGAATGTGGCAAACGCGCCGCGCCAGAGCGAAAACACGCCTTCCCTTCCACAGGTCTTGGCCAAACAGTCGTACACACCTGCGTACGCGCCGACGCGGTCGCCCATGACGCGAGTCTTGAGCATGTCGGCGGGCGCCGTGACGAGCGTCGCGCACACTGCCGATACTTGGGAGCAGAAGATGTGCAACCCAAGCCCGTCGGGTACTGGTAGCTGATCACGTAGCAGATGCTTGCTGTGATCGTACGAGGCTAGCTGCGAGGCGGCCATCAGCATGCCTCGCGCCACACTCGGCGTCGCGCCTCGCATAGCGATTCCCTCGGCGGCCACAGCACGCAGCCCGGCGACAGTGCTGGGCCACGTCGGCGGATGGCCGGCACGCAGCCCGGTTGTGTATCGCCCGTCCGCTCCGACTGCTCCAGCCTCTGCCATGAAGCTAACCTTGACCACATCAATCGGATTGCTGATGACAGACCCGAGACCACCCGTGACCGCACCGGCGATGATCTTGCCGCCCAGGCCGTTATCGACTCCCAAAACTTGCTTGATGTAAGGGTATAGCCCCATGCGAGTCGTGGAGTATAAGGCCTCTCGCAACAGCGTGGCAGCCAGCGCTGTCGTCCAAAGTGAAGCGATGCCCTGCTCTGCGCTGATCTTCCGTGCACAGTCGCCGACGCCGCGATAAAGTGCCGCACCGCCCGGCGATTGAAGGCGCAGTTTGACTACATCGGACGGATTGAGCAGCGCGGTGCTCAGGCCATTGGCCACGCCCGCGCACCCCATGTCGAGGACAATGTTGCCGATACCCATTCGCTGCTCAGTACCGTGCACTCCAGTCAGTCAGTCAGTCAGTTATGTCGCGGCCACACCCGCGCTCACCACACCTGCTTACTCCCCCAATGCGCATCGGACTCATGCCTCGGCCCTGTGGTGCTGCTGCCCAAGAGTTCGAGGAAAAAGAGCTCGAAACGGCGCCCTAACAGAATCGAAGCCGTCAATCCGTCGGGGAGTTGGGTAGGAGGGATAAGGTTGGTGTAGGTCCTAGATTCATGTACAGCTTTGTAAAATGTCGGACGCGATGTGAACGAGATATTCACCGAGAATAATCGAGAATCCGAGATACCGTTACAGTTGAGATATGGGAGATTCAAACGAGTAATTGTTCTATCCGGCTTTGTAAACTGTCGGTAGGAGACTGCAGACTGCAGTGGTTAACTTGCAAGTTTCTTAGCTGTGAACATGGCTGTGAATCGAATCTCGCTTACCCGAAGTCAAGTCAAGTCGTGACTTGACTTGACTTGAGGCATGCTGTCACATGCCGCAAGGCATTAGCAAGGCAAAGTTCTGAGCGCAAATTTGGCCAGGCTCTTATTCGCACTTATGGTATAGCGCGATAAGAGCCTCTGGGTGTGTTGCCATCTGTGTTGCGTGAAGTACAACAAACGCACAAACCACCACATGCGGTGAGGGGGTCATGGTCGCACAACTGTGGTCGCATCGCATGGTCCTTTGTCAGCCCATCCCCACCATTTCCGTCAGCCCAGCCCCACCGCCCGGGACACGAGCACCGTTGCTTCTCACCTCGAGACTCGCCGCCAGACCCCGACGCTCGGGGCTTGCCCATCGGTCACGCCTCTGCTCGCCGCGCGAGGCCTCACTCTGCGTCTCCGTCCACGCCTCACTCCTTGGCACCGGAGTCGTGCCACTGCTGCCGCCGCCTGACGCCCTCGCCCTCGCCGCCAGTCCCCGCAGCGGCGGGCTAGCCCAACGCTCAGCGCTCGGGACGGCGCCCCGTTGTGTCGGTGGGCTGACCGCCCTCGTCGTCATCGCCGTCACTCTCGTCGGCGGCGGTGGTGTCGGCTGCCGCTGCGAAACACCACGTTGCGCCGTCATCCGCTCCGCACTCCTCGTTGGCTTGGATGCCGTCGGCGGCGGCGCCGTAGGTACACTGTCTTGCACCGAGATGCGGTTTAGATTCCCGGCGCTGCTTGGCCTTTGCTGCTGCTGCTGCTGCTGCTGCTGCTGCCGCCGCCGCAGCGGCCACTGATGCGGCTGCGACGGCGCCGCCGCTGCCGTGCTGCGGCTCCCTTTGCTCGGCGACGTCCCGCCATCCTCGTCGTCGTGCCCTTCTGACTCCTTCTCGTCCTCCTTCTTGTCCGCCCAAGAGGCCACCGTGTCTTGAGAAAAGTCCCCGTCCTTCGTCTTTTGTTCGAAGGGGTCTCTGCTCGATGGAGAAAGTGTGTCGAGGAACGTTGTGTCGTCAGCGGTGCCACCACGAAGAATCGGGCTTGCCGATGGGAGTGACTCACCGCCGCCGCTACCATGCGGCGCTGACCTCGTCCAGGACTCCCCCTTCGAAGCCCGCTCACTTGCCACGCCGCCGCTCATCACGTCGCCCATCGCGTCTCCGCCAACTCCTCCGCCAACTCCTCCGCCTCCTCCGCCTCCTCCGCCTCCTCCTCCACTGCTTCCGCCTCCGCCGCCTCCGCCGCCTCCGCCGCCTCCGTCGCCTCTGCAGCCTCCGCCGCTTCCACCGCCTCCACCGCCTCCGCTGCCCTGCGTTGCGGATGTGGGGACCGGCGTTGGCGGCGGCTTCAATGGCACGGGTGTGGCGCCCGGCGTTGGCGGCGGCCTTAAAGGCAGCAATCCGCTCGCTTGCAAGCGATGGATGGTCTTTGCAACCATGTCCTGCAGCTGGGCGATATCGCGCGTCGTCTGCCTGGTCTCCTCGTCGAGAAGGCGCGTGGCCGTGCGCAGGCGCTCGTGAGCCACCGCGCCATCACTCGTGTGCCACGATGAGCACACCTTCGGGGTCGTGAGCCGAATGCGCTCGTGTAGTATCTGGGCTGCCGCTCTGTGCTCCTCCGCAATCTGGTTGCGCACCGCCAGAGTGTTACGCTCGAGAGCGGCGCGCCACTCACGGTGCGTCGCGTCATGTTCGGCATCGTGCTGCGAGCTGCGAGCGACGGCGAGCGCCATCCACGTATTCCGATCACCACTCTGTACATCATCGCCAGGAAGTATCAATGGCGAACGAGCGATACTAGCTCGGCTGAGCCGCCGACTAGAGCTTCTCTCTACAAATCTACGGGCCACTAAGCTGGGCGAGGAAGCTTTGCCGCCCGGACTGCGCGGCGATGAACCGCACTTGGGAGGACTCATTGTCGTCGGCGTGTCGGGCATGTGGTTCGGCTACATGTACCGAACACCAGCACGGCTCGGGATTGCTGTGAATGAAGGTATCTTCGCTACTTCGATGCGCGGGCTTTGCTTTCGCCAACATGAGGTCCTTTTCTCGTCTAGTGTTGGTGTGGATGACATTTGGTGTGATGTGAATGAACGTGAATTTCTCTTCTTTTTTTGGCAGTTTCTCTGCTCTCCGTCTGCATGTGGTCTTCGCAGCATCTCGCTCCTGCTGTGAATCATGGCTGAATTCATAATGATTGATCCACTTTCACAGCTCTTCAAGAACATGCTGGGCGATCTGCACACGCCTTGGTCGCACCTCGCCCGCCGATTGCGCACGGATGCCTCCTTTACAACGCTGGTACTCGCCTCGACTCCATTCTCCTCCATGCCAACCGAGGTGCTGCAAGCACTCTCAGAGAGCGAACACGTCCACACCATACACTTCCAACTGATGGGCATGGTCGACACTGACTGCCGAATTGTCGCAAAGTTTGGGCTGCCCTTGCGGACTCTGACGACGCTCAAGCTCTCGCGCAATAGTATCAGCGCAGCAGGCATACCCGCCATCGCGTCAGCCGCACTGTTGCCAACTACATCTGCGCTCACGAGTCTGGATCTGAGCGCCAACCCTCTGGGCAGTGACCTCGCAGAATTGGGCCGCGCCGTCGCACGGAGCCGGGTGCGGATACTCAACCTGAGCAGCACTCAATGTGCCGAGGGCCTGACTGAGATGGTGACCGAGATGGCGAAGGCGCTGCGTGACGAGGGCTTGGACCGGCCTGGCATGCTCCAGACATTGCAATTGCAGAATAACGCTATCGATGACGAGGTCGCGGCCAGCTTGGTGGCGCCACTCGCCGCTGCAGGCGTCTGTGAGCTTTTTCTAGGCAAGAACCGCATCGGAGACACTGGGGGGTCGGCACTGGCGCAAGGCTGTGCCGAGACCGACTGCCATGGCACTCTCACAAGCCCGTTGCGCAAGCTGAGCCTCATCGAGAATCGATTGGGCAACGCGGCGGCTTGCTCCTTTGCGAGTGCGCTCAGTGCGAGCTGCCCGTTGCTGGCGCTCAACTTGAGCCACAACTCCATCGGCGACGAGGGCGTTGTTGCGCTCGCGGCCAGCGTGCAGCACAATGCACGGATCACCAGCCTCGACGTAGGCATCAATGTGGCGTCCAAACAGGCAACTTCAGATGTTGCGGCACACATGACGCGTGAGGCCCAGACCCGTCGTCGCCACGCGCAGTTCCGCCACGCTGCCCGCCACCTGCTCCTCTCCAACCGCTTCCCGCGCGGAGGCGAAGGAGAGATGCTGCTAGCCAAAGTTCCCCACGCCGTACTGCTCGCCATCTTAGAGCTCTCGAAGCCTGACGGCTTCAGTTTTGAGGCCACGCACGTGGCTGCGCACGCCGGTGCTCCGTCTCTTGCACAAACGTCTGTCGTTTTGCTTTCCGAGCTTAATCAGCCCGGAACGCGGTAACGGCGTCCGATCGGATTGTGCCGGATCGGCGGATGGAAAGCGAATCAGCGCAAAACGGCTTCGCGACACTACGTGCCTCGCCTCGTAGCCGGCACGAAGCCCTAAGCCGGTCGAGACCGTACAATCTACAAAGACCGTACCCTCCCGAACCCAAGAACAACCCATGGGCGCCTCACACCCGCACACCACGCAATCCACCATACGTGTACCGGGTACACATACACGTCTGACGTCACAGCACAAGACGTCGGACACCCCTGCGACCTTTCACGTCGCACACAGGCTTCATCCGCTCATCACCAGGCCGCCACATCCGAATGGTCAATGCACACGGTACACGCGACGCTGAGACCCCGCCCGACCCGCGAGCCCGACCCTGCCCCCCATCACAGTCACTGTTACTCACAGTAATGCCCGTATACAGGACCTAAGGTGCTTGCAACTTCAGCTTCCCCAGAAGCAACTTAGAGCGTTCTGGGCTGAAAGCAGATCAAAGACCTAAGGTAATGAAGAGTTGATCATATGATGGAGAGTCGTGACACAGAGCCCTTTGCTAGTCCATCGACCCTCATCATTGTAGGTCGCTCAAAGGCGTTCAATGTGTGCGCTTTGGACGCGGTAGTCTGTGCCCTTCCTTTGACAGACGGTGGCAGCGCGCGGATTCCGTTAACGCCGATGCTCGCGAGCGGAGCACGGCCCGGCTTGACTTGGGCGAGCGAGGCGAGCGAGGCGGACTTGGGCAAGCCTGTGGGAAAGGTCGAGTGTGCCCGTGCGCGAGCATGTGGCACGCTTTGTTGTGCCTCTGGCTGAAGAGTGGCGATGGAGTGGCTCAAGTCACGCAGTAGGCCCTTCATCACCTCCGCCACCCCCGCCGTTGGGACTTCCTCCCTCGTCAGCGTGCCAACCTCGCCCTCGGTACCTTCGAGGGGCATCTTTTCTTGATCGGCCTCGATCTCGGCCCTGAGCTCGGCCTCGATCTCGGCCCTGAGCTCGGCCTCATCGTCTTCAATGACCGGCTGCTCATCCCAACCAGGCGCGAAGGCCGGCTTGCCGCCCGGCAGTGTGAACTTGCCCCGGCGCTCGGGCACGGAGCCCGCCTCGATTGATAGCGAGACACCCACCTTGCGCTTTGTCCTCTTCGTCTCAACAGGGTCGCTACTAGCCTCCCCCGGGGCCTCCGAGGGCGCCGGAGGCTCCTCGTTAGGCTCCTCGAGTCGAAACGCGATCGCCTCCGGCCCCGCCGGCTCTAGCTGCCCAATTCCGACCTCCGGCACCCTCGCATGCCCCACTGGCTCCTGCTGTCGCGCTCTGGTTTCCCCGACCGTCGTCGGCTCGGAGGAGGCCGCGGACGGCGAGCGCGTCGGCGCCGGTGAGCGCTGTAGCGAGCGCGTCGGCGTGGCACCCGTCGGTGTGGAGATGGCGCGGGCAAGGTGGAGGCGGAGGAGGCCGCTCACTGCGTTCAGCGAGCCTCCCACCGCGTCCGCGGCCCATGCGGCAGCAGCGGCCAGCGGGCTTTGGACCAGCGGGCTTTGGGCTTTCGCCGAAGGTGACGACGAGAGCACTCGGCCTGGGCTAGCCTTGAGGTGGCCGATGGCGCGGGTGAGCAGGGATGGCGTTGGCGCCACAAGGGTTGGCTCCTCAAATGTGTGTGAGTCAGGCTTGGCTCCAAATCTCGGCGATGTGGGCAGCGAGCATGACGGTGGCAAGGACGGCTGGGTGCGGCCAGTGGTGCCCTGCGCACGTGATCGGCCCTTGGCAGCAAGCTCGTGCAGCGCCCTCTGTGCTTCTTCGAGTGCATGTATTGCCGCCGCACGCTCGCGCTTCGCTTCTTGTTCTGCGAGCAGCTTCGTATGCTGCGCGTCCCTCACGACGCCGCCTGCTCGTTCGGCCGCCAACCAGCGCTGCTTCGCGTCCTGCCAGCGCCAGCCGATCGAAACCAGCGCGCTCGACGGCCGTGGTCGCAGCTTACCAGAATGTGGCGACACGACGAGCGTAAGGGCGGCCGGCATGGGCTGAGCCACCGCAGCGGAAGCGGCGGCGGCTCCCTGGCCGACGCCTTCCATCTCCTCGTCGCCATCTGCAGCCCGCCTCGCGCGAACCAGAAGCTCATTCAGCTGGTGGAACGCTTGGCGTGGCGCACGCGCCATCGGAAGGCTCAGGGGGTCGTCGGCGAGGAGTTCAAGGGAGCGCCCTTTCGCCGCCGCCGCTCGCGCCAGGACGAGCTTCGAGAGCGGTTTGAAGGTAGACAAGCCGAGCTCGTCCACTTGGCGCAGCTGGCGCTGCAATAGCAACATCTCCTCGAGTGCCTCGCGTAACCCCTGCGTGTGCTGCGCCCGGCTCCGGCTTGCTGTAGCTGATGGTGTCTTGGGCCGGAAGCTCTCCAGCTGCCGACGAATGCCCTTGATTCGTCGGATGAGAGGGGCTGTCAGCCCGTCGAGCAGCGCGATTGCCTCATCGAGCAGCTTCCCACGTTCAGTCATGATGAAGCGCAGGTGCTGAACCATCGCACATCTCATGGCAAGGAGTTGGAAGCGTAGTTTGGAGTTGCCTGCCCCACGGCGAAGACCTACTGCTAAGATCAGTGCCGCCTCCTTCGATGCGGCTCGTTTACCCCGGCACTTGGCATCGTCAACCAGCCGCGCATCGAGGCGAACGAGCTCCGCTAGGGCTGAAAACCCCGAGCGTGGAGGTTCACTGCGAGAGACAAGCTTGCGATTCGCGATGATGACACGATCTGCGCATGTCGCTTCGCGATAAAGGACTTCCTCGACGTCCTCTCGTGACATCCTTTGGGAGTCCACCATGGCTCATTCAAAACGGGGAGTGTGAATGATCACCTTTGTCTGTGAAGTACCGTCTCCTTTCAAGACGACCAGCCAATTATGTACCAGGTATGGTTTGTTCGTTTGGAGCGCTCAAGCTCAGTGAACTAGACTATTGTCATGTGAAATGTACATTATCATCATCTTACTAAATGCTATAGGAATTACATGAGGGCTCAATTTCTGCCTGGCATGACAAGCGTCGTTTCGGCGCGTTTCGTACGGCCGAGACAACTTGGCGAAGTTGCTCCCCTCGCGCGAGCACATCTTTGGAATCCGGCTTGGTCAGTATGCCCGTCGGCATCTCGCAGACGGGCACGCGCCTGATGCTGCACCTGATGAAATCGAGCGTCCCCAATGGGCCGCTGCTTCTGTGCCAGACCGACCAGCAGCTCATTCAGCTCGCAGTGAACCATGGAGTCCCGATACCCATGGAACTCATGATGCAATTTGCCTCCTCAACTCCGGAAATGATTCTGCTACCGGTCCGGCCCGTCGGGCTACCGCCTTCGCCGCCCCCAGTCGAGCTAGCGTCTCCCGAGAGCTATCCGTCGTCGCCACCCGACAGTCCACCGAAAAAGACCCCCGCGCGGCACGTTGCGGAAAAGCTGGAAGCAGCTTCAGCAGCAGCTGACAGTGACATACCATCCGCTCGCAAGCCCAAGAAGCCCAAGAAGGTCAAAGGGTCCAAGAAGGCCAAGGCGGGCGCGACGGGAGCGGACGCCGCAGAAGAGGGTGATTACAGCATCGATCGGCCACCACAGAGGCCCAAGCGCGTTCGTCCTGCGAAGAAGCGAGCCGTTCAGAAAGAGCTGGAAGCTGCCGAGGACGAGGAGATGTGGAGACACACTCCCAGGACTACTGCGGCGCTCATGTGAGCGCGCCCGCCCATGCTACGGTGTAGATACCATTGATGCCGTGCTTCGCGTGGTATGGTGCGTCGTATCGAGCGAAATACTGTTCTGTCAGCCTGCGACGCGCATTGGCTTAGAGGTGCCTGCGCGCGCAGTGCATGCGGGTTCTGGTCACGAGTAGCCTCAGAAGGTCCCTTAGAGAGAAGAGGGCGAGTAGCCTGCATAAGTAGCAAACCGGGTAGCAATTTTATACATAGTATTTTTCCGGAGACGATTTGCAGTTTGAATTTCTTACTGAATTTCCGGGGCCTATAATTATCTACTTAAAGATGTCGTGCGTACGTCGTGAAGCCTCCTGTGACACTCCCGACGCTGACTCAATTCTCACACGTAACTCACAGGAATCAACTTTCATCCGCATCCACGGTTTCACGTCGAAAGTTGGGTTTTGGAGATTTGGACCAAAACCGTTGCTTCCACAGCGCGACGCCGCCAACTGACGAGCGTTCCACGATCCTCTCGATCCACTCCCGAACTCTCTCTTACAAAATGCGTGAGGTTATCTCGATCCACCTTGGCCAGTGCGGTGTGCAGTGCGGCAACGCCTGCTGGGAGCTCTACTGCCTCGTGCGTGCTCGCGCTCTCGAACCCATCGCGCGCGATCCTCGCGCGTCG
>Ga0210241_101863_pt1 | contig 14030 bp, 8 predicted proteins | sample ChrtobMetP5a_8mM_FD_155488 | JGI IMG/M metagenome (GOLD analysis project Ga0210241, IMG submission 155488) | Chrysochromulina tobin associated microbial communities from unialgal haptophyte culture, Seattle, Washington, United States - P5a_8mM | ecosystem: Host-associated > Algae > Haptophytes >...
TGTGGCCCTCCAGCTATATGCTGTCTCACGATCCTTGGAGATGTGCATCGAAATCCGGCCTCGGCTCGATTATCGACCCGTGAACCATTTGGCCACACAGCTCCACAATTCGAGCTCCAAAACACATTCTCTCGCCTGTTCTCAGTAGTGTGTATGTTATAGAGTGATTTGCGATCCTAAGATAAAGAGTGGTCGACGTATGACGCACACTGCAGTACGGAGTACCTACATTATGCACACAAGAACCCTGTACGACACACGCGAGTATGCACAGTGCTCCCCTACGCAAGGAGAGTGATGCTCTCCGATCATCAGCCCGGTCGGGATATCTCATGAGGCGACTCCGGCATGCCGTGAGCCGCCCATGCGACGATATCTGCGCTGTCCTGGAGCCATCTGTTGTCCTGCGCCTCATGCGCTACGGGTGGTGCTGCAGCCACACATCCGGTTCAGCGACGAGCTGATCGCCGACGCGTTGAGCCCACTGCCCCGAGGATGAGGCGCCTCAGCTCACCAGCTGGCTGCGGCGGATGCTCCGTGCGCGGCAAGCCTGGCAGATGCCTTCAGGATAGCGTCTCCACTAACCGTGGCACTCGCGTGCGCCACCAGCCTCGTCCTCGTCCGACGGCGAGAAGCCGCTTCTCATCATCCAGTGGCAGCGTGTCTCCTGGATCGAAATCACGCGCCAGGCGGCCCGACGCGCCAGCGTGGGAGGCGACAGCAGCCCACCTTCGCGCCGACGCTCACCGTGGGTCTTCGACAGCTTTTTTGCCTGCGTAGGGCTGAGACCCTCTGCGAGGGTCGAAACGGCGTCCCGTCGGTTCAAATTCACGAGACAACGACGAAACCTCGTGACGAAACCACCCAAGAGGAAATGGAGAGCCCGGAGGCTGCCCCGTGAGCATGAGTTCGCGCCTCATTGCCGACTTGGAGGCAGCCGGCGCCTTCGCTGGCGTGCTCGAGCGCTGTGCGACGCCTGCTAAAGACATCATCATCTCAGTGACGGATGTACGCCACGTGCGGTGGGCGCGCAACCTGCTGTTCAATCTCGACAGCTTCGGCCACAGGCACACGCTTGTCATCGGCGGCAGCACGGCCTCGTGTTCTCTGCTCGCATCGCACGGCGACCCGCGACCGCTGCCGTGCGCTTGCGCGTACAGCAGCCATTTACGTAGTCATCTCGGCCTGAGAAAATGGCGCATCTCGCAATCGCACGTCTACCTCTTGTGGTGGCAGCGGTGGCACTATGCAGCGCTCGCCGTCTCCATGTCTTACAGGGTGTTGGCGCTGGACACGGATCTGAGCCTGCGAACGGACCCGTATCCAATCTTGTGGGCATCGCCACTCAGCGATCATTCGATCATCGTTGGCCTCGACTCGGAGTCCGACGGCAAGGAGAACTACTACACGTTCCCGTCGATCAACGTCGGCTTCGTCTATTGCACAGGCAAGCGAGGAGGAGCATCCGCGTGGGTGCTGGGCGAAATCAGCCGGCGCGCCGCGCAGCTCCTCGACACGCCGATGCCGAGTGGTATGGCCCCGCAGATGCGGCTGTGGGAGCAAGACCTCTTCCGTGACGCTGTGGAATCGGCCGCGTTTGGCAACCTAAGCTTTCGCCATTCCCTCCGCCACATCTCATCAAGCGGCTCGGCGGCTCGCAAGGCAAGCGCGGCGGCGGCGCGCGAGCTGCGCTGGAGGCACGCGCTCTCAACGACGCTCGTACCGAGCACACTCGTGGCGGAGCCGCGCCGGCTTTGCTGGCTGCCGTTGCACCGCCCACCGGATGCTGGCGGCGTTCCGACCGCGGACGCCGCCAACGCCTCAAGCGAGAGGCTCGCCGGGCTGCCTCAGTGGTTCTTCTCGCAGTACATCGTGATGCCACATGGGCACCCGCGATACGGCGCGTGGGCTCGCCAGCCCTCACCCGTCGTGGTGGGCCACACGGTTGGCGTGCGCATCAAGCTTTGGATCATGCGAGCCCTCGGCTGGTGGCAGTATGATGCTGAGGCGAGGGCCGCAACGTGGCCGCGCGACGCGGCGGACGCGAGGTGGGGCGGCATGGCAGTGGTGCAGGTGGCGTCCGGACCCGGCGGAGCGACCGAGCAGGCTATGCAGAGGCCTCGCCGGGTCTTTTCAGCCCACAGCCGGCTGCTGGTGATGAGAGGGCACCATGAGCTTCGCTGGCGTTCCCTGAAGAGTACGGACGGGGTGCCGGCCGTGATGGCTCGATGGATCTTGATCGCCCTTGCGCTCGGACGACGTCCAGTCATCCCACTCGTGCCGTGCATGCTCTCGTCGAGGAACGGTCTGCCGCTTGGCATGTACGAGAATCTAATCCCGCTTCGCAACCACAGCCTGTGCGACAGAGCCGCGCTCGAACCACATGCGACCATCGCTGCAGAGGCGAGCGTTGGCTGGTCAGCGGGATGGTCTGCCACCGTGGACAGTACCGAGGTGACCAGGTCCGTCGAGGCTGCCCATGGTCCGTGTTGCTGCGTGTGGGTGCCACCAGCCCCAGCATGCATCGATGCAGTGGGCACAGGTGCGAATGGATTGCGAGGGGAGCTTTTGCTCACAGAGACCGATCTGGGCAGGCTGCTCAGTGAGGCTCGGGCCGAGAGGCGCGCCAAGGTGAAGGTGGTCTCGCTCACACAGCTCGGCAGTGGCAGTGGGGCCGGGGCGCCTAATGTGTCGCTCCTCGCCGACTTGCGCCGGCTCGGTCGGTCTCGGGCGCGTGTCCTCGTCCTCGACGTGGCTAATGGACCTCCGTTGCATCTGCTTGGCAATCTTGAGGAATTGCAAGCGGCGGCCGCCGCGATGGCCGCATCTGACAAGTTCGTTCGGCAGGGGGTTGATGCCTCGTACGCACCGAATTGCCTGAGCAGCTTGCACAGCTCGTTCGTACTGCCGGCTCTCCTCGATAATTGGCGGGCGAAGAAAGCTCGAGCTGGATCCGCTCTCGGCGCGTCTACTACGTGGCTAGCCAACTCGAGAGATGGCTACTGCGAGAGGACGGACGGCCCGGGCAATTGCCAGCATGGCGGCAAAGGCTCGCACAAATTGAGCCCTGCTGACCTGGCCGACTATGAGACAGCAGCTAGTGCGTGCTTGCGATACTGCATGCTGTGCGCGCGACGATGCAGGTACATCTCGCTATCGCTGGTCCATGCAGACTGCAGCTGGTTTTACGAGTGCAACTTGCGGCAGCTCCGCAAAGATGTTGCCGGCTTCATCAGCGGTGTCGTTCCCGTGGGCTCTCAATCAGAATCACCTGTAAGTTTCCGTTCGGGCTAATACAGGAACGTACCCCGGTACAAGTACCCGTAGTTTAGGCTCCGTGATTCCTAACTGGTAGTGCGGGGATCAGTTTCGTTCCTTGATTGCAAAAGAGCGGAGGGGTTCAGCGTTGTTCACGGGTCGCTTGGGTACCGTTTGTGCGCTGCTGTGCGCGGGCCGCGGTCTTATTGTGAGGCGGCAGAAGAAACTCTGCGATGCCCATGCAGTGACGGACATTCTGCGGCGGTGCTCTTTCCCCGGCGATGCGTAGCGGCAATGCCGTGAGAACGGAAACCTTTTGACCGGGGTAGTCTCGCTGGTTGCGATCGATGCCGTCGCACGAGAGCGTCTCGGCACCCGCAGGGCAGTCGCACGGACGCACCTCGCCCGCAGCTGTGATAGCTCGTGCTATGGGCACGCACGCACTCTCGCTGAAAGTTTCACGCTCGCATTCACCGGCGCACATGATGAGCTCTGACCACGGCTTACGCTTCATCGTCGGCGTCGTCGCAGTACCACGCTTGATTTGGATTGAATCATAGCCGCGAGCACGGGCGAATTCGCACCAGTACTTATCGCCCGGATTATTGGTGCACAACGCATTGGCCGATACGCGTGCGCCATACAGAATTTCGTGAACGTCGCACCGTGCGTTCACACGCAAGCTTCGGCCAACATTGACGTATGCACTTGACCAGCTTGATGCGTTCGGAACAGTGTAAAACCAGCAGCCATCTGAGCATTTGCAAACGCACGCTTGCTCAACCAGGACGCTACTCAAGAATCACCGTGTTCGAGCCCTCCATCATCGCGCACAGTTGATGGCCTTGCCCGCTTGCACGCTGGTGGGCAGCTTGCCTTGTATACTTGCATATCCCCACTCATCGCCGTAGCCCCGACACCTCCCGTCGCAGTGTTTCCCATGCTTGCGGCCGGGTTGAAGTGCGGGTGCCATCCTCAACACGCCCACCCATGCGTGATCACGCACCATCGACCCGTCGCACGCAAGCTGCGGAGAGGCGTGAAGCATCGTGCTATACCGGTACCGGTAAAAAGACACCGGGACCGGTAAGTACTAATACTACGGGTATTGTACTTGACAAGTTTGGCGCACATACGAGATACAGCAGCCAGCCTAAGACTGTACGACTTAAGTACAGTACCGGTGCGCCCAGCCTGGCGTGGGCGTCGAAAGATCACGCGTCCCGGAGCATCATTATTCGCCGTGAACGAACTCGTGAACGCCTGGAACGAGTTTGGCAACATGTTTTGCGTGGATACTTTCCGCGATTCGGGAACTCATGGTGTGGGCGGACCTTTCGTCCTCCGCGACGCACATCTCGGCGCGGGTCAACGCGACATTGACAACCGTGCCGCCGCCCAGTCACAACGCTGCCGACAAAAACCAGCCATCTGGCGGCCGAATCTTTCTCTTCGGCGGCGACGATGGCAGCCAACCAAAAGGCGATTGCTGGATCTACGATGTGGTCGTGGGTGAGTGGACCGCACCAGAGATTCGTGGTACCGCGGCTTCAGCGCGCTCGCGGCATACGATGACGTTGCATCGCTACGTCCGTGATGAGACCCAGCTGGAGGAAGATCGGCTCTATCTGTTTGGCGGCGTGGGCACGCACACAGATGTGGTCCTGTACCTTGACCTGCTGCGGAAGACGTGGGTTACACCGCGCACCATTGGCCACGATAAACCAATTGCCCTGATCGGGCACACTGCCGCCCAGGTGGGCAAGGAGCTGTTTTTCTTCGGTGGTCGCGATATTCATCGTCCGTACAATGCTGTGTGGGTGCTGGATGCCATCGAACACGAATGGAAGAAGCCATCGCCCATGGGTACATCGCCACCGCCGTGCTCGAAGCACACGATGGTCGCCCAGGGGACGCGGCTGTACGTAGCGCTTGGCGAGATCTCGCAGGATCGCGTGTTCGTCTATGATACTACGAAGCATGCGTGGGCGCAGGCTGAGGTCACGCCCGACACGCCCGCGCCGCCGCTCACTCGTGCGTCGTGCGCGCTCGTGGGCAATGAATTGATCGTCTTCGGTGGCGTTCATGAAGAAAGCCGGGAGACCGTCAACACGCTCGCACTGCTCGACATGCCCACGATGAGCTGGCACGTCGTCGATGCCGGCGGCTGGGTGCCGAGTAGCCGCGTGGGAAACGCCCTGTGCGCACTTGATGGGCGGTTGTACTTGTTTGGCGGCCTCGACAGTTCAGGGCCCACGCAGACGTTTGCAAACTACGAGGCGAGCGCGATGGTGTGGGAGGCTCCTCAGCTCGAGGGCGCGGCGCCAGGGGCACGTGTGGGCCATACCATGGTGAGTGCGAGCAACGGTCAGGTGTACGTGTACGGCGGCGCCTCCGGTGGCAGGCCCCTGAGCGAGATCTTCGTGCTCGACTTGTCACGCAGCTTCTGGGAGCGCGCCGTCGTGGTGGATCCCCGCGCAGAGGCACCGCCTCCGAAAGTGGGCCATGCGTGCGTCTTCGTCAAGGTCGGGCAAATGGGGCAGCTTGCCAAGGACAATCACCACTACGTAGGTGATAAGCTGCTGTGCTTTGGCGGTGGCGATGGACGAAAGGCAACGAATGAGACCATTCTGATCGACCTGCCCTCACTCGCTACCCTGAAGCTGCAGCCGTTTGGCGAGCCGCCGCAAGAGCGCGTAGGGCATGCCATGGCACTCGTGCGCGGCTCCTTGCTGTACGTGTTCGGTGGATTCGTGCGCAAGCTCGGCTACATGTTCGACTTGCATTGCCTCGATCTCGGCACGAATTCGTGGCAACAGTTGTCCGTCGGAGGCACTGTCCCTGACGGTCGCATCAACCACACCCTCTGTGCACTCGATCGCACCCTCTACCTCTTCGGGGGCGCCTTCAAGGGGCACTCGTTTGGCGACGTGTATGAGCTCTCCACCTTGAGTCATCGGTGGGAGAAGTTACAGACGTCTGGCCTCACGCCGGAGCCGCGATCCGCCCACACTGCCCAGATGGTGGGCTCAAAGATGTTTGTCTTCGGCGGCGTCGCCAACGGGAACACCCTCGGCGACCTGATCTTTTTGGACATCCCTCTTTTTCACTGGTGCCGGCCTCGCACGTCAGCGCCGCCGCGCGCCCGAGGCAACCACGCCTCGACTGTGGTGAACAGCCGGTTCATTATCTTCGGTGGCTCCACAGGGGGCACTTTCTTCTCAGACACGGCGATCCTCGACCTCGAGTCGCGCTCAACGAGCCACCCGCTGCCCGAGACACTCGGCCGCAAGCCGGCGTCGGCGATGGCCGAGCGCGCTGAAAAAGATCTCGCCGAGGATCGACAGCGGCAGGCAGCCAACGCAGCTGCCCCCCTTCTCAGCACGTCAACCGCCTTGACGATCGTGTCCACTGATGGCGCGGCTGCCGCCGCTTCCACTGATGGCAAACGCAGGGTGACGTTTGGCGCCCAGGCAGGCACCAAGTACCTGGCCCTGACCGGACCGAGTACGGGCGGAGGTGCGCAGCAGACATCGGGCTGCACGGCGCTTGTGGCTACGTCCGGAGGGGCGGCGCCCGTCACGGCGCTTGCAACCACGTCCGGAGGGGTAGCGCCCGTTACGGCGCTTGCAACCACGTCCGGTGGGGTAGCGCCCGGCAGTGCTGGCGGCTCCAGCGCCAGCAGTACGGCTCTCACGGTATCAGCACTGCAGCAACATGATGGAGGCTTGGCCGATCGAATGCGCGCCGCCGAGGAGGATCGTAAGGAGGCATTGGCCGTGGCTGTGCGCCATTTTCAGGCCAAGGCCGACGTGGGCGAGCAGCAGCGGAAGACGTTGCGGCAGGTTTTGCAGGAGGAACGAGAGACTCTAGACGGCGGTGCCGGAGGCGAGAGGGCACCGCCATCACCCCCCAAGACCTCCATCTCCCCAACTCGACCTCGGTCACCCCCACATGGCAGCTCAGCTAACCTCGATGCAGAGGCCGAGCGTGATAGGTTGCTTGCTCTCAACTTACCCAACGAGATGAAGTACGCGCGCGAGTTCTCAACTGATGAGCGACTGCTGTACAAAGGAGCGGGGGTGGTTGAGGATGCATGGCTCTACGACTGCAAGTCCATCGTGGAGTGGTTACGGCATTGGTCCCTCGGGAAGCTCATCAGCACCTTCCAAGTGCATGAGGTGGACCTCGAGGTGGCCATCGACCTGACCGAGGAGGACTTAGAGGAGATGGGCGTGCTTGAAAAGGGGCGGCGCCGGCGCGTCTTGCAGGCGCTCGGGAACCTGCGCAATTGGTGCATGCGCGCGGCGCGTCAGCAGTACGAGAACGAGCAGCTCTTCATGGGCCGATACTCAGTCGCAGGCACAGCTGAGTGGGGTGCGTACATGGTGATGACGGGCACGGACTGCAAGACAGGTCGCTCCATCTGTCTCAAGGTGACGTCCGACTATCAGAGGCACACGCACGAGCTGGCGATCCGCAAGAAGCTCGATACCGAGTACGTAGTCGAGTGCTTTGACTCGCTCGAGGACGTACTCGGCAACTACACGACCGTCCTCGAGTACGGCGGGATATCGTTGCGCCAGATGCTGAGAGAGCAAGTTGTCAGCGACACGCAACGGCGGCAGCTTGCTGAGCGTATGATTGCGGTCGCACGGCACATGCACAGCCACAAGGTGGTGCATGCTGATCTGCGACCAGATCACTTCTTCCTCATTGACGGCCAGTGGAAGTTGATGGACATGAGCCGCGCCGTCGAGACGGGCGCCTCTGTACCGTCGGTTCGTGGCACCCAACCCCTCTGCTACTGCGCACCTGAGGTTGCTGAGCTCATTCTGCGGCGCAACGAACGAGACAACGCGGACCGGAGCCCCAGCAGTCGCGACGGTTCACTGCGATTCGAGCTGGCAGCGACGCCCAAGCTCGATTCGTGGGGCCTCGGCCTCGCCATCTACGAGCTCTTCTCGTCTGGGGGTGCGCCGCTCTTCCCTTTCGCGACGGATGCCTCGCATCTGGAGGCGCTTGCTGATGGGACTGTCGACACGTACCTCGGCGCCGTCTCGCCTCCTGCGGCGCGCCATGTACTCGAGAAGCTGCTCGAGATCGAGCCAGAACGGCGCGCTTCGCTTGACGACGTCATCAAGCACGCGTGGTTCGGGGGCGGCCTCGACACCATCGAGCTCCAGGACTCATTTGCCGGGTTGCAGCAGGCGCAGGAGCTTACGCAGCGCCAGCTTGCCACAATGCAGGCCGAACTCCGAGGCAAGAAGATGGCAGCAAAGGAGGCGGCGCAAAGCGCCGCGCATCTTGAGGAGGAGCAGTACAAAAGGCGCGAGGCGGCGGCGTCCAAACGTCGCGCAGTCCTGTCTGCAGGAATCGGGGCTCCGTAGTCAAGTCTGTAGATTCGATAGTTCATTTACAAAGGTACTATCGCGACCTGTGTGCTGTCAGATTTAAAAAAATGAAAAATCAGATTTACTTGTGCCATTGGTCTGAGCCACCAAATAGTGCGTCCGTGCCAGCCCGGCTCCGGCGCCCGGTTGGCGTTGCAGTTGCGTTGATCATCACATTAACACATACACAAACTGGTGTTTTTGAAACCGGTGTTTTTGAACGGTTTTTTACCGGTACCGGTCGACCTAAATTTGGCAGACCTGTTAAAACCTGCCGGGACGCGCTTGGCGTTCTGTGGTTTGGGCCGCCGCGTGGGTCCAGCTGGCTCTGGGGCTGTTGCATGCGCCATGCCCACGACTGCGCCGAAAGGCAAGTTAAAGGTAAGCAAACTCAAATTGAAAGGCGACGTCATCGATAGGTCGCAGCTTTCCACGAGGCTGAAAAACGACGTCAACGATAGGTCGCAGCTGTCCACAAGGTCGCAGCTGTCCACAAGATCGCAGCTGTCCAGTCGTGTTGATTCCGGCCCATCCAGCCACCGCTCGACCAAGGCCGCATCACCATCTCCGTCCCATGCGGGCACTAGCCGAGCTCGATCAGCGCATCTCAAGCCACTGACAGTACTTCAAACATCCGTTGCTGAAGACTGTAAAGAGGAAGAGGACGGAACAGAACTTAAAGAAGACGAATGCCCGCCGAATGACGCATCCGCAACAGCTGAGCCCTTTAAATTGCCTTTGTTGCTGAATGCTGCGTCATCACCATTTGCGTCAACGTACGTGGTGCCCTCCGCATCGTCGTCTGCCGGATCGCAACCCTCACAGCGCAACGAAACCACGACGGAGCCACTGTTCGGCGAGGCCGAGGATGACGATGAGGACGAACTTGATCCCACCGAGCGACGAGTGATGACAGAGACAGAGCATGCGGAGGCCGTGGCTATTCAGGCAGCTTCCATGGAGGCGGCGGCCGCGGCGGCCTCTGCGCCACTCAAGCACAGCTCCGAGCTTCGTAAGGCTGTCGAGGCGCGGCATGCGGAGGCGGCCGCACTCGAGCTCGAGCTTCAAAAGGCAAGCGAGCCCACAAAGCCAGAGGACATCGCACTCGAGGAACTCGTCGGGAGGGCAGTCCTCGCGCGCAATCTCTCAGCGAGCTCAATGCTGAAGGAGTGGGACAGGAATCGGGACGGCGAGCTGTCGAGGTCCGAATTCAAACAGGCGATCAACGACTTGACAGCTAGCTATGTCACACGGCCGCCGACCATCGAGCGGATCGGCGCACTCTTCGAATCGATTGACATCGATGGGAGCGGCAAGCTCTCGACGGACGAGCTCAAGCCCTTTTTGCGCGCTTTTTATGTGCAGAGGGATGGGCGCGCCCAGTGGGAGGAGCGCGCGCGCAGGCGAATTACAAAATGCGCCGACGATGCCACGGCCATCCATGAGGCGGCTGAGGCGACGTTCTTGGCAGAGGCTATGGAGCTCCGGCTGAAGGCGACACGCACGCAGCCGCCGCTCAATGTGCGTCTCGGGCGCGCCATTCGGAGCAAGCTGACGAGTGATTCAGGGAGGAGTCCGGGTTACAGCAGCGCGCTCGATGCACTCGCGTTGCAATGGGCAGCCGCCCAGCACCACGGCGACTACACTTGCACGACGCTGCGCAAGCACCAGTTTCGACGGCAGCTGATGGCGCTTAAGAACATGGGCGAGCTGCGCATCGAGGGCGTCGTGGGCGAGGCGATGGCGCAGATTGATGCCCTGTTCGATCACCTCGTTTTCTTACAGGAGAAGGAGAAGGCGGAGCTGACAGAACGGCTCGTGAGGGCGAAGCAATGGAACGCCGGGCACAACTCATTGAAGGCTGAGGGCGTCCTTGAAACCTCTGGGCACGGCGCCGGCGTGGGCGTGGGCGTAGGAGCAGGCACAGGCGTAAGGAGAGGGGCAGTCAAAGACGAGTCGGCGCCCTTCGAGATCCACGTAGCAGAGACGTGCGAGGGAGATGGCGACTGTTCATTGCAAGACGACGACAGTGACGACGACGATGCTGGGCAGCTCGAAATTCGGTCGACCTTGGCTACGCTTGTAACTGGTGCCGCGCTGCAGCTCGAGGAGGTCGACGAGCAGGAGGAGGCGTGGAAGGATGCGGTCCAGGCTGCGTATCACCTGCAGGTGGACCTCGCAGTCACCGAGGCGGCCGAGAAGGTGACCGCCGCCTTTGAGGCTGAGAGGGCAAGCCTTCGGGCCAAGGCTGCCGCCGAGAAGCGTAGGTCCAGAGAGCAGCGCCTGTTCGAGAAAAAGCGTGAGCAGCGCCGGGCCGCCCTAGCGCGCAAGGTTGCGGAGACCGGGGCGGTCGAGTAGTGTATGCTTACCCCCCTGGGTTTTTTTAGAGCAGTTCCAGGATTCATCACAGGATTCATAAGGTCACCGTTCACCTGGTTTGTGGGTTTTCTTATTTCGATTCTTCTTGACGCCTCGCATTTCGCGATCGTGATTCGTTGCGGAAAAGAGCGGACCTACCTCCTACGCTATCACGGTATCACAACGCAGTCGAGTGGAGACGCAGCTTCAGCGTTCAGGGACCTCCCGTCCCATTGCTCCCGTCCCTGATCTCAGATAGGATAAACCACTGACTTCCCCAATCACAGCGTTGCCTCTCTTTCTCTCTCGAAGAGTCACCGCAGCACACCTCGCACCCCACCTGGCAGGCCTCCCCTGGCAGGCCGTAGCGGACCTTTTCGACCTAACTCAGTGCGTCCTGTACATTGTGCTTGGGCACAACTCAGTATAGGCCTCGTACGGTAGCTCAGCCTCCTCGTTGGTGGGGACGGCTAGGGCGCGCCCCATTTCTCGGCGGCGGTAGCCAGTGATGATGTAGCCTGTCCCGAGGAGACCAACAGCGAGCAGGCAGGTGGTGAGCGGCCACATGCTGACCGTGGCGCTGGCGTGGTCAGCAGGATCGGCGCCGCTCGACATCATCGATGTGAAGAGGTCTTCCTGCAAAAGGCCATCGATGCCGCCGGCGGCCGGCGAGGCGACCGGCTCGCCGGCTGGCGACGCGGCTGGCGACGCGGCCGACGGCGCGGCCGGGAGGCGGTACGACTGGATCGAGTGCGGCGGCACGGTCACGTTGGAAGCACCGGCGCCGAGAGAGACATCATAGATGGAGAAGGTCAGCGCCTCCTTGCCCTTGTTCATAGCGACAACTGAGACGCCGCCATCTGGCGTGACGAAGGCGACAGCATCGAAATCGGGCTCCTTGGCGATATATGGCTGGAGGCAGAGCTCACGGTCGTCCAACGGGTCGTCATTGGCCAGGTTGGCGAGCGAGCGCACCGGGAAAGCGTGGGGGAAGCCCTGGCCATCGCCGTGGACCACGCTGAAGGTCTGCGCCTCGGCATCAATGTCTGTGCACGGCAGGGCCTGCGCCACAATGTACGTCGATCCAGCGTCGAGTCCGATGGACGAGCCCGAAGTGCCCTTTTTTGTGAGGCACTTGCCCGACGCCGGGTTGACGAATTGCGTGCACGCGACGCCCGTCGACTTGACCTGCGCGTTCGTACACTTGGGCGAGATGCGACGCTCCCACTTTTGGTTGGGTGAGTGTGCGCACGAGTACGTGTCGATGCGAGGGCCAACGCCCCAGTTGGACACGTCGAGGCACTGGTAGGACGTCTTCTCGATGACGATCGAGCCGGTGTTGTCCAGTGTGAACGACTGGAGACCCGAGCCCGAGCACGGCAGGAAGACGAGTGGCTGACCGTTGGCAACGTCATTCACGGTGAGCTCCTTCTCTTCGACGACATGGTTGGCAATCTTGATGCGCTTCGATAGTGCGGGGATGTACTGAGAGAAGTGGCCCATGTAGTAAAACGATGCCTGGAAGATGAGCGTGCTGCCCTGCTTGAGCTTCTGCTTTGGATCGGCGATGATGTTGGCGTCGCAGCGATTACCAAGGTGGTTGGGGCCGCCGGTGACGTCGAGGATCAGATTCCAGTCGACCCAGCCTATCGACCAATGGAGGAGGTCCTGGAGGATATCCATACCCAGGTGCTCAGCACGCTGCCACCACTCGTCGGCGTTCATGTGCCTATACACGACGCCAGGGCAGTTGCACGCCTCAGTTGCCAAGATGAACTTATCCGGCGCGATCTCGTGTGTGCTCTCGAGGTTATGCGTGTTCAGACCGCCATACCAGTGCACACCGATACCATCAATCATTGAACGCGCGCCGGGATCGGCGTACAGGGTTTTGGCCCACTCGACCACTGAGCGCGAGGAGGGAATCGCGAACCGCACCAGGCCAAGTCATGTCATGTCGGACACAAGAATGGGGTGGGGGCAAGGACGAGGATGGGCACGGACGTGGACGAGGATGGGCGAAGCTGTGGGGTGGAGGCGACGTGTGCCACGGCAACAGCACGGGACCGGGCGCGACACGCATGCATACCGTGATCCTTGTTGTGGTCAAATCCGATAATCTTGGTGCCGGGGTGGTCGGCCCGCAGTACGGGGCCGAGGTGCTTCTTCACAAACTGTGCCTGGAACTCGGGCGTCCAGAGGCACTTCTCCCAGCCCACATCGCCAGCCTCGGCCTCGTTCTGGACGGTCACACCCCATATGTCGATGCCGTGCTTTTTGTACGCGGAGATGAAGCGGGAAAAGTAGTTGGCGTACGGGCGCTGCATCTCGGGGTCGAGACCGTTGGGCTTCGCCGTCGAGAGCATCGAGCGCACGCCGTTGATTGGAAGTTTCATCCAATGTGGCGGCGACCAAGGGGAGGCAAAGAGTGAGAGCTTGCTCCCCGCCCTGCGGATCGCATCCTGAGCTGCAAGGATCATGGGGATCATGCCACTGTCAACGTCGTGGGCTACCGAGTCGTCAAAATGCTTGAGCTCGACATCACCAGCCACGTAGGCGAACGAGTAAGTGCGAGACCAGTCCCCCGGACCGAAATCGCACGAGTTCATGGGTACGCGACCGACCGTGTAACCGAGGCCACCTTTCTCAGGAGGATCGAAGTACTTGTGAATGACCGTAGCCTGGTCCTCCGGTGTCAACGAGAGCCAGTTGAGGGCCGCAGCTTCGGTGAATGCACCTCCAAACCCGAGAATCTCCTGGTATGTAGCGCTCCGGTCGATGGTCAGTACCTTGGCCTCGATGCTCGGCGACGCCATCCTCTCGAGCCGGAGAGGTGGCATTTTCTGGAGCAGATTGTACTTGCCATTGCCGAGCGAGGCCGTCTGCTTCCATTCAATGGGCGGGAGAGCAGGTGGCGAGAGAGGAGAGGGCGGGGGAGGAAAGGGCGGTGGTGGCGACGGCGGTGGTGGCGACGGAGACGGTGGCGCAGGTGGGGGAGGCGCGGGAGGGGGAGGCGTGGGT
>Ga0210241_101867_pt1 | contig 14010 bp, 8 predicted proteins | sample ChrtobMetP5a_8mM_FD_155488 | JGI IMG/M metagenome (GOLD analysis project Ga0210241, IMG submission 155488) | Chrysochromulina tobin associated microbial communities from unialgal haptophyte culture, Seattle, Washington, United States - P5a_8mM | ecosystem: Host-associated > Algae > Haptophytes >...
ATGCGGCCGGGGCGGTCTCGGTACACATGCCCATGCTTGGAGATCGCGAGGCTCATGCAGCTCCCCGGTTCTGACGTCCCTCTGCATCGTTAGGGAGGCGTGCCCACGCCGGCGTGGTCGCCTCCCTAAGGACGCGAGCTCGAAAGGGGATGTGGCTGTACGGTTGTCGCGCGAGCCGAGCTGCATGTGTATGCGGCCGGGGCGGTCTCGGTACACATGCCCATGCTTGGAGATCGCGAGGCACATGCTGTGCACACGAGCTGCTCACGAGGTACTCACGAGGTGTCCACAAGCCCTCCCGAGCTCAGTCTGATGCACTCCTGGCCTTTTAATTTCTGCCCACGGTTCGCAAGAGGCCCCTAGCGCACACGATTTGAGAAATAAACTTACACGTCACAGAACGACGATACGACATACGAGGATACGTCAAACGAGACGACGAGGTGCGCCAAGGGAACCGAGGAGCGAGGTCCACGCCGAGGTCCCGGAGCTCGGAGGAGAGCACGGCAGATGCGTGCACTTCCTACCCCCGCAGTCTCAACCCGTAAAACCATAAAAACTGCGTGTGTCCTTAAAAATAATAGTACTCCATGACGATTCTGGTGTATCGGCGAGCATCGGAGCGCACACGCACCCACCGAGCACACCCCGGCGCCCACGCCGGCACCGGATAGACAGACGCCTGCACCGGATAGACCAGATGTATGCGATTTTTCTGTGGACGATACATCGATGTGCATGCACCGTGTGCACGTCCACTCCCTCCATTCGCTCCATGCCCATGGCATCGACGCGCGACGCGTCTGGCTGCGACTTGACTTGACTGGCTGCGGGCGATCTGCGCGTGCCCCTGGCCGCACCTCGCATGAGGCGCCTACAGAGGGGACACGCAGCCCCACGACACCTGCGAGCCGACCCAAGGCGACGAGAGCGATGGTCGGGTAATGGTTGGGCTCTCCCGTCGGCCGTTAATTAGGGTAATTAGGGTAGTGGTTGGGCTCTCCCGTCGGCCGTCGATCTCGGCCCAATCTCGCCACCGATCTTGGCCCAATCTCGCCACCGATCTCGGCATAATCTCTCCCGTCGGCCGTCGATCCTCCACCAACGCTCACTGAGCGCCCTACCGAGCGCCCTCCGTCCCATGCATCAGAGCCCATGCTGCCGCCGCCGCCACCATCATCGTCTGCCCGCGCGCGTGTCAGCGGCGCCGTCACAGCTCGTCTTTGGTGCCACCGGCCGCCTCCTCGTCGGCGGCCTCGCCCTCTGCCTTGGAGGCGAGGCTCTGGTACGTTTGCACGATCCGTAGAGCATCCACTGTGTTCCCTTCCTTGTCGATGAGCGACGGCTCGGCCCCCGCGCCGAGAAGCTTCTCCATCACCTCGATGTGCGGCGCTGCCGCGCGCGCGAGCATATCGTTACCGAGCTTGCGGTCCGCTGTCGCCGCATACTCCAGCAGCGCCTCCTCAACATACTTGGCCACCGCCTGCAGCCCGTCGTACGCAGCGCCCAGGGCCGTCTGCCCGCCCAGATCCCGCAACGTCACCGATGCGCCCGCCGCGAGCAACTCGCCGACCGCCTTCACGTGGGCCTGACGTGCGGCTGTGTGCAGCGCGGCGGTGCCATTCTCGGTGGTCGCATCGACGACCTGCGTGATCAGCTGCGGCGCCGCGGCATTCTCTTTGGCCGCTTCGAGGATCAGCCTCACGCCGCGGACATGGCCCGCGGCGGCCAGGATCATGAGGGCCGTGACGCCGCTGTCCGAGGCGGCAGTGAGGTCGGCGCCCTTGCTGATCAGCAGCTGAATCAGCTTCGTCGAGCCCGCCTGCGCCGCGAGCAGCAGCGGCGCCACGCCCCCCTGCACCGCGTCCACGTGGGCGCCGTGCTTGATCAGGAGCTCCGCGAGTGACTCCGCATTCGACGCGAGAGCGTGCACGAGCAGCGGCATCGCGGTCGCCGAGTCGCCGACGACGTCATTCGGGTCAGCCGTGCCGCTCTCAAGCAGCAGCGCCACCACTTTGGTCGAGCCGGTATTGGCCGCGTACACGAGGGACGACTGCCCATCCTTGTCACGCAAGCCCGCCTGCGCGCCCGCCGCGAGCAGCTCCGAGACGACCTCGTGGTGACCGTTGGCGCTCGCATGCATCAGGGCGGTCGTTCCTTGCTCAAAGTAGGCTTCGATGCGCTGGCGCTTGGCGTCGAGCTCGGGCTCGGTCAGCCCGTCGTCGGGCTGGGCCTGCAGCTTCTCGATCTCGGCTACGAAGGCGGCCGAGGGCGCCGCTAGGGCGTCGACGACGGCGCCGGCCGCGAGCAGCACCTTGACGCAGTCCAAGGCCCCGGCTTTGGCAGCGATCATGAGGGGTGCGCCGCCCGAGCCCGCAATCACATTCGGATTGAGCCCCTTGCCCAGAAGGAGCTGCGCCACCTCCGCCGAGCCGCCGGTGGCTGCGGCGACGAGGGCGTCGAAGCCGTCATTGTCCGTGGCATGCAGATCGGCGCCCGCCTCAAGCAGCTGCACGACGACGTCGAGGTGAGACAGGACAGCCGAGTGCATCAGTGCGGTCACACCATCGGAGTTGCGCAGGTTGACATTGGCGCCCGCCTTGAGGATGTGATCGACGATCAGGCTGGATCCATTGGAGGCGGCCGCCATCAAGGCGGACATGGCGGACTTGTCGTCATGGAGCGCATCTACGTCGGTTGTGATCGCGAGGAGGAGAGAGACCATCTCCTCCATCCCCGCCGCGGCGGCCACGATCAGCGGCGTGATCGCCGCCGCATGGGCCATCACCGTGCAGTCGGCACCCGCCTGGACCAGAGCGGTCACAATGTCGAGTGCGCCCACCTCGGCCGCCATATGGCACGCGCTCACGCCGCGCATGTCGACCGCATTCGGCTGCGCTCCCTTATCGAGGAGTGTCTGCACAAGCTCTACATTCGTCTGTCCGCAGCCGGCCATCAGAGCGGTCAGCCCATCGTAGCGTGCGGTGTTCACGTCCGCCCCCACGCCGAGCAATGCCTTGACGATCGGGACCGAGCCATTCTCCGCGGCGGCCATCAGCGCGGTCGACCCTTCTGGATGGAGCGCGTTTGGATCGGCGCCTTGTTGGAGGAGAAGGGCGACGACTGGCCCGTTGCCCGTGCCCGCCGCCATCGAGAGTGGGGTGAAGCTGCCGAGCGGCCAAGGGGGGAAGGGGAAGGGAGGGGGGGCGAGGGGCGGGGAGGATGCGAGGGGCCAACGCGCGCGCGTCAGAAGATTCTGAGAGGATGCAAGGGACGGCTACAGGGTGGGTGCGCTCAGAGGGCGGATGGCGGGATGGCGTAAGGGCGTCGCGAGCGCAGTGATGGCGAGAGCATGCGCGCAGGAGGGTCTGGCCCCGCGCACCCAGCCTTTGAGAAGAGGTCGGGCTTCGCTTTCGCGTTGAGGAGGGCGCTCGCCACGTCGAAACCGCCAACGGCCCTCGCCGCCTCCATCAGTGGCGTCATGCCCTCCGCATCGACGGCATCGACCATCGCGCCGAGCGCGAGGAGTGTAGTCACCGTCTCCGTCTGCCCCGCCGCCGCCGCGACCAGCAGTGGCGTCGTGCCGTGCGCGTCGGCAGCGTCCACGTCCGCCTTGCCAGCCACGAGGAGCCGCACCATCGAGGGCAGCCCGAGGGACGCAGCGAGAGACAGGGCTGAGGCGCCGCTCTTGTCACGTGCGTTCGGGTCGGCGCCGGCGGCGAGGATGGCCGCCACGATCGGGATGCTGCCACTCGCCACCGCCTGCATCAGCACCGTCGTCCCCTGTGGCGTCACCGCCCCAACCTTGGCGCCGGCGCCGATGAGGGCCTCGACTGTCGCGAGCGAGCTATTGCGAGCAGCGAGCATGAGCGCCGTGGCGCCGCCAGTGTACTCGGCCGCATCGACGCGCGCCTTGTGCGAAATCAGTAGGTTCCTGCGGCACAGCGCCGGGATCAGCGCCAGCGTCAGCAGTGGCGGCGGCGGCGGACGCAGCGGCTCGCGGCTCGCAAAGCGGCTAACGGCGGCGGCGCCTGAGGCGGCGGGCTGCGGCCGCGGCAGCTCCCGCCGCGGCCATGCTGCTGGCGGCGTCGGCGCAGAGGGTGCAGTGGGAACTGCCCAGGCAGCGCGAGGCCACGCCCGTCCGGTGCAGAGCGACTCACGTCATCTCGGCAAAGTCGCGCGAGGCTGCGTGCATCAGCACGCTCTTGCCACGCCAGTCGATCGCGTTGGCCAGTCGCACCGCCTGCGATTCGCTCACGGTTTCAAAAATGGCGCTGGCGCCCACCTGCGGGTGGGCAGGTGGCACGTGCGTCAACGCTGCGGGCCGAGGGCGAGATGCGTGCGCGGCGGGAGCGCACCAGATCGTTGCCAAGGACTGCGGTGAGCAATTGGCTACCGAGCGACTCCTCGGAGCTCGAGCTCTTGGAGGAGGCACCGCTGAGCGATGGCCGCTTCTTAGGTTGTGCGAGCACGCTCACGCAGCCGAGGAGCAGCGCGGCACTGAGCAGCAGCCGGGACATTGGCGTAAGACGGAGCGGGGCAACGCGGACAGCGACGCTTCGGGTTTTACTGTTTTTCGAGCGATCTCATCAACGGGAGATCGCTTTACGACTTCACCACAGGCATGATACTAATGGAACGCAGGGCGACGGAACGGCGTCGCAGGTCGGGTGGCGCTCGTTTCCCACTCGAGCTCGAAGCTCGCGGACCTGAGCTCTCGAGGCTCTCGAGTCTCGTGATCTTGCCTGTTGGCCGCCGGTTTACAGTCGGGGGCGTGCTGTCGCGTCTGTCGTGTCGGGTCGTTACGTAAACCTGTCGTCTGTGAAACCTTAAAACCCTTTTTTGATTTGGATGGCCCAACTGTGAAGACGAAACCTGGTGATGATGGACTGCGAAGCACTCACCACCTTCTCAGCCGTCATCAAGCACCGACCATGTTGGCCTTCCAACTCTTTGCCGCGACCAGCGCCTACTTGTTGCCGAGCCACCTGCATGTTTGCACACCGGCGCGCCAGCACCCTCTGCGCACTGCTCCGCTGCGCATGAACTCCGAGTGGAGTGCATCCGACGAGGTACGCCACGCCGCCGCCCGCACGCCACAGCGAGCCTTGCCTCGGCGCATGCCGCGTGCCACACGGCTCACGACCATCTCGTGCGCTCCGACGCAGGCATCGCTGCGCAACGCGATCGAGCGCGCCTCAACGACCAGGCTCGGTTCGCCGCACAGCGTGCTCCAGGGCTTGGATTCCGCATACGTGCTCATCTTCAACGCGGGCCAGCAGGACGAGGGTGTGTACACCCTGCAGGGGCGTGCGGCGCAGGCGAACGCATACGTGCTCGCCTTTGAGCTCAACGATGACGCCGGGCGCTTTGCGCAGCTGCTGCAGGCCGAGGGCTTTGTGAGTCGCCACCCCTTTCCTCGCCAGCCAGCGCCGCCGCCAGCCGGCTCGCCCGTTTGAACAAGTGGCGTCTCTGGTGGCGTGTGCTCACGACGCGTGCCCTGTGCACTGAATCACGCAGGACCTCGCGACCCCGCTCAAGTGGGAGGTCGACACGCTTGCCAAATTCTGCTCGGCAGGCTCGTTCGAAGTCTCGCTCGTGCCAAAGGGCACCTTGATCACGCCGCCGGCCAAGAATGAGTACGACAAGGACGCCTTCGAACGGTTACAAACACCCGCGGCGGACGAGCCGTACGACACGCTGGACGTGCAGGGACGTCGGGACCTCGCGGGTGGATACGCACCCTCCGACGAGGGGAAATCCATCGACACGAGCACGTTCGCGAGCGAGCGCGAAAAGTTCGAGCGCCTATTCAAAACTGGTGAGTGAGCGACCTATGCAAGCAAACGAACCCTCAGGCGACCCTCTGCCGGGTCGCTCGGCAGGGCTGGCTCGCTGGTGATGCAGGCGGGCGCAGGAACGAGCTCTCTTCGTCCGCTCGCGGCTGATGGGTTCGACAGTGTGCGCGGGGCGCTGGATCCTCGCAGCAGAGGGGCGCACACCGTCCACCTCGAGTCAGTCGCATGATGCAGGGGTGTATCTGGACCGCCCGCCCACGCAAGGCAGATCAGGCTCGTGCGCATCCTGTACGGAGTGTAGGGTTACCGTACGTGTGGCATGCCATGGCATGGCGTGCGATGATGGATGAGGCTCTCGTGGAACGTCTACGTGTGTGACCCAGACCCGAGCTCCCGGTCGGTAGTAGGTGGCGGTAAAGTGTGAGGACCGCGCGCGCGACCAGTCTGATGTCTGTGTCACCGGTTGCACAGGATATATTAGTCGAGGGGGAACCTGACTCATCTTACTGTTAAGAGTGGACACCGCATGGCTTGGTTCTTGGTCGCAGCTGCGCCCCGTACGCCGCGTAGGATCGGATGTTCGTATGGCTTTTATAATCCGAAGGATCGCGCGATCGAGGCACGGGCCGGACCGCACCAGACTTAATCGCATACCTTACGCAGACCGCCAAACCGGCCGGTACGGTATGACACTGTGTAGGTGCTGCACGGTAGCGCGCCTGTGTGCTCGTCGCCACGTGAGGCACGTGGGGCCCGCGCGCGGGCTCATTCGTCAGATCGTCACGACACGGCCGTGGCGCGGTGCGGTCCCCGCCGGACGATACGATGATTATTATGCGCAAGCCCTTCGGGCATGCGCCATGCAGCCAGCTCAGAAGTGAGGCTCAGTCTCAGATTCGAGTACAACGCCCCTCGTCGTGCGGCTATCGCTGACTTTCTTCGACAAGCGGAGGCGAGGGCAGTCTGACACGCTATCGCTGACTTTCTTCGACAAGCGGAGGCGAGGGCAGTCTGCTGTAGGCTGAGGCGTCTCGTAGGAGAGCTTCTTCAAACGGTCTTGTCAGATGGCGCATCCGATGTGCAAACGACAGCACCGGAGGTGATGCGGACAGGTTCCACTTATAAGCGTGGAAGAGCATCGGACGATTCAGTCTTTGCAGTGCGGCATCTTGAACGCCGCCGTCGTGGTTGTACGAGGCTACCCATCGAGTTCGCGCCAAGTGGACCTCCGCATTCGAAGGAGCTGCGGCCGTCGCGTCCAAATCTGCGATCTGTTGTGGTTTACCTCGTCGTGTTGCGGTGTGGAAGAGGCGCAGATGGTCGCGATCAAAGAGCGATCTCATGGTGCACCAGGGGTGCATAGCACATACAGAAGCCGCACGCATCTCGCAGAACATTCCCGCCATCGGCTGCTGCGAAAAATCGAGAATGGCGCCAAGTAGGCGGTGCGTGACTCTATAGACCTCTGTCACGCAACGATGCACATGTGTGTGCGGCACGAGAGAATTGTTGCGCTTTTCCCGATGCCCCCAGCTGCGCACAGCCCACCCTGGATTGGGGCAAAGCAAGTCGTGGTTGTAGATCCGGCGGCCATCGTCCAAATAGCTGTCGCGGCCGCTACCATTCAGAGCTCTGGAGGGGTTGACCACATCCACCCTCTCCGAGCTGTCGAACCGTTCGTGCAGAGCACTCCACGCTGAGAGGACAGCTGTCACGTCGCCCGTCCACACGACATCCCACTCCAGGAACCAGAAGAATTGGACATGATGAAGTGTTCGGCCGATGCGACTGTACCAAAGAAGGTATGGTGCATCGCAGCTGTGCCAACACCATCCTACCTGCCCGACGTCCAGCGGGTGCATGCCATTGGGCAGAAGATGGCCAAACGACCTCTGAATATCGAGACTCAATTGGTAGTTCATGAATGATCCATGAAAACGACCCTTGAATATGGACCGTATCGTCGAAAAGGCTGGCAAAGCATTCGCCACATCGGTTGCGTTTGTGCACGTCACATTCTCGACGAGTGGCCGGACTTTCTGCAGTAGCAACGAACATGATTCCGAGGAGTCGCCACACGAGTGTAATACGACGTGGTGCTCGGCAAAGGACGAACGCAAAATCTGTTCGCGGGCAAGCAGCAGCATGGGCTTCATCACGAGCGTGTGAGTCCACTGAACGATTGCGAGAGGCGCCGTGTCCGACGGAAATGACGCCATCGCGCCGTCGAAGGGTTCAGGTTACCGGTACTTTACCGGTACTGGAGCGGAACCCTTAACCCTCCACATACTGTCCGGACACACTCATCAGCCGAAGCCGCTCACCTCCGAAGCACGCTCATGATGTATCCACCTCGCCCGTACGGCCGTACGCGCACCGCATGGCCATGGGGCATGGCACCGTCGGCATGGGCGCATGGCACTGCAGGCTCGAAGCTGCTCATGCATAAGCATCCATACCTACGCTTCGAGAGGGAGGTGCTGCTGCGACATCTTCCTGCGTGCGTGTGGACGGAAAACGCGTCCGCGCTTTTTTGTGGTGCCATATGCAATCACCTTCAATACGTGCATGGTGCATCCCCACATACAAAGGGTCAGGGGGGGGTTCCTAAACAAATTGGGGGTGGTTTCCTATACAATACGTATCCTTATGTATCCTGCATGTATCCTGCATGTATCCTGAAGGATACATGTATCCCGAATGTATCCTGATGTATCTCAAATGTATCTTACATGCTCTGTTACATTCCAAGAGAATACTGTACATGTACATGTATCCTTCACATTGTGCCTGTATTTCACACGTATCCCAAACGAGTCCAAGATACATTTGGGGATACACATGAGATACATTACGATACATGTATCTTGGGCGCTTCCTTGGTGTCACACTGGATACATGTCAAGATACATCAGGATACGTGTATCTTGGACACTTCATCACGATACATCAGGATTTAAATACACCGAGATACAAAATCACGATACATGTATCTTGGACGCGTCATGACGAATATATGTGGGATACATGCAAGGATTTATGCGGGATACATGCGGGATACATGTATCTGCAGTGGTTCCAGGATACATAGAGGATACATGCGGGATACATCAGGGATACATCATGAGAGACATGTATCTCAAATGTATGCAGAGAGGTACGTATCTGAGGTGCAAGATACATGCGAGATACATGCAGGATACATGTATCCTCGGATGTGATCAAGATACATACAAGATACATCCGAGATACATAGTGAGATACATAGTGAGATACATGTATCTCAAATGCATCCGGAGAGAGATGTATCTGATATGAAGGGATACATGCGGGATACATGCGGGATACATGCGGGATACATGCGGGATACATGTATCCTCAGTGGTAATCAAGATACATGCTGGACACATGCGAGATACATGCGGGATACATGCGGGATACATGCAGGATACATATCTCGGGGGTTGGGGGAATGTTTCGATGCCATCATCATAGCCAAAGTGACAGATACAAATGTATCTTGATGTATCTTGATGTATCTTGATGTATCTTGATGTATCTTGATGTCTATGAACGGGACACATCGAAATACATGCAAGATACATGCAAGATACATGCAGGATACATAAGGATACGTATTGTATAGGAAACCACCCCCAATTTGAATAGGAAAACCCCCGTCACCCCACATACAAATGTAGTAGATCCCCATCTTTACATGTAATCGCAGCGCAGAGACGTATTGGCTTTTGAAAACGGACCATTGTGCGACTGCATCTTTCGCGGCATGTTTTCTCCAGATAGTTCGTATCGCGGCTTTTACTATTGTAGGGAAAGAAAGTCACCGTTTCAGATAGTGGCACGTTCGCACACGTTCGTACAGTACGCGCATTTTTCGTGTCTTGCAGAACGGGAGTGCACTGCTGGCGCCGAGGTCAACGAGGGTAGATCTCAAAGCATGGGGACGATAAAATCCATCTTCGCAACATTGAGCACGTTGCTCGCCATCTCGGCCGCTTCACACTTTCAGTGCGTCGACGTGCAGCCAGCTTCGTTTTGTGCTGACGGGGCAGCCCTTGGGTATTGCTCGCCGAATTCGAGTCTATACGCGTACATGACTCTCACCTGTCCGGCCACCTGTAGGCTCAACTGTGCGCAGTGCGTCGACGTGTATCTCAATTCGACGTGTGCCGCCTTTGCAGCCTCTGGGTACTGCGAGCCGTCTTCACAGTATTTCGCGGAAGTGGCTTACAATTGTCCGGCCACCTGTGGGTTCACCACCTGTGGGCAACAGCTGTACTCTCACTACAGGACGTGCAGCAGCTGCATGGCCGCCCGCGCCTCCAACTGGTGGTGTGCCGCAGGCGCGCTGTGTGCGACTGCGCCGATATCGGCGCTGCTGCCAGGCGATCGCATACTTTGCCCGCACGATGCTTGGACGAGCAGCAGCGGCTGCGTGGCCTCGCCTGTCACCGACCCTTACTACGAGATGAACGCCTGGGCGCACACTCTGATCAACCTGCAGCCCGCATGGGCGGCGGGCTACACTGGTGCTGGCGTGACGATCAACATAGTCGATCCAGAGACGCCCGATCAGACACACCCCGCTTTTTCGGGCAAGTATGATGCGTTGGGGTCGTGCCCGTTCCAAAGCGACGGCGAACACGGTACCACAACGGCTGCGATCGCGCTCGCGGCCGATAACGTTGGATGCTCTCGCGGCGTCGCGTATGGTGCGACGCTGTCCGAGTGCAGTCTTGTCAACACCGTCGAGGATCAGTTAATCGGCAACATGGACCGAAACCACATCTCATCCAACTCGTGGGGGACTGACGCGTGCACAGCGCTCGCTCGCTATAGGCGGCGCGAGCTCCGGCAGCGTCAGCTGCAGGGGTGCCCCTTTGTGGCCTCGGGCATCAGCCCGTGCAGCGCTTCCCAGTGCGCCGGGGCCAGCTGGACGTCGCCGCCGAGCTCTTGCAACGATGTCATCTCGACCTACTGCCAGGACGATTTCAACTTTGACGCGGACGGTGAGTGCGCCTCGTGGACGTACCTCTGGACGACATGCACGTACACGCACGAGCCCTGGGTCATCAATCGTGTCCTGCAGCGTGGTGTCCTCGAGGGGCGCAGCGGACGCGGCATCGTGTACGTCTTTTCAGCAGGCAACGGGAACGCCGATGGCAACAACGTCAACTTTGAGATTTACATGCACTCGCGCTTCACGATCACCGTCGGCGCCACCGACAAGCTCGGCTTGCACTCGTACTACTCGGCGACGGGCTCGTCGCTCTTCATCACCGCGCCGGGCGGCGACTCAACTCAGCACAGCAACAGCTGGTACGTCGCGGCAGCAGGCGGCGGCTGTGCCGCGCAGGGGCAGGGAACTTCGTATTCGTGCCCCGTCGTCTCGGGCGTGGTCGCGCTCATGCTCGAAGCCAACCCGCTGCTCACCTACCGCGACTTGCAAGGGATCCTCGCGGCGACGACGAGCCGAAACGACCCCACTAGCCCCCTCTGGACCACGAACGCGGCTGGCTTCATCCACAACATCAGGTACGGCTTCGGCATGGTCGACGCCAGCGCGGCTGTGGCTGCCGCGCTCTCGTGGACCAACTGGGGGATCGAGCAGCGCATTATTGCGAGCTCGACGCAGCACCTGCTCACCGTCCCGCACGATGGCTCGACGCTGTCGACCAGTGTCACGGTCGGCGCGCAGAGCCAGGCGTGGGCGATCGAGTGGATCGAAATCTTCCTCAACCTCAACCACTCGTCGCGCGGCGACTTGCAGCTCGAGCTCACCTCGCCCTCGGGCACGCACTCCGTCCTGACCCCCGGCCCGCGGCCCGAGACGTCCAACCCGCCGGTCGAGGGCTGCTCGGCCACGGCAGACACGTGCCCCACGAAAAACAATGGAGTTTGCGACAACCCTCTGGATTGTGAGTGCGACTACGACGACTGCCTTGCGGCGAACTGGGTGGGCGCGAACGGGCAGCCCTCGCTCTACATGCCACGCTTCAATTGGAAGATGACGAGCGTGCGTAGCTGGGGCGAAAGCCCGGTGGGCACGTGGACGCTCGCGATCCGTGATCGGCGGATCGCGAACGGTCCGAATGTGGACTCGACGCTCCACAGCTGGAACCTTCTCATCTACGGGCATCACGGCACTGCCGCCCGCCTGAGCAATCGCAACACCAGCACGCCCATCACGGGCAGTCCATTCCCACGAGGTGCCATGCCCCCACCACCATCGCCACCGCCGCCATCTTCACCCCCGAGCGTCGACCCCGCGGGGTTCGTCCTCGGGTTTATCCTCGGTGTCGTCGTCCTCGGTGGAGGCCTGTGCATGATTGCAATTTTGTGCTGCTGCTTCTTCCTCTACCGTGGCAAGCGCATATCCCGCAGCCTGCCGGCTCGCGGCCGTGCGCAGATTACCGAGATTGGCATCGGTGGAGCCTCGACTGGCATGGGGACTGGCAGCGCGTCCCCCTACGCCGAGATGGAGGACTTGAGCAGTCGCCTGTAAGTGCTTGCACCTTGAAATGGCCCAGAATGGCCCAGGAAGGTGGGAAGCCTTTGGCAACATCTCCCACATGCTGGCGCTGCAACGTGCGAAGCAACATCACTGTTCGCTATGACGATGTGTGAAGATGAATAAGGTGATGCATAGAGAAGACGGCGGGATCGCGTGAAACGACTTGCAGACTTGTCATGATACTCGGACGACATCGTCAAAGGCACTCGATGGTGACGATGATGATGACGAGTACCATGGTAGTCCTAAAGGGTCCCCTTATGCAAGTGGTTCCCACCCTTGTGCATGTGGTGAGGAGCATGCTCCTCTTGGGGATGAGGTAACAGAATAAGGCGCGGCCTATAGGGCGGGGGGCTTCGAGGGGGGCTTGCCCGGAACTGCAAGCAAGGGGTGTGTGTGAAAGGGTGATGTGCGGTATTGGACCAACCTCTTAGTAGGCACTGAAGGATGTCGCACGGTTGACAATCACACCGCCCAAAGTGAGTTCATTCACACCTGGAACCGTGTGAAGGCTGTGCCGACGTCGGGGGTCTCTTCGGCGGATGATGAGACTCAGAGACGTAGTGGAGGCGCGCAGGCTCCAATGCTCGTGTATCATATGAGGCTGCTGCCGATCGTGCTCGTCGCGCTCACCGTGCAGCGTGCCACTGCATGTACCGCCGTCGTGGCCGGTCGCAAGGCGACCGCGAATGGCGCGACGCTACTCCTGCACACCGACGACTGCCTCGATTGCGACTTCAGGCTCGCGCGCGTGCCGCCGCTCTCAGCCTCGGCCGCTGCCCAGCCAGAGCCCGTGCGCATCTTTCGCGAATACTACCCACGCGAGGTGAGCAGCCGCTCGCCAACGTACGATCCGAGCAACCTCGACACCGAGCTGCCCAAACCGCTCCTCGACGTCTGGACGAGTGACGAGTGGTACAACAACCAAACGATCGGCGAGCTCGCGCCGCTCGAGCCCGAGGTGGCGGCGATGCTCGGCGTGGTCGCGGAGGGCACGCTTGCGACCATCGAGGGCCAGTACAGCATCGCTAACTCGAAGCAGGTGGCAATGGTCGAGAGCACGTGTGGCGCCACGCCGGCGCTGCTGAGCCTCGCACGGACGAACCCGTCGCAGGGTGCGCGCGATGGGGCGCTGTGGGACATCTCAGCGCTGAGCCGCGTGGCGCTGAGCCGCTGCCCGAGTGCCCGATGCGCCGTCGACCTGATGGGCTACCTGGCCACGCGCGATGGCTTCTACGGCGGGCATGGGACGGGGCTGCCTGAAGTGGCTGCCAACGGCGAACTCCTCCTGGTGAGTGCTGCGTGCTGAGTGCGCCCGAGTGCCGCTGCTTTGTTGCTGATTTGGCTCTAGATTGCCGCCGATCGGCGCTGCTCGCCTGTGATGGCAGGTGGCCGACCCGACGGAGGCGTGGGCGTTTCAGATCGCTCCGCTGCCGCCGAGCGCGCAGGCTGCCGCGGGGATCGCCACGCCAGAGGCCGCGTGGCACTCGGCGGTGTGGGTAGCGCAGCGCGTACCCGATGAGCACTTTGTGCCCGTGGCGAACCGCTATGTGACGCGCGATGTGACCGAGGGGACGCCGGATGAGGCGACGCCCACGTTGCGCGCGGTGCGCGGCGAGGCCTTCCGGTATGCGTCCCACCTGTGGGAAGTGGCCGAGTACCTCACCCTCGTGCACC
>Ga0210241_101874_pt1 | contig 13978 bp, 12 predicted proteins | sample ChrtobMetP5a_8mM_FD_155488 | JGI IMG/M metagenome (GOLD analysis project Ga0210241, IMG submission 155488) | Chrysochromulina tobin associated microbial communities from unialgal haptophyte culture, Seattle, Washington, United States - P5a_8mM | ecosystem: Host-associated > Algae > Haptophytes >...
TCCTAATTTGTGTTTGACAGAAACCGTGGAAGCGCACTCCGCTCTCCCCGTCAACTTTGACGTGGCCGAGTCGATCGCACGGCCAACAAGGGGCTGCGGCGTTCAGTGGAACCCACAGTGTCAAGCGGTAGCCCACGTGGAAGTTGAGAGTGGGTGCGGAGTGGCCGCGGCCAGAAAGGCGAAGTTGTGACCCTGGGTGTGAACTGTGTCAAGTCAAGTCAAGTCAAGTCCTCTGTGACGAGGAGGACTTCACGTGGTGTGCCCTCGCCACTTTGCCTCGCACGTGCGCGGTGCGCGGGCGGCGCGCGTCGTGCCAGCTTCACAATCGCGCAGGCGGCGCGCCGCAGCGGCATGCCACCTCGCCCGGCGGACGGCACGATGCCGTGCGTCGTAATCGACAATGGAAGCGGCTTCATAAAGTCGGGCTTCGCCGGCGAGGAGCAGCCACGCGGCGTGCTGCCCGCCCGCGGCCTCGCTGGCATGGGCGACGCGCAGCCCATCACCCGCGGCATCGTGCAGGACTGGGATGCGATGGAAGCGTACTGGGACCACGCACTCACGAATCAGTTGGGCATCGACACCGAGGAATGCAACCTTTTTGTCACCTCGCCGCTCTTTGACACGAAGGTGAATAAGGAGAGGCTGATGCAGACCCTTTTCGAGACGTTCGCGGCACCCGGCGCTTACACTGCGGCGCCGGCGGTGCTCGAGCTGTACGCGGCAGGGCGCGAGAATGGCGTCATCGTCGGCTGCGGCGCTGAGTGTACGTACGCCGTCTTGGTGCATGAGGGCCTCCCGGACCCACGCACGCAGCAGCGCTCCAACATCGCCGGCGACGCGCTGAGCGCATGGACGGCCGAGCTGCTCGGCAAGAGCGCGGGTGGCGCTCCGCTGCCGCTCAGCGCCGCCGCCAAGGCCAAAGAAATCCTCGGCGCCGTCGCGAGCGACTCTACCGGTAGGACCACGTGCTCGGCCGGCGCCTTCGAGCTGCCGGACGGGAAGAAGCTGACGGTGTCTGCAGCGACGCGCGTGGCGATGGCGGAACCACTTTTCGACCCTTCGATGCTCGGGCAGGCGGGCGGCGGGCTCGCGCAGCTCGTCGCCGAGTGCATCCGGCAGCGCGATCGCGATGGAGTGCTCGAGTCTACCGAGCACGGCAAGGACGGTACGCCCCTATGATTACCTATGATTACCTATGATTACCTATGACTACATACGATTACCTATGATTACCTAGGATTGACTAGGATTACCTATGATTACCTATGATTACATATGATTACATATGATTACATTCGAGTCCACCAGCACGGCAAGGACGGTACCGCGAACCGCTCCGCCTCGCCTTGTGGCGCATGCAAGTGCTCACCACGGCGCGTCCACTACCCCCTCTCCCCACACAGGTACCGCAAACTGGTATCGCTCCATCGTGCTCGGTGGCGCGTCGACAATGTTCGCCGGGCTCGCCCCGCGCTTGGCGTCTGAGCTGCATCGCAGTGCGCCAGACGGATGTGTACCCGAGGTGCTCGCGGTGCCCGCGCGCGCCCACGGGGCGTGGCTGGGCGGATCCATACTGGGCTCGCTCTCAGTCATGAGCACGATGTGGATTTCAAAGGCGGACTATGACGAGAACGGCCCACTGATCGTTCATCGGAAGGTGCGCCGCCACATCCCCCGTACCTTCCCCAGCCCCATCCCCTCTCCCACCTCTCTCGCGTCGTCCCGTACGCCTCGCCTCACCCTCCGAGTCGACGTCTCCTAGGGGTTCGTCACTCTCCTAGTCGACTTCTCCTAGGGGTTCGTCACTCTCCTAGTCGACGTCTCCTAGGGGTTCGTCACTCTCCGAGTCGACTACTCCTGGGGTGCTCACGAGGACGCCACAGTCTCGCGAGTGCCAGCGCACGTTTGCCTGCCTCGTATTCACAGCCTCGTAACTCGTGTGTCTCCCGCGCAGTGCTTCTGAGAACTTCTGAGAGAGAGGAAGAGGGCTCTGCCTATGAAGGCGGTGTGCATGTGGGCGAGTCCAGGGTTAAGAACGTTAATTGGACGGGCGTCGCCCCCCCGGCGCGTGAACGAATCTCGAAGATCTAGAGCGACGGCGCTCAAGAAACGGCGCGCATGTACTGCGCGTTTCGCGGCGACACCTCGAACGTTGAACAAAAATGCCCGTTACCGACACGACACCCGCCCGGCCCCATGCCCGGCCCAAGATGCGCGCCCCGCCCGCGGTGGGTTACCGGCGGGCTGCGTGTATGTCCAGCCTGAGCCAACTTGTTACTTGTGTCCAGCACCCGAGGAGCGACCCGCTTAGAGACCCATCGGTGCGCTCCAGGCTCCTGACATCTGCGAATCGGTGAACTGGCCCTACTCCTGTGCGGGGTGCGGTGCGACCCATCCCCGCGCCTCGCACACGTCGCGACTCGCGTACACTCCATGGTACAACGCCGCTATCCGGTCCGCGCGCGCGGCGCTCGCTCGGCCGCTCATTGGACTGCGTCTCCTGTCTCTATCTACAGAAATGATATGCATCCCTGCTGATGCTATGCACGTAAGAGAGGTTCCTTGTGAGGTCATGCATGTAAAGAAATAGAGGCTCAGAGCTCGCTTTTTGTCTTCATCTTGATGCCGGGGAGTTCGATGGGGCCGCCGAGCCCAACGTCGAAGAGCGTGACCCAGCACATGATCTCGTCGCCGTTGCCGCTCCAGATACTCACCGTGGCCTCGTACTTCGTGGCTGCCTTCGGATCGGCGAGATGCCGCTGCACTCTGGCCTTAATTCCAACGCGCCCATCGCTGTCTGGTTCACTCATGGCCGCACCGCGAAGTGGCTGCTTCTTGAGCTTGTCTCTGTTGCCAGTGACCTCGTCCCATACCACCACGTTGAAGTACGCCGTATCCACGGTGCCAGAATCAACCTTTGCATCAAACCCCACGAAAATCTCGCCGTTGTCGTCCTCAGTCAGAGTTACGTAAGCGTTCGTGAGGACCGCATTGAAACGCTTCTCAGGGGGCGAGTCGCACCACTGAAAATTGGCCACCGTCCGAGTCATCACGACCGGCCTCGCTAGGAGCGGGAGCAAGATCCAAGAGTTCCTGAACGGCATCAGCTTCCTGCTTCGCTCGCTCGTCGGCGAGGCACTGTGCGACATTCCACGCATTTTCGTTCACGACCCCGCCGCCCGACGAGCAAGTCAAGTCAAGTCAAGTCAAGTCAAGTCGACGGGGGCAGAAGTGCACCAACAGCCATGGTACATGTAGGGTGTGGGCGTCTTTCTGTCTTACTGTTTGCGTTCAAGCTCACCGCAGGTGTGGTTGTGTTCAGTAGGTGTGAATGAGGGCTCCCCGCAGGCACGACCTTCCGGTCCGGCCGAGCATGCATGCATCCGCCCATATCATTACCATATCGGGCTTCGTAATGAACGCCGGTGAACTTCGAGAAAGCTTCGCTCTCGCTCTCAGAGGCGGTTAACGGTGTTTTCCAACTGTTGAGGAGCTGTGAAATTTTTTCTCACAGCTCCTTAAGTTCGAGCAGCTGTGAGTTTCATTCTCACAGCTCCTCGCAACTTGTAGCACCTGTGACTGTAAAAACTCGCAGCTCGACAACTTGAGGAGCTGCGAGTTTTAATCTCACAGCTGCTACAACTGTTGCGACGAGCTGTGAGAAACCCTCTAAAAAGGTTCACAGCTCCCTCTAACATTGAGAAGCAGTGAGAATAAAACTCACAGCTGCTCGAAGTTTACGAGCTGTGAAAATAAAAACTCACAGCTGCTTCAATGTTCCGACGAGCTGCGAGAAAAGCCACAAAAATACTCACAGCTCCTCGACTTCGAGCAGCAGTGAATTCTGCTTTTGGAGCTCGTCAAGTCGCAAGATGCCGCGCGAAGCTCACGCGCGCGGGCACGTCGTTCGCAAACATGCGACTCTCCTACTGAGATGCCGCCCTCGGACGAGGACAATGCACTCTCTGGAGACGAAGACGAGGAAGAGTCCCCGGCTGAGGAGCATGTTGCGCGCGTGCCATCTCTCTCACCACGTTGTAGTTGTACAAGACGATGCGTGTCGGCCCATTGGCGTACAATAACTTTGGCACGTCGTCGCCCATCCGCACGTGCCAGGTGCTGGTTTCCGGGTGCTTCACCATGCTGCTCACTGTTGTGAGGACCCTGGGCATCACTGGCTTCAAAGGCGACACCTCTGCACCACAAGCAGCAGATCGTGGATCCTTCGTCAACCGGGGAGAGTCGTCATCGCTGTCTGGCGATAGGTCGTCATAGCCAGCCGCACACACGCGCGCCATCGGTTCGACGGGAACCTGTGCATTGAAGAGAAGCGACGCGGAGAACGCGACGCCGTGCCCTCCCGGGTCTCCCTGGGAGGTGCCCTGGGGTGAAGGAGAGAAGGACCTGTGAAGTGGAAAAAAGCGGTCTCGCGAGACCTGCCACCCAGAATTCATCGGTCTACCACAACTCCGTGACTGATGAAATGGATAATTAGCTGACTGTCAGTCGTGAAAGAGAATCTGAGTTGCTCCGTTCCAGCTGCGAAAAACTGACTTGAGCAGCTGCGAAAAACATAACAGAAAATATTCACAGCTCGACTCAACTTACCAAGAGCTGTGACAATTCGACTCACAGCTCATCAAATCTTGAGAAAGCTGCATCATAAGATTTCGCAGCTCCTAAACTTAGAGGAGCTGTGAGTCGAATTTTCACAGCTGTGACAAACATTTCGAGCAGCTGTGAGATAAGGCCCATTTTTCCCCACAGCTGCTCAAAGTTGAAGAGCTGTGAGTTACATTTTCACAGCTCGTCGCAACAGTTGTAGCAGCTGTGAGATTAAAACTCGCAGCTCCTCAAGTTGTCGAGCTGCGAGTTTTTACAGTCACAGGTGCTACAAGTTGCGAGGAGCTGTGAGAATGAAACTCACAGCTGCTCGAACTTAAGGAGCTGTGAGAAAAAATTTCACAGCTCCTCAACAGTTGGAAAACACCGTTAACCCTCAGAGGCTCTGTCGTGTTGTTGTTGTTGTGTCAGGAGCAAGCAAGCGATGCCGCAAGGCCACGGCGATGGAGACAGGATGCAGTTTTCCACCAATTGGTGGAGACAGCAAGCTTTTGGCGGAAATCAGCAGAAGAAAATGATGCCTGCTGGAGTTGCATGCGAGGAGTGTGCGGACGGCCGAGCAAGAAATTTCAAAGATTTGAAACCCAAACAGGTCGATATGATGCTGTCGGGCAAAAGAGCATCGGCCATTTACGACAAATTCAAGGATGAAGTTCTCACAAAGAAGACGTGGAAGGGGACCTTCAAATGGCGTGAAGTGCAAGGTGTGGTCGCCAGCTTCAAGCCAATCTTTGCTGAGGTCGGTATGGATGTGTTTCTTTGCAATCATAGAATACGGGACGGCGACGAGGTCTATTGGTTCCATTGGTTCGAGTACGTCGACGTCAACGCACAGCCTGGCTACACACCCGATGAGAACTATAATCCGTCCATGGATCCATGTTGCTCGTGTTCCGTCATGTGATATGCGCCTACATGGGGTATGCGCGCTCTCTTTTCGCGCGTCCCTGGGACCACTGCCATGCATATTCCATAAGATCATACATACATGTACCGCCCCGCGAGATGACTGGGCGCCCTCCATCACCGAGAAAGGCTGCGATGTTCTTACCGCCGCAGAGAACGCCTTTGGCGTGACGAGCGTCGCACCCAGGGGACGCTGTTCGTCGTGAAGCCGGCAGGCTGCCAGCACTGTTTAGGGGCCAGTTTTCCGCAGAGACTGTAAAATGTTGTGAGTTAGTGACGATGTATGTCAACAGTATGGATACGAGCGCACGTGCATACACTTTAATAGATGGGACATTTTGGTTCAGGAATGCGATTTCATGGTTTCACAACGCCCGAAAGCACCACGTGGGCCGAGGGCTTCGCCACCTCATGACGGTGCCAAGCGCAGGCGACGACGAGGATGAGGGACCGAGCGGCGGCGGTGGCCCTGCCAGTGGCGGTGGTGGGAGCAGTGGCGTTCGCGGCGTTCGTGGTGATCCCATCGAGGCCGGCAGCACCGTCACCCTCGGCGACGCTTCCTTCCGGAGCGATGCGCGCGGCGGCGTGAGCGTCGCCGCACTGCTCACCCGCTGCAGGTACTGCGACGGCGTCGCACCCTCCGCACCCTCGCAGATCGCGGTCTCCTCCGCACCCTCTGCGGCATGCTCACGCACAAAGTAGACGGCGTCCGCAGCGGGCGTGTTGACCCAGACCGCGTAGCCGCTGCCGTGGTGCACGCCGCCCTGCGGCGTCTGCGTGGCGCTCGCACTGCACTCGCGCCCGGCACGGTACGTGGCCTCGGCGTCCTCGCGAGCGCGCTCAGCCTGTAGACCGCTCACCCGCTCGGCGAGGCGGCTCTCGCGCAGCCGCGCCTGCATGTGCTGCGTCTCGCCCTTGGCCTTCGCGAGCAGCGCCACCTGCTCCGCCTGCGCCTGCGCCTGCGCGCGCGCACGCAGCTTGTGCGCGTGGTACGCGTTCGCAGCGTTCGCCGCCTCGAGCTTCTCCTTGGATCGTTCGAGCTGCTTGAGCCGCTGCCGAAGCTGCTGCTCAGCGGCTCGCGCCTCGGTAGCCTCCACTTCGGCCGCTCGACGACCGTGCACTGCCGAGTGTGCAGCGGCGGCCGCCTCCGCGGCGGCCTTGGCTGCTTTGTGTACCGTCTCCTCGTCCTCGACCGCGATCGCCGCGGCCACCATTGCTTCGGCACGTCGCTCCTTGCCGCCTGCATCGCTCGTCACTCGCTTCGCGACGGCAACCGTTTGCAGCGCCTCGCCCGTGATGGCGGCGACCTCACGCGCGCGCTGCTCGAGCGCCGCCTCGTTGGCAGCGACGGCCGCCTCGCGCGCGCTCGCCCGCTGCTCGCGCTCCGACGCCCGCTGCTCGCGCTGGCTCACCACGGCAATGCGCGCCGCGATCGCCTCCATCGCTCTTGCAATCGCCGCCGCAGCTGCGGTCGCCGCGGTCGACTCCATGACAGCAGCCAGCCTCGCCGTTTCCGTTTCGATGGCTTGCCTCGCTTCCTCTCGCTCGGTCTCACGCATCGCCGCCGCGGCTAAGTCCGCTTTCAGCCGCGCGCGCGCTGCGCTCTCGTCTCTTGCACTGCACTCCAAAAGCGAAAAGGCCGCGGCTCTCTCGTCGGCATCCGCTCGCGTGCGCGCGGCTCTCTCGTCGACTTCGATCCGCATGCGGCTTGCGGCCTTCTCCATGGCGGCAAGCGCTGTCTCCCGAGCGATGACTGCCTTCTCGCGCTTCGAGAGCGTGGCAGTCGTCGCGGCTAACGTAGCTTTCGCCCTATCGGCCTCTCGCTGTGCCTGGCGCGTCGCAGCTTCCGCCATGTTTAACTTGGCGACGACGACACTTTGGTCGCTGGCGCGCCTGGAGTCGTTGCCGCTTTGGTCAAAGCGCTCGAAGCACCCACGGTCAGCTGTAGTGACGATCGTGCATAATGTCCTGGACGGCTTGAGCGTCTCGGCTGGTCTGCCGTGCTGATCTTTCAGTCCTCTCCCGAGCAATGTAGTCTCCATGTGGCACTCAAGCATACCGGCGAGACGCTCAGCGCTCTCGTCGTTGCGAAGCCAGCCGGGCTGCGCTTTGGCCCACCCAAGAAAGTCGGCGCACGAGAGCGCCATTCGGTTCAAGCTGTATTTATGTCGAACTCTCATGCTCCAGCAGAACCAATGGTGGAAAGCTTCTCGACGAGCCCGCAGGGCGCACGAACCACACGCCCAGTACGCGATAGCGTCTATTACCAGCGGCAATGTGAGCGCGCCACGCAAGGGATGGGCTTCGTCAATATAGACAACGTGCAGGTCATCAAGAATGATGGTCTTGGACGGTGAGATGTTGTCAGTCATGGCATTCCACTTGCCGGACAGAGACATTTGACGCGCCGAATACAAATTCCCATACTGTATTCCCATCTGAAAACATGAACGATCTATCCGACGGATACGATGCATGCGGTTCTGTCAGAGTTGTCAAGACAAGTCAAGTCAAAGTAATGGCATATTTGTCGACCTGCGGAATTCTTCCCGTATATGATCGCCCCACGCGTCATGACGCGTGTGAACGCGTGCCCAACACCGCGCCCAGTGGTGCGACGACCGACGCTTTCCTCGCCGACCGCTTCGCGCTCTGATTCCCAGCCCTTCTCACTCAGAATCCCAGCCGGAGTGCTGCAAGTCCAGCCAGCCCCGCACCCCAAATTGTAAGTGCACGCAATGTCGCTCGTGGATTCCTGGAACGAGATGGCCAGAAAGATCTCGCCGTCCAGGACCATGATTGCGATTGACGAGAGCATTGTGGACTCGAATGAAGCAAACCAAGAGTCCTTCCGCCCCCACCCCGATCCTTGGAGTGAGCGAACGTCACTGTCCGGCAAGTGGAATGCCATGACTGACAACATCTCACCGTCCAAGACCATCATTCTTGATGACCAGCACGTTGTCTATATTGACGAAGCCCATCCCTTGCGTGGCGCGCTCACATTGCCGCTGGTAATAGACGCTATCGCGTACTGGGCGTGTGGTTCGTGCGCCCTGCGGGCTCGTCGAGAAGCTTTCCACCATTGGTTCTGCTGGAGCATGAGAGTTCGACATAAATACACCTTGAACCGAATGGCGCTCTCGTGCGCCGACTTTCTTGGGTGGGCCAAAGCGCAGCCCGGCTGGCTTCGCAACGACGAGAGCGCTGAGCGTCTCGCCGGTATGCTTGAGTGCCACATGCAGACTACGTTGCTCGGGAGAGGACTGAAAGATCAGCACGGCAGACCAGCAGAGACGCTCAAGCCGTCCAGGCACGTACTCGCTGTGGATCAGAGCATTGTCGATCTCAACGAGGTCAACCCCTTGCGCGGCGCACTGACATTACCACTGGTCGTGGACACGATCGCAACTTGGGCTGGTGACTCGTGTGCCCTGCGGGAACGCCGTGATGCCTTTTGCTACTGGTTCAACTGGAGCCTGAGGGTCGGACGAAAATCCAAGCTGAAGGTGGCGGAAGCTGCGGCGCGCCAAGCACGGCGCGAGGCCAATAGGGCAAAAGCTACGATAGCCGCGACGACTGCCACGCTTTCGAAGCGCGAGAAGGCAGTCGCGGCCCGAGAGACGGCGCTCGCCGCCATGGAACAGGCGGCGAGCCGCATGCGCATGGCCGAAAATGAGAAGCATGCTGCTGCCATGGAGGCCACCGCGGCGGCAGCGGCCGCCAAGGCGACAATGCCGGTGATGGAGGCGCTTGCGGCGCGCATTGCCGTGGTGAGTCAGCGCGAGCAGCGGGCGTCGGAGCGCGAGCAGCGGGCGAGCGCGCGCGAGGCGGCCGTTGCTGCCAACGAGGCGGCGCTCGAGCAGCGCGCGCGTGAGGTCGCCGCCATCACGGGCGAGGCGCTGCAAACGGTTGCCGTCGCGAAGCGAGTGACGAGCGATGCAGGCGGCAAGGAGCGACGTGCCGAAGCAATGGTGGCCGCGGCGATCGCGGTCGAGGACGAGGAGACGGTACACAAAGCAGCCAAGGCCGCCGCGGAGGCGGCCGCCGCTGCACACTCGGCAGTGCACGGTCGTCGAGCGGCCGAAGTGGAGGCTACCGAGGCGCGAGCCGCTGAGCAGCAGCTTCGGCAGCGGCTCAAGCAGCTCGAACGATCCAAGGAGAAGCTCGAGGCGGCGAACGCTGCGAACGCGTACCACGCGCACAAGCTGCGTGCGCGCGCGCAGGCGCAGGCGCAGGCGGAGCAGGTGGCGCTGCTCGCGAAGGCCAAGGGCGAGACGCAGCACATGCAGGCGCGGCTGCGCGAGAGCCGCCTCGCCGAGCGGGTGAGCGGTCTACAGGCTGAGCGCGCTCGCGAGGACGCCGAGGCCACGTACCGTGCCGGGCGCGAGTGCAGTGCGAGCGCCACGCAGACGCCGCAGGGCGGCGTGCACCACGGCAGCGGCTACGCGGTCTGGGTCAACACGCCCGCTGCGGACGCCGTCTACTTTGTGCGTGAGCATGCCGCAGAGGGTGCGGAGGAGACCGCGATCTGCGAGGGTGCGGAGGGTGCGACGCCGTCGCAGTACCTGCAGCGGGTGAGCAGTGCGGCGACGCTCACGCCGCCGTGCGCATCGCTCCGGAAGGAAGCGTCGCCGAGGGTGACGGTGCTGCCGGCCTCGATGGCATCGCGCGAAGAGCACATGGAAGAGCAGTGGCCGCCGGCGCCACCTCCGCCGCCCGGGCCTTTCGAGCGTGCCGCCTCGATGCCGAGGGGCGCCATGGCGAGCACGCCCCCGAACAACTGGTGGCCGACGGCACCGCCGAATGACTCGATGAAACGACCGTTGAGCGCGCGCCGCGGATCGGACACGCTCGAGAGCGCGGCCTGCAAGAGTAGTACCATCGCCACGAGATGTCGCAGCCCAAGGCCCACGTGGTGCTTTCAGCCGTGAGAATGCTGTTTGTCCCAAACGAGTATTAACAGCCAATTCACACACGCCAATTCACACCACTTGCGCGCATCAGCTCATCCATCGGCAACGCTGGCCATCGCGCACAACCAGAGAAATTCTGACGCATAATATGTACTCCTTCGACTGGGCCAAGGGCTACGTTTCGCCTTTTCGCGACCGCGACGGGGAAAGTGTATACACCACGCCACTTCCTGTAGTTGATGCGCTCATCGATTGCATTCTCGCCTCTCCCCGCTGGTGTACGGGATCGCCTCGGCTTCTCGTGGATTTGGGCTCTGGTGATGGACGCATCGTCCTCGCCGCCGCTCGTCGTGGCATCAGCGCCATGGGTGTGGAGCTCGATCCTGCGTTGGTCGAAGCCGCTCGTATTGCTGCCGCCGCCGAGGGTTTGCACACAGCCACATTCGTGTGTGCTTCGCTGCTGGAGGTCGAGCTGCCTGCCGAAGCCGACATTGTCGCCTACCTCTTGCCCGAAGGGCTGGCCAAGCTGGCACGGCGACTCGCTGCGCAATCTTTTTCCGGGCAGCTCTTCGCGCTGCGATGGTCCCTCGAGGGTCAAGCGGACGTGCAGCTCGTGCGGCGCCTCCCACTCACGTCCGCTATGGAGGTCAATGAGCATCGTGACGACTGCACCAGCACCGGTACCGGTCAGGGCGAGACGGGGCTGGCCGCGCGCTGGGTGGTTCATGAGTACGAGTGCATCGATGCAACGTCTGCGCTGGCGCGTGAGGCGGCAATCGCGCAGCACGCATGGCGGATGGCCCAGGCCGCGAGACTGAGCGCATCTTCGTCGTCCCCAGCTGTGGCCCATACGATACGATCCTGTAAAATCGAACCCAATCTCAAAACCACATGCGACCATAGGAACTAGGAGCCAACACCTGTAAGCCTCGCCTGATCATGACGTCTTCCCGCATGAACGAAGCTGTCACACAGTAGCGTAGGTCGCCGCAGTTCGCATATTTTCCCATGGCTTATCCATGGGCTTATCCCTACCGCGTTCGTCTCGGCTACATGCATCATGCTCGGCTACGAGGAGGAGGGTTCGCCAAAAGGAGCTCTAAGACGCGTAACCGATTCCGCTCCGTGTGCATTGTCCGTGCGTTACATGTGAATTGTAAAGGCCCAGCACTTTGCACTTTGCAAGCCGCACCAGGCAAGCCGATCATGGCCGATCAGATTTTCAATTGCAGATTTCATGAGATAAAAGCCCGGCCGACTTTCAGATGCACTCTTAATGCACTCGGCGGTCGGGGGCGCCATCGTCGCTCCCGTCGTCGCTCTCGCGCGCGATGGTCGCAGACATTAAGGCCAGGGCGATACCGTGGGGATCCTTAGGTTCTTAGATCGGGAAGTTGGGAAGATTTGCGTCCCCGAATCTCTTTGACTCTTTCCCACAGTGCGGTTCGACTCGGATCAATTTTCCCACACAAGAGCGCAAAGTCTCATGCGAAGCCGCATCTAGGTGTCCTATCCCGAGTACGAGCCACTCGCGGTGTGTCGCTGGCGACATGTCGGACTCCCCTTCGACTGCAGCGGTGCATGCCTGCGTTCATGGCTACGCCGAGGTACTTGGCGGTCTGGTGAGCTCCCGTGCCATCGATCCAGACGGCGCCGACCCTGCGAGCGGCCAGCGATACTTGGTTGTGGCGGCGCAGCACGGCCAAACCACGTGTGTCCGTGGCCTGCTCCAGAGCAAGGCAAGCCCTGATACACACGATTCGCAAGGAGATACGCCGCTCTGCGTGGCCGCCTACTGGGGCCTTGCGGACGTGCTGGACGTGCTCCTAGAGCATGGTGCCAATCCCAACGTGCGGACCCAGAACGGTGAGGCTGCTCTGCACCGGGCAGCCTACAGGGGCTCCGCAGCTTGCTGCCGCATGCTGTTGGCAGCTTCGGCGGACATCACCGCGCGCGATGCCGAGGGCACGGCGCTCGACATGGCCACACGCCACGGGCACGACAGCTGTGCGGCCTTGCTCACCGCAGCCTGGATGCCTGATGCGCCCGTGACGGTCACCTTCGAGAACCGCTCGCCGTGGCCCTTGGTGCTGTGCTACCTGCTCCCCACCCCTGGGCTACCCGTCGGTCAAGCGTATACCCGCCCCCCCGAGCAGCCGACGGTGAGTCTCCCCCCCGGCGCCAAAAGGGTCTGCTCGACATTCGCAGGGCACGAGTGGTACCTTCGGTCTGAGAGTGATGGCACGCTGCTCGACACGTACATGGTGCGGAGCCCCGGCGGCGCGCAGCAACAGCATTGCATCTTCCCAAGCCTCGGGTGGGAATGGGAGGACGGGTCGCCTCAGAGCGGTCAGTGGCGCCAGTACGATCCCGAGCTGCTCCTGCGCCTCTTGCACGCGCATGCATCGGGCCACTCCATGCTCACTGTGCCTGATCCTCAACGGGGGGTCGACTACGAGATCAATCTGACGGATCGCACGCAGCGCAATACGCGCACGGGCTTCGTCCGGCGGCTGCGCGCAGTCCCGCCGCCGCTGCCACCGCCACCATCCGCCGCCGAACTCCTCGCCCCCGGCGCGCCACTCGCGCAACTCAACGCCTTTCCTGGGGACTTTGATACGCCTCCGCCGTACTGGAGCCAACCCGACAGCCAGGACGGCGCTGGCAGCAGCAGCAGCAGCTCCCCCCCGGTGGTGCGGCGGCTCCCTTCGGGGGGGCTCAAGCAAGAGCTGCGTCCAGAGTCACCCGTCTTTCAAGAAGTACTCCAGATGCTTCGCGACTCCGGGACGGATCTGGCCTCGCTTCGCCTCTCGGCTATCTACTGCGTCGAGAACCGGGACTTCTTCCGCGAGTACCAGGCGCGTCGGAAAACGATGCTAACCCGCCTCGGCCTTCCGCGACTGAACGAGCGCTGGCTGTGGCACGGCACGGACAGGGACTCAATCGACTCAATCCTTGCCAATGGATTCTTGCGTGACTATAACAATACCAGCGCGCATGGAAAGGGCGTGTACTTTGCCCGGCAGGCGGCGTACTCACTCTCGCGCAGGTACTCGAAGATCGACCCCAACACCGGCGAACACTTCCTCCTCCTGTGCCGCGTGCTCGTGGGCGAGGCATGCGTCGGCAGTTCAGGGATGGAGCGGCCCACACGGAAGCCAAACAGCAACGCGTTGCACGAGAGTATGGTCGACCAGCTACCTGTAGAGCAGAGCCAGATCGTCGTCCTCTCCGCAGGCAGCGACAAGCAGGCCTACCCCGAGTTCGTCCTCAAGTTCCAGAGCGGAGATGGAGGCGGTGGTGGCGGCGGCGGTCGCGGCGGCGGTGGTCCCGGCGGCGGATTTGGTGGCGGGTTTGGAGGCAAAGGTGGTGGAGGCGGTCCTGGCGGCGGTCCCGGCGGCAGCTTCACATTTGGAGGCAACGGTGGTGGAGGCGGTGGCGGCGGTGGCGGTAAAGGCGGCGGTCCCAGCGGCAGCGGATTTGGTGGCGGCTTTGGAGGCAAAGGTGGTGGCGGGGGTGGTGGGGGCGGCGGT
>Ga0210241_101923_pt1 | contig 13700 bp, 7 predicted proteins | sample ChrtobMetP5a_8mM_FD_155488 | JGI IMG/M metagenome (GOLD analysis project Ga0210241, IMG submission 155488) | Chrysochromulina tobin associated microbial communities from unialgal haptophyte culture, Seattle, Washington, United States - P5a_8mM | ecosystem: Host-associated > Algae > Haptophytes >...
TCATCGAACGTGATCAGGCGCTGGGTCCGATCGACGGTGCTCTCCTTGATGAGCCGTGAATCCGCGCCGCGTATTTGCATGACGACTTTTGTCAAGCTCGGGGACATGACGGACTGCGAGTCGACGCGTGGTGCAGGCTCAAGCGCCGGCTCGCCCTTAATGTGCTTGGAGACATCGAGCTCGTTGTCTTGTGGGTTTTTCGACCGCGACCGCGACGCGGTTAGATCCAGCCCAAACAGCTTGGGTCGAGCCTTGCCCTTCGAGGGTGCGCATCCCATGACCGTCCAGCCCCTTTTCGACACGCTCTCGGTTGGCCGCGGCCCTGCCCTCTATCGATCCAAAAATATGTGCCATCTGAAATCATTCGATCCAAAAATATCGTTTGCCGAGTTCTGAGGACACCCCCCGATGCGCCCGAGTCTGGCGCACCTTCCTGGATTTAAATATCATTAAATATCATTAAGTATCATAAAAGTGTATTTCCGAGCAACGTTCGTTTCCCGGTTGCGGCAAGAGTGCGGCAAGTAGAAGTAATACGTGAGCAGCCGTTCGCGCTGATACTGATGAAACTGCGGTTCTTACAACGCAAATGTCAAATCACAAAAATTTCTGATTTGCTCAGAAACTTGGTGAGGCCTAAGGGCGGAGGGGGGAAATAACCCATAACCGCATTTTTCGACCGCATTTTTACGTGCCGTATTTGCTATTTCACACGCTAGGTCCTTGTGCGTAGACACGAATCGTCTTGGTCCATGGTCGTCGCACTGCGCTCTGCGGGGCCATGTTAGGGCCATGTGCCCGGGCGGTCAGGCCTCCAGGCCGGCTCTTGCGCCGTGCGGGAAAAACTTCCGAAAGGTGCTCGCCCTGAGACACTCCAAACGCTCACGCTGCTTTGGAGATATGTTCTGCCACGGATCATTCAGCCTGCCGAGAATCGAGCACGTCGTGCAGTCGGAGAGAGGCGGTCATACCACAAGGGACGGCGATTGCGGAGGGGAGAATAGTCATACCACAAGGGGCGGCGGTTGCCTAGGGGAGGATAGTCATACCACAAGGGGCGGCGGTTGCGGAGGGGAGGATGCACTCACTGGTCTGTGAGTAACTGCAGCTGTGTGTGCGTCATGCTGTCTCGCCGCGGGTGCTCCTCGGAAGAGAGCATCTCTTCGAGCAATGGGTCGTCCAGCCGCGGCAGCCATGAGCTCTGATACCATCCGTTGAACGTAAGGCGCTTGCCCGTGTGATGAGGGCTGACAGTGGTCACAAAGTGCGCCGAAGTCGTCGTGACGATGAAGAGCACGAGCGAGTTGAACGACGCCGGGTACGTGGCCACGGCGTGATCATGCTGCGCCCAGTAGAGGCCCTGCGCACGCGTGAAAATGCCCACGGCAGGCATGAGCTGAGAGGGCCATGCGTGCGGGGATGGCCCAACCTCCAAGAAGGATCAGTGTGGAGCTCCTTCCTGTGGCCTTCCGCGGGATCGAGGACTGTTGCACTCACGCCGCCCCATTCCGGCTTCCAATTCTTGGACAGGTGCCAGACATAGGCCACCGTACGCTGCCCAACCCAGTCTGTGTGCGGCAGAGAATGGTGACCTGTGTCGTACCAGCTCGGCGCACCCGTGGTATCTCCGGTGCAGTCACGGCCCGTGAGCTTAGAGATGAATGCCCTCGACGCCTTCGCGGCAAACATGTCCAGCGTCGAGTTTAGGCGCGCGCTCCACGAGCTCCTCTCGTATACGTTGTTGTGCAAATGAGCGTAGCCATCTGGGAAATACGCCTCATTCAGCTCCCACGCGACGCTCGACGCAGAGAGCTCAGTGAACACCATCTCAGCAAACTCTGGCCGAAAGGCATCTTTGATCACAACAAGGTCGCCAGCTTGCAGCCGGCGTGTAATATCCTCCATCGTGGCGGGATCTGCGAAGTGGGCGGGGTTGAGGTAATGCTCTAGATCGCGTTCGCCCTCCTCGAGCACCAACATGGCCGCAGCACAACTCGGATCAAGCGGGACCACCGGCGCCGGTTTGGAAGCCTTCTTCTTCGCAGCAAATCCTTTTGCGGCTGGCGGTCGCGTCGTCTGCTTCATGCAGATGGGGGCTCCCCTATCACACGGCTTTTTTGTCAGCGAAGTCACGTGCAGGCCAGCCGTGAAGATCATCGCCAACATGCCGAACATTTTGCCCTGTAAACTTTTCCAGGGTCAATCTCCTCTGGAGATCTACCGGTAAAAAAGACACCGGGGATCTACCGGTACCCGCAAGTTTCCCCACCTGCATAATGCAGTAGAAACTTCCGAAAGAAACGTCGGTTAAAAAACACCGGGGGGGGAGCCGGGACAGACACGTCGGTACACGGTCCTGAACAGTCCCCCGGACGTGTTTTTGAACCGGTGCGGCAGCCGTCGAGAAGTCGAAGGCATAAACGTCTGTCACGTTGGTCCGACACACCAACGAACCCCAAATCTGAACACCTGGATGCAATACCAAATTTCCGGCTCATGTAACAGCCATTCACAGGAGAGGCCATGCGCCTCTCCCATCCACCTCATGCTCGACCAGCTCAGCCGCCGCAGCTGTTCACGGCCTTAGAGGTCGAGGCACTCTTGGAGAAGGCTCGTGCCGAGGAGCGTGCTCAATTGAGATCGCATCTCATCGAATCGAGCGCTCTGTCTGGCGCAGCGACAGAGGCAGCGCTCAGCCTGCGCGAGGGTGGAGAGCTGCTTCAGCCTCAAGAGCTGTACGCGGAGCTCATCAGAGAGCGCGTCCTTAGCGCGGCGCTGCAGGTTCAGATCGATGCCATGGAGGAGCGCCATCGGGTGCAGCTGGCCACGGAGCGCAGCGCTGCCTTGCGACTTGTGGAGGAGCGGACCCAGGCGGCCGAGGCGCGATATCGCAAGGAGCTGGAAGCCGCGCAGCGCCGTGGCCGGCTGCTCGGGCAGCGGCAAAAGGAGCAGCAGCACGTGGTGGCGGCACTGCACGCGCTCAATGCGCAACTGCTCAATGAGGCAGACCCACTCCTGCTGTCGACAAGTAAGTTCAATTGGCCGCGCACACCCGCGCTGCAGCCACCTGCCCTCTCGCAGGCGCCGCCGCCGCTCGCGCCTCGTGCGCGCCCAACGAGTCCGACGCACCCAATGAGCCCCACGGCGATGCGCACGATGTCGCCGCGCACGGTGCCGCCTCAAGCGATCCCGCCGCCGGCCGGCGTCCCGCCCACTCCGTCACCGCCAGTCACGGGCAGCCAGAGGCAGAGCGGCGCACCAGCTGCGGTAGGGTGGTCGCCGCGCCCACGGAGCGCCGTCGGCACCGCGTGCGCCGCCACTGTCACCAACGTACTGCCGCCCACCGCCGCATCGGCGCCACCTCGGCCGCGCTCGGCGATTCGGTCGCGGCACGAAGAGCCGAGTCACAATTACAAGCATCGCACGGGTGCTGGCGACATGCTGGAGACGGTCCTTGTGCGCCGATGGGGCGTCATGGAGGCGCCCCAGGCGATTGAGGGCGTAGCGGTCGGCCTTGGAGTGCGTCCAGTATGATGAATTATGATTCGGTTTAGCTCGGTATCGGTTAGCGCGAATGATTCCCTGGCCGGGCGCCGGCCCGCTGCGGCCCATGCGCCATGGCGCATGGGCCAGGGGCTCTAGTGTATTTGACTAAGAAGCGTATAGAAGTCTAGTGTATACGAAACCTCGCAGTATCTGTGTGAAATGTGTCAGAGTAATTGATGGCTTCATGCGCGCATTCGTTAGCGCGCAAACTAAAACTGCAATACTATTTTAACTATTCGAGCCGTGGAGAACCCGGCTGACGGTGGTGCAAGGACGTCCTAAGGACGTCCAAGCGTCGCCGCGCGCGAGATGCACACAGCGAGATGCACAGCACTTCACAGTGCTCCCCTCTCCGCACCGATCTCGCTCGCTCCCGCGCGCGCGCTCAATCACGACAGTCGAGTCGAGTAGCTCGAGCACGATCGCGGCCGCCATCGAGCGTCAGTCGGGGCGTAGGATTACCCTCTTTGGCAAGTTGAGGCTCCGATGGAGGGCTCCCCAGCCTGGGGCTGATCGGATTCGGGCTCAACTGCACGATCAACTCACGCAAGATGACGATGACCTCGGCCATCTCGGGACGGGCGGCGTGATCGGTGCTCCAGCAGCGGGTGAGTAAATCGGTGAGCTGCGGCGGGAAGCTCTGTGAAATCTTTGGCCGCTGGCCCGCTGAACAGACGCGCCTGAGAACAACGGACGGAGGAGATCATGCGGAGGTGAGAGACGTGGGCTCTAGAAACTCGCGTCGGATACGGCAGAAGGCGGGGTGGCAAACGGGGTGTGGCCGCGCACCGATAGAAGGAGTCGACATCGCAATCGGCAAATGGGCGCTCGTGTGAGGCCATCTCCCACAGCACTGTGGCGAAGGCGAAGACCTCGGCCTTATGCGAGTATGGCTTTGCGAGGGCGACCTCGGGGGCCATGTAGCGGAGCGAGCCGGTGTTGCCCGTGAGCTTTCGCGTCTCGTTGCCGTCGAGATCGTCCGCGCTGATGCGCCACAGCTTGGCGAGCCCGAAGTCGAAGAGGGCGAGCCGCCCGTCGGGCAGGAAGCCGATATTGTTCGGCTTCAGGTCGCGATGGAGGATGCGGCAGCCGGGGAAGACGGAGGTGGCGACCTCAGTGTGGCAGTAGTGGAGCGCTTCGGCGAGCTCCAGGCCGGTGCGCAGCGCGCGCGTCAGCGGCCACTTCTTCACCTCGCTGCGCCGCGTCCAAAAGGGCACCGAGTCGGCCGGCCTGGGCAGCTCGGCCGACAGGACGGTCTCGAGCTTCTCGATCACGATGAAGGGCAGGCCGTCCGGGTCGAGGCCGTGCGCGATGGCGCCGAGCACGTGAGGGTGCCGCATCGCCATCAGGAGCGTGCTCTCCGACAAAAGGTCCTCGGACGCCGTCGGGTTTTTGCGTTGCCGCAGCTTGAGCATCTTGACGACGACATCCTTGCCGTCGAGCTTTGAGAGGAGTGCAACACAGAACTCACCTGAACCGAGCTCTTTCATCGGCTTCTCAAGCTCATCGAACGTGATCAGGCGCTGGGTCCGATCGACGGTGCTCTCCTTGATGAGCCGTGAATCCGCGCCGCGTATTTGCATGACGACTTTTGTCAAGCTCGGGGACATGACGGACTGCGAGTCGACGCATGGCGGAGGCTCAAGCGCCGGCTCGCCCTTAATGTGCTTGGAGACATCGAGCTCGTTGTCTTGTGGCTCGTCAACGTGAGCTGGCCTGACTGGCACGGCATCGTATGGCTCGTCAACGTGAGCTGGCCTTACTAGCACGGCCCGAGGTGATAGAAAGCCGAGAACGCAGGAGCAGCACCCATGACCTCTGGCAGCAGCAGCATCAGCATCAGCATCATACACAAAAACTTTGTCTTGCCTCGTTGACCAACGGGGGTTGTTGGCTGGCTGACGGACTCCAGCCGTGGCACCTTTCGCATGGACTTGGTTGCTCGGAGCCATGGCAGTGGTGTCGGGCGCCTGGGCGGCAGGTTTGCGAACTGATACATGTACCGGTAAAAAGATACCGGGACACACACGACCGGGACTGTAAAAGACATGTACCGGTAAAAAGACACCGGGGGGAGCCGGGACACTCACCAGTACCGGGCGTGTCCCGTGTGCCCCGTGTGTGTCCCGGCTCCCCCCGGTATCTTTTTACCGGTAGCGACAATTAAAACTTCTAAAAATACACGATTATTCACAATCACAGAGGTCCTGCTACATGTACTACAACAACTCAATCACATGCTGTACCGGTACATGTACGATGTACCGTCTACTGTACAAAACTGAAGTAAATACGGGTTAGTGATACTGTAGTGTCAGCACGGGATGTGTCGGCCACACCTCCGTCCAAAGCGATAGAGGCCCTCGTGCTTGGGGGTCCGGAGGTCATACGCGTTGTGTTGAGCAGTAGCAGCAAGTATGGTGGGTGATGTTTGAAACTTGAGGGTAACGAACCACAATGCGTCCTCTTCGACTCCGCTTACCCACCGCCACCGCCTGGGCTAAGAGCGGCGCTTGGACGCCGGCATCACTCGGCGCACATCTCAGTGGCACGCGGCTGACAGTGAAGCGATCGGTCGAAAATCCATGGTTCATGTACACTGCCAGCGGGCAAGAGGCTGAACTTCTCGCCGACCAAACTCCGCCGACAGACACATGCTCCATTTCGGCACGTGATTTCCTGGACGCGCTTACCGACGGTCCACCCTACCTCTACTACACGTCACACGTCGCGGAACATGCTGCTCTGCCCGCGCTGGTTCCTGGGTGGGAGGCGCTTGCTGCAGATTCGGCCTACCTGCATGCTGCTGCTCCCATCCTCGCGTGCGAGCCGTGGATGCAATGGTGGGTCGGCAGCGGAGGCGCGACCACGCAGGCGCACTACGATGTCGCCGACAATCTCTTCGTGCAGCTGCATGGGCGAAAGGAGTTTTGGCTCTTCCCTCCCGACGCTGCACTCTGCCTGCACGTCTACCCAGACGCGCACCCGCGCGCGCGCAAGTCTCAGGTGTGCCTGGAGCGGCCCGATGCTGCCCGACATCCGATGGTGGCCGCGCTGCCGGAGCCGCTGCGCGTCGTGCTCGAGCCAGGCGACGCACTCGCGATCCCAGCATTCTGGTTTCACCACGTCGTTGCACGGAGCGCTTCGGTGTCCGTCAACATCTTCTCCGAGTCCGCAGTGAAGCTGGCGGCTGCAGAGCCGCTCGGGCTGGCGCTGCCGCTCCACGCCACCTGGCCCGACGCCCTCAAGCGCGACGGGCTCACCTTGCTCGTGGGCCGCCTGCTGCGCTTGCTGCAGCTCCGTGAAGACAGCATCTCAATCTCGGAGGCGAGATCTCAATCTCAATCTCGCCTCCGTGAAGACAGCATCTCAATCTCGGAGGCGAGATCGGGTCAGCCTACGGCACGGGGATGCGGGGATGGGCGGCGACGCGCTGCGTGGGACGCGCGCCTGCTGCTGAGGCAGCACGTCGCGAGCCGCTTTCAACCACTGCGCCAGAAGGACGCCCTCGGCGGCGCGGGCACCCCTCGCACAGCCGAGGGAGTGCCGCAGCACGGATCGCCACCAACGGCCGTATCGGCCCCGTCGGTGGCTGGCCGCCGTCGTCGCCGCGCTGCGCCAGCACCGTCGAGCTTCTCCGAACTCGTTCCCTCCCTCGAGGAGCACGCCGCGTTGTGTGCGGAGAGCTTTGACCGATTGCGATTGGCCGCGCTGAGGGTGGGACATGCCCACAGAGAGCGCTGGCACGACGCGGCCGCTGCGGCCGCGGCCGCGTCGTCTGTGGATGCGCCCGCGGCGGCGCCGCACAGCCGAGGATGGGATGTGTTGGACGATGAGGCGGCCGACGACGCGTACTGGGCGGGCGTGCGTGACCTGACCATCATGCACCTCGTCGAGCTCTGGGCGTTCAGGCTCTTTGGAGCGGAGCGGCTGGACGACGAGCTCTCGAGGCTCGCAGAGCATGTTGCAGATTCGATGGCGCGCGGAGGACCGGGATGAGAGGCGTTTCCGCTACGCGTAATTTTCTCCTAATTTTTAGGTGTTACGACCTAGTACTCTTCTATATTCTACGGAGCTATATCGGTCTACAGAGGGAACGGGTCCCGATGGGAGCTTGCATTGAGTTTGGAAGAAAGAATGGAACGCGATGTCGCTGTGAAGACGAAGTGATGTCGGACCCGCCTCGCTTCCGACCTCAGCGCAGCGTCGATCTCGACACCAGACCGCAGCCCGACGTCGAAGTCGACGACCCCGGCGACGAGGCCCAGGCAATACAAGCAACTAAGCCAAAGGTACTCTCATTGGCCGTCATTGAGGCCAAGAGGAAGGGCCCGTCTCGTGGTAACAGCACGTCATCGCTGCTCCACTCGCTCACGCTTCAACGCAGCCACACGTATCATAAGCTGCCGGACCAAGAGGTGAAAGGGGTCGACTTTTCCGGCAGCCTCGCCGTGTCAGGCATCGAGCGTATCAGGCAGGCGATGGCAGTGCGCATCATTGAGCGGTACTACAGCCGGCACGCGCGCGTCCACCCGAGCCAGCTCTTCGCCGGCACGGAGCGCCAGGCGGAGTGGGGCGAGGTCGTCTTCCCGTCCAAGGGCGCCAGCCGTCGGCGGGCTGCCAAATACATGCACCTTGCGAGCTGGTCAGAGCCTGCGCGCGTCGCCCGCTGCCTGGCCAAGTTCTGGAGGCCATTTGGGTCGCGGCGCCCCAAGGTGCTCATCCAGATCACGGGAAGCGCGCAGAATTTCAGAATCTCGCCGCGCATCCGTGAAGCGTTCTGCAAGGGGCTGGTTGATGTGGCGCGCGCGACGGACGCGATGCTGATCACGGGCGGCATGAACGCGGGTGTGATGGACTTGGCGGGCGAGGCAATGGCGGGGCCCGAGGGCCACGGGTTGCCTCTCATTGGCTTCATCCCATGGCGTCGCTTGTACGGTCGCTCCCAGCTCGAGGGCAACTACGGCGAGCGCGTGCCCCGTGCATACGTGGAGGCGCAGCCAAACGACCGTCATGGCGCGCACCTCGAGCCACGCCACACACACTTTGTTCTCGTCGACGGCGGGGAAGAACGCGCGACGCCCTCTGATGCGGATGGGTGGGGCGATGAGATCCCTCTGATGGCCTCTTGATGGCCTCTTGATGGCCTCTTGATGGCCTCTTGATGGTGTCTTGATGGCCTCTGACGGCCTCTTGATTGCCTCCCTCATCAGGTGGGGCGATGAGATCACTCTGCGCAACAAGGTGATGCTTTTCCTGGAGCAGTGGTACTCGGTGCCGAGCGTGCTGCTCGTCGTACAAGGCGGCCCAGGCACGCTCGCCACCATCCTTGAGGCGATTAAGACCACTACGCCGGTTGTGGTCGTAAAGGGGACGGGCGGCGCTGCGGACGCGGTCGCGGGCTATCTCGCAGGCTGGAATTCGGAGACGCGCACCTCGCAATTCAAGCTTCAAGAGTACGAAGGCGGCAAGTTCTTGCGATCTCAAGCTGAGCTCGGCGAGCTGTGCGCCATCGAGGCAACGCTGGGGCTGTTCTTCCCGATTGAGCTCCGTGATTCTTCCGAGGGGCTCGACTCCACCATCCTCCGCGCCATCGTCCGGAAGCACCGGGCACCAGTCCTCGAGTCCCATCGGCGCGCTCGCGAGGAGGAGCTCGCCATGAGCCTCGGTCGCGAGCCAGTTTCCCCCGGCGACTCGTTGACCACGAGCCAAACGAGCGATGCGCTGCTCACCCCCGCTCGGAGTAACTCACTCAGTCAGACGGTGGATGGCGACCGTGGCGGCTTCGTCGGTCTCCCGCGAGGTCTGAAGCTCGACCGCTCAATTCGGTTGGCGGTGCAGTGGGATCGCGTCGAAGTGCTCCGAGACATTCTCGCGGATCGCGTACAGGAGGTGCTCCTACTGCGTCAGGAAGCGGAGGCCTTCTCCGCAGCTGGCTTGGAGGGCTTGACGCTCGGTACGGCGCGCTTGTTGCGACGCAAGCGACACGCGCACGCGCAGCAGGCGCTCGAACATGACCTCCAGGCGGCGCTACAGCTCTCACTGGAGCTCATACGCCCGTCGGTCGTCGAGGTGCTTCTCGAACACCACACGTCGCTCGCCAAAGTGAACCTGTGTGCGCTATGGACCATCCAAGGGGGAGACAAGCTCGGGATGTACCGCATCTCGGCTCCCCTACGTGAGCTGCACAAGCGACCGTATAACCTGCGCTCACTCTCGGCCCAGGAAGAGATGAACCACTTCCGCAGATATGTGGTGCCGCTGCTCGATCTGCTCTTGCCCGCGGGGATCCTCTTCTCGTCTGCATTTGAGCGCCGGTGCAAGAACGCCAGGCTCAAGCGCAAGGGCGAGGCGGGCGCGGCGGGCGCGGCGGGCACGGCGGGCGCGCCACCCCCCCCCACGCCACAACGCGGAGGAGTGTCTTCGGGCGGACGCAGGAGCACCAAGAGTAACCCCCAGACGATCGCGTACGACCCCTCGTATGACGTGGCGGATATGGGCGATGGCACGGCCTGCTCCTTCATCCGATCGTCGGACGTCTTCTTTTGGGCTGTGGCGCACGGCAACTGGGAACTCGCGCACGTCCTCTGGGCTGCTACCAAGGATCCGGTGTGCTGCTCGCTGCTTGCGTCACAGATGTGCAAGAGCTGCGCGGGCTTGCTTGTGGAGCAGAGGGAGCGGATGCTCGATCAGGCCGACGTGTTCGAGCAGCGCGCCGTGTCCGTTCTCGATCACCTGCCGGCCGAAGTGGCCGCCGATCGCTCGTATGGGTTTCTTCTGCAGCCCTCGGCCGACTGGGGCTGCCACCTGATCGATCTCGCGTGGGAGGTCGAAGCGAAGCAGTTCATGCGCCACCCGCATTGCCGCAAGGTGACGCAAGACCTCGAGAACTCAACCAAACGACTCGCACTACCTGATCAGTATAGCGAGCTCAACTCGCTTCGCTCTGCCGAGATCGTCCTCACCGCCCTCGTTGGCTGGTTGCCTCGGTGGGGGGTCACCTCACTGCTACATGAGAGCTCGGACCTCGAGGTGAAGGACTGGGAGGTGAAAAAGCGCAAGAAGTCGCTGCGCGAGCAGCGGCTGGAGCAGCCGAAACCACTCACGAGCTTTGGCAAGTGGTCCGAGTTCGTGCGTATCCCGAGGGTGAAGCTCGTGCTGCGGAACAACCTGTACCTTCTGTACCTTCTCGTGTACGTGCTGCTCTTCTTCTCGCACACGGAGCTTGACGACCACAAGTGCGACTCGACATGGGCACCGCGCGTCGACTTGCTGCTCCATGGGTTCACGCTCTGGACCGTCGCCATCTTCTTCGACGAGCTTCACTCAGCCTCGATCAGCTTCTACAGCTGGCACCGCTCGTTCTCGACGTGGCTCGAGGGCATCTCCCTCACGATCGTCTTCTATGCCCTCGCGCTGCTCTACTATAGCCGGTTCGCCCTCGTCGACTTCACCATGACGCGCCGGTGCGGCGAGGACAGCCCGTACTATCGAGCCGAAGACAATCGTTCCTCGAGTGCGGAAGGGCTGTCCTCGATGGCCAGTATCGATCTTGGCGGCGCCGGCGAGCGTAGGCTGCGCTCTAGCGGCACCACGGACGATGGCACTTTGCTCGACGCACCGACAGGACTCGAGGTGCTCATCGAGCCGGAGTTCGTGCTCGGGCTCGCGGCCGTGCCCATGTTCATACGGCGGCTGCACGCGTTTACTGCAGATCGCAAGATGGGAGTCCTGATCGTGATCATCGAGAAGATGCTGAGCGACGTGGCGCTCTTCTTCCGGCTCGTGGGCTCGCTCCTCATTGGCTTCGGCATCGCCTTCGTCGGCATCCTCAAGACTCAAGCGGCGTACTTGCCGATCTCGCGCTACGAAGAGGCAAGCATGGCCGAGCACCTCTCCCTGGTGGCCACCGAGCAGGGCTGGACCCTCTCCTCGGCACTGGGCGTGCCCCTCTGGGCGACGGTTGGGGAGAGCCAACTGGAGGTCCTCACCGCCTCCTCGCCCTTCTGGGGCACGGCGCTGCTGTGGATCTTCGTGCTCATCGCGCAGGTTCTCCTGGTCAACCTGCTGATCGCGATGATGGGCACCACCTACTCGGCGTACAATGCGTACGCCGAGCAAGAGTACTACTTTTCGCGTGTGCGCTCTCTGATGGAATATCGGTCGGTGGCGCCCGTGCCGCCGCCGTTCAGCCTACTCTTCTGGCTGCTCTATCTGCTCCCGTGCTCCTGCGGGCTGCGAGATTGGATGGACAACAAGGATATGAAGGTGAGTCTCGTCAATGGACTCTGATTGCCACTGATTGACACCGATTGACACTGATTGAGCGCCATCTCGCGGATATGAAGGTGGTCAAGATGAAGTCCGAGGCCTCCGAAGAGGGCGACAGGCCAGAAACGAACAAGATCAAGCCATCAGGGGGCGCTACGATCAAGATGAGGGGGGGCGCAGGAATCACTCGCGACAACGCTCTTCATGGGGATGGAGACAGTGACGAGGAAATGACGCATGTGGCTCCGAGTCATCGCAATCGGCTCCGATCCGTGCGTCAGGAGGTTCGCTCATCTCTCGAAGTGTTCCTCGCTCGCGGGCGCATGGCGACCGAAGCAGACGAGCATCGGTCGACGATTCTGGAGCGCATCGAGCGCAACGCCGCCGAGGACCGTGAGCGCGTCGAAAGGCTCCACGTGGACGTTAACGCCCTCCTCGGCCAGCAGGTGCAGATGCTCTCCCTTCTCAAGGGCTTTGCCGGAGACGCGCTGGGGGGTCAACCCACGCAGGTGATCAAGGAGGTGCCTGTTGAGGTCATCAAGGAGGTCATCAAGGAGGTGGAGGTGTTGAGGGAGGTGGAGGTGGTCAAGGAGGTGGTGGTCATCAAGGAGGTGCCCGTCGAGACCATCAAGGAGATCCCGGGGGCGGCGGCGGCCACTGTCGACAATGCCCTCGCTACCGTGGGGGCGGACGAGCCCTTACGGGAGGACCGCGACGGGTGGTGGTCCCACAAAAACGGCGAGAACCAGGATCCCGACGGGTGGTGGTCCCACAAGAATGGAGTGAACCAGAACCCACCCGACCAAGACCCTCCCACTGCGGCGGCGCCGCCCTCTGTTGCCGAGTTCATCGCGGCCGCGGCGCTGAGCGGGCCGGCGGCCACGGCGGCGCCAGCTGCGGCGGCCGGCATGGGTTCTCCTATGTGGGTTGAGATTGGAAGCTACACCAGCATGGACGCTACCCCATCAGCTGATGAGACCCAACGGTCGGGCGCCGCGATGAACGCTCCGATGGACGCGCCGCCGCCGCACAGACGCGCAGTGCGGGCCCGCCCGACGGCCGCTGTGCGATTTGCAGGAGACGGCACAGCGGCGGGCACCACCTTCAGCGAGGTGCAAGTCGCGAGCATGGGCGGCACGTACCTTGCGCCTATGCGCATGAGCGACACGTATTCGGCCCCCGACTATGGCCCCTCACGACCCCCCGTGCCTAGGAGGGCCGTGGTGGCGAGCGCCGCGGCCAGCAGCGCCGCCGCGAGCGCGAGTGACTACCTGCCCTCGCGATCGGCGGAAGGGGCTCGGCAGCAAGGTGCCGTAATCAGCGGCTCGGCACGGCGCGTCGAGTGCCGACCCCGCCGACCGGGAATGCAGCCGCGAACACGCGCACCTGAGGCCGGCGTGGCCGCGAGCATCGTGCACCAATACTACGGTTCCGATGCTGATGAGTGAGAAGGAGTTGCGTGTCCGTCACCAGTTAGTATGTGTCTGAGGACGATTCCACTTTCCAGAGCGGACGACTCAGTTGACAGTTCGGTTAGCGTCAGGGTTAACGGCCGCCGGTACTCGAGAACGTCAATACGACGCGATAACCAGATTCAACTTTTTTCGAGCGTTGGTAGGAACTCGCGTCCGACGTCCCCGCCCCGCACACTTATACCGGCCGCCCCATGCCCGCCCCCCGGCACCGCCGACGAGACGAGAGACCGACACTCAGTGTGAGTGTCGACCCGGGTCGAGCGGGGCGTGTCGCACCGCCCCCCCCCCCCCCCCCCCCCCCGCCCCCCCCCCCCCCCCTCCCCCCCCCCCCCCCCCCCCCCCCCCCCCCCACCCCCACCCCCCCCTCCCCCCCCCCCCCCCCCCCCCCCCCCCCCCCCCCCCCCCCCC
>Ga0210241_101935_pt1 | contig 13653 bp, 6 predicted proteins | sample ChrtobMetP5a_8mM_FD_155488 | JGI IMG/M metagenome (GOLD analysis project Ga0210241, IMG submission 155488) | Chrysochromulina tobin associated microbial communities from unialgal haptophyte culture, Seattle, Washington, United States - P5a_8mM | ecosystem: Host-associated > Algae > Haptophytes >...
TCCCCTGAGCATGCCGAGCGGCCTGGCGTGTGCGGGCACACCTATTGGGGTGGGGGGGACCGCTCGGGAGTACAGGGAAACGCCTCGGCGACCGGCCCGTAGGGTAGTGTGAAAAAGAACTGTTTCCTAAGAGCAGCAAAATGTCAAGATACATGTATTCTCTTGGAATGTAACAGAGCATGTAAGATACATTTGAGATACATCAGGATACATTCGGGATACATGTATCCTTCAGAATACATGCAGGATACATGCAGGATACATCAGGATACGTATTGTATAGGAACCCCCCCCCAATTTGTATAGGAAACCCCCCCGCACCCCACCTGGCAACAGACGAGAGGGATCGGCCGTTGGCGCCGTATATGAAGCCGCATCGGCGTCCCATCGGCGCTGCTGCTGGTGTGGGCTTGCGAACCTCGGACTTGTTGAGTCGTTATTGAGTCGGTGCCCCGGACGGGGACGCGATCGCGGACAAATGTTCTAGACATGTATTCAAGCTAAAGCCGTGAAGCTAAGTTCAACATCATCTTCAAGCATCAAGGACCCGACGCCGCGCCCGCGGTCGGTGTGGGCTCGCGGGGTGCGCCTTCCGCCTGCGGGTTGGGGTTCTTTTGTGGCCGAGCCCGAGTGTCGACTGTCGTCCACAGACCACACGACACGACATGTGACATGAAATTATAATTAAGTAACCCGCGCAAGAACACGACAAAGGACAATGTCGTCATGAATCCAATATATGCGTGAGCCGGTACGCCGCATATCGCAGCGCGGCCCCAAGTCGCGGCCCCACCCGACGGCGACGCGGCACAAAGCCCGGGTGCCACCAAGGAAGCCCCTACATGAACAGCCCCACACGTGGCCGCAAAGTCCAAAGAACACAAGGCGCGACCGACCGTCCGTTCCGGCGGCCAAGGATAGAACTCGGTACGACAACATGCGCATGCATCCGGCTGGGCTCGCAAGGCGATCCAGGAGCTCTCTCACTAATGGAGCTCTCTCACTCATGGAGCTCTCTCACCAATGGAGCTCTCTCACTAATGGAGCGTGAGAAACCTCTGCGTGCACCTCTGAGCGCGAGTACGGCATCCGCGCCCCCTGCCCGCCACGCAGCCTTCCCATCGCCTGCAGTCTCAGAGCGTGATGGCAGCCTTGTCGCCCATCTTGGCGGCGGCGGCCTCGACGTCGCCCTCGAGGACGAGGGCGAGGACCGCCTTGGCCGTCTTCTTGTCGCACACGCACTTGTCGACGAGGTGCTCCATGACGGCATTCGAGTCCATCGCTTCCGTCAGCCCAAGCTCATCAAACGCGGCCGCGTACTCGGGGAACCTGCTCTTCATCTCGCGGATCTTGGAGCCCGCCGCCGACTTGGCAGTCCACTTAGATCCGCACGCAGCCTCCGCCAGACGAACGGCGAGCGCCTTGGGCGCACTCACCGTCTGGAAAAAGTCAACCTTGGCGGCGAGAGTATCGACGGCGCGGCTGATGGCGGCCTCGAGGTGTGGCTTGGTGATGTTGGCGCGCTTTCGGATCTCCATCCACTGCTGCTGCTTGACGATGGCGCCGTTCTCAAAGATGGTCTCTAGCACGTCGCCCGGCACGCCGCCGGGCGTATCGAACTCGGCCACGGACATCGGCGTCGAGCGCTTCATGACGCCGTTGACCCACTCGCCGCGGTTCCGCAGCACGCCGTCCGCGTCGCGCAGCACGCAAGGGTTGCCCGCGTACGACTTCTTGCCGCCGGCGATCGGGTCCTTGCCGATGGTGTAGGCCTTGTCGCCCACGTACATGGCGCAGCACTTGAAGGCGCACGAGAGCGAGTCGCGGTTCACCTTTTGCAACAGCCCACCACCCGAGCCGAAGTGGACTGCGTTGGCGCAGAAGCCGTTGGACAGCAGAGAGGCGAGCATGTCGCCGATGGTGTCGAGTGCCACGCCGTCGCCCTGCAGGATGCGCATGTTCTGGTCGAGCGGCCTTCGGAACGGGTTACCGGTCGTGCCTACCTTGGCCTGAATCTTGGCGAGCACCGCCTCCCACGCCGCCGCCTTCGGGTGGCCCGCGGGGAACTTGGGTGTGAGGGCGGGCAGGGAGGCGGCGTCCTGCCAGTGCTCGGGGAGCACCTTGCTCAGCAGCGTCAGCAGCTGTGGAAGCGACTCGATCGCCTCGCCCGAGTCCGGGCGAATCAAATTCAGCCGGCGCTCGGCGAGGCGCTCGGCCAGCATGCTGCGCATCGACGCGGAGCTGCCGTCCACCGACCTTTCGCACGGCCAGTGGTTGACGATGCTGTTCCAGATGTTGAACCCGTCCGAGACAAGCGAGATGCCAAACGAGGGCATGTACTGCTTGAACATGTTCGCAAAGGCCGCGTACTCGTCCCCTTCCGCCTGCGCGGGGTCACTCTCGGGATCCAGATCCACCCACGATGTGACTGTCGAGTGCTCGGCCGCCGGGATCGAGGTCGCGCCATGAGAGGCCTCAAAGACCCCGCGGAAGCCCTCGTATGCCCAGAGGCACATGCGCGAGCCGGCGACGGTGTCCGAGCCCTCGTAGCCCGCCACGTAGTACGCCGCAGAGCCGAGCGCCGCAGTCTCGTGTGAGGAGACGCCGCGGTAACCGAAGTCGAGCAGATCGAAGACCTGCGCCACGTGCACCGAGAGCTCGTCCCCTACAAGGTTGTCCACCGTGCACTCGGGCGGGCCGGGCAGGAACGTGGCCCAGGAGACGCGCTCCGACAGGTGCGAGTACGCCTGGATCGTCTTCCGGAACTCACGCGCCTGCGTGGCGATGGTCGTCGGGTACCACACCTGCACGACACACGTTCTCGAGAAAGCGGGATGAGGGTTGGGGAGAAGGCCAGGAGGGGAGGGCTAGGATGAGGGTTGGGGAGAGAGACAAGGGGGGGGAGGGCTAGGATGAGGGTTGGGGAGATGGCCAGGAAAAGGGCCAGGGGGAGAGGGCTAGGCTCTCATCACACCTGCACGAGCAGAGTCTCCAGAAAGTTTGGTAGCCAAAAGAAGCGAGGGTGCGTATTGGTCAGCTTGAAGAGGCAAGTGCCCGGCATGCAAAGGGAGCCCTCAGGCAGTGCCTCCACCTTGATAGGGAGCACGCCCGGCTTGGCGCACGGCGTGCCGCTCCCGTCCAAGTCGCCCGTCGCGATCGCCATCCAGTCGCCGCGCGGGAACATCGTGTAGTCGTACCCGCCGTCGCCCACGAAGCGTACGTCGGCCATGTAGCGTGCGACGAAGGCTTCGGCCTCGTCCACCTTCTCGGGCGTGATGACGGCACCCGTCAGGTACTCCTTGAGCAGGTACTGCAGCCCAAAGAAGACGATGTGGTCGCCCGTTGACTCCTTGTCCAGGCCGTCGAACTGGTCCTTGTACGCGCGCGGCGTGAAGTACGACACGTTGAAGCCGCCATCGAAGGTGTTGAGGGCGGAGCCGCGCTTGAGCTTCGACTCGTCGACGTTGGTGAATCGGACGGTCGCGTACTCGGCAGGCAGCCCGGTGCGCTTGTGCACCTCCGAGCTCAGCGCCAGCACCATCGACTCCTTGAGAGTCCCAGTAAACTCAATCGAGGCGCCCGAGAAGGTCAGGTCGGGCGCCGCGCCGCCCGCGGGCTCAACGGCGACGACCGCCGTGGTCACGTTGGTGATGATAGTGAGCTTCTTGGCGAGCCCGAGCGGATGGGCCGCGTCGCCCGGCACGGGCAAGATCTTGAGCACCACGCTGCCTTTGGCCGAGCCGCTGCCGGGGAAGAGCACTGGCGGCGCCGGCGTGCTGCCAGGCGCCGGTCGCGCGGGCGCGGGCATCCATGAGACTGGATACTGTTTGTGATGGCTGAACTTGTAGCCGTCGGTCATGAGCATGATGTTGTTGCGCTTCGACGGCGTCTTTGAGAAGGTGCGCTCCTCCATCTGCGTGACCTCGCCGGCGCTGCAAGGCTTGGGCGCCTTGATGGTCCCGAGGACTTCGCGCAGGAACTCAGCCGGGTCCGCGGGTCTGACGCTGAGCGCCTGTACGACTGCCGAACTGATCATGTCTTGAATGCCATGCTCGTCGAGGTACGCACGTGCTTGCGCCGCCATCGGAACAAACGTGGGCCCTACGAACACTTCGTAGTTTGGAAGCCCCGAACTACGCGGTCCTGCACGCGATGGAAGCTGTCGCCGCAAGAACTTCGGTGAAGCTGCCCGCCTGGGCGTTGCCGCCCGGGCCGAATGACAGCAGCGGCGGGAAAGGCAAAGGCGGCCGTGGTGGTCGCGGCAACGGAGGAGCTGGAATTGTGGCGGATGGTACCTATGGAGTTCCTGCGGAGGGCTACGGCGGCCACAAGGGCCGTGGTAAGGGCACGGGCTCCCAAGGAGGAGATGGCAAGGGCCGCGGAGGTCGAGGCAAAGGCATCCGCTCGGATCCCTCTGAGGAGGCCACAGCCGCTCTTGCCAATCTGACCTTGCACACGGCCACACCACCTGTCGTGCCAACGCCGCCACCCGCGCTGCCCCCCGCTCCGCCGCCCGGACCGCCTCCCGGACCCATCGATTTTCCGTCGCTGGCTGACGCTTCCAAGATGAAGGCGCCGCCGCCGCCGCCGCCGCCTACCGCCGCACCTACCGCCGCACCTACCGCCTCGCGTACAGTAGCGCCACCAGCCGCGCCTCCCGCCGCTCCAAGCTCGTGGGCATCCAAGCTCGGGGCGGCAGGCGCTCAGCCGCCCGAGGAGCTACGCATCGACATCACCGATGGCAACGCGTACACCAAGGCCGAGTTCGTCGCAGAGTACGGCGGTACCAAGCAGTGGGACACTGCCAAGCCTGTGGGGGGCGCACCGCCGCTTGCCGCCGGCTCGGCAGGCTCGGCCGGCTCGACCGCCGGCTCGGCCACCGTCTTGTCTGCAGTTGGCGTGGGCACGGCAGCCGCGGCGGCGGGCATGGCCGGGTCCGCGACGCCCCGCATCAGCCCCACCGCAGCCCTCGCGGCGGCGGAGGCGGCGGGGCGCACGTACAGTCAGATGAGCCTCTGCCAGATGTACGATGTCCGCTTGCTGCAGGCGCCCGTTGAGCACGTCGAGCGCCGTCCGCAGACGTTTGAGATGTTCGAGAATGTCCGGGGCAAACGGATGAATACCCTCTCGGGGCTCGCCCTCTTCCGAGACGTCCTTTCTCCTTCGGAGCAGAGCCTAACGCTCGCCTATGTGCGCCGGCTCTCCGAGCTCGGCGATGACGGCGCGCTCATCGGACGCACCTACTCCGCCCCGCGCAAATGGATGCGTGGCAAGGGGCGCATCACCGTACAGATGGGCTGCTGCTACAACTACGCGTACGACAAGCAGGGCAACCCTCCAGGTATCATGCCCAAGGAGCCTGTGTGTGGCATGCCGCCCTTTCTGCACGACATCATCGATCGAATGGTTCAGCGCGGCATCTTCACAGCACAGACGCGCCCCGACTCGTGCATCATCAATTTCTACACCGAGGGCGACTGCATCCCGCCACACATCGACCACCTCGACTTCACGCGACCCTTTGTGACACTCTCCCTCCTTTCTGAGCAGCCGATCCTCTTTGGCGAGAAGATCGCGATCGTGAATGATGGCGAGTTCGCGGCACCATTCTCTATTCCGCTCCCTGTCGGCTCCGTCCTCGTGCTCGACGGGAACGGCGCCAACGTGGCCAAGCACTGCGTGCCAGCCGTGGGCGCCGACCGCGTCTCCATCACCTTTCGCCAGATTGACCACCGGAAGATCAAGATGACCGCGTTCGTGGGGCCAGATGGGCGGGCGGGCTAGGTGGCAGCCGCACACTCCATGACGATCGAACTGCATCTCAGGACGAGACGTGGTAGCCGCCCTTTGACGAGACGGAGTAGTCGCCCTTTGACGAGACGGAGTAGTCGCCCTTTGACGAGACGGAGTAGTCGCCCTTTGACGAGACGGAGTAGTCGCCCTTTGGCTGTTGGAAATCGCTTGGCACGGGGCAACGGAAGCCCTGCTTCACACGTATCAAGCGATCCAACAGAGAGGCTACGCGGAGCCTCGTACGCTGATCTCGGTTCCCTCGTTCCGGATGCCCCGCCGCCCTCTGACCAAGATTGTTCGCCCTTCGCAGCGGGTGCTGGGTCCATGCTGGAGTAGTGTCCGCTCTCGGGTCAGGTTACAAGTATCTGCTGCGCTGTACGGTGTGTGGTGATTGCGGTTTGGCGTCCGGTCTAGAGTTTCGTTGCGTTTACAGTTTCGTCACATTACGCGCATCAAAACCGACAACACTGCACCGCAACCGTCTGACCACATGCGCCCCGGACGCTAACATGCCGAAGATACCTGAACGCGACGACCGACATCTTGCTTACACGCGCCTCTTTTCACGCCAGCGCAGCGCAGCGCGCGCGCGCGGCTCTCGTCCCACATACGCATGATTCACACACCGCTCCGGCCTGAGCACGCGAGCGACTTCCGAGGTAGTCGGCTTCGAGACTCATCCGACAAGCTTGTTGATCGCCGCGTCCACATTCCCGTTGGTCGCATCGAGGGCCCTTTGGCTGGCGGCCGTGTCCGAGAAGCCCATCTCCGCGAGCTCCTCCAGCTCCTTTTGATACTTGTAGGATGGAGGCCTCACCGGACGACCATTCATCGTCTTGGCCTTACCAGCAGCATTGCTCGTGGGTGACGGCGCGGGCGCGGGCGAGGGCGCGGCGGGCGCCGCCACGGCGCCGCTCTCGCCGGGCGGAGGGAGGAACTGCAGCGTCAGAGGGCGGCCGCATGCCTTGATCTTGTCGATGCACGCGTCCTTGAGCAGCCCTCTCACGTTCTCAAAATTGATGCCCACGAGGATCATGCGCTTCGTCACACCATTCGTGTGCGCCTGGCTTCCTGGGGCTGGGTCGTTTGAGACGACGACGGCGTCCTGGAAATCGGAGAGTGCCAGACCCAAAGCACCCTCGCCAAACGTGTAGCTGTTCGACTGCTGATGCGGCAGCAGCGGCGGCGCGGGTAGCGTATACGCGCGGTCCCTGCCGCCCCGCTCCGCCTCGATGGCTGAGAGCGCCTGGACGGCGGTGACCGCACATGTGAGCTGCCCGATCACCTTGCTTCCGTCGAGCACTGACCTAAACTCAATCGGACCGAGCGCGTGATCGGCGCCCGAGCGCAGCAGCTTGCGCAGCGAGATGGTGCCCACGCCAAAGTCGTCACTCGGTTCGCCGTCGGGGTACGGGCCGTCGAGCGCAAACGCGACCATCTCTACGTTCGACTCCTTCTCATCCATCTTGAGCACACGAGCGAGCTCCTCGCGCCGCGCTCTGTCGGCGACGCTAAAGGCGCGCCCAAAGCGGAAACCCGCGCGCCCCGTCTCATCCATGGCAGCTTTGAGTGTCGGCGGAGTCTCCCCAACCATCCCCGGCACGTCGATCATGATCGCCACCCCCCTGTGGGATCCGAGCAAGCCGAGCTTCTCCGGCACCAGCTTCAGCTCTGTCACGCCGATCATGATGATGTTGCTCATGTCGGGCGCATCCTGAGCGGGCGCGGCGGACGGCGGCGGGGCGGACGGCGGCGCGGGCGGCGGCCGGGGTGGTAACGCGGGCGGCGGCTCGTCGAAGCCGCCACCGCCAAAGCCAAAGCCACTGCTGCCGAAGCCTCCACCGAAGCCGCTGTCGACTCCGCTGAACGACGCCGGCGCATCGCCGAAGCCACTGTCGCCACCGCCGAAGCCGCTGTCGACTCCGCTGAACGACGCCGGCGCGTTGCTGAAGCCACCGCTCGGCGCACCGAAGCCGCCGTCTGCGCTGCCAAAGCCGCCGTCGCCACCGCCGAAGCCGCCATCGCCACCGCCGAAGCCTCCGTCTGCAGCTCCGGCAGCATCGCCAAACGACGCCGGCGCGTCGCTGAAGCCACTGCTTACCGCACCGAAGCCACTGTCGTCACCGCCGAAGCCGCCATCTGCGCTGCTGAAGCCGCCGCCAGTGCTGCCGAAGCCGCCGTCGCCACCACCGAAGCCGCCATCGCCGCCGCCGAAGCCGCTATCCCCACCGCCGAAGCCGCCGTCGGTGCTGCCAAAGCCACCGTCGCCATAGCCGTCGCCACCGTCAAAGCCGCCGTCTGCAGCTCCTGCAGCATCACCAAACGACGCCGGTGCATCGCCACCGCCGAAGCCGCTATCCTCATCGCCGAAGCCGCCGTCTGCGCTGCCAAAGCCGCCGTCGTCACCGCCGAAGCCGCAATCCCCATCGCCAAAGCCGCCGTTGGCACCACCGAAGCCGCTAACTGCGCTGACGAAGCCGCCGTAGGAGAGGCCACTGGCCACTTTGAGTGGGCTGGGCGTCCTTGATGGCGGGGTTGGCAGTTTGGTGAGCACATCAGCATACGTGGGGCTCCGTCTGCCGGGCGGGGTTGTGGCAACGATCACGGCCGGGCGGGGGAGTGGGGGAGCGACTAGCGATGGTGTGACCGGTAGTGGGGCGGGGGCCGACAGAATCGCGTCGACCTCAGCCTCAATCTCGCAGCGACGGTCCAGTGACGGCACGTCGCCGACCGGGCTGCTGTCGCCTGTAGACGACTGGAAGGCGAGGACACCCACCTGTGGGGAGGGAGGGTGCCGTGGTGAGCACTTGCATGCAGGCTGCTGTGGCCATTGGACGACTGGAAGGCGAGGACACCCACCTGCTTCGGCGCTTTGTCCCGGCGCCGTTGTGTCGGCTTTTCGGGTTTCGAAGAGGGTTCGGCAGGACGCTCGGCCGGACGCGACAACTCGACAAGGCCAATCTCCGCGCCGCGCCACGCCCTTTTTGGATCCACCGACGGCGTGAACGGAGGGGGACGAAATGGCTGCGCCTTGAAGGACTGCTCGTGCGTGGGTGGTCCAGGCGACTGAGCAGACCACGCGCTGCTCAAGTGGCTAAGGCCTGTGTCCGGCGAACCGGCTGCTGGGGAGAAGGAGACGGGAGGTTGCCTCGAGAAGGCAGCGCTCGCCGGCGCGGGCGGCGGTGCACGACCGCCGAGCGCTGTGCCGAGCGCGGGCGGCGGTGCGTAGCCGCTGAGCGCGGGCGACGGCACGAAGTTCGCAGCGTTCACGGGTGGGCCGGCGGCGGTCACGGGGGGCGCGAAGAGCGTGACTTCCGAAGGCAGCTCGGAGTCCGCAGCGGCAGCGATGTGAGCTGCCATGTTATCTGCCGCGATGTCCGCAGCGAGCACGCCGTACTCGATGCCGGCGTCGTGTGCGGCAGGGGCTGCGGTCGGGGGACGAGCCCCCTGCACCATGAGCGTGTCATCCAAGAGAGAGAGTTTGGAGGTCGTTGGCGTCGTACGGAGTGCCGTTTCCGCCGTTGCCGCCTGCCGCGCGCGCGCTGACTCCACCTGCAGCGCACCGAGCTCACGCCTCATCGCATCCGATCGGGTGGACTCGACCGAAGCTTTCTGCTTGGTACGGTTCGATCGCGTCCCCATCAGCTCTTCCTCGAGCAGCTGCCGGCGCGCCTCACCCACCTGCTGCTGCAACTCCCGGTACTCGACAGCGGGCGCAGTTGGCCGGCCATCCGCGCTGAGGTCGTTCGCGACCGTCGCGTCTATCTGCTGCTGCAGCACCCCGATCTCGGCCGTGAGCTGCGAGAGCTCCAAGTGCAATGGCGCCACCTGCTTCGACTCTACATGTGCCTGCTGCAGCAGCAGCGCCTGCGATTGCTTGAGCGCGCGCACCTCTTCGCGCGCCGTGATGAGCGCCCGGTTGAGCGCGTGCGCCTCGTCAAGCTGGGAAGCCATCCTCGTCTGCACCGCGGTCACCTCCCTCGCCAGCGCCTCGAGCTCTCGTGTGGCCGAGTGCAGCTCGTGCTGCTTCTCGCGCAGTGTGCCCGCGTACGACTCGCATTGGCCTCGGAGGGACGCGAGCCGGCGCAGGCACCACTCATGCTCCTTGGCGACCGCCGCGCGCTGCTGCTCGGTCGCCGCGATGCGCAGCTTGAGCTCCTCTGCTTCGCGATGGCGTGCGACCACGTGCACCGACACAGCCTGGAGGGCCCCCTTGGCGTCCCCGAGCTCGCGCACACGCCCCTCGAGCTCTATCGCTTGGAGCTGTATCTCGCCCGAGCTCGCTCGCTCCAGCGCGTCCCTCGCCGCACGCTCCGAGGCACGGTCGGCGCGGAGTGTGGCGGCGTCGAGGAACGACGGGTCTGCGCTCGAGAAGACATCGGCTGCGAGGTCCTGTGCGAAACTCACCGCCATCGACGAGCCCGCGCTCCCGACGCTGAACGGAGACGAGGTGGTGGCTTCCGCGCCCGCCACGGCGCGCCCAGGCGTCCCCACCTCCAACCAGGGCTCCATCTCGTGCCGAGCCACCAACTCGTCAAAGTCAGCAGGGCGATCGTACTGGGACTCGCCCGCCTCGTTCCAGTTGCCGCTGGCGTTCTTGCCCTGTACCAGACCATGGTGTCCGATGGAAGCACCCACCGGATTGGATGATGGACCCTCGGCAACTGCTGGAGCACTTGCCGCTGCACCGCGCGACATTTCCAGCTTGGACAGCTTGAGCACCGCCTCGCGCACCACAGTGGCATCCACGCTCTTGTTGGCGCTCGCGTTCTCGAGCGCGCTCTCCAGCTCGCTCGCAGAGCCGCAGCCCTCCTCCATCGCCTCCTCTGCCTTCACCACCTCCACCCAGCCCTCCTCCGAGTCCCCCTCCATAGCCTCAGATGTGGAGGAACTTCTGAGGGTGAACTCGAGCGGGCAAATCACGTCAAGTCAAGTCAAGTCAAGACTTTGCCAGTCAGACAGTCGCCCCCCCCCCACCCGCGGCGATCGAGTCGAGCGGCGCTCGTGGGTCGAGTGTCCGGGACCAGGAGGCGTCAAGGCACCGCTCGCCCCGACGCACCCCCGTCGCCCGTTGGCCGCGGCCGCGTGGGCGGAATCGCCAGTGGCCGGAAGTGGCGGAAGTCGGAAGACGCGAGGGGGTGGTGACGCGTAACTCAAGCGTAAATCCGAATCAAAACGGCGCCGGAATTACGGATTTACGGATTTACCCCCCTCCCTCTCCCTTCCGGGCTCCGCCCCGGTCACGCGCATCTGCCGAATCAATTTAAAGTTACCGCCAGATCACTCGCATGCGATCTTATAGTCGAAGCTGCTTAGCGCGATGCCAAACGCTTGCAAGCCACACAGTGGCCACTGATAATCCATTGTGAAGACGTCTTTTCCGACACGGCCGAACTGCATGACCACGTGATCTGGATCTTTGGCATGGTTGCAAAGCTGGAAATTCTTCACCGAGGCGCGTGTCACACGGCCGTTGAAGTTGAGCACGTAAGCGCCCACCTGTTCGTTCCACTTAGGCTGCTTGTTCCGTAGAATCTGGATGTCGTCCTCGTGCTTGGCTGCCTTGTACCGTTCGAGCATAGTCTGCTCCATCGTCGTGGGCCGCAGCTCGACACGGGTGCCGTGCTCGTCCACGTTGGGGACTAACACCTTCATTTTACGTGGGCCACGGGAACCCAGCACGTTCTGCTTGTACAAGATCGTTGCGAGCTCCTGGCGCACCTGGGCCAGGGAACCGTCTCTCTGTGGTTCGGCGAGCTTATCGGGATTGATTCCCTGGTCGTACATTTGGAACTCCGTGCCCATGAAATTCGACTTCAGCTTGCCAAAATAGTTGCTGCTGTCACGACTCAGGTCGTCCTTGTCGAGGGAGACCTTGTTAATCGACTGCTTTTGGTGCTTCCGCCGGCGCGCCGCGAGCAGGAATTGCTCGCCGTCCTTGAGGTACACCTCATACGTTGGGTACAAGCGCGCTTGGCCGGATTTCCTGCGCTGGATGTAGCACTGGACCATGGCACCTTGCGGACCTGGCCGCATGAGGAAGGCGCGAATATCGGATGTGTCAATCACCGCTGGTGTCACGTCCCGAGGTATAGGTTGCGATGGCGGCACAGCCAGCTGCGATGGCGGAGGTGGTAAAGCTGCTGTGAAGCAACCTGCAGGCCCCGGGGTCGGAGGTGGCGGAACGGCCTCTGCAGCTGCTGCGTACTCCTCATCGGAGTCAGGCTCTTCATCGGAGTCAGGTTGCGGTTGCTGCTCCTGTTGGATATGTGCCTGTCGCTGATCCTGCCGATTCTGCTGCTCAAGCTCCATCTCCTCCACCTCACGGCTCAGTACGTCGATTGGCGCTGCTCGACTCGGCACCGTATTCTGGCGCAGCGGTCGCTCCGCATTGTGCTGGATCATTTCTGCCATGAGGAATGACAGTGCATTGTGAGCAGATTTCTCAGGCATAGGATGCGCTCAAAAGCTCAAGCCAAGTAGGCCTTGCGTAATCACACATGGCACCTGCGCTGCCAGTTTTCTTAGAAGCTTGCCGCGCACGTGCCATGCGTTCATTATATGTCGCAGCACGGTACTGTGTGTCAGCGGCACCAGATGATGATCCGCCACTGATCACTTGAGGTGTAGGTATCATAGATATTGGTACCACAGCCTCAGTGTCGTCGTCAAATTCATCGTCAGACCACTCATCCCTCATGAACATCTCCGATTCGGCAAGAGTTCGACTCGGGAGAAGAGAAGGGCGCTCGGGAGAAACTGCTCCCGCTCGCCGACATGGATCGGGGAGGCCCCTACGCGCGGTCGGCGCTGGATCCATTCGCTCCAGAACAACATAGTGCTGCGCCGCTTGGTAGTGAGCCATGTATACGTCACGTGCCTCCGAGTCCCTTTCCAGCGGCGCGAAAGTTTTATCGTGATTTCTGGACCGGCCGAACACCTGGATGCACACGTTGAAGGCGTTGGCCGCCGCCCAGATTTCGAGTTCACCCTCGACGAACGTGCCCTCTCTTGACATGTGGTCGACATACGAGTCAAAGTCTTCGACCAAGTGCTCGAACTCTTCGCGGTGCTCGCGCATGTATCGAATGGTCTCCTGGCGCGCGCGACCGTGCAGCTGTTCGTCCCCATTCACCTGCTTCGCAAGCGCACGGAAGAAGCAGTTGCCGTCACCGACCACGTCCACTTGCCGCCAACCGTCGGCTTGGAAAGCAGCGAGGCGACGACGCAGCTCGGTATCTTCATCTTCAGACCACACTGTACCCCCTTCAGGAGGTGGAGGCCACTCGGGTTGGGGCCATTTGCGCGGCACTGCAGACACCGCAGTGGGTCTCACATCAAAAGCGTTGCCATTCGCATCACGAGCCGCCCGAGGCAACTCGCTTAACGCAAGACCGTGCTGTTCATTCCACGCCATGACGCCGTCATTCCAGTAGGCCACGCCAGTCTCGTCGCGATCACTTAAGGCAAGACCATGCTCAGGCAGCAGCCAGTTCACCATGCGCATGTAGGCCATATACTTCTTCTTAGGTGGCAGCGTCGGCAGGTCCGATCTCAAGTTCACGGCCACCAAGCGGCCAAGATGATCGACTGCGGCGCCGCCGCTGCCTCCGCTGTGCAGCACGGCCGATGTCTGCAACAGCCCGTGGCTCTTGGCCGCCAAGGTCATCGCTTGGGGTGCGAAGAGCGTGACTTCCCCCGCGGGTGAGAACCAACCGAAGACGGTGATAAGATCTGCATTGACCTGGAGCGCGTCAGGGTCTCCGAGCTGGACCCCGGCAGGGAGCGGCGAGCTCGCCCCAGCGAGGCTGGCCATCGCTGGATGCTTCGCGACGACCGAGTAGTCCATCCCGAAGCCTT
>Ga0210241_101937_pt1 | contig 13632 bp, 10 predicted proteins | sample ChrtobMetP5a_8mM_FD_155488 | JGI IMG/M metagenome (GOLD analysis project Ga0210241, IMG submission 155488) | Chrysochromulina tobin associated microbial communities from unialgal haptophyte culture, Seattle, Washington, United States - P5a_8mM | ecosystem: Host-associated > Algae > Haptophytes >...
GCGGAGGAACGGTGATCGTCTTTGTTGCCGCCCGCGGTGCCTTGGCATGCAGGGGTGCAATGTTCAAGAGTGCCCGCTTGGCGCTCGAGGCCCACAGAGCGCTTTTCAGGTTGCCCGAGGCGCCTGTAGCACGAGACGCCAATAGTTAGGAGCGGGTCGTGCCTGAGTCGAGACCGATGGTACCCTGACGTTGCCGCCCGCGAAGAAGTGTCAAGCTGTGCAGGTACTCTTCTCATCGGTCGCTCGTCTGGCTTATTTTAGGCAGCGAGCATAGTGAGCGCTCGCCTTGATACCTGTAAGCCTCGGTGTTCCGATCTTCGGCGCAGACCGCCGGTGGCGTATGCCTAAAGAACGGTGGTGCTTCCTGCCACGAGCAGGTGCCCTGTACCTTGGCTTAGATGCTATTCGAGAATAGAGTAGGTAAAAGCACGCAGAGTTTGATACCCGCAGTGGTTGGAGTTACAACAGAGCAGGGCATGGAAGTGCCCGCAGTGCGCATGTTTGCGGCGCTAGATGCGCGCAATGTGGTGGTGTATTGGGGGGATGAGTCCGTGGTACGGTTCAACATCTTCTTGTCCCCGTACACCACACACGGGTCACCCACTCTCCTCCCGCCTGGGCACGTCGCATGTTGCGTCGCCGCATGCATGACGCATGCAGGTACGCTGCGTCGAGCGCTAGTCCCTGCACGTGTGTTTACGACCGAAAGGCCGTCAGTCATGTCGACGTCCAGAGGCCGTCCTATGCGAGGTACGCCCGATGGCGTGCTGCTCGTCCGGGCGGCCACAGCTTCAGCTGGGCCGCCATCTCGGGGAGCGCGGGGTTATGGGATGGGAGCGGCCGAAGGTCGTATAACATGGGACGGTTGAGAGAGCCGTCTTCCGCAGCGCACGCCGTGGCGGCGTGCTGCTCGTCCAGGCGGCCACAGCTTCAGCTGGGCCGACTTCTTGGAGAGCGGTGGGCGCGGCCCTTGGGCACATCCACCTGTTGTTCGTCGTGAGGCCGAACTTTCGGACCCATTGGAAGCCCCACTTGTCAGCGCTCTCGGTGCCGCGTGGGATGCCGGCTTCCTGCGCTGCAGCCGCGTCGATGACGCCGCCGCGCAGCAGCTCGGGTCGATCTGGGAACAGCGCGTAGGCGGAGTCGTTCTGCGTTAGCCGTTCCGCGACGTCGTGCGCAGCCTGTACCAGTCGAGCTGGAGGCCGACGTCAAAAACCCAGCTCGAAATTGCTGACCGTCCTGGTCAGTTCCTCCCGCGAGCCCGTTTCGAGCCAGCTAGGGGCTAGGTTTACCCCAGCCGCGTCGTCGAGAGAGTATGCGTGCGCCATGTTATGAGTTAGAATGGCCGCCTGAGTCTCATCGTAGTGGCCGTCCTCACTCGCAATAGGTACCACGTGGGCGATACCTCGCCGTGCATTGCCGTGGTTGTCTCCCATGCTCGCGTAGGGCATCCCGTGGGCGATGAAACTCGTCGATCGCCGCATCGTCGCTCGCCGCAACGTCGATAATCATGCTCCAAAGGGCGATGGTATCCTCCTCGCCGAGCGCGTCGATGTCTCGACGGCCTTGGTCTTGGTCGCGAGCTGACGTCTTCGTGCGATCCAGTGGCGAGAGGGGGTCCGGTCGCTCGTACCCCTGTCGAGCCCCCGCTGCGAACTAGGGGTGTTGGCAGCCGGAGACGGTGGTGTGGACGGCGGTGCGGGTGCCCGGGGGAGTGCCTCTCGTAGGTCGAGCTGCACCGCTGCCAGTTGGCCGGTAACGGCCGTAGGCGCAGACGTAGTTGGCGTCGTTAGGGCACTCAGCTGCAAGAGGACCAGGGCGTCGACCGTAGAAGCCTCGTCGCGGATGCTGTCGCGCAGGATTCGCATCCACTTGTAGCAGTTTCTTGTGCTGCACCCGCGTGCTTTGGCGGCGTCCTCCGGAGCGCCGTACCTCTCAGGTCGCATGATGGGATGATGCATAGACACGCCGCCGTAATTCCTTTGCATGACCTGTACGTGTCACTGCTGCCGTGGCCCGTGTGTGCGGCCAGCGATCTGGCGCGTCGCGCAGCTTCCTCGTCGTTGCCATCGAGCGCCATGTTGAGGTAGGCGAGGAGCGACCGCGTGTCCGGGTGTGCGATCGCCATGTTGCCGGACATGGCGAGATTGTGCGTGCCCCTCGACGTCGAGTGCATGCCGCCGACGGGTGCCTTGTCTTCGGACGCGTCGGAATCGTTCAGGTCGAGGCGCTGCAGCTGCTTAATTTTAGCCTGCATGATTTTGGCCTGCATAGTTTCGTCGGCGGCGCGTAGTGCGTCCCGCCACGCGTTTATTGGCGCGTCTCGATGAACTCGCGGCCGTTGCGGCCGCTCTCGTTGTGGGCAGAACCCTTGACGAAATAGTCGTCCGGGAGAAGAAGCACCCACTGGTTGAGTTGCTCGTGGCGCTCGTGCCCCTCGCCGTTGATGAAGTCGCCACACGCGATCCAGACGTACCAAGTGCCTGTTTCTGCGTTGTCGCGGGCCCCCTCGTAGATGACGTCCGCAGGTTCGAGGATGCGCTTATCAATCGGCAGGGCGAGGATCTGCTCGATGATGTACTTTCGAGCCTTTGGCATCGCCTTGTCTTGTCTCCCTTGATGCTCACCGGGGGGTAGCCTCCGGCTTCGAGGTCGATACACAATTTTTTGTCAGACGAGACGCATCAATGAAGAAGTGCACGCCGCCAGTGTTGACCTCGGGGTGCAGCGCGAGTCCACCGAGTGTGAGGTAGAGGATGTCCTTCATCGTGATCGCGACCTTGTTCGCGAACTCGTGCCTGTTTAGCGCCTCAGGCAGCATGGATGCCAGGAGACTATCCGGTTCGAGCAGCACGACTGCACCGTCGTTGCTGCCCAACGCCTTGATCTTGTTCGCGTTGGACGTCGGGTTGCCGACGAACTCGACGTGCTGGCGCGTGGCTGAGGATCTGATGCTGCCATGATATTCAGGTTTTGGATGTCTGCAGGAGCACAAAGCGGGGGAGCGGCTGCTGAAAGGCCAATGTCCTGTCAGCCGTCGTACCGTCTTGAGCTAGATTTGGGAGGCCCTGAGCAATTCGTCACTTCCACAGAAGGAAAGTTGATCGAGCTGCCTTGGGCGATTCGTCAAGGTCGTTACGGAAACCCCATGCGCGTGGGCGATGCGCGTGGGCCGGACCGTAGTCCATCGCTTCAGTAGTCCTCTCCCCCTTCCCCTTCCCTCAGTATAACCGCGTTAAAGCCTTAACTTTGAATATTAGGAGGGCGCAATTGGTCCTGGGCGCGTGGGGAGCGCGTGTAATTAATCTCCCAACCGACCGTGCGAGCAGTTCTGAGTTCAGCACAGAACACCCGGTACACGCTCTATGTGGGTATGCCTGGGGGGCGGCGCCCCCCTCGCCACGTGTACGCTGCCTGTTGGCATGTTAAACTTAGGAGGGTGCAGTAGGAGGGCGCCCGCCCACTATTCCAGCTTGCCCACCGCCTACAACGCCGGCGTGCCGTGCTTCGCCCCTTCCAAAGGCGAGCACATCAAAGAGGAAGGGCTGACTCCCAAAGTTGAATCTGCACTCGTCGCCTCGCTCGTGGAGTGTAACGGTAGGAAGCAGGCCGAAGGCACCATAGGCAAGACCCACACCGCCCGGATCCACGTCCACATCCTCGAACGCCGTACCCATAAGTTGACCATTCTTCGTGAAGAAGATGGAGCGCCGTTTGAAGTCGATGCCGCAGCCGATCACGTCGGGCTTGGCGGCGCAGTTCCCAAACGGCTCGGCGAACACCTCGCCTTGTATCATCTCGGTATCTGTCGCCGTGTCGAAGACAACCGCTGGGCGGCCGACCTTATCATTCCGCCACTTGGAGCCGTCATCTGAATGATAACCATACGCCGTCTCACACCAGCCGATATGGCAATGGTTTGACGAGGGACGCCTCGATGGATGGTAATTGTCGCCGTGGGTGAGGCCTACGGAGGAGCCTGTGACGCACACCTCGTAGTAGGCTATCATGTCCCCGCTAGGCATGAAGCTGTCCACATTGATCTGTCGGCAGATCTGATGGCTCCCGTCCTCGCTAAAACTCCTCAAGACTCCGCATCCCAGCACAAACTCACCACACAAAGAAAAAGAGATGAAGGGGTTCTGGGGTGTTTTCTCAGACGAGCCCATGCACTTGACTTGGGCCACCGCTGTACCAAACTCGACCTTGACGCTCGCGGCCTCCAAGCGCCTCAGGTAGCGCATTCGCCACGTGCCGGTCAGGTTCTGCGGGCGAGCCTTGATCGTGTTCATGCCTGTAGACATGAATAGACATTCGGGAATAGACATTCGGGAATAGACATTCACGACCCAACGGCCCTCATTCTCCAGCCAGAGACCCAGCTTAATGAGCTTACCGTTGAGATCTGGTCGGTTGCGAAGCCCACAAAATACCCCAGTATCTCCCTCACGCAGGTCCAGCAAAGGGGGCTCTGCCATCATATGTGCACCCCACCGCTTCAGGTAGAATGCGAGCCAAACACGCTCATCGCGACTCACCATGGCCCAAGACTTTGCAACCTTTGCGGCAGCGAGCATCTCATCGGCACCACCAAGCGCGGAAAATATAAGTGACAGTAGATCGACATCGGTGAGCACGCGCTTCATCGCATCATGCGGCTCTTCGGCCTCCATAGCGTGATTGGAAAACGAAACTCTCCTAGTCCCACGACGAAACTCAAATCTGTATCAAATACAACGACCTCGGCGTCTCGCTGCAGTGCATCACTTTCCTACGATTTTATAAAGGGCCGTCCACGTGTGGCGCTGCGTATCCGCCGGAAACGATGCTCGCTAGCGCGCTACGTAACTATAGCGGATTCGCGTACGGATATTCGCATCTTCGGATTACGCTTTACGGTTGTCATGTAGCGACAACAAGCGCAGAAGTGCTCGCGCAGCGTGTATGCTGTTTGGAGGTTACGGGATCAACTTCGAACGCCGATGTCCAAACAAGCCGCGATGTGGACCAGGCACGTTTAGGTTTACCAGGGCGTGGCGGTCGTGTTTTTTGAACCTGTGCACGCGCACGGGTAGACCAGACGTGCGCGAGACGGCACGCGCACGTACGACGTACCGCTATGCCCTTCACTTCGCGCTTCAGGCTGCGCGCCGCCTCGCAACCCGCTCGCAACCAATAGGCCGCGACACGCAAAGCAACCCTCGAAAGCAACCCCTTGCCCGCCTCACTGTTGACAGCTCTCTCAGTCGTTGAACGAATCCAAGGCTGAAAAGGAGCCGAGGCGCGCGATAACCGAACCGAGTGCCGACGCCGACGCCAGCACGGGGATCGCCATGCTGCTGTTGCTGCTGCTGCCCATGCTGCTGCTGCTGCGCGCGGTCGAGTCGGCAGGCGAGTCGGCAGGCGAGTCGGCGGGCGGCTCGGAGGAGGGCGCCGTAGCAGGCGCCGAAGAAGGCGCCGAAGCCTCCTCCTTCTCCGCAGCCGCCTCCTCCTCCTCGCCCACCTTGGTCTCGCGAAGGTTGCGCGCGGCCACGTCGGGGGCCATCATGAGCACCTGGCAGTGTGTGCCGTACTCCAGGCCGCCCTTTTTCGTGAAGGTGGGTGCCAGCTCGATGTGCCAATGGTACCACTCGGCATGCCGTGCCGAGAAGGGCGGGTTGCGCACCACTAAGTTGTAGTCGGGATTGCCGCAATAGACGTAGAGCTTGCGCGCGGCCATGCGTAGACAGTCGGCGAGCGCGGCGAGCGTGCGCTGCCCCGCGTGAGCGTCCTCATCGGGCTGGCCATGGCTGCCGGGCGCCGTACCGGGCGCCTTGCCCTCGGACACTCCGAGCAACAGGTCGGCCGTATGCGCCCACGGCATGATGTAGATGGCGTAATCACAGGGCGGGGCCCACGGGCAGAAGGCGACAAAGAGCTCGTTCTGGTACACGACGAGCTCCTGACCACACGGGCGCTCCTTGTCGACCGAGGGCTTGCGTAGGGCCCTCGCCATCGCGCAGTAGCAGCATGAGCCGTTCACCTCGTGGTGCGTGCGCGCGCAGTTGAGCATCTCCTTCGTACGAGCAGGCACGACTGGAAATCCGATCAGCTGCGAGTGCGGGTGCTGCTGCGTGGCGCCGGCCTCGAAGCCGTTGTTCTTGAAGATCATCGCGAAGGGCACGTCGCCCGAGTCGCACAGCTGCCGGTAGCGCCGCGTCCAGAGCAATAGCACCGCATATACCTCGGCGAGGCTCATGCAGGAGCCAAACGAGGCGTTGTGACGAGGCGACTCCAAGAAGAGTTCGTGCGTGCCCGCGCCCTCCCACGCCTGGAAGAGGCCGCCAGCGAGCGTGGTGTGCGTCTGCACGCCTGGGCGCAGCGTCGGGAAGCGCTGCTCGATGTTGCGCGCGAGCCACGTACACGAGCGCCGGTACAGCGCGCTCGCAAAGGATGAGGTCGCCGTGGCGTCGACGGAAGCGAGCACTGCTGTGAGGCTGCCATGCCCGTCGCTCGCCATGCCGCACTGCAAATCGAGGTTGTTGAGCGACGCGAGCGCATTGGCGGCAAAGGCGGGCGGCGGCACCATCGAGCCACGCCGGAAGCCCAAGCCACGCCCCGCATCGCGCAAGAGGACGACGTCCGTGTTGACAATCTCACCTGATGAGGGAGGCCATCAGCATGCACAGATGACGAGGGAGGCCATCAGCATGCACGCATGATAAAGGAGGCCATCAGCATACACACATGATGAGGGAGGCAATCAGCATGCACGACGTCCGTGATGACAATCTCACCTGGCGCCGGCACGTCATCGCGACACTTGGAGCAAAACGGGCACATGCCCGCCTTGTCGAGCACAAGCGAGGCGCGCTCCACGGGCAGGGCCTGCGCGACGAGCCGTGCCACGTATGGCGCGGTCGACTTGGAAGGGATGGGCAGGCCAGGCGGCAGCGGCTCTTCATCCACGGGTGGGACGCCACCAGCCTTGTGCACTGCCTTCGGAGGTGTTGGCGGAGCGCCCGGTGTCGGCGGCGGTGTGGGGAAATGGGCGCCCGCGGCGGGGCCTGCGAGCACGAGGGCATCCTGGAGTGCGGTGATCGAGACAGTGTGGCCCTTGGCAGTCGCGCGGCGCGCAATGCGCACGAGAGCCTCGAAGGTGCTCGGGTGCTTGGCTTGCCACGCAAGCCCGCCGTCCTCGTCGAACACAGGCCACATGTCGAGGAGCTCGGTGTTGGGGCTCGCCTTGAACGGGTTTACCTTGAGCCGCGCGAGCCGCTCCGGCGCGATCACCACCACATCACCCGTCGACGCGTTCCTTCGAATCTCAGGTCGAATCTCGGGTGGTCGTGTCGTCTTGGGCGCAACTGCCGTGACGCCCGAAGGCGGCGGACGCAGGCCTGTGAGCGAGATGGACACCTCGCCTCCGGCGACAGCCGGTAGGTAGCCCTTGGCATCGGCCCAAATGACGCGCTCGCCGTCAGCAAAGCCCGACGAAACGCACTTGACCAAGCCTAGATCGCCCGTGCCAGGCAGCGCCGAGAGCAGTCCGCGCGTCTGCACATTTCGGAGCGTGACACCGCCGCCGACGACAGCCACCTCGAATTGGAAGGAGTCCGCCTGCTCGCTGGCAATATGGTGGTGCCGCACATCCTCGTCCACGACGCACAAGAAGGTGCCCTGGTGCGTCATGATAACCACGATGCGGTCACGCACGACGATGAGCGTGAACCACTCCCACGAACGAACGTGCGCGATGGTGCCAACGATCCCACCCGTTCCGGCGGAGAGGAAGCGCCCGTCGCGCGAGCGCAGCCAGCAGAGCTCCTCGCTGCGGCTGTTCATAGTCGTGAGGCGGCTGAGCGAGTCCATCACCTGTGCTCACGCTGATGTTCACACTCTCCGAGGTGATGCACAAAAACTTGTGAATTCGGTCTATTTGAACGTGAACGTGGATGAGATGTGACGCTCACCGACACCAACTCTGCACAAAGTGAACCGTAACGGCAGCGTGCTGTGCTCGCTTTTGTAGCACGCTCAGGAAGCAGCGGGGCACTATCGTGTCTCCTTCCCCTCAAGGATGCTCGACCCGTCGCGCCCCCTGGAATCGAGCTTTGTGGACCTCGGGGGGGAGTCGCAATGGCCCGGCTACGAAGCTGCGTATGACGATGCCTCCTCATCCGCGATCCTCGGCATGAGCTCCGAGTTGATGGTGCAGCCCGATGACCCCGAGGGCCCGCTCCTTGATGCACTCGCGCGGCTGCATGCGGAGCAGGCGCGAGCGCAACGCCTCGAGAACGCGCTAGACGTCAGCCGTGCTCTGGGGGGCCTTTCTCACAGTCCCAAGCCTACCAAGGCTGCCGTCTGTGTGCAGTCCTTCCTCCGTGGCCATCGTGCCCGAGGGGTCGCAGCGGCGGCACGTGCACGCAATCGCGAGCACGCAGCATGCCTGCTGCAGGCGCACATCCGCCTCTGGCTCGCGCACCGGGCCCACCTTGACGCCAAAGCCCGCCGGCTGCAGCGCGCGTTGCGCCGCTACATGCAGTCCACACTCCCAACGAAGAGCGTTTCGGCGCTCCTTCGTAACCTCATGCGGGCGCGAGCCGCCGCATCGCTCGTGGAGGCCGAGCATGCGGCGGCATGCGCCGCCCTGCACGCCGAGCACGCGGCGGCCTTAGCCAAGAAAGACGAGGCCATCGAACGCCTCATCCAGCTGCTCAGCGACAAGCCGTGGCACATCGGTGCGCGCGACATTGCCACGTCGCCAGGCAACGGGGCAGCTAGCAGCGCGCACGTGCCCCCCCCACCCAATCCCTTCGGCCAGGGATTCCACCCGGGCGTCGAATGCGACCGCTCGGGCATGATCCCGATCGTGGGCATGCGCTTCCACCTGCTCGGACACAGTTACGACCTGTGCCAGGCGGAGTATGACAAGCTGAGCGCCGCCGAGAAGGGACAGTACGAGGCGATTCCGCCCCCTGTAGGCGGGTTCATGGGCGTGGCGAACGGCGCGCCGTCCGAGGTGGCAGCTAGAGCGGCGGAGAAGGAAGTGCACCAGAAGGCAAAGGAGGAGAAGGCAAAGGAGGAGAAGGAGCAGAAGCAGCTCCTCGGCGAGCGCCTCTTCCCGCTCATCTCCCAGGTCCAGCCGGTTCGGGCACGCAGGATCACGGGCATGCTCCTCGAGATGGGTAACGGCGAGCTGCTCCACCTGCTCAAGTCACCCGAGGCGCTCAAGGCCAAGGTCATGGAGGCGGTCTCCGTGCTCGAGATGCGCGCAGGCGGCTTTGCCGAGGCTGAAGCTTTCGTTCAGGCCGCCAAGCTGCGCGAGGCTGAGTTGAGGATCCACGGGCTGCTCACGGAGAAGGCGGGGCTTGCCCGGCAGCTCCACTCGCAGCTCGAGGCCAACCGCGTCCTCGCTGAGGAGGCAACGGCCTTCCGGCTCGCAAGGGACGCCGCAGAGGAGCGCGCGAGTGAGCTCCTCGCTCAGCGGCTCAACGACGAAGAGCGCAGCGCTGTTGCGTTGCCGGTCACCCATGGCAGCGCCCCAGTGGCACCGCGTGGATGGGCCTAGAGCCCGAGCCTAGCTTACCTGCTCCCGCCTCTGGCTCTGCTCTCTCTCTCGTCTCTCACGCCGTCTGGGCTCGTGTTTATACCTGTGCGACGTGTGGTGCCCATGTCTGGCCTTCCCCATTGCCTTGCCTTGCCTTGGGTGCATGAACGATGCAGTGGTGCGACACGCCGGAGACGGGACAGCCAAGTCGCGTTTGTGCAAAGGGCCGCCTGCTTCTGGCGGCTGGGAGGGCGCTCGCCTGGTCTGAACTGAATACCTCCACCTGGTGGCGCAGACGCGCAGTGTGCCGAGCCCGAGGTCCCGCCCGGTGTGTTCCAACCGCCTGATGTCGAGATTTCGGTGTGTTGTGTAGCACATTCAAATCCCAAACAGGTGTAGGGTTGGGGTTTGATAAACATGAAAAATAGTAGACCACTCCCCCTTGAAGGGCCTAGGCGCTAGGGCCCCTTGGGGTCAACCATTCAATTCCCAAACAGGTGTAGGGTTGTGGGGCCTCCCTGTAGTGTGTAGATGAACAAGAATCGCAAAATTAAGACTAAAAAGGGGTTTGAGAGGACAAAGGGCGTTCCCTGTTCACACGGATCTGTTCACGCTCCCGTTTTCCGTATGGCCGAGGCCGCAGCTCGCTACGCCGCGGACGCGGAGAGCCGGCGCGAGCGCGAGCGTGCATTACGCGCGGCCGCAGATGCGGCCGCAGCGGCCAAGCACGCAGAGGCCACCATGGAAGAGTACGCCAGGGAGGAGCGACGACGTGAGCGAGAACGGCTGCGGCGGCAGCAGCACAAGCAGGGCACGCTCGCAGCCGATTCGCCCGAGCCGGTACCCGCAGCGAGCACCCTGCTGGAGGTGGTCGTTCCGTCTGGCTACAAGGCCGGCGACACCCTCGATGTGGCTCTCGAGGATGGGGGCAGCTTTGAGGTCGTCATCCCACCTGGCCTCGAACCGGGTGCCACCTTCTGTGTCGAGCCGCCCGCGGACGAAATCGACGAGGAGGAGATCCCGTCGGGGATCGAGCGGCAGCTCGTCACTGTGCCCGATGGCGTCGCGCCGGGCGACACGTTTCACGTCTCGACGTCGTGGGGCGCCGTCTTCGAGGTGTCTTGCCCCGCCGGAGTGGCACCGGGCGACTTGATCGAGGTCGAGCTGCCCGCAGAGCCCGACCCAGAGTACCCAGATTTGGCCGCGCGGCCAGCACAGCAGCAGCAGCAGCAGCAGCACATGCAGCAGGATCAGCAGGGCCAGCAGGAGCAACAGCAGCAGCAGAAATCCGCCACGCACGGCGGCGAGCCGGCGCGCGTGCGCGGGCGCCCGCCGGGACGCCTGCCCTCGATCAACTCCCCCTCCGGCGGCTCACCGGCCAACTCGGGCGATGAAGACGACGAGGTCGTGCTCAAGGCGGAGAGGCACGCGCTTCTACTCGAGCGTACCGAGCTCAAGCTCCGCTCGAAGGCCATCGTCGACAGCGCCGTGCAGTTGGGCCAGTTGGGCCGGGCCGCCGAAGAAGTCAAGGTTGTACAGGATGCCGACGCAGCTCGGGACATCGTCAACGGCGCCGTCGCGGTCGCGTTGGCCGCCCTAGCTGTGAACGGCCCCTGGGAGCCTGCACGAGCGGCGGATGGGTCAGGTGGATACCCTTCCAAATATGGGTCGGAGGCGGCCCCAATCGGCAGCGGGCTCCGCTCCTTTTGGTCGTCGGAGGCGCCGCCGCTTGAGCAGGGCTCGCCGTTGCGAGCGGGTGAGCCGGCGGAGTGCACCTTGGCCTCCTCCAGCCCGTCCCGCGGCGTCGTCTTGGGCGTCGGAGCACGCCTGAGCGATCGATTTGGCGTGAGCCGAGGCGGCGGGCGGCAGCTGCAGAGCTTCCCTGGAGCCGTTACCAGCGTCTCCGGCGGCATCGAGTTCCTCACGTGCCGCTCGACGGCGCTCCGTGAGCCAACCGCCGATGAGGGCTGCCGCTTCTATGTGGGGCAGGCGGTCCAAGTGTTGCGCTCGTCGGGCGCGTGGGGTAAGACCACGATCCTCTCTAAGTGCCTCTAGTTACCTCTGAGTGCCTCGAATTGCCTCTGAGTGCCTCTGATTACCTCCAATTAGGTGAAGCCACGATCCTCTCTAAGTGCCTCTAATTACATCTGAGTGCCTCGAATTACCTCTGAGTGCCTCTGATTGCCTCTAATTAGGTGAAGCCACGATCCTCTCTAAGTGCCTCTAATTACATCTGAGTGCCTCTGATTACCTCCAATTAGGTGAAGCCACGATCCTCGAGATCCTGCACGGGTATGAGACCATGTACCGGTGCCGGTTGGGCGAGGGCGTTCTCGAGAAGCACATGGGCGAGGACGAGGTGCGCGAGCTGCAGCCGGAGAATGGCTTCGTCTTCTGCAAGGGGCAGACGGTGCAGATCTGCCGGCCAGACGGGGCTCTCGAGCTGGCGACCATTCTGGACACACGGATGGACCGCGCCAACGTGCGCTCCGAGCCATGGTACTCATGTAGGCTCCACCCGTCCGAGAGTCAGCCGTATTCCCGCGCCGAGCAAATACACGAGGACGAGCTGCAGCAGCCGCAGCCGCAGGCTGGATGTGCCTTTTTCGTGGGTCAGCTCGTCCAGGCGCAGCGCAGGAAGGGGGAATGGGTGCTCGCACGCGTCGTCGAGTTTGCGCTCAAGGATTACGAGTTGCAGTACAAATGCGCCGTCGTGCGCGATGCTGTCGTCCAGTCGTGGGTGCCCCACGCGTGAGCAGGGTGCACTGGTTATACCACGGGCCAAGCGCTCGCGCCGGTGGACACAGTGCGGCTGATGATCGGATGTGGACAGGGGGCGTTAGGGGTCTCGCTCTCGGCCAACACTACTCAGTCACCACGCACAGAGAGACCAGAGCAAGCGTCGGCAAGCGGGAGAGCGCAGCACCAGAGTTTCAGGAGCGCAGGGTTACGCTTTCGCTCGGTGGGGCAGCTGCAGGCGGTAAAAGCCGGTAGATCGGTAACGTAGCCGAAGGATTACCGTCTCGTCTACAGTCACGCTGCGCCCCCGGCCCCGCTCTGCTCCGTCTGCGTCGCGGACCTGGAGTCGCGCCGGTCGCCTCCTCGCTGCCCCGTCCCGTGCCCGTGCCGGTCCCGGTGGGTAAATTCGTCTACAGTACCTCAGACGCCAAAAGCAAATCCCCTATCCTTGTACCTTGAAACGAAGCTTAGGGCCCACAGCTGACCAAACAGCCATCCCGCCCGCTCCACGAGAGGCCCCGGCGCGCGGCCGGAGCTGGCAGCTTCTGGCAGCCATGGCACTGACGTGAAGACGCCCCCTGAGGACACTCAGGACAGCCCCGTGAGCCGTGTCGATGCTACGCAACTGAGTACTGTATTGCCGCGCGGGCCGCTCCGTCGCACCTTGTGCCTCGCCGGCGCGCAGAGCCTCACGCTCGCGCCTCTCTCTTTCTCTCTCTCTCTCTCTCCGCCTCCGGGCCCAGTGTGCGCTCGCCTTCGGGCCTAGTGTGCGCGCTCCCCTAACCCCTAACCCCTAACCCCTACATAGTCACAGGTTTCTTTACTATTGTTTTTGTAATACCCACCCTACATGTAAACCCCTACCTAGGCACTGATTTCAAGACCAGCAGAACATGCAACCTTAATGCAATTCTGAGAAGAATTAGGTCAAAAAGAGCACGAAAGAGCACGAACGTGGAACGACAGGTCCACCAGAACATCCATCATCCAGCCACCAAGTTGTGTAGTTGACCAGTGGGTCCATCGACCTTCACCTTGAAGGAGTGGGGCTCTAACCTGGCTTCTCTCAGCTATAGGGCTAGATCCCAGTCTTAGACCTCGTGTTACCTCGTGTCGAGGTCTGTCGAGGTCTGTCGAGCTGTCGAGCTGTCGAGCTTGACACCTTGACGCCCAGGCGCATGCAGTCAGGGGGGTTCATTATGAATACACGCAACACGGACGAGTTCACAGTCGTCTACACTGCAAAAAATCGCAGTACGTAACCGGCCAGTAACGCAAAACTCAGTGCGTAGTGACCTACGCATAAACCTACGCAAGCCTACGCAAGCCAACGCACTGCGTAGAGATGGACCACACTCGAGTAG
>Ga0210241_101948_pt1 | contig 13531 bp, 9 predicted proteins | sample ChrtobMetP5a_8mM_FD_155488 | JGI IMG/M metagenome (GOLD analysis project Ga0210241, IMG submission 155488) | Chrysochromulina tobin associated microbial communities from unialgal haptophyte culture, Seattle, Washington, United States - P5a_8mM | ecosystem: Host-associated > Algae > Haptophytes >...
GCCGAGAGGCGGCCCGCACTTGATCGCGCGATACGTGTGCCGCCCGCCCGCTACGAGGCTGAGGGCCAGTGATTGCTCATCAACTCGATCATGATTGCATCACGATTACATCGTGATTGCTCACCGAAGGGGCTGTCGAGAGACGGCCCGACCGCCTGCTACGAGCGCATCGCGGAGGCCGCGGGGGCTGCCAACGATGGCTCATCAACCTGATCATGATTGTATCATGATCACATCGTCAACCTGATCATGATTGCATCACGATTACATCGTGATTGCTCACCGAGGGGGCTGCCGAGAGAGGCTGCCGCAGCGCTTCACTCCATCTCTTTCACTCGCGCGCCACGCGCGCCGACCGACCGCTCACAAGCGAACCAGGGGCTGAGTGCCAGCGATGGCTCATCAACCTGATCATGATGGCATCATGATTACATCCGGATCTCTCACCGCGAAGAGCTGCCGAGAGAGCACCAAGCCTCGCTCACGCGAGCGCCACAAGCGCGCCCGACCGCCAGCTACGAGTGCATCAGAGGCTGAGTGCCAGTGATGGCTCTTATGATGACTAATCAACCTGATCGTGATTGCTTCATAATCACGTCATGACTGCTCACCGGGAGGGCTGCCGAGAGGCGGCCAGCGCCTCGCTCGCGCGCCATCCGCGCCGACCGCCAGCTACGAGCGCATCAGAGGCTGAGTGCCCCTGATGGATCATCAACCTGATCGTGATTGCATCATGATTACCTCGCGATTGCTCACCGAGGGGGCTGCCGAGAGGCGGCCAGCGCCTCGCTCGCGCGCCATCCGCGACGACCGCCAGCTACGAGCGCATCAGAGGCTGAGTGCCCCTGATGGCTCATCAACCTGATCATGATTGCATCATGATTACGTCATGATTACCTCGTGATTGCTCACCGAGGGGGCCGCCGAGAGGCGGCCTGCGCTTCGCTCGCGCGCCACGCGCGCCGACCGCCAAACCGCCAGCTACGAGCGCATCAGAGGCTGAGTGCCCCTGATGGCTCATCAACCTGATCATGATTACGTCATGATTACCTCGTGATTACTCACCGAGGGGGCCGCCGAGAGGCGGCCTGCGCTTCGCTCGCGCGCCACGCGCGACGACCGCCAGCTACGAGCGCGTAAGAGGCTGTAGAGTGCCAGTGATGGCTCATCAACCTGATCATGATTGCATCATGATTACATCATGATTACCTCGTGACACCCTCGGCCATGCGGATACAGATGGTACTCCCCGCCCTGAAGGCGGTCGAGCGCAACGTAGGCGCGTGGATCCGCGAGGTCCGCGCCCACGTCATGCAGTCCAGGGCCGCTCAGAGCCACAACTGTTGAGCGGAGGGAGAGAGCGCGCGCGCCGCATACGCATGCAATCGGCGGGTGGCGTCGTGGCCTTCCGGACTCGACGGTCTGAGTCTGGCGGACCACGCGCCCATACCCTGTCAGAGCGTCCCTGGACGGAGACAGGACTTAGCGCAAATAGCGTTATGCTCCCGGTCCCGGACACGGGACCTCACTACCCAATGGTCCGCACTCCCGAGAGGAAGTGCTAACCCGACGGGCATCTAAATGACCGATCCCCCCTATCTAGTACGTACCGTACCACGACCGCTGTGTCCCCGCGCGTGACACAGCAGCAGAGCGGCGCGCGAAGGCGCGACGAAACCCTATCAGTGGGCTTATACAACTTTGCACGCACAGGAGATGTCGCGATCTACAACATGGCGACTACTCTAACTCTGGCTGCGGATGCGCAGGCAGCAGCTATGGCTGGGAATGGTGCGAACGGCGAGAGGCGCGCCGCCTTTGCAAGCGAGAGGCGTGCCGCCTTTGCAAACTCGTTGACGGACGAGGAACCGCGGGCCGAGCGCAATTCTGAGCGCCGCCAGCAGCCGACGCCCCCAGCATCACTGCAGCAATCTCAACGCCAACAGGCAGTGCTGCAGCAAGCCCTACGCCCACCGGTCGTCGAAGAGTTCATGTTTCGCGGCTCGTACACGACGGAGGAGTGCGCCATCTGCTTCGACGAGGTGCACCTGCGCAGGACTTCCTGCAAGCACGCCTTCTGCGAGGAATGCCTGGTGAAGTACGTGCACACCTGGGTGGTGAACGAGGCCAGAGGCCTGGCTAAGTGGCCGCTACGCTGCCCCGTGTGCCGCGTGGGGCTCACTCCATTCGACGTGCCCGCGCGGGCACGGCACCTGATGGTGCGGCGCGAGCTGGTTCAGCCGAACGCCGCCGACGCCTCCGACGCCGGCGGTGCCGGCGGCGTCGGCGTCGGCGGGCGTGGGCCACTGCAGCCTCCACAGTTCCTGGAAGAGGTGGGCACAGAGCTGTCGCTGAAGGCCTGCATCTGCTGCTGCATCTCGGTTGGCCAGCTGATCACGCACGCGGCTCGCTGCCACTACTCTCTGTGCGTGCTCGTGGCGCTCTTCCTATGGGCCCTCGTGCTCGCGGCCCTCGCCTTTGACGGCGCTGTGAGTGTCATCGACGTACCGAATCAGGTCGTGGCCAATCGCACGGCGGGGACGGCTGGCGGTGCGCAGAATCTCTTCCGCCAGGCAGTGGACTCGGAGCAGGAGGCCTGGCAGCTGGAGGTGGCCCTCCGCCTGTGCAGCTACGTGGCCGTGATCGTCGCCTGGTGCGCAGCAACCTGCCTGCTAGAAACCGCGCGTCGCTACTACCGCTTCAGCCGTTCATCGCTGCCTCCCAGCTGCTGCGTGCCATGCTTGGCCGCCTCCCTCCTGCATCGCCTCGGACTCCACGACTCAACTTATGTTTTGGCACGACCGCTGAGCGCCTCGCGCCATCCCATCCCGCGCCCGCCGCGTCGTGCCCCCCGCCAAATCCCGACAGCCGTATAACAGCCGTAGCCTAGTCACGGGGTCCGGCCGCCATGTGCTGTCACATGGCTCTACGTTACGCCTAGTGCTCGCTTACACAGCGGTTGTCGATCGCCCACCCGCGCGCCCCGCCCGGCGGGGCTTAACCCCGGCCGCGCAGAAGCGGCCGGGCTGGCGGGTTGATGCGGTTAGGTTTCCGGCCGAGCCAAGCGAGCCGCAGCTAGAATAAAGCTAGAAAAGCTGTGAGCTTTTAAGTTTTTTATTTGGAAATCGCCAACCTAGAGATAGAGAGATTTGTAACGCGTCACACATTGTGGACCCGGACGTTGGCCTGTGTGTCGCCTCGTGCACACGTCGCGCACGGTCCCGGCGACACCGCCGTAGCGCGAGACACGCAATCCGCGTACACGCACCAGTCCACCATGCTCGGAGATGAGCACGCTCACGCTAGGCTATACTCTGTGGGGCGGCTAGTCCTCGGTGATGTCGGCAAAAATGGGCGGCCGGCCAGCTTGTTCATACACGAGCTTGGTCATCAACTCAGTCACGTCCACTCGCATCTTGAGGTCAACCTCGCCCCCCCCGAGCCAAAGCTGCGCGTCGGGTAGGCTCTTGAGCTTATGGGAGAGGAGCACAGGCACAGGATGCGCCATCCCGAGCGGCGTCACCGCATTGTGCGGGTAGCCCGACAGGCTATCCGAGATCTCCGGGCTCACCATCCGGATCGAGTATTGCTTCTTGCCGACAGCCTTAGCACCCTCCATTGCACGCACCGCGTCGTGCATCTTCTCCTTGTTGAGCTTGGAGCCGGCGTACTGGAGGACGAAACAGACGTACTTGATGCGACCAGCGGCGGCCGCCTCTTCGGGTGTCAGCTTCGTGTTCTCCATGATCATACTCTTGCACAGCTGCTGCACCGATGAAGCGCCGAGCACATCGCGCCGCCACGGCAACTCCTGCTCGTAGTAGTCGGACCGCACACGCCAAAACATGGCGCTGCTCAAACCGAGGCGTTTGGCCTCATCCATGACGCGCGCCTGCACGGGCGTCACCTCCTGCGCAACCTGGCACGCTGCGATTTCGGCCGCGGCCAGCTTGGGCGGCTCGTCCAGCGGCACCCTGGCCACCGTGACGCCCGCTGCAGAGGCCTTGGGCGGCGCTGTGGGCGCCGCGGGCCTGGCTGCGGCACCTGGCGGGTTCTTGGGATCTCTCGGCTCCTTGGGCGCTTTGGGCTCCTTTCCTGCATTCGGCTCCATGGAGACATGAGGCGGAGCGGCTAAGTCAGAAGCGGCGGTCTCAGTCTTGTCGGAGGCGGCGATGGCCGGAAACTCGTCGGTAACCTCGATTCGTCCAAAGGAAAGAGAGCCGCCTGGTGGCCAGGCGCAGTTGGACGGTTTGGGCACGCATTCAGAGGCCGATGAATGTGGAGGCCACGAATAGCTTGGCATGCGTGAGAGCAGCGAGAAACCAATGGGCTGTGAACAGCTCAACAGAAGTTTTTTTGGTCAAAAGTCCCCCCACTTGCCTGGGGCCGGGTCGAGGACGGTTACCCTGAACTTACATCCCAAAACTCCCTGCGTGCTGCTCACGCCTCGTCCCGAGCATCTCGCACGGCGCCGCCGGGTCGGAGCAGTCGCGGCCTCGGCGGCATATTCCCGTCGCGCTTCCCCTGAGCTGCCTTGCCATCGGCTTGCCCTCGGCTGCTCTCGGCCCTCTCGCGAGGCGAGGAGGCGTCTCGACCCGAATCTCCAGCGACCTCCCGTGTCGAGGTCGAGGTCTGTGTCAGAGGCGGCGGTGACGGTAGCGTCGCCGCCCTGGTGGTGGCCGTTGCGCTCGGCGATGGCGCCGCGGCCGCGTCGCCGCCCGCGCCGGCGCCGCCGCTGCTGCTAGCGACCACGGACGTGGCAGCAGCCTTGGCGGCGGCGATGGCGGCTTCGCGCGCACTCTTATGGATCTTGAAGCCAAAGATGCGCGGCACGTAGCTGCTCACTGGGGGCGTGGGCACCAGCTCCCAATAGCTCTGCAGGAACAGGTGGCAGAACGACGTGCCAAAGTACGCGCCGTCCACGTTGGCCTGGCGCGACGAGCGTGGGTAAAAGATGTCCTGGCAGCGCGGGCAAAAGATCTTGGTGGTGTGCATGCGTGGCAGGTCGCTCTGGCCGACGGGCAGTGCCGGCTGGCCCTGGCAGTGCACGCGTGGGCATCGCCCAAAGTGGCAGTGCTTGAACTTCTCGAGCATCGCAGCCATGCCGAGCGGCGTGATGATGTAGCGCGCGTGGATCAGCCCGTAAAGCAGCTCGGCGGCGGACTCGATGGACTCCTGCTGCTCCTTGGAGAAGTTGGCGGTCGCGAGGCTCTCCGCGTCCATCACGGTGTCGAGCGCGTACTCGTAGTACGGCACCTGTGCGGACAGGCCGGTGAGGTTGAAGTCGTCCTGCATAAACTCGGCGTCAACCTCAGCGAAGAACTCGTTGCCCTTGAGCGAGCAGAACCACTGGACCCACGAGCTGTCGCCATCTGAACCGCTGGCCTCCGAGGGCTCTTCCTCCGGCTCCGGCTTGGCCTGGCGCAGCATCGTGGGCGCTTGCGTCAGCGCCGCACCTGGAATCCCCGCTAATGCGCAACTTCCGTTGCACACCAAATGGATGTGCGGGTCATTGCGGTTGTCTCCCGCTGCGGCGTGAGACGGTTTCACTTTGCCACGGCTCATTCCTCACGCTCCCGGTTTGCTAGCCCAGGCTCTAAGATGACGGTGCTCTCGACACGCACCGCTGCTGACGTGCACCGTGAGCGGCAGCGGCGCAAAGCTGAGGCGGACGCGCTGTCGGCGGATGGCGCCGCCGCCTCCAGTGCCACTTCCGACCGGCGCTCCTCGATTGTGCCCAAGTCGCACGAGCGCCGGCCCATCCGGCTGCTGCACGCCTTCGGCTCGCAGAGCGCGGACATTGGCAGCGCGGTGCTGCTCGATGACAACAATGTGCTGCACCGCTGCGGCCGTTGGCTTGTCTCGCAGGAGATCGACGCGACTGCCGTGCCCACGAAGCTCTCGCCGATGGACTTCTTCCTCGAGCTCAGCCCGCAGGTGAGCCGGATCACGGCGATGAGCATGGCGGGGAACCACAAGTACGTGGCCGTGGGCGAGGTGTGCGACGAACCGCCCGGCGCCGCGCCGCAGCTACGCATCGTGCACCTGCAGGCGCGCCGCACGATGGTGGTGCTCTCGGCGGCACTCGACGGAGAGTTTGTGGGCTGCGCCTTCTCATCGGACAGCAAGCACGTGCTCGCGTGGACGGGCGCTCCCGAGCACGTGGTGGTCGTGTGGCAGTGGCAGGAGGAGCGGCCGGTGGGCATGTACCGCTCGCGCAACGCCCTCAGCCGCGTCCTCTTCAACCCGGCGACCGCGACGCTGCTCTCGCTCTGCAGCCCGATGCGCCTCGCCAGACTCAACGACTCGGGCCACTTCAAGGAGATTGAGGTCTCGACCCTGAAGCGGTACGGGTCCACCTGCCCTGACCACTGCTGGCTAGCGGCCAAGGCTCTCGTCTTCCTCGACGGGGCCGGCGCGTGCCGTGTGGTCGAGGACTCGACACCAAAGCAGACGATTGCATGCCGCCATCCGGCCTTCCCGCCCACTACGCTGCAGCCGCTCTCCAAGCAGCATGGATGGCTCGCCGGGTGCGCCGACGGTCAGGTACTCTGCTACCTCAAGCCCGAAGACGGTGCCGAGTACGCGCTCGCGTGCTGTGTGCGTGGCCCGGCGGGCATGGGGCCAGTGCGCGCTCTACATGTGGGCGAGACCGAGCGCCACTTGCTTGTGCACTGTGCCCAAATCTGTGTGCTGCCGCTCCGGGAGGCGCTCGCTCGTGCCAAGCGGACTTCGACCGAAGGCGCCGGCGATGACGAGGCCGCAGTGGAGAGGCCAACGACGGGCGGCGGCCACAGCTTCAGGTTCAGGGCTGCAGGGCAGCAACTGCAGAGCGCCGTCCCGAGCGCAGTCGAGTCCGTTGGCGACGGTCGTTACGAGCCGTTGCTCGAGTCCGCGCACACCGCGCGCATCATCGGTCTCTCCGCCGCCGTCGCCAAGCCTCTGCTCGCCTCATGTGCCGAAGACCAGACGTTACGCGTGTGGGACCTGCAGCGCCACGTGTGCCAGTTCGTCGCGAGGCTGCCGGAGCAGCCCCAGGCCGTCTCCTTCCATCCGGACGGCATGCAGCTCGCTCTGTGCCTCGACACGCGCATCTCGCTGTACCACGTGGCGATGAGTGGGCTGCTCGCGTGGCGCGACCTGCACAATCCTCAAGGCAAGTGCATCGCGTACTCGCACGGAGGCCATCTGCTGGCCGCCTCCTCGGGCAACCACGTGCTCGTGTTTGAGGCGTACTCGCTCACGCGCATCGGCTACCTTTCGGGTCACCTCGCGCCCATCACGGCGCTCGCCTGGGCGGCCGATGACGCCGCATTCAGCACTGGCGGCGCGGATGGCATGGTGTACACGTGGTCGTGCGAGGGCGCGGTGCGCGTAGGCCTCCTCTGATCTCTCTCAGACACATTCACTGAGTGCCTCTGTGAAGGCCCTCTGTGAAGGCCCTCTGTGAAGGCCTCTCTGAAGGCCTCTCTGAAGGCCTCTCTGAATGCGTTCTCTGAGTGCCGACCCGTTGGCAGGTACGCCGGGTGCACGAGTGCCGCCTGTACAAGGACGCTATCGTCTCAGCGATCTCTATCCTTTCCGTGACGCGTCTTGATGGTGCCGACGCCGACGAGGCGGGAGGCTCGCGCCCGATGACACCCGCTGTTTTGAGCGCCTTGGCGACGGCGGCAAGCCGACCGCGTGAGTATTCGGTGCTCGTCGTGGGCGGGGAGCCGCGCGGCGAACATGCGGACGACGGCGCCAAGGGCGGCGGCGGCGGCCGCTCGAGTCCGCCGTCGCCTTCGGGCAAGCCAGCGCGCAACCCGCAGTGCTGTCTTCGCCTCGTCGAGTGCAATGCGTCGTCACGGGACCGTAACGACGTACAGCATGAGCTGCTGATGCCGGGGGAGACGCCACTTTCGATGGTGTGCACGCTGCCCTCATGCCGCGTGGCGCTCGTGGGTGCCGTCGATGGCGCCGTCTTCACGGTGAGCCTTGGGCGTGAAGACGGGCCGGTCGCAGACAAGCTCCGCCCACGTGGCCAACCGGTGCGGCCGCACGCGGGGGCTGTGAGCGCCCTAGCTTCCACAGCGGACGAGCTCCTCCTCTTCTCGGGAGGGGCGGATGGCTCCGTCTTCGTCTATCAGCGCGCCGAGGTCGTCGAGGCGGAGCGTGAGAGGCTCGAAGTGCTCAAGGGCCAAGGGGGCACCTCCAACACCAAGCCGATGGGCACCTCTGACACCGGCAGCTCGTCGAGGGGGGAGGTGCCCTCAAGGGGGGTGGTGCCCGAGGAGCTACGCTACACGGACGTGCAGTGCGTCTCTCGCGAGCAACTCGAGCTGTCGAGCATGGCTTTGAGCGAGGCACGCGCCAATTATGCGTACCTCGAGACGAATGCGAAGACAGAGCTGCAGCGACTGGAGTCGCTGATGGCGACGGCGATGGCGTCCAAGGCACACGAGCAGACGGAGGCCCTTGCGGCGGCGGAGAGGCGCGCGCGCGCCCTCGCCGCCGAGCACAACACAGCGATAGCCTCGATGCAATCTCGCTTCGCAGATTTCGCAGCCAAGCTGGAGGAGAAGCGGCGGGCGCAGCAGAGTCACCTTGAGTCGGTCCTCCGGCGCGAGATTGCGCAATACGACGAGGTCAAGGGGCAGATTGGCAGCGCGACGGAGGCGGCGACTGCTGAGCGCACGCGGCTCATGACGGAGCTCAACGTAGTGCTCGCCGCGCATGAGGCGGCGGCGGCGCGCCACGCGGCGGATGTGGAGGCGGTGCAGTCTGAGCATGAGGCCGCGCTGGACGATCTCGAGAAGGCGACCGAGGCGCGCCAGCTGCAACTTATTCATGAGTACGATGAGACGCTGGTAAGAGCACCCCCCCTAATTTTGTGCTCGGCCTGCATCCTCCTCCGAGCATGCATACGCTCACCACGGCGCCCTGTCCTCCCCACCCTCGACCTGAAACCCCCTCCGCCACCCCTGGCCCTGGTTGCAACCCTCCCCACCTTTTCGCATCCCCCCCCATGCCATCCCCCGTCCCTCGCAGGTGAGCGAGCGCCATCAGCGCGAGACGATGCGGGACGCGATGGCGACCGAGATCCAGAACGAAAAGTTCCAAAATTTCAACTTCCAGAAAAAGGTCTTGAAGTATGCGGAGGAGAAGCAGGCGATGGTCAAGACACTCAAGGCCAAGGAAACCGAAAGCGAGCAGCGAGTCGCCGAGGTGCGTGAGCTGCAAGCGACCATCGAGCGGATGCGCGGAGATGCGCTCGAGCGCGAGCGAAGATTGAGCGAGCTCGATAAGAAGCTGCTCGCGATGAACGGCTCGATGTCGCGGCTCGAGTCTAATAAGCAGCTGCTCGAGCTCAAGGTGAAGGAGCTCGAGCAAGTCCACGAGCCTACCCTCATTGAGCTCAAGGAGGTCAAGTCGACCTGCAGCCGCCTCGAGGCCGAGCTAGTCAGGGAGGGCGACAGGCGCAAAGCCGCGGAGGCGCTCGTGCACGAAAGAGACAACCTGATCAGGTTCGTCAAACGAGATCTCGCAGCATCCGAGGCACAAGTCAAGGATGCGGAATTCGCCCATGTCATCACCATCAACAAGCTCTTCGGCCTCATCGACGAGCGCGCTGCCTGGACGACGGTTGCGGACTTTGCACGAGCGCGGGACCAACAGGTTCGTCAAGACCAGAGCCGCAACGGCAGGCCACGTGTCGACAAGTCCGAAGCACAGCTCGACGAGGATGACAAGGTGCGCCAGGAGCTGCTGCGCCAGCGCGACAAGATGCACAAGCAGGTCGAAGATCTCGAGGCCGAGCTCAAGCGTGCCCGGGCCCAGGGTCGTGCCTCGACCATGCGCCTCTCTGATGAGGCGCTGCGCGCGCATGACCATCTCAACGAGGCGCGGCGGCAGGTGAGTGACAAGGACCGCGGACCTCCCCACACCTCCTCCCACACCTCCCCACACCGCCCCACACCTCCTCTCACACCTCCCCACACCTCTTCACACCCCAGCTCACGAGCCTCGCATGACACCCTCATCCGCCCCTGATCGCCGCCCTGCGCCCTTGCCTGAATTGGCAGGTGCCTGAGCTCCAGATGACATCTGATGACCCCTGATGACATCTGATGACCCCTGATGACATCTGATGACATCTGATGACCCCTGATGGCCCCTGATGACCCCTGATGACCCCTGATGACATCTGATGACTCCTTGATGACATCTGATGACCCCTGATGACATCTGATGACCCCTGATGACAGGTGCATGAGCTGCAGGAGAAGCTCGCGATCGCCTCGAAGCAGCTCGCGCTGCACGAAGAGAAGGCCAAGGGCTCTGGCGGGCACTCGCGCCATGGCGGGCGGCGCGTGGCGCGAGGAAGCGCGGGCCTCGCCCCTTCGGCGCTCAGTTCGGCGCTCGCCGCGGCGGAGCATGCGGCACTACAGCAGCAGGCCGAGGCGGTAGCGGCGGCCGTGGCGGCGGCGAGCGAGGACGAGGCGGCGATGAACGAGGTTTCCACCGCTGCCGCGCGAGGTCTCTCGATGAGCAATACGTTGCCGGGCTTCCATCGCACCTTCCATCGCACCGGATCGCCTGACGCAGCCGACGACCGGCCGCAGACCGCTCCGCCACCGATTGCACCGTTGGCCAGCGTGCCGGCGCCGGCGACCTTGAGGCCGCCGCTCGCCGCACCGGCGCTCAAGCTGCCGCCGCCGCCAGTGGCAATGCCGCGCGAGGCCCCTCTCGAGCTCACGGCTCTCATGGAGCGCCACGTGATCGAGAATCAGAAGCTGCGCGAGCAACTGCTCTTCTTCACGAGCAAGGCGTCCAATCCCGTCCAGAAGAAGCTGAGTCGCTCTGCCTCCAGCTTGGGCATGCCACTGCCGCCCGTCTGAATGCTTATAGTGGTCACCGCTACCTCCGACCCTGTACCGAGCCGGCCCTCGCTGTCGACCGGCGTCCCGCCATCGTTCCGGCCCCGCATGCGTTTGACGATCGCGTCGACGTGCATCGTTCTCTTACGGTGTTAGCACCCACCGCGTATACTTCAATCGCGGGCTCGCGTTACTTACTCGTTTGACGTTAAAAAAACATGTAACTCGCCACCCGAACATTCTTCCATGCCTACTAAGAGGCCCAACACCGTCACGGACGTTGCCACTCAGCGTGTATTCACGGCAACCTACTAACCCACCACGGTACCGCGACCATAGAGAAGTCTCCAGTTCAGCGACATCCCACCACCCACCTTTCATGCAGCAGTGCACACATTTCGAATCCAATCGAGCAGGGGTCGATGGCAGGAGCCTCCCCTGCCGCTGCCGCTCTCCGCACGGCTTCCAGCACCTGCTGCTGCTCCCCCCGTGCTTCCCCCCGTGCTTCCCCCCGTGCTTCCCCCCGTGCTCCCCACCGTGGTGCCCCTGGTGCACTTGTTACATGGAATCGAAGGCCTCTCTCGAGGGAGGATGCAAGGAGGTGCTGTGCAAGTGACCGCTTGGTTCTTGGTCGTTGGCAAAGGCTTTACATCCTCCTGGGCCGTCTTGATTACAGGTGCTGCGCCGAGTCGTCATCATCCTTCGAGGGCGCGCGGTTCGAGGACTGGCTGCGCGCGGAGGAGCCTGCAGCACGTTGCGATCCCTGGCCGCGTTGCGATCCCTGGCCGCGCTGCGACTTGTTGCCATCATCGAGGTTGGCAATCGACGCGCGTGCGAGGCGGGCACTCAGACCGATCGATGTCTTGTCGGCGGGGCCCTCCGCCTTGCCGTCGAAGGTGGCGTTCGACGCCGCCTCCGCCTTGCCGTCGAAGGTGGCGTTCGACGCCGCCTCCGCCTTGCCGTCGAAGGTGGCGTTCGACGCCGCCTCCGCCTTGCCGTCGAAGGTGCCCTCGGAGGCCGCGCGGGCCGAAGGCGCGGGCTCGCCACGCGCGGAGGAAGCGCCAGCCGGAACGTTCTTCGAGAGGTTCCGGAACTTGGACTTGGACGCGTTGTAAGCGGGGCTGGAGCGGGGCGACGCCTCTGCGCCCCCGCGCGCCGACGGCGCCACGGAGGCGTCGTAGGTGGCCTTGGACGCGTCGAAAGTCCCTTCGCCCTCGACAGACGCTCGAGAGCGCTGCAGACGCACGAGCGGGCGCGTCTCCTTGGCGCCCTTGTAGATGCCGGTCTGGATAGTGGGCGATGCGAGCGCGCCCGCGATCGCCGCAATGTCAGGCCGCTCCGTCGGCTCACGGTGGCAGCACTGCTTAGCGAGGACGACGATGCTGGCAGGGCAGCGGTACTCGCGACGCTCGGAGTCGTCGAGGAGCACCTGCACAGGGGAGATGTCGCCGCGCTGCACCACGCGCACGATGTCCAACGCACGCTTGCACTTGAGCGCGTAGTAGGGCGGGCGCAGCGTGCCCATGTGGACGAGAAGGCAGCCAAACGACCACACGTCGAGCGCGGCCGTCTGGTTGCTCTCGCCACGAGCCACCTCGGGCGCCATGTACGGCGGCGTGCCGTGGATCGCCTCATCGCCAGCGGCTGAGGTCTTGGCGTTCGCGGACGAGCCGAAGTCGGCGACCTTGGCCACCCACGTGTCCGAGAGCAGCACATTGCCTGGCTTGAGGTCACGGTGGAGCACGTTGTTGAAGTGCAGGTACGCGATGCCCTTGGCCACGTCGCTCGCAATCGAGAGGAGCGAGGCGCGCCACGTACGGTACTCCTTGTACTCTCCAGCTCCGTGCAGCAGCTCGAGCAGCGAGATCTCGAGCCGCTCGAGCACGATGCCCACGCGCCGCACGTGGTCGGTGGCGATGCCGAGCATGAGCACCACGTTCGGGTGGCGCAGGCCCGTCATCGCGTCGTGCTCGCGGAGCATGTCCGCCAGCAGCTGAACCGAAGACTCCTTGTCCTCGCGCAGCTGCTTGACCGCGCAAGGCGTCGCCTTGAACGAGCACGCGTGCACGGTGCCAAAGGTGCCCTCGCCCAGCTTCTCGATCATCTCGAGCTCGTCCCAAGCGATGAGCTTGCTCGCGCTGCTCGACTGCTCGACCATCTCGTTGAGCGCCGCGATCTTGGCAGCCTCACGCGGAGTAGCCGAGGCGATCGACGACGCGACCAGGTTGTCCTTCTTCGCCGACGCCGAGGTCTTACGGGCGCCGAAGTCCTCCATCTCAGCGGAGCCGCGCGGGGACGTCTGGGAGGCTCCACCAAGGCCAATCTGCGCACGGCCGCGAGCCGGGCTCCGGGCCTTGCCCTTGCCACGGTAGCGGAAGTAGAAGAAGCTCAAGATCGCAATCAAGCCAAGGCCTCCACCGACGACGGCAGCGATGATGGTAGTAAGGTTCTTGTTCGATTCGTCGGTCGGTGCGGGCACCCCGATAGGAGCGACGAAGACCGCCTCCACTCTGATGGTGGGGGCGCTCATCACCTGGAGACCGAAGAACGCGCTCGCCGCGTTCGCGTCTTCGAAGATTGAGGTGCTCAGGGTTTCCTCGATGGCGGCGGACGCGGACGACGTCGGGGAGACGATGGTGATCTCGACCCGAGTGGACGCGGCAAAGGCACGC
>Ga0210241_101959_pt1 | contig 13436 bp, 13 predicted proteins | sample ChrtobMetP5a_8mM_FD_155488 | JGI IMG/M metagenome (GOLD analysis project Ga0210241, IMG submission 155488) | Chrysochromulina tobin associated microbial communities from unialgal haptophyte culture, Seattle, Washington, United States - P5a_8mM | ecosystem: Host-associated > Algae > Haptophytes >...
TTACTGGGTCTCCTACGACGACCTTGGCGGGCTGGGCGTCGAGGCCGACGTCGCGCAGCCCGCGGACGGCGAGCTGCGCGTGGACGTGAACCCTGGTGCCCGACGGTGCGTGCGATGCGCCGTCGGTACCCACTCTTCAGCAAGGTCGGAGAGGACGACCTTCTCAGCGGAAGGGTGCTCGGCGACGAGGCTCTGATGGTGGAAGGCGAGAACGGTGTCAAGCGGGCAGTGGCTGCGGCTCTCGACGCCGCCTTCGCCGGCCTGGGCGATGATGTCGGCATCGTGCCAGTGCAGCTCGGTAGCGACGCGCCTGAGCGCGGCGCGGTCGAGCTGCCGCCTTCCTGGGAAGATGGTGGAGCGGGTTGACCGCTGGACGGGGACGCAGGCGGATGGAGCTAGGCAGTCCCATACTATGCCTCGGGCCCACGGCTGCATTTGCCCTTGACCGATGGTGACGGTGGGAGGGCGATCGACGGCTCCGCCAGCAGCGATCGCGGCGAAAGCGGCGTCAGCGTGCAGCATCCACGGGGCGATGATGCCGTCGTACACGTCGTCGAGGAACAGCTGTGAGACGTGGATCGGCCCGGCCGAGATGCGGCGGAGGCGGTCGGCGGCGGTGCTGCTCGCAGAGAGTGCATCCTGCTCAGCTTCGCGCTGGGCGCGCAGCCGGGCGGCACGGGCGAGGGGCGGTTTGCTGGAGATGTGTTGATGGAAGAGGTCGCCCGGAAAGGGCTCGGCTCTGAGGGATGCGACGGAGGCCGGCAGGCGGTTGCGCAGAGACGCCCACTTGGGCGGGTCGTGCCTTGCGTCTTCGCAGGCGGCGGCGACGTCGACGCCGAGCTGGTGCCCATCGGCGATGCGGCCGCCAATGGCGGCGGCGAGGATGGGCGCGTGGGGCTGTGCGGCGCGGGTGATGGAATGGGCGATCGCGCGTGCGAGCGCGCGGTTCAGCGCAGGGGGGTAGGCGGCAGAGGCGGCGGAGAGACTGCTGCCGTCTGGAGCGAGGCCATGAGCCCGAGCGAGATGGAGCGAGCGGCCGTGCTGGCACGCGTGTTGATCGAGGAAGCCGAACTCGGCCGAGATGGATGGTGGATGGGCGACGGTGGTCCACTTCTGGAAGGGGGAGTCGAACGCGCACTGTGCAAAGGTGCGCAGAACGGCGTGCGCGTCGCTGAGGGCTCTGGAGATATGCTGATGCAGCCAGAGTGGCGCATGATCACGATGGATGCGCCAGTAAGCCGGTGAGGATTCGTCGCCGCGATCGGCGGGATTCTCGATGGCCCAAGGCGTACCGGCAGCCTCGGCGGCGGTGACGAGGCGGGCGGTGAAAGAGCCGATGAGGTTGTGCTTCTGAAGGTACCGGGTCCACGGCTGGGGCACGTTGGGGAGACCCATGGGTGTCCGGCGGGAGCGCAGCTGCGGACTGTGGGCAACTGAGTATGAGGAGCACGGTGTGGCGATGAAGATGAAGTCGTACTGCCCTGAGGCAGTGGCCGAGACAAGGGCGTCGGCGACGGCCGGGATGGTGACATCGTGCTCGTGGCCGCCGATCTTGGTGTCGATGGCGTGGACATGGACGCCTCGAGCGCGGAGGTTGGAGGCGAGATCATCGTGATGTCCAGGGCCGGCGAACGCGACGAGAGCTGAAGCCCATGCTAGGTCGACGGTGGGCGCGTTCGCTGCGGCGGCGGCGGGACGGGCGGCGCCGTGCTCGAGAACGGCGGCGGTGGAGATGAGGATGGAGGATGGGATGGGCGGATGAGGTGATGAAGAGGGTGGCGGCGGAGCGGTTGGCGGCGGTGGCGGCTCGCGGTCGCTCAGCGAGAGCGGTACGAGTGACGCGCTAAACGATCCGACGGGCTGTGTCGGCGTCGGCGGCGGCCTTGATCTTGGCCAGGATTCCGACAGGTACCGGCGTGGCGCCAGTGGTGAGCGCCGCCTGGGCCTTGCAGGTGAGGCAGCCGCCGGCTGCCCCACGGCAAGTGCCAGTGAGGGATTGGATGGCGCAGGGGAAGTGGGCGAGGCCAGTCCGGGCGCACTCCCAGTTGAAGTGTTGGACCGCGGAGCCGGCGCCGGCTACTTTCCTGGAGAGGGAAGTGATAGATCCGGGCGCCCACGTGGGGGTTGACCAAGCGGTGGGGTCGGTCGGGGGGATGGTCGTGTGAGGCGCCGGAGAAGGCGGCGGGGACGACGAGATGGGAGCCGAGGTGGTGACGACGGCGGTGGACGTGGCGGCAGCGGGCGAACCTGCGGCTGTGGCGGCGGCGAAGGTGAGCTTCGCCTTGCGCTTGCTGAGAGCCGGGGTCGCAGTGGGCGCAGGTTGCGCAGCGGCGGCGGTGGTGCTCGGAGGCGCGGAGGCGGCGGCGGGGGGCATGGTGCGCTTCGCGCCGGCCTTGGCGGCGGTGGCGGCTTCTGCGAGCCTGCGCTCCTCCATGCGGGCGTCGACGTGCAGGTCGGACGCCTGCTTGGCGATGAGCGGGTCCTGGATGAGGACGACAGACTCGGCGGCGAGGCCGGCGAAGTCGACGAGTGGCAGCGTGGGCTCGCCAGAGGCGAGATCGACGGTGCGCCTGCTGCGCATGCGATGGGCCGCGAGGGCGATGCGGGTGAAGAAGTCCTCGAAGAACTCCTTCGTGTGAGCAGGGGTGAGGTGGGAGACGGCCTCGGTGGCCATGACCCTGAGACCGATGCCGCCGGTGGGCACGCGGTCGCACCCGGCGACGTCGATCCATAGTCGCTGCAAGATGATGTCGGCGTTGCCCATGGCGAGGGGGACGTCGGTGATGTAACTAGACGAGTTGTCGGGGCTTGACGCGAGGGTGGATCCCCAGGCGCCGGCCTTGTTGTACGAGCCATGAATTGACGGCTTGCGGCCGCCGAGTAGCTTGACCACTTCATCGTATTTGATGTCGAGCGAGAGGAAGCCGATGGCGAGCGAGTTGATCTCCGCGCTGACTTGGGCAGCTCGGACATCGACGACGACGGTCTCGATCTGCTCCTTAGCCCATTCGAGGAGGCCATCGTGCGCATCGACGATTGAGGCGGCGACGAGGGCTGATGAGAGGGGAGGTAGAGAGAGGGAGGGGAGACGAGATGAGATGAGATGAGACGGGATGAGTGAAGATGGGAGGAGGTGGATGAGATGGGATGGATGAGTGGAGAGAGAGGAGAGGATTGTGCGGGATGAGGGGGGTTGGGGTGCTGCCGCCAATGGTAAGCGAGTGCGTTCCACCGCGGACTCATGCATTTGGGGATCGGGATGGATGTGCGGGCGGATGGATGTGCGAGGAGGTGGAGTGGGAGAGATGGGTGCGAGCGTACACTTGTTGGGCATGGTGCCGGAGACAGTGCCGTCGGAGAGGAGGTAGGTGAGGGCCGGGCCTCCGTATGATGAGTCGCGGATCCGGCGAGCCTCGCCGATGGGGTCAGCGACCCTGACGGCGGCAGCCTCGGCGGCGATGATCGGTGCGGCGGTGAGGCAGCCGATGGTGGCGCCGGAGGCGGCGGTGGATCGGGCCTTCCCAGCGGTCGAAGCCTTGGGGATGACCGAGCGATCGGTCTCTTCGCGGGGCGCGGGCGCGGAAGTTGATTGGGGGGCTCTGCGAGCTTCGCGGGCGGCGTCGGCGGTGGAGCGCAGGCGGCGCCCAGCTTCGAGCCAGGAGGAAGGGGGAGAGAGCCACAATGGTAGCGTGGATCCCCCGGGTGCAGAGGCTTGCGCGGCGGCAAGGATGAGCGTCCAGTGCTCGGCGGCTTGCGCTGCCAGGCCGGCGGCGTCAGCGGCGAAGAAGGCGTCGGGAGGTGGCTTGCCGGCGGCGAGGGAGATGGCGGTGGTGAGATCGCAGTCAGGCTTGCCGAAGGAATCGGCGATGGCGTGAATGATCTCGACGGCGGAGAAGTGCTCGGAGCCGGCGACGATGAGCCCCTCGAATGGGCGAGGGGCTGGATGAGAAGTGCCCAAGGGAGCTCCGACGGGGATGGATGGCGGGGCGAATCCAAGGTGGGGGCCGAAGCTGGATGAGGGAGGTGGAAAGTGCGGCGGCGGCGGCACGAACCCATTGGTGCGCAGCGTGGCGCTGATGGAGGCGATGGCGGTGTCCATCTGGACGGTGGTGAGGCCGACCGCTCCGCCGAGCAGGCGGCGCGCCTCGATCTGGAAGGGATCGGGGGAGGGGATGGCGGCTGCGAGGGCGGCTGCGATGGCGGCGGCTACCGGGTCGGCGGCTGGGGGCGGGGCGGTCGCTGGATAGTGAGCAGCGATGGCCTCGGCAGCCTGGAGCTGCTGCCCTATGTGACGGCCGGCCTCGGAGAAGCCGACTGCCACGCCATGGGCTGCCAGATTAGCGTTGGCGGTGATGATGATGTGGTGATGTGCGGAGATGGCGTCGATGGCAGCGGCGAAGGCGGCGAAGAAGAGGGGCGCGGCGAGGCGGGCTGCGGAGAGGATGGGGCCGTCGGCTGGGTTGGCTGGGGGCTGGATGCATGCTAGGGCGACCGAAAGAGGCCGGGCGATGTTATTCCCGATGATTCCCCCGACTAAAGAAGCGGTATGGGCGCATGACGTGGGGAAGCCGGTAAGGACGAGGCCGAGCGAAGCGGTGCGCATCGCGCGATCTGGGCTTCCCACGGGTCCGAGGAAGGAGGCCTGATCGATGGGGGCGGCGTCCGCGGAGGCGATGGTAGGGATGCCGGCCTGGATGGGGATGGCCGGTGGTGCGCCGGGCGCGCCTGCCCATGGGATCCACGAGCCATTGATGAGCGCAACCGCTTGAGCGATTGTGATGGTCTGTGGTGCCCCGACTCCGATGGTGACTGAAAGCGAGTCAAAGGGGGTGCCGACGATGGGGGAGAAGGAGACGGGCGGTCCGGTCGGCATGCCGCCGACTGTCATCTGAATCTCTGCTGAACCCCCGGCAGTCCGGAGGATGCCGTACATAACGGTGTCGATGTTGAGCGTTGCGAAAGCCGTCTCAGATCTGTCAGAGGCTGAGGCGGGATCGCCATCTTCGCTGATCGAAATTTGCTTGGATCTCGACGTGTGTACTGATGCCACGTCGGGGATGAGGTAGTAGAGTGGCCCTGGCGCACGCGCGATCGCCCCCTGCAGCTTGGTTCTGGACCCGACCGAGTCGGCCGGGTTGAATGCGGGGGGTACAGGTGGGATCGACGCTGCATCGGCGGCGAGAACTGTTGCTGCCAGTCTGTTGGCCGCGAGCTTAAGAGCTGAAAAGACCATCTGCTGTTCTCTCGTGACCGAGGCGAGGAGGGCGGTGAGCCCGACAAGCGCTGAGTGCAAGGGAGAAAGTGGAGATGGGGCGAGATGCGGACGTCCAGAAGGAAATAAACTTTGGACGGGAGATGGAGGGACGCATGCGTGAGTGATGCATGCGTGAGTGATGGATGAGATGATAGATGAGAACACGGTACATTCCGGTCCTACCGGGATGGATGAGGGCCTGAGGCATGTGTGAACCGGCACAACGCTCCCACGCCTGCATCACCCGAACGAGCAAGCTCATTAGCCAAAATCTGCAATCAAAATCTCAAAAGCGAGCACACCGGAGATTTGTTCACGATGTGGAGACACCGGGGATGTGTTCCAAGAAAAATCGAGGCATCGAAATCTCCCAAGTCTTCCGCACTGTTCGGGTAACTTTTATTTTTTTAGCAAATACCGCTTTGTGATGAGCGGAGTCGTCCATGGCTTTCTCGATCTCGTCGTAGCCGTCGCCGGCTTCCACGCGGTATCTTCACATGGAGGGTCACTCATGATGGCTGACCGCGTCTTCGCTCCAGCAGAGGCCAAGGGCGGCATCCCGATCCACAATAGCCGGACGGCCCTTCTGTTTATTGAGTACCAGAATGAATTCACCTCAGAAGGCGGCAAGCTGCACAGCGCAGTTCGCCCCTGCATGATGCAGAACAACATGCTCGAAAAGTCGGCCGCAATCATGAACGAAGGTCGTGCACGTGGGGTCAAAATATTCCACGTACCCATCTCCTTCAAAACCGACGCAAGTGATAACCCGAACAGGAACCTCGGCATCCTGGCGGGCTGCGCGGCGGATTCGTTGTTCACCGAAAACACTTGGAATGCTGCCTTTCATCCAAGCATGCAACCCGATCCCTCTGACATCGTCATCAAGGGCAAGAAGGGCCTTGATGCCTTTCCGGGTACAGATCTGGAGGCCCAGCTGAAAGCCCATGGCATCGAGACGGTGGCTCTGGCCGGCTTCTTGACGAACTGTTGCGTCGAGTCTACGATGCGCACCGCGTACGAAAAGGGTTTCAACGTGGTAACACTTGTGGATGCTACCGCGACAACCTCGGTGGAGGGGCAGGCGGTCACTTCAGGTAGCTACGGCATGTTCTCGCAGCCCATGACAGTCGCGGAGTTCTCGCGTCAAATCTCGGTCGCACCCACAGGACCGATGTCGTCATCGCGCGAGAGTCACGGCGGCAAAGGCTTTGGCGGCGGTGAAGCTACGCGTGACCATGCTCCAACGTACAAAGACCAGCACGACCCGAAGGGCAAGCAGCAGGCCATCCATAAGGCGGAGTCCTCTGCAGAGTACCTCGCCAAGCGGACGGCCTGAACTCGCGGCTCGAATGTACTACATGTAACGAAATTATATTTGCATATGTACTATCCGAAACGAGTCGAAGAGGACTCATTGACATATTCGACTCGTTGTTTCCGTTTTGTGGACGACGCAAGGGTTTTCGCAGGTTGAGCCTCTTCCCTTGGTGCGCGGCTCTTAGAGAAACGCTCTCAAAGTTACACAGGGTTGGTCTCAGGTGAGTGTTAACGTTCACACTTCTCGTTCATGGCGGCGTCCATCCCGGCGTCCCTCGCGTTCTTGGTCTGCCGTTGGGGCGGCTGGCCCGGCTGGACGCCTCTCCTGCTGCGCGGCTTCGCTCTTAACCCGACGGTCACATTCTTGCTCCTCTCCGATGCATCACCGGCTGCGCTGCTACCTCCGAATGTGCAGTTCGTGCACGTGACCCTGGAAGCCCTCCTCAGCCGGCTGCGTTCAACGGTTGGCTGCACACTAAAATCGCTGCGCGCGTCGGGCACGTTTGCCTCTGGCCCATCCTCTGCCAAGACCAACGACCTCAAACCCTTTCTTGGTATTGTCTTTTCCGATTTGCTGCGCCCTTACTCTTGGTGGGGCTATCTTCAGGAAGACCTGCTGGTGGGCGACCTGCGCGCCTTTGCCAACGAGGCGCTGCTCGCGCGCGCCGACGTCATCTGCCCGTACCTTGCGCCGCTCAACGCGTCGGGCGTCATGATGCTCTTTCGGAACACGGACGGTGTGAACAACGTTTGGCGGAAGTCGAGCGCGGTGAGACGAGTGCTGAGCGACCCCAAGTACTTGGTCTTCGACGAGTGGTGGGGGGCGCTGGCGAACGACGACAACTTTGCGCGCGTGCTTGGGCGCGAGGCGAGCGCCGGCCGGCTGCGTCTTCACATGGCGAGTGCTCGTTTCAAGTGGATGGCAGACGACAAGCTGTATCCGCGGACCAAAGGGGCGACTGTGACCACCAATCCGAATTTTGTGGCGTGCTGGGCGCGGGGCAAGCTGTGGACTGCGGCCGCGGGCGTGCCTACGCCGTGCGCAACGCCGGGGATCGGTTCCGGCGCCACCGGGGGCGACAGCGACGGCGGCGGCGACGGCGGCGGCGATGGCACCGGCGGCGGCAAGGGCGGCGGCAGGAGAGAGGTAGCCATAGAGGTAGCCATCGTGCACTTCTCTCGGCTCAAACGGCGTCCGTGGCTCGCCACCCTGCGCCTCGACAGCATCGCAAGCGCCGTGCGCACTGCCGATACCTTCGCAGTCACCACCACGGGCGTCTTCCTCCCAGAGCCAGCGTGCGATGAGAACGCGACTTGGGCGAACCGTTACGGGCTCAGCTGCGCCGGGTACGAGGCGGAGGGGCACTGTGCGGATGGGAAGGCTTTGCCAGGCCATTCGTGGGCACTGGGTGCCGCCTTCGGACAGCCCGAGCGCGCGTGCTGCGCGTGCGGCAAGCTCCCTGAGCGCCGCGCGCGCCGCGGTGGCTCAGTGCGCCACTGGTGGCTGAGCGGCCTCCTGGACCCTGACGATCGTATCTCCGTGAGCTCCGCTGAGCTCGGGGGCCATGTGCGCGCGCTCGGGGAGCGCGACGCCGCCCTGCGTTGCGAAGGCGCGCGTGCGGTGTGCGCCCAGCGCCCACAAAGCTGCAATCCCCGGAGGGAGCGCACCCCATGCCTGGCGGTGGGTGAGCAGCCCGAGCTGCCGTGCGTGCACGTTGAGCGCGGGAGCCCGACGGCGGCGGACACGCTTGGAGCTCGCCCGTGCGCCGCAGCCAAAAGGAAAGGCAGCCGACACGCCTCGACATTTCCGTGAAGGTGTGTTGTATATTATATGTGACGGAGAAGGTACCGGTACAGCGGTACAGGACTCGCGAGTACAACCATGTTGTGCGTGCGCCCGAGTTCGATCCGGATCCGGTTCGGCTGTTCCCGTGTTTCATTGTTCCCCCGGCTCCACCCGGTGTTATTGTAGTGTTTTTGAACCGGCTACCCATGTGTGTCCCGGCTACCCCGGTGTTTTTGAACCGGAACAATGTCCCGGCGTCCCCGGTGACTTTTTACCGGTACGATGAATCTCGTGGGGCAAGATTGACGAACGAAGATGGGCTTCGGCCTGCTCCTCGCGGTCGCAACTCCTTCGCTGCAATCGCAAGTCGTGGCAGCACCTCGGCACGCGCGAGGTGCAAATCTGCACGCATCACGCGCATGCGTGCGCCTCGGCGTGTGGCCGCCCATCCTCGACACGGAGAGCTTCCACGATGCGGTGCAAGGATTCGATGGGCTGACTGTTGTCAAATTCTTTGCGCCCTGGTGTCGCACGTGTAAAGCTGTCGCCCCAGCGTACGAACGCTTCGCCAGCAAAGCCGAGAATGACGCGCCGGGGCGCATCCAGTTCTTCCAGGTGAATTTCAAGCTGAATAAGGAGCTCTGCCTTGGTGAGCGTGTGTACCAGCTGCCCACAGTCCACTTTTACACCAAGGGCCTCGGTCGCGTCAACCGCTTTGTGCTCACATCGCAGACAGCAACGGCGCGCCTCACCACGCAAGTGGAGCGCTTCCTCGGCGCCTCGGGCCACCTGGAGCTGCTGCAGTCGCTGCGAGCCTCGGCGCTCAGCCCGTTGGTGCAGTACGTGGACCTCGTCAACGTGATGACCGCGCTAGCAGACGCGCCCAAGTACCTCGAGAAGGCCGACGACGCGACGATGGTGGCCAGCGCGCTCGGTGGTCCACAGAACCGAGAGAAGCTCGAGCGCCTCTTCGAGCGGCTGGATACGAATGCGAACGGCGTGCTCGACTCCGACGAGCTCGAGGCGATCGTGCGCGCCGTCGGCGGTGAGGAGCTCGCCATCGGAGCCAGGCCCTCGCTCCGCGCCGTCAACCTGCAGCTGGACAAGGAGTCCTTCGTCCGGCTGCTCAGCGCCAAGGCGGTTGCCGACTTTGACAAGCCCGATCAGGCGCTGCTCCCCGCCTTTGAGGCCTTGGATGTCGACGGCGATGGTGTGCTCACGCGCGACGAGGTGCTCAAAGCGATGCTGCGGCTGCCCGGCGGCGAGGAGCTCGTTCGCGAGAGCGAGCAAGCCTTCGATGCGCTCGACGTCGACAAGTCGGGCACGCTCGATTACGAGGAGTTCGTCACGATGATGAGTGGCGGACGCTTCGAGGACGGCTAGTCCGGTCAGGATGTTGTACAGTTGTCGAGTGGGCGGTTTTCTAGATTCTACGACGCAACGGTTTGAACGCGGTCTTTTATTATCTTTTATAGGTGGTCTTATACTACATGTAGCTCTTATTAGAAGAAACCACCAGCCCGCCGACTTTGTTGGAGCGCATGCAGGCCCAAAGTCAAAGCTCCGACAGCATCGAGTGGCCCTTGGAGTGGCCCTGCGGCACGCGCGACGCGGGGGAGATCCGATCGGCGGTACTCAGGGGATCAGTGTCATGGCGTGCCATTTCTCGGCTTCTTCTTGCGCTTCAGTCCAAGGCCTTTTTGTACCTTCTACCAAGGCCTCTGCCGCCGCATGCGCCTTCATCTCACCCTCTTGATTGCCCTTCTTCTCGGACGCAGTGCCAAGCGCCGTCTCGGGCACATCCGTCGCGTTCGACGGCCCCGCCGTTTGCCCATCAAGATTCGCGATTCGCTCATCGAGATCTCCCGCGAGTTGCTCGAGCCTGCTTGCCATCTGGGGCAAGTAGTCCGAGACTGATGGTAAGTAGTCCGAGAGCGACGGCCAGTCCGAGGACTCACCAGGTCCAGGAGTCACTGAGTAGGACTCTGACGACGACGGAGCTTCCGGCGTGACCAAGAGATCGGAGAAGACGTCATCCGGCGGTAACTCATCCGGCGGATCCGCGTACACATTTGGCCACTCTAATGGCCACTCCGAGGGTCTCGCCGAGGACTCATGTTCGGTGTGTACGCCGCCGTCGTGCTCGGCAGATGTCACGCTGCCGTCCTCAGTGCGCGCTGGGACGGGCTTGTTCTGTAGCGCGGAGTACAGGCGGCAGAATTCGAGGAGCTCGTCGGGCGTCGCGCGCAGCGCCTCGAGGACGGGAGCCCACTCCGAAGGCTCCGAGCCCAGGAGAGCGACCACAGATGGGTCCGAGAACATTCTGGACCATTCCGAGGATGTGAATTCCGAGGATAGTTGAGAGGATAGTTGTCCTTGCTCGATGCCGTCGTCGTCGGCATGCATTGGCAGGGGCATGGCGCGCATCGCGGCGAACATTCGAGGCCATTTCGATGGCTCGTTGACAAGCATGTCGCGCAGTGCGGCGAACGACCATGGCCACTCCGAGAGGGAGATGGGGGAGAGCTCGTGCTCGGCGTGCGCGCTCCTGTCATCAGCAAATGTGGGGTTCGGCACGAGAGTGTCGTGCGCGCCGGGGCCAAGCGCTCCTTCCACGACCTTCCACGACCTTCCATGAGGTCCTTCCACGACCGCCAGCGCGACTGTGCGGCCAGCCTCGTCGATCTCGTCCTCACTCGCAATTCGAAGGGCCTCCTTGATGGCAGCCGCCGCGATGACGTTCCCTAGTGCGGTCTCCCCTGAGGTCTCCCCGAGCTCCTGCTTCTTGTGGTGGAGGGGCACGTCGACATTGACCTCCTCCCAGACCAACCGTGACGTGCGTGCGGGTGCGGCGGGTCCCTCCGCCGCCGCCTCCGCCGCCCTCTCTCGTCGGAGCTCCTCAACCTGGCGTGCCCGTCTTCGCTGGAGCTCGGCCCATTCCGCCTCCGTCCTCCTCTCCTCCGGCACCTCCTCCTCCGGCTCCTCGCCTTGGGCTTGGCGGCTTGAGATCTGGTCGGTGGGAGACCACATATCGTCAACATCATGCTCGACATCGAAGATGTTGTCGTCGTCGAGCATGGAGCCGACCGCGGCGTCGGCGAGCTCCGGTTCGTTGTTGAGGGGCACGTCGACGCTGCTTGGGATCTCGTCGGTGGGAGACCACATATCATCAACGTCATGCTCGACATCGAAGATGTTATCGTCGTCGAGCATGGGGCCGACCGCGGCGTCGGCGAGCTCCGGTTCGTTGTTGAGGGGCACGTCGACGCGGCCTGGGTTCTCGTCGACGTCATGCTCGGCATGAAGGATTCGGTCGTCGTCGAGCATCGCGTCGACCAAATCTTCCACAGTCCAAATCTTAGCTGGAATGGGGGGCGGGCTACTGGGCGCTGGACCGATGGCGTCGATCATGACCCGCCTGCGCCTCGCACGGGTCACATCCTGGCGGAGCCATCTGTTGCGGACAAACTCCTGGAGCAGCAGGCTCGCTTGCAATCTCCGATTCATGTTCATAACCTGCTCGAGCGCATCCATGTCATCGGGTGCCGAGGCATAACCACCGGGCGAGAGCGGCATGCCTGCTGGCCGTGGACTGCGGAGTGGAGGGTTTCACGAGGTGGGCCGTGTTTGCGTGCAGTGTTTGCGTTGCAAATGCATTCCGATCCGCCGGTTCGTTTTCGAACAAGCGTCGAACCTCGATGCTCGAAGTCGAGTGTCGTGGTTCTCAAATAATCGTTACGAAAATTGCATGCCGATTCTGTTCATCTCAAACATAAACTCTTGGCCCACACATGCTGAGCGGCTCTGTGTACGAGTGCATGCCGGCGTGCGAGCGCAAGAGCGTCTCGATCATAGCCGCCTCCTATGACACAAGCGATGGGCACCTTTCGGCCCACGCACGTTTCGATGACGAAGCGATCGCGCTGGTAGATGCCGGCCGAGGTCAGGTTCAAATGCCCCAGCTCGTCGCCCTCGAAGACGTCAACGCCCGCGTCATACAGCACGAGCTCCGGGTGGAACTCATCGATGACCGACGGCAGCACGAGCCGCAGCCGCCGCTGGTACTCTGCATCTCCAGTGCCACGAGGCAAGTCCTCGTCCCAATCCTGAGGCGCGGGGCAGGAGCATGGGGCGCAGACGCGCTGCCTGTCAGCCGGCGAGGCAGCCGAGGCAAGGGACGCGGAACGAGGCCTCTGGCTGCGTCGCGCCGTTACCGAGACCGCCTTGCGAAATGGAAAATTCGCGCCGCAGTGGAAACTCAACGTATAAACTTCTGGCTCGTCTGCAAAGATCGCAGCGGTCCCATCACCTGGTGAGTCTCAAGAGTACAAGACCAGTCAGCGAGCGAGGCCAGTCGAGGCCCATGAGGAGTCACAAGGAGCAGCCCGCACGAGTTAGAGAAACGAGACGAGCCAGTGTACCCTGGTGTACGTCAAGGTCGACGATGAGGACCCTGCCAATGCCGGCGTTGTTGCGAGCCCACGCAGTGGCCACGGCGAGATCGTTGAGGATAGTGAAACCAGAGCCAAATGAGCGGTGTGCGTGATGCGTGCCGCCTGCTAAGTTGGCCGCCAGGCCATGCTCCAGGGCGAGCTCCACCGTGCGTACTGTGCCGCTGCACTCGAGGCGAGTGCGAGTGATGAGGGGTGCCTGCCGCGCCTCCTCGCGAAAGCCGATGCGTCGTTCCTGTACCTCACCGAGCTGGCCGTTGAGAAAGGCGCGGTAGTAGCTGGGATCGTGCACAGCCTCAAACCATTGGTGCGGTGGATCATCCAGGGGTTGATGGACGTTCTCGTCCGTCGCCAAACCGAGACGACTAAGGTGCTGGTACAAGTCGGCGAATTTCCACATTGGAAATCGGTGCGTGCGCGGCCATGGGCATGAGTACATGGGATGGTACACGAGCGGCACTAGACGCGGCATGTGCGTCACGCTGAGTCTCGAGCGAGTGCCGCTTGACCCCAACAGTTAAGCGGCCGTGAACCACCGTGTGAAGAGACAGTCGGCGGGGCCATCAGTAGCCCAGCCAGGGGGAAAGGGGATAGGCGGGGAGATGTCTCCCGGCCGTTTGGGAGT
>Ga0210241_101966_pt1 | contig 13408 bp, 6 predicted proteins | sample ChrtobMetP5a_8mM_FD_155488 | JGI IMG/M metagenome (GOLD analysis project Ga0210241, IMG submission 155488) | Chrysochromulina tobin associated microbial communities from unialgal haptophyte culture, Seattle, Washington, United States - P5a_8mM | ecosystem: Host-associated > Algae > Haptophytes >...
GTATCTGATATGTATCCTAAATGTATCTTAGAAGGAGGATACATTCCCCTTGGTAAGATACAGCTAAAGTGCCAGAGACAACAAGATACAAATGTATCTTGATGTATCTTGATGTATCTTGATGTATCTTGATGTATATGAACGGGACACATTAAGATACAATCAAGATACATGCAGGATACATCAAGATACATCAGGATACGTATCCGATAGGAAACTGTACCCAAAAACGATAGGAAACTGTACGTCACCCGACTATCCCCAACACCTGATTTTGAACCCAACTCAGTGAGATAAGAGGCATACTCCGTCGCGTGACGTCTAGGTCTTCGGCCCTACATGCGAGAGAGGAGAGACCGAGAGGGGTTTTGAGTTTTCTCGTGGGCTTTCCGTGGGAGTTCGTTTCGGGCAGAGGAGACTTGATTTAGGTTCCTAAAAGCGGATCGCAGCGGCGCCCTTGAATTGAATTGACTTGTGCCCACGTGTGTTCACGGCGGCGCCTCGATCATGGATGGAGCCCTTGGATGGAGCCCTTGGCTGGAGCGGCACAGGCGGCATAAGGGTGTAAGCGCATGTGGTCAAGTCAAGTCATGTTATCCGGTTAGATCATGTCGAAAAGGCGCAGCTAGCCGATTTCAGGTCCAAATTCGAAGACTCTTGACTTGACTTTGACTTAAGGTAGTCCGCTCGCACTCATTAGGGTAATTTTGGAAATCAGCCCTACATAAATCAATGAGTCCCAAGGCCCCCGGGGCGGGGGAGGGTGGGGAAAGAATGGACAACGGTGGAGCCAGACAGTGAAAATAAGCTGGTTCGAGTCTCAGGGGGCACTTCCCGCGCTTGCTTTTTTAGGTGAAATTAGGGTTTTGGGCTGGTATTTGTGAACTAGAGTATGGGAATTCCACGTTCGATTCTGAAAGTTTTGCGCTAGAACTCAATGGGAGTGCGTGGGACACCTCTGGCTTGAGTTTCGTTCAAATCCCTTCAGTAGTTTTGGAGATCAGTTTTTGCCCCATAGTACGAGTAGACTTTAGTTCACGTGCGCTCTACACCACCGCGGCGCTTTTGCGCCGCGGGGCTCGTCTAGTGTAACATAAGGCGATCACGGAAGACTGCCTCGCTGGAAGATGGAGGACTCCCTCACGGAACGCGCGCTGCTTAACGCCATCACGAGGGTGGGGAAAGAATGGACAACGGTGGAGCCAGACAGTGAAAATAAGCTGGTTCGAGTCTCAGGGGGCACTTCCCGCGCTTGCTTTTTTAGGTGAAATTAGGGTTTTGGGCTGGTATTTGTGAACTAGAGTATGGGAATTCCACGTTCGATTCTGAAAGTTTTGCGCTAGAACTCAATGGGAGTGCGTGGGACACCTCTGGCTTGAGTTTCGTTCAAATCCCTTCAGTAGTTTTGGAGATCAGTTTTTGCCCCATAGTACGAGTAGACTTTAGTTCACGTGCGCTCTACACCACCGCGGCGCTTTTGCGCCGCGGGGCTCGTCTAGTGTAATATGCATATAACATAAGGCGATCACGGAAGACTGCCTCGCTGGAAGATGGAGGACTCCCTCACGGAACGCGCGCTGCTTAACGCCATCACGACGGCGCGCGTGCCCACCGACCGTCCTTGCCCGACGCGGCACCTCGCAATCGCCCCGCCATACGACTGGAGCCGCACCTACATGGCTGCAAAGGACATGGAAGAGTACCTGCCCGGCGTGCCGCTCGATGCGACACTCGTTGAGGCGACCGAGGATGGCTTCGACGTCCTCGCGTCCGACGGTGTGACCTCGCTAGTCCACGTCGTGGTGGAGCGGCAGCGCCACCAGCCGCTGCGGCCCGGCGATCCTGTCGTCGCCACCGTGGCCGGTGTCGGCCTGGAGGGCGACCTTCTGCGCGAGGGCCGGCCGGGTGAGTGGGTTGTTCGAGCCAGGACTGGCGGCGACCAGCAACCAGTGGAGGAGATGAAAGTGCCAGCTTCCGACGTCACATACTCGTGGAGGGTGGGCCGCGACATGTGGATGAAGGCGGTGCGCCTGGCGCCGCTGCGGCTGGCGGCGGGCAAGGCCGACTGGCTCGGGATCGGGTCGCTCGAGCTTGATATTTACGGCAGCCCAAAGGCGCTCTCGGCGGGCGACCCGGCGGCGCTGTTTGGCCTGCAGGACGAGCCGGAGCTCAACGGTCAGGTGCGTGGACCCCAGTCGAGTGTCATCTCTGCCTTCATGGACGCCGGCATTCAACGTGCGCTGACCGCGCGTGTGCCCCCTCTGTCCTTTTGTCACATACAGGGTGTCACCCTCCTCGAGAAGCTGGGATCTTCCGATGGGCGGTGGCGCGTCCGCCTCGAGCGGCTCGGCGGCGACGAAGCGCCAATGATAGAGCGCGAGGTGTCTGCTGCGGCCGTCGGCGCGCTGCCCAACTGGCCGTTTCTCGGCGTGTCGGTCGCGTGCCTGCGCGCATTCGCTCGGGCACACGAGGCGCTGCTCGTCGATGCCACAACCGAGGACGTGTGCGAGCGCGTGTGCAAGCCGCTCACCGAGACAGCAGGGGACTCGCTGGCCGCGTGCCTTGTCCGATTGGGTGCTGTCGACCCCGCCACGGGAGTGCCGTTGGCCGCCGCACCGACCATCTTCGTCTCGCACGCGCGCAAGTACCTGTTCCGCGACCTCGTCGACGCCGTGTGTGCGCACGTGTCGTCGCTGCCCGAGGAGGAGCACGAGCGGCATTACGTGTGGCTCGACATCTTTTCGCAGTACCAGCACTGGATCGGCGACGTGGGCACGGCGCAACGGCCTTGCAACTGGGACGTCGTTTTCCAGCTCACGACGGCCGCGATCGGTCACACGTGCCTCGTCTTCGCGCCATGGCGGGACGCGGTGCCACTTCGGCGAGCGTGGATGCTCTGGGAGGTGCTGTGCACTCTGACGGCGCAAAGAACAACGGGCGGCGCGTCGTCGGCGCTGAGGGTGCGGCTGCCGCCGGCGGAATCGGACGACTTTCAGGCGGCGCTGGTGAATGAGTTTGACGTGATCGCGGCGAGCGTGGCACGCATCGACTCGCGCTCGGCCGAGTGCTTCACACGGGAGGATCAGGCGATGGTCCACGCGGCGATCGATCGCACGCTAAAAGGCGGTCACACGGAGCTGGATGCGCGGCTCTCGGAGGCGCTGCGCGAGTGGCTCGCGGCGGAGGGCCGCGCGGCGCTGGCGCGCATGCCGCGCGAAGAGCGGGCGACGTCGGAGCTGCAGAACCAGCTGGGGATGCTGCTGCATGCCCAGGGCAAGCTCGACGAGGCGGAGCCGCTGTGGCGCGAGGAGCTCGAGGCACAGCGTGCGACGCTCGGCGATCGCCACCCTGACACGCTCGGCTCAATCAACAATCTGGGGTCGCTGCTGAAGTCCCAGGGCAAGCTCGAAGAGGCGGAGCCGCTGCTGCGCGAGGCGCTCGAGACAAGGCGTGCGACAGTCGGCGATCGGCACCCTGACACGCTCGCCGCCATCAACAATCTGGGGGCGCTGCTGCAGGACCAGGGCAAGCTCGACGAGGCGGAGCCGCTGAAGCGCGAGGCGCTCGAGGCGAGGCGTGCGACGCTCGGCGATCGGCACCCAGACACGCTCGCCTCCATCCACAATCTGGGATCGCTGCTTCATCATCAGGGCAAGCTCAACGAGGCGGGGCCGCTGAGGCGCGAGGCGCTCGAGGCGATGCGTGCGACGCTCGGCGATCGGCACCCTAACACGCTTTGCTCCATCAACGCTCTGGGGGGGCTGCTGAAGGACCAGGGCAAGCTCGACGAGGCGGAGCCGCTGGTGCGCGAGGCGCTCGAGGTGAGGCGTGCGACGCTCGGCGATCGGCACCCTGACACGCTCACCTCCATCAGCAATCTGGGGTCGCTGCTGCAGAACCAGGGCAAGCTCGACGAGGCGGAGCCGCTGGTGCGCGAGGCGCTCGAGGTGAGGCGTGCGACGCTCGGCGATCGGCACCCTAACACGCTCACCTCCATCCAAAATCTGGGGTCGCTGCTGCAGAACCAGGGCAAGCTCGACGAGGCGGAGCCGCTGGTGCGCGAGGCGCTCGAGGCGAAGCGTGCGACGCTCGGCGATCGGCATCCTTACACGCTCGCCTCCATCGGCAATCTGGGGGCGCTGCTGCATGCCCAGGGCAAGCTCGACGAGGCGGAGCCGCTGGTGCGCAAGGCGCTCGAGGCGATGCGTGCGACGCTCGGCGATCGGCACCCTAACACACTCGGCTTCATGAGGAATCTCGGACATCTGCTGAAAGACCAGGGCAAGCTCGACGAGGCGCTGCCACTTTTGGTCGAGCATAGACGTGCGACGCTCGGCGATCGGCACCCCGACACGATCAAAGTCATGGACCTGCATAGGGCGCTAGAGTCGAAGCGCGCGCCGCTCGTCGGCAAGCAGGTGCTGGTGCATGGGCTTGTGGCGAAGCCGGAGCTCAACAACAGGACGGGGACCGCCGCTGGCTGGGACAGCGAGCACGGGCGGTACTCTGTGCGGCTGCAGGATGGGAGCTTGCTGTCCTTCAAGCCAGCCAACCTGCGACAGCTTGACACTCCACAGGAGCCACAGCCAGGGACACAATCTGTGCCAGGAACGGCGCCGTCTTCGTCGTCACCCAACCCAAGTGCTGGAAGGCTCGTTGGCGAGCAGGTGCTGGTGCATGGGCTCGTGGCGAAGCCGGAGCTCAATGACAGGACGGGGACGGCCGCCGGTTGGGACAGCGAGCGCGGGCGGTACTCTGTGCGGCTGCAGGATGGGAGCACGGTTGCCTTGAAGCCAGCCAATCTGCGCAAACTGTAACAGAAGAAACATCTACCCGACCACACCTTGGGATGATACGGAATGGTACAAACCTGCTTTTCGTGATCGCGGGTCTCGTGTGGTCAAGGTCATGGCGGTGGCGTTGCGTGCTGCATGCTGGTGGTGACGGCCTTGCTCGGATGCTTGCGTATGTGCATTGTTCTCGTGCTGGTGCGGTCGGTGTGTGGTGGAGCTGGGCGGTACGCGGCAGGTCGGTCCGACCGGATTGGTGTGGTTCCGTTCCTACCGAGTACCGTAACGCCTGATTCATGTACGTAAGTCGTAACTGATCGGAACCGATCACAAGAGGTGGAGTTCGGTTCGCTTGGAGTTGATTTCCAAAAATGTGCATCAAAGGTCTGGTCAAAGCCTATAAGGATCGGATATGAGGAAATACAGTAGCCTCATTCTAAGGGCACCTTAGCCTAATCCCTGAGAAGCTTACCCTTCGACCTCATCAACGAGCAGCTCGACGGCGCCAGCGTGCTTCTTGGCCGCCGCGACACGCGCCGCCTTGAGCGCCTTGAGCGCGTCGGCGTCGAGCTGGTTGCCACGCACGTCGAGCGCCGTGAGCACGCTGTTCTCGGCCCACGATTTGGCGAGCGCCTTGGCCGCCGCTGGCAGGAGGGCATTGTCCGAGACGAGCAAGGTGGCCAGCTTCGTGCGGCGGGCGAGGTAGCCCGCTAAGGCGACGCCGCACTCGTCATCAAGATGATTGCCGCGCAAGTCGAGGCACGTCAGGCTGCCGTTGAGCTTCATCGCGGCCACAAACGCGGCGCCGCCGCCCGACGCCCCGAGCCGATTCTTCCACAGACTGAGCGTCTCAAGGCTCCGATGCTCGGCGAGGGCGGCGCCCAGAGGCGCGCAGGCAGAGGGGCCGAGCCCAGCGTCGCGCAGCTGCAGCTCCTTGAGCGACTTGCTATTGGCTAGCGCACTTGCCAGCGTCTTGATGGCCTCGAGCGCCGTCTCGGGCGTCTCGTCGCTGCCCGCAAGTGGCTGGCCGAGAGGGTTGGAGGTGAGGACGAGGCGTTCGAGTGGACTCTGGCTGAGCAGGCACGCAATCGCCTTGACGGCCGCGAGGCCACCGATGCCATTATGGCTCAGGTCCACGTCGATGAGCGGCGGGCGGCCCTGGAGAGCCGCGCACGCACGACACACGCCCTCCGCCCCCAGGGTGCATCGCTCGAGCCGCAGCCGTCGGACGCCGGAGCCTGCACGCACCAGCGCTCGACACAGCGCCTCGGCGAGGGGTGGCGAGAGCGCATTCTTGCTCACGTCGAGAGCCGTCGTGTTCGCCTCACCCACGAGCAGAGCGCAGAGCACGGCAAAGCCCGCCAACGGCAGCCCGCCCAGCCCCAAGCCCACCAGTCGTCTCTCCCCAGCCTCCACCGCCGCAGCCTTGCCCTGCTCCTCGATGGTCTCCATTACGTCAATGAGCGTCTCGGTGCGCAGCCGCCACTGCTTTGCGTGGGCTGCTGCATGCCTGCTCATGAGCAGCAGCGCGCTCGCCGCCGCGACGCTGTCGCCTCGAACGCCTTCGAGCTTGAGCTCATCGGCACGGCTCGCGCTGAACAGCGCCGCGCCGAATTGGTCGCGTAACCGCTCGTCGGAGCCCAACCGACTGACGCCTCGCCACCAAGCCCCCCATGCCCACGGCTTGGGCATCGTCGCGGGCCAAAGGCCGTGGCTGAGCGCTTCGGCCGCGAGGAGCTCTTGCAGCCGTGGATGCGCCACGCACAGCAGCAGCGGACGCGCGCTCACGAGACGCAGCAGGGGGAGCGTACCACGCGCGAGCCGCCGTCGAAGAGCGGCCCATGCGGCGGCGGCGGCGGCGCCCATCCCAGCGCCCTCGAGAGCCTCGAGCACCTCCGCCTCAGTCAGCACGCATGCGGCCAGACCTGCAGTCATCGGCGTGGTGGTATCTGTGGAGGCGTCTGAAACGCTCGCGGCGGCGGCGGCAGCGGCAGCGGCGGCGGCGCCACCAGCGCCACTGGCCTGCGGCAGCTGCAAAGGCGCCGGCTTGGGCGCGCCCTTCAGATGTGCTGCGAGCGCGATGGCCTCGCACGCTGCCCGCTGCGCTTGGAACGTCTGCGGATTGAGCGGCCACGCTCGCTGTACCTGTGGGGAACGGAGGTCGCCGCGCCGTAGTGAGCGCTTGCATGCGAGGGGTGATGAGGGGAAGGCGCAGGCGAGAGTAGGGTGAGGAGGGCGGCGCCGTAGTGAGCGCTTGCACGAGTAGGGCGAGTAGGGTGAGGTACCTGGTCGGCGGCACGCAGCATTCGATCCACTGCAGCGCTCAGAAGTGCTCCTACTGAGTCGGGGGGCTTGAACGTGGCTGCTGTGCCTGTGCTCCTGTCGGTGCGCGGAGAGACGCCAGCCGCTAAGCAGGCCAGCAGCAACGGAGAGGCAAACTCATTCGCCGCCTCCTCGGCCGCTGCCTCTCCGAGTCCTTGCACGTCGTCGAGCGCCGCCTGCTCCGCAGCGTGTAGCAACGCTGTCGCGTCGAAAAGGCGCGATTGATTCCCCTGGAGCAGGCTCTTGAGGTAAGCTCTTTGCGCCTTTCCATCTCGCGTGCGGAGCTGCAGCCACGGCAAACGGGCCGAGCGGCTGAGCCGGAAGGGCTCCGCATTGGGACTGTGCCCATCGGCGGTGCGTGGGTCGTCTGCTCCGAAAGGCGGCGCCGTGGTGAGCGCTTGCATGCGTGGGTCGTCTGCTCTGGCGCAGCCGTCGGCTCGGACGTTGCTGCTGCTTCCATCGGCAGGGATGGCTTCGTCGCGGATGGTCGCAACGACTGCGTGGCCCTGTGGGACAAGCACGTGCACCACGTGCTCGAGAATGGCCCGCTCATTCTCACCCACGAGGCCGCCATCGCTCACGCCATCGAGGAGCACCACGCAGCGCCGCTGCATCAGGCACTGGCGCAGCGTGAGCTGGGTAAGTTCCCCCTCGATCGCGAGCGTCACGAAGGCAGCTGCGTGGTTCCACGCGGATGCAAACGCGGCGGGCTTCGAGCGCAGCAGGCGTGCGAGCTGCGGCACCGGCACAAGCAGCGGCACAAGCGCCGTCGCCGCCGCCGCCGCATCCAGATTGAGGAAGGTCGAGCAGCCGCGCAGCCCAAGCTGACGCAAAAAGGTACTCTTGCCGGCGCCAATGCGACCGCTCACGACGGCGCCGACCGGTTGCCGGCTCGCGTGCTCGCTATTGGCGAGGTTGGCGCGATGCGCGGCTTGTAGCTGATCCCACAGGGCACGTGCGTCGGTCACGTCTTTCAGAGAGGGTGGCGCGGGCGCCGTCCCATTCCCAGCGACCATTGGAGCATTGGCAGCGAGCGTGACGGGCACGGGCTCCATGCCTGCTGGGCGCGCCGTACCATCGACGGGGTCGTAGACACACCCAAGCTCCATCTGCATGCCCTGCATGAAGAGGCGCAGCTGCTTGTCAAACGCCGCCATGGACAGCAGGCGAGGCGCGTGGTTGAACGGCTCGAGGCTCATCTCGAGCTGCCGCGCCCTTGCTGTGCCGCCCGCCAGCCGCTCGCCACCATCATAGACGCTCAGAAGTGCAATGTCCGTTGCCGCCTCGAGCACGACGGCGGCCGCGGCGGCCGTCAGCAGCGCGCCATGCTCGGCCGACGTAACCGGCCGGATGAGCATCGGGGCGACGACTGTGGGGTTTCCGTGGGCATCGCGTATGGGCGTGCAGATGCTCACATACGCGTTGCCTTCGGCTTCGCCCGCGAGCACCTTGTTCGCATGCGATTCCGAGTCCATGATCATGTCGTCCGTGCCGGCCAGCAGCACGCTCGCCCACGGCTGCCCGTGCGCCGCTTTGGCCGGCAGACCAGTCAGCTGCTCCGCACGCGCTCCCCACGTGACCACGCGCCCCTGGGCGTCGATAGCGGCGAGGATGGGGCCGCCGTGGACCACTCGCGCCTCTCTCCACACGAAGGGCGCCTGCGAGCGATCGAGCACGTCTCGCGCTGTGGTGAGCAGTGGCATGCAAGGCAGGTCATCAGTGGCAATCAACGCGCCTGCGAGCGATCGAGCACGGCCAACGGCTGGCCGGAGTCGAAGCGTGGCCCTCGGTAGCCGCTGCGCAGCGTCTCACCCTGGCGGCTCTTGCACACCGCCGCAGCGTGAGCGCTCGAGGCGATCGCGTTGACGAGCCGCTCTGTCACGATGAGCTTCGCCTGGGCCGCCTTCGCATGAGCGGCGCACCATCGGCGCGCGTCGCTCACCCCTTGCTGGAGCGCCTCGAGCGCCGTGCTGAGCACCGCCTCGGCCTCGTCCTTGAGGAGTTTCGTCACCACATCGTCCGTGAGCGCCGCGAGCAGCTGCTCGGCCTTAGCTGTACTGCCCGCGCCGCCCAGCGCGCCGCCCAGGAGCAGGGCGGCGAGCTCGGCGAGACGCGGCTTGAGTGTGTGTAGCTTCGAGTGCAAGCTCGTAAACGCACTGCCCACGGCCGAGAAGGCCATCTCGTAGCTGCTGATCTCGTCGAACGTGCTGGGCGCACGGTGGGCCAAGTGGTGCGCGCCGTCAAGCTCGTCGAATCGGAATGAGCTGAGCACGTCATCAAACTCGCGTCCGAAGCGGCCGCCGCTCGAGGTGAGCAGTGCGCCCTCAATATCAATGTACGCCACCGTCTCTTCGGAAGTGGCAGTGGAGGAGTCAGTAGCGGTAGCGTCGGAGGTGGCACTGATGTCAGCGGCGTCGGCGCTCATTCCGCCCGCGACGGCGCGTAGGGCGAGCGGCTGCACGCACGCAAGACTCAGCCTCTGCTCACGCACCACGACCTCCTCAAGTGCGCGTGCGTCCTCAGGGGGCGTCGTCGCGGGCGGTCGGCGCAAATCGAGCAGCGCCGCGCTCGCGCAGCGCACCACTAGGTGCCACGCGGCCTTTTTGGCCACGGAGCACAATCGCGGCGAGCGCACGGCCCGGAGCGCCGTCGTGAGCAGCGCCAGCCGCCACGGTAACGGATGCAAGTCGGCCGGCTGGCGCGCAGACGAGGGCGCACGGCCGCTGCATACGCGTGCCGCATGCCGGGTCGAGTTCACCAGGACTTCCTCGACGAGCTTGATCAGGCGGCGTGCCATCTGGCTCCCTCCAATGGGCACTTGCAAGGGCGTCCACAACTCCATGGCGGCGGTCGGCGTCGTGGGCACGATCGCGTCGATGCAGGCGAGCACCTGTGGGGAGAGGACACCGTGGTGAGCACTTGCATGCTAAGTCGTGGGCACGATCGCGTCGTGGCGAGCACCTCGTCTGCCGCCATCGACGCAGCCGGCGCCGCCTCGAGCACCATCGCCACGACGACGCCCGCTGCATCCTCCCACAAGTCCGCGCGCCGTGACGTGTCGGTCGGTGCGTCCGCAAGCCACCAGCGACCCTTGACGTCGAGTAACAAACTCGCCGCCTGGTTAAGGGCGCCGTGGTGGGCGGCAACAGTCGGCTTCCACAGAGCCAGCCATGTGGTCCCCTGATCCTCCCCACTGGCGCCGCCCTTGCCACCCTCGCCACCAGCAGCACCGATTGCTTGTGCCAACAAAGCACCGAGACTCTTGTTGCCGCCCTTGCCGGTGCCCTTGCCGCCGGCACCTCCACCTTTGGCCGGCTTGTGCGCCGACAGCGCCGCCGCCGCCGCCGCCGCCTCAGCGGCACCACCGGCCCCGGCCGTCACAAGCGCGGCAAGCGCCTCGAGGAGGGCGCGCACCTGATGAGTGAGGTCATCAGACGCCATCAGACGCCATCAGATGCAATCTCGAGTGTCATCAGGAGCCGACCGCTCAGAGCGAAGCATTCCGACGCCACCAAGGGTCATCAGGAGCGCACCGGCTCGGAATCAAGGGTCATCAGGAGCGCACCGGCTCGGAATCAAGGGTCATCAGGAGCGCACCGGCTCGCGCAATCAAGGGTCATCAGGAGCGCACCGGCTCGGACCGCAATCAAGGGTCATCAGGAGCGCACCGGCTCGGACCGCTCATCACGCGCGAGCTGGCTGAGCTCCGACTGCTCAAACCACTCGGGCTGGCTGCCCCATGCAAGCTGCTGCCCCGGCGGCAGGACCGTCGCGAGCTCCTTGAGTGCAATGCACTTGCTCAGCTCGCTCAGCAGCGGCGCATGCAACGCCGTCGTGAGCGCCTCGCGCCGTGTGTCTTTGAGGCCAGGGAGGAGCTGCTGGCTGAGCTCGTGGGTGAGCGTACCGAGCCGTGCGGCAAGCCATGCTTTGGACGTGGCGGTGCGCTCGGCGGTCGTACCGGCGAGCCGTGCCAACGGACCATCAAGATCCCACAGCTCCTCGAGCACGCTGTACAGGGCTGCCTCGCTGTGCTGTGCGTGGCTCGCCGAGGCTTTGAGGTACGCGGCCAGCCGGTCGGCCCACGTCTGGAGCAACCCGCCGTCCTCGGTGCAGCGCGACGGCTCGAGCGATCGCCAAGAGGCCAGCGGGAGATCGCACCTCTGGGCGGCGAGCGGCGGGTGCACGAGCACCGGAGAGATCGCCGTTGGCAAGTGCCGACTCGGCTCCAAGCGAGTGGCCCGCGCGGTCTCGGCGCGTACGAGAGCGACGCGGCCGAGCCTGATGAGGGAGGGGTGCTCACCGAGCGCGGTCACGCGCAGCCAACAAACTCGGCATCCAGAGGTCTCGTTGAGGCTTTCCCATCGCAGCACGCTGGCGTGCACGCCAGCAGAGGTTGCCATGAGCAGCTCGAGCAAGTTCCGAGCAGCCTGCTGCATGTCCGCAGGCTGTTCATTGAGCTTTGCAGCCAGCTCTGTCGAAAGTGACAACGCTGCCAAGCTCGGCTGTGAGCAGCTGCAGGTCTCCTCACCTTGAGTCGGTGCCACCATCCAAGCGGCGGCGAGCTCGTCGTCGAGTGAACGTCCGGGCTGTTTTCCTTTGGACGCAGTCGCTGCCTTAGCACTGAGCTTGAGCGCAGTAGCTGCCTTCGCCGCAGCAAAGCCGGAGCCGGCTGTGGGCTTTGGAGGCATTGAGGCGGCGAGGCTCTTGTGAACGTTCACAAGAGGCCGGTCACGTGAACTATCGGCCGGGGGCCGATAGATGTAGCGTGGCCGGGACGGGGGGTGGGGGCCGGATCCTTGAAAATCCTCGCCGGTGTGTTAGTCCACCGAGCGACGCGATCACTGCGTGGCAGTGTTTCGTGTGGTAGTGGCTGGTCGGTACCTTGTGTGTCGATTCAACTGACCCTTTCTCAAGACAGACTGAAGAGAGTACAGTACTGGTTACTGTGGTAAAGTCAAGTCATGTTAGATCATGTCGAAAAGGCCCCGTACACGCCGGTAGGTTCAAATTCACAGCTATAGACTTGACTTGACCTAAAAAAGGCGATCACGGAAGCCTCGCTCGCAAGATGGAGGACTCCCTCGCGGAACGCGCGCTGCTTGACGCCATCACGACGGCGCGCGTGCCGACCGACCGTCCTTGCCCGACGCGGCACCTCGCAATCGCCCCGCCATACGATTGGAGCCGCACCTACATGGCTGCAAAGGACATGGAAGAGTACCTGCCCGGCGTGCCGCTCGATGCGACACTCGTTGAGACGACCGAGGATGGCTTCGACGTCCTCGCGTCCGACGGCGTGACCTCGCTCGTCCACGTCGTGGTGGAGCGGCGGCGCCACCAGCCGCTGCGGCCGGGCGATCCTGTCGTCGCCACCGTCGCCGGTGTCGGCCTGGAGGGCGACCTTCTGCGCGAGGGCCGGCCGGGAGAGTGGGTCATTCGGGCCAAGACTGGCGGCGATCAGCAACCAGTGAAGGAGATGAACGTGCCAGCATCCGACGTCACATTCTCGTGGAGGGCGGGCCGCGACATGTGGATGAAGGCGGTGCGCCTGGCGCCGCTGCGGCTAGCGGCGCGCAAGGCCGACTGGCTCGGGATCGGGTCGCTCGAGCTTGATATTTACGGCAGCCCAAGGGCGCTCTCCGTGGGCGACCCGGCTGCGCTGTTTGGCCTGCAGGACGAGCCGGAGCTCAATGGCCAGGTGCGTGGACCCGAGTCGAGTGTCTTCTCTCTGCATTCATGGACCACAGCATTCAATGTGCGCTGACCGCGCGTGCGCCCCTCTCTGTCCTTTTGTCACATTCAGGGTGTCACCCTCCTCGAGAAGCTGGGATCTTCCGACGGGCGGTGGCGCGTCCGCCTCGAGCGGCTCGGCGATAAGGATGCGCAGATGGAGTGCGTGGTGTCTGCTGCGGCCATCGGTGTGCTGCCCAACTGGCCGTTTCTCGGCGTGTCGGTCGCGTGCCTGCGCGCATTCGCTCGGGCACACGAGGCACTGCTCGTCGATGCCACGACTGAGGACGTGTGCGAGCGCGTGTGCATGCCGCTCACCGAGACAGCAGGGGACTCGCTGGCCGCGTGCCTCGTCCGCTTGGGGGCAGTCGACCCCGTGACGGGCGTGCCGTTGGCCGCCGCACCGACCATCTTCGTCTCGCACGCGCGCAAGTACCTTTTCCGCGACCTCGTCGACGCCGTGTGTGCGCACGTGTCGTCGCTGCCTGAAGAGGAGCACGAGCGGCATTACGTGTGGCTCGACATCTTTTCGCAGTACCAGCACTGGATCGGCGACGTGGGCACGG
>Ga0210241_101972_pt1 | contig 13343 bp, 12 predicted proteins | sample ChrtobMetP5a_8mM_FD_155488 | JGI IMG/M metagenome (GOLD analysis project Ga0210241, IMG submission 155488) | Chrysochromulina tobin associated microbial communities from unialgal haptophyte culture, Seattle, Washington, United States - P5a_8mM | ecosystem: Host-associated > Algae > Haptophytes >...
TCAGCGGCAGCGGCGGGAGCGGCAGCAGCGGCAGCGGCGGCAGCGGCGGCAGCGGCAGCGGCAGCGGCAGCGGCGGCAGCGGCAGCGGCGGCAGCGGCGGCAGCGGCAGCGGCGGCAGCGGCGGCAGCGGCGGCGGCGGCAGCGGCGGCAGCGGCGGCAGCGGCGGCAGCGGCGGCAGCGGCGGCAGCGGTGGCGGCAGCGGTGGCGGCAGCGGCAGCGGTGGTGCACGTGCGGCCCCTGCTACCGACACGGCGCGTCCATCGGCCAGGAGGTCTGAGGTGGTCACACCAGCTGCCGGGCTGCTCCACCTCGAACGGGCTGTGAATGTTCACACCGGGCTGCTCCTCCTCGAAGCTCACGCGCGCGCCGTCGGCGGCGGCCACGGCGAGCCATCGGAGATTGAATCAGGCCACGGCGAGCCATCGGAGATTGAATCTGGCCACGGCGAGCCATCGGAGATTGAATCTGAGGTTGAGCATGCGCCCAACACGGCGCCCGCCGACGCAGCTCGCCCGGCCTTGAGCGTCAGCATCGTTCAGCGGGCACCACCGTCTCCGACGAGCGGTGCCGTGCTCGACATCGCCATCAGCGCCGCGCGCCTCGACGCGACCCTCAGCCCGCACCACGTGCAGCTACTGGAGTGCTTCTATGCTGTCTACGTGGCGTACAACTCGTGGTACACGTCCCTGAGCACCCAAGTGGAGGGGAGCGCCGTGCCGAGCACCCAAGTGGAGGGGAGCGCCGTGCCGAGCGCTCAAGTGGAGGGGAGCGCCGTGCCGAGCGCCCAAGTGGAGGGGAGCGCCGTGCCGAGCGCCCAAGAGGGCTGTGGGGAAGATGATGGCACGGCGCCGGCGGCCTACGAGGCAGCGAGTGCCGATGTGCCCAACACGGCGCGGGCCCCGACGGGCGCTTGGCACGACGCTTGGAGGGCTGTCGAGGAGAGGGCCGCGCGTCTGCCCAACACAGCGCTTCTAGCCGAGCTCCGATTGCTCTACCGGTACGGCGCAGTGCAAGGGAAGGGGCCGCGCTGTGCTGGGCACCCGCCGGAGCAGCGCTGGCAGCAGCTGCTCGACCAGCTGCCGTTCGAGGTGGCCCTCGCCGCCCTCACAGGCGCCGCCGCGGGCACAAGAGCGCCCCTCATCTCGCCCATCGATCGTGAACCCACCAGCACGGCCTCGTGCGCGGATGACGGCGCCCATGACGGCGCCCATGACGGCGGGCCCGCAGCCGAAGCCACCGTGGATGGCTCCGACTGCTACTCCGGCAGCTGCTCCGGCAGCTACTCCGGCAGCTACCCCGGCAGCTACTCCGGCAGCTACTCCGGCAGCTACCCCGGCAGCTACTCCGGCAGCTGCTCCGCGTCGGCGCCACCACTCTCCTTCCAGCCGCCCTCACCCGTCCCCATAGCCTCGAGCGCGCCCTCGAGCACGCCCCTCTTGGACCAGTACGGTCGGCCACTGCACCGAAGGGAGAGTCTGCACGAGGCCACCAGCGCCGTGTTGGGCGCCAGCGCCTCCCGCCGCGACGAGGGGCATTTGAATGACTCGGAGCGGCGGCAAGCCGAGGAGTACAAGGCCACGGCAGCCGCGGGCGCTCGGCTGCGCTCGCTTTTGGAGCGCGTGCTGGAGAGACAGCTCCACTTCGGGATGGAGGTGGAGCATCTGCAGCTCTGCATCTGCCCCGCGGCCGAGCCGCCGGGCAACGCCAAAGGCGCCGTCGCGCCGCTCAGTGCATCCGAGGCGGCCACAGCGGCCACAGCGGCCACAGCGGCCGTGGAGCCGCGCATCGAGGGCGTCGAGCTGCCAAATATGGGCGGCACAAGCGTGGGGCGCCGTCTCGGGCAGCAAACGGCGGCTCAGCCCACCGGCACCCGCGACGGGTTCACGCTGCCCGAGACGGCGCCCCAGGCACTGCCCAAGACGGCGCCCCTTGCATTGGGATCTCCGCTGGTGATCGTGCATGTGGCGCCGCCGCATGCGGCGCCGTGGCGGCGCGTGCCGCGCCCGTGGCGGCGCTCGACGGTGCCCATAACGGCGCCCGAGCCCGCTAGAGGCGTCCCGCCGCTGCGCACGGCCGCTCCGGCGCTCACTCCGGCGCTCACTCCGGCGCTTCGATTGGACGTGTGGCGCCGCGCGCCGCCGTTGGGCAGCAGCAGCAGCATTCGGCAGCAGCAGTACCGGCTTGAGCTCGTCGATTTGGCCGTGACGGACGAGCGCGGCGCCACGCCTCTCGCGCAGCGGCGGGTGCTCGGTCCGAATGCTGTGAATGCTGTGAATGCTGTGAATGCTGTGAACAGCACGGCTACAGCGGCGCCTATGGCAGCAGCGGCGGCGGCGATGGCGGGTGCCGATGGGCGCACGGCGACGGCACGGGACGCTGTGGAATCCATGCCTAATATGGACGCTGTGGAATCCATGCTCGTGCTCAAGGCGACGCGTGAGTCCGGCGAGTGGCAGAGCGTTTCGTCACGCCTCTCGCGCTGGGCGGTGCTCGTTGCCGCTGAGCTCCCTGCCCAGGTACGCGCGTGCCTTCGGCCGGTCGGGCCCGCGCGCGGATTCGAGCCGATGCCACCTTGGGTGTTTGAAGGGCGGCCGATGCCTCCGACGCTCGCACGCCCTCAATCTCAATCTCAATCTCAATCTCAGTCTCAATCTCAATCTTCATCTCAATCTTCATCTCAGTCTCAATCTCCCCCAGCCTCTCAATTGGCATCGCCGTACGCAAGCCGCTCAGTGTCGTTCGTCAACGTGACAGAGGGCCTTGCCGCTTCCGCCGCCGCCGCCCCCGCCACCCCCGCCGCCCCCGCCGTCGCCGCCGCCGCCGCCCTCGTCCTCGCCGCCGCCACCCTCGCCGTCGCCGCCCTTGCCACCGCCATCGCCGCCGGCGATGAGCCTCGTCGGATTCACCCTCGAGCTCGCCGGCGACGTCTTCTCGTTCACGCCGAGCGTGCGGACCCAGGTGCAGGGTGCGATCGCGGCACGGGCGGGCGTTGAACCATCGGCGGTTTCATTGACTGTCACATCGGGCAGCGTCATCGTCGGCGTGCGCATCCACACGCTGACGGCGATGGCAACCTCGGTGCAGTCGGCGATTGCGAGCGCGACGAGCAGCCCAAGCAGCGCGACCGCCATGCTCGCAAGTGTCACCGACGTCTCGATCGCCGTGCTCGCGATCGTGACGCCACCCATCGTCACGAACGTCGCACCGCCGCCGCCGCCGCCGCCTTCCTCGCCCTCGCCATCAGCCTTCCTCGCCCTCGCCCTCGCCAACAGCGCCGGTGGCGGCGCCATCAGCATCCTCGTCATCGCCGTGCTCGTTGCGATTATTGGGCTGCTGTGCTGCCTGACGATTGTCTGCTGGTGGATGAGGCGCAGAGGAGTCGAGCTGCGGCGCAAAGACGTCAACAACTGGCTCAGCAACATGTCCGTGAGCACAGTCTCCGCAGACGATGACAGCGCTGGCATCGAGATGAGCGGTCGCTTCAACCATCATTCCTCCGAAACGGAAGGCTCTTCACGCGCAGACGGTGCCGGGGGCGGCGCACGACCGGCAAAGTCGGGCGTCATCGGTCCATTGGGCAGTGACCCGAACCGCACGCCGACAGTGACGGAGAGCTCGCGCACGCATCAGGACACAGTGCGCCAGCAAAAGGAGGAGGCGCAGCGTGAGGCAACGGTGATATGGGCGCGGGAGGGCGCGACGATCGTGCATCAGCCGCCATGGGGGGGCTCCTCTGCATGCTCTGCTCCCGACTTCTCCATCGGCACCGATTCTCATGACTACTACCTCGACAAAGGCGAGCACCAGCTGAGCGACCATGTGCGTCATAAAGAGGGGGGCGACGGTGGGGGCCACGGGCTGGGCGATGGCGGACGCCACGTTTCGTCGGCAGGTTGCCGCGCCTCCGGCGGCAGCAGCAGCATCGCGTCGCAGGCTCCCAACCGCAACGACCCCTTTCCGTGCTCGGCCGTGCCCGGCATGCTGCACATCTGAGATTCGCATTATGGGGCCACTACAAAGATCTGCGAGCTTCCAACGTGGGGTTGACCGTAGAGGGTTGATCGGCTCTGCGCGCGCTCTGCCCCGCTCACTTTCAGGGCCGACAACAGCCGTTTTCATGCCTAGAATGATGCAGGCGTACTCTGAGGAAAGGGCAAGCCCTCAGACGTTCGGGGAGGACCAAGTGTACGGACGGGACATGCCGGGCCGAGGGGGTGGGAACTTGGCACTGCCTTTGGGACGTGGGGATTCGATCTCGTTGTCTCGTCCGCCCGCGCAGAGGATGAAACATGGCCGTGAGACAGAGAGCGGGCGGACGGACACGCAAATGATTGTATGAATATGTGTCTCATCTTGTTAGTTCCGTATTCCTATTATAAAAGTTTTCGTTTGTCTCACCGGACCGTACCTAACGAGGCGGGCGACCATCGGGCGGCTAGAACCCCCCCCTTGGCAGAGGGCGGTTCGTTTGCGACCCCCCTACCGAGCGGCCCCCACAAGTATATAACGGCCTATACGGCCCGGGGTTCATCAGACTGATGACATCCGGTGACACCTTACCCCCCCCTCCCGACACATCGAACCCCCCTTTTCCGTAGGGGAAGTTCGGGAGGTTGTGGAAAAACCATCCATCCCGGGGAGGATTTTCCGATGTGGTTCACGGCCCGCCCCCGGATGGGGGGGCGTCGCGCCGTAGGGCGACGGTGTCGTGGTGGTTCTCGTCGTGGCCGACCCCTTAAGGGGAGCCGGCCGCGCCCGCCCCCTGAGGGGGAGGGCGGTGATGAGATTGGGTTCCTGCGCGGATATCGGTTGCAGGGTGTCAGTTAATAAGTCAATGGAACATTCCGCGACAGCCGAAACGTGCATCCCGGGAGGTCACGATCGGCCGTGCAGAAGATACCCGGCGTCAGACGGTAAAGGTCAGCCAGCGGCGCCAGGCTGAAGAGACCTGGCTGGCCGCGCACCGGCGTAGCAAACGATCGGATGGTGGTGGAGCGGATCCACAACGTGCCCGCGCCACCCATCGCGCCAGCCGGCACCTCTGTCGGGAACATGTCCGTTTAACATGTCCGCGGCAGTCACCAGGTAACCAGCAGCCAGTGTGGCATAGTCAAGGCCAGGCAGGATCGAGTCGCGCTCCAAGCGGAAACACTTGCTCATAAGAGAGACAGCAATCAGCATCGTCCATACCATCAGCAAGAAGCCGAAGCCAGGCCACCCGCATCTTCGCTGGGTCAATGACGGCGAGGATTGTGGCGGTGTCAAGCACGGCAGGGTCGCTCGTGAACAAGGCGCCCACGAGTTCGCCGGCCACGTCAGAGTAAGCCGCCTCCTAGCCGCCTCCACTTGCCCAGCCGCCCCAGGAATCACACAAAGTGTGGCACCAATACCAAGCGTCGTGTTGAAAGAGTCAGCCGTCGCAAAGGACACCGACGGTAACCGACGGGTCCGCGCCGCGGAGAGCCAGCGCGGCCGCGGGCAGTGTGCCCGCAGGAACTGCGACGAAGTCCATAGGGTAGGACACAGCAACAACAACACGACAGAGCGCACGAGACGCGAGAGCGGATTCTCGAAGCTTTCTCGAAGCACTCAGTGCGGGACGCTCAGCGTTCATTACGACCCGATATGGTAATATGGGCGGTATATGCATGCATGCTCGGCCGGACCGAAAGGTCGGCTCGCCCGCGGGAGCCCTCATTCACACCTAACTGAACACAATCACACCTGCGGTGAGCTTTAGGTTTTGGTGCGGATCCCGCGCGTTCTACATGGCGGGCATGACATGGGCGAAGGCAACGATGAACTGGGACACGGTCAAGCCACCAACGCCTTCTGCTTTCCCTCGCGATGGCGCTGCGCTCGATCTGATGGACAAAGCTATCAGTGGTCCCATCTTTCGCCTGAAACTCGGCCTCGTCCTCGAGTGTGCACTCAGCGTGCCTGGGTGCTTCTTCGGCATGCCATCTACTATGTCAATCGGCCCGGGCCTGATAGCAGTCATGGTGGCGACAAAGGTTCGCACGCTGCCATTGTTGCTCCTCGGAGTCGCAGTCACTGCATTGGTTGCGCGCTGGGCGTATTGCCTCCGGTCCGCCAATGGGGCGACTGCATGGATTTTCTACGCACCCAAGGTATTTCTGGTGGCGCCGTTGATAGGCACGGTGCTGGCATATAGCATCACAGACGACCCACGAGCACTGCACGCAGGAAGTTTCTATCTGCTGTCGTGGTTTGTGTCCGTCTTGCCCATCCTGACGCTCAAAAGCCTTGCCCATCGCCGCCGTCCGATCGCGAGCGAGAGCGCGCACCTCGGCGAGGCGACGGCCGCAGCAGGCCGGTCAAAGGCGCTTGGGTTGATCTGCTTCATGCTCCGCACGGGCGATGCGAATGCCTCGTTTCCATCGGGCGACGTGGCCGGCTCGGTCAGCTTTGCCTACCCGCTCTGGCGCTGCCAGGGCGCGGGCGCTGGTGCCGCTGTGCTTATTGTGCTCTCCTCCGCCTTTGGGCGCATGTATTGGCACGCACATCACGCAATGGACGTTTCTGCCGCAGCGCTCATAGCCTTCCTCTGCTGCACCGCGCTCGATGTCTCACTCTCGGACGCCGCCGGGAAAGGCGGCTGCCCAGCAGTGGCCTGGTACCACCCGTTCGTCGCGCTGCTCGCAATTGCCGTACAGCAGTTCTTCATGCCTCAGAAGATAGCCGGATTGAAGGGCAAGTAGGGGGGTCCGTTGTCCGGACAAAAACACTAACCGTTCACACCTTGAAGCGTGAATTTTCTTGACTTGTCTTCCAGTTTTCCGAAGAAGCAAGCGCGACGAGCGGCGTGGCGCGCGCGGCGGTCCCCAACCGAGCCTCAACGCCAAACTGCCATGTCCGAGTCCGTCGCCAAGATGATCCTGAAGTGCGAGAAGACGGGCAAGCTCTTCTTCTCCGAGGCGGAGGCCAAGCAGCATGCTGACGACACCGGCTTCAGCGCCTTTGCCCAGGTCTCGCCGGAAGAGAAGGTGTGGGTCTGTGCGGAGACAGGCAAGGTGTGCTTCAACGAGCAGCAGATGAGCCTCCACAAGCAGCGCGTGGCCGAGGCGATCACGTGGACCGAGCAGACGGTGGCTGACATGCACGAGGCTCGGGCCAAGAAGGCGGCCGAGGAGGCAGCGGGCGCCGAGGACGTGGAGATGGAGACTGAGGAGGACCAGCTGCTGCGCGCGGCAGGCAAAGCGCCCAAGGGTAAGGGCAACGCCAAAGCCACGGGCCCTGCCCTCGTCACCAAGGAGGTCGTCGAGCAGCTCGTCGAGATGGGCTTCTCGGAGCTGCGCGCACAAAAGGCGCTCGTGAAGACGTCCAACGGGGGCATCGAGGGCGCGATCAACTGGCTGACCGAGCATCTTGAGGACGCGGATATCGACGACGCGAACTTTGGCGAGTTTGAGGTGAAGCCGGCCGAAGAGGTGAGCTTGGCCGCCGCGCAGGCGTTGGCGGGCGTTTCGCACCTCTCGGCTGAGGAGAAGAAGCAGAAGCTCGACGAGCTTCTCGCCAAAGCGAGGGCCAAGAAGATGGGCACGAGCGTCGAGGAGGAGAAGCAGAAGGAGAAGGCGCGGCGCGATGATGGCAAGAAGACGGTGCAGTCGAAGCGCGAGCTTGAGGAGCAGCAGCGGAAGCGTGACGCGGATGCACGCAAGCGTGAGAAGCGCGAGTTCGAGGAGGAGCGCGCCAAGCTGAAGGCCAAGCTCGAGGCTGACCGGCAGGAGAAGATCAAGAACGGTCTGCTAAAGCCAGCCGCCGTGCCGTTGACGGAGGAGGAGAAATCGAACCTGAAGCCGCTCTCGCGCGCCGGGCCGCCCGAGGAGGAGAAGAGGCCCAAGAAGCCGATGAGCGAGCGAGAGCGCGAGGCTATGGAACAGATGTCGGCGATGGGTGGGATGAAGCGCAACTACGACGAGGAGCCGCTCACGCTGGAGGAGGCGACGGCGAAGCTGTGCGCGCACGCGGATACCAAGGTGCGTCCCGCGCTCGACATGATGCAGAAGATGGTGGCCAACATCGCCAAGACTCCCGCTGAGGCCAAGTATCGGCAGCTACGTCTCTCGAACCCCAAAGTGGCTGAGGGGCTCGTGTTCGTGCCAGGCGCGCGCCAGTTCCTGCACGCGATCGGCTGGGTGATCGGTCCGGGCGCGGGCGAGGTGGGGGAGGATGCGCCCAAGGATTGCATCAGCCTGCCCCTCGAGGGGGACGGCGTCGCGCAGGCGGCGGCGCAGCAGGCGGCGGTCGCAGCGCTGGTGCAGGCATCGAACGCGGCGGTCGAGAAGCGGCGACTCGATGAGCTTGCGGCACGCAACAAGGAGATTGCGGACAAGCTCGCCAAGCAGAAGGCGGAGAAGGAGGCGATGAAGGCGGCGATGGCGCGCGACCGCGCTGAGGTGGCCGCCCGCGGGCCCGCGCAGGCGTCGATCGCCAAAAAGCTGCCGACTGAGAGCGGCGGCACCATGACCTCGGCCATTTTCTCGGAGCAGGAGGAAGCCGAAGGGCGCCGTAACGCACAGTAAGCTGGCGAGGGAGGATGCGGGTTTTGGCGAGGTCCGCCCGGCAGAGGACGCAGACGCCACAGACGCACGCAGAGCCACGCACCACGCGCCGGCACGTAGCCGGCACGGCACCAAAGGGCATTAAACATGCCACCGCTCGCGCTCTCAGTCTCACGCGCACACAGGGCGGATTCGAGATGTAAGCGTGCGGGAGCGGCTGTAACAGAATCGATACTGAGTTTCTCGGTTACATTTTCATTATTATCATACCGAGCGTACTACTATAAGCCGGCCTTCGCGTTCAGGACGCCAAACTGTGGCGCCGTCGCCGGGGCGGCATCAAAGGTCTCCTCATCCAGCCCAAGGGCGTCGCGCAGCCGGTGCTCGCACTCGTTGAGCCAGGAGTACAGGCGCACCGGCCGGCTCACGGCCCCGTGTGGCCCCATGATGGGCACCATCACGTGACGCGTGAGCAGATCGTCGACCAAGCACGCGTTGGCGACCTGCTCGCCAACAGATGCCTGCGCAGCCGAGTGCAGCTGTACTTGCCAGCCCCACTGCTGCGGCCGTAGCAACCAGGGAGGCTCGAGGTATCGGTGCTGCGTGATCACGCGCAGCTGCACGCACGGCGTCGTCGGCTCGTCCGAAGTGACCGCGCCCGCAAGGCACTGGCTCACCTGCCTGCCGTTGGCGAGGCACAGGTCCTTGTGGAAGGTGAGCCACAGGGCATCGTCCTCTGCCTCGCTCGGCCACTTCGAGGCCGACTGAAGTGGCCCACGCCCTGCCGTGGCCACTGTCTCTTCCGACACGCCCGTGAGCGGGGCGTAGTAGGCGCTCTCGCGTCTCACCAGAGGCATGAGCGGCCACTGATGCAAGAAGCTCACTATCTCGCGGTTGGTGTTGACCAGCTGCCAGCCCACGCCGAAGCAGCCGCGCGACGGGGAGAGCTGCTCGGTCCCAAACCACTCGAGGCGATCGCACGACCACTGCCAGCAGCCGCCCACGCGCAGCTCGTGTGGGTGGTAATCGAGGAGGGGCTCCTCTAAGGCCCTCACTTGGCCGCTGTCGAGGTCTCGGATATGGGATGCTCGCGTTTCAGCGAGGGCGCGATGCCGGTAATGCACGGGAGTGGCAGCTTCCTCATGGTATGTGAAGATGCCATCGTGCGTGGGGAAGAAGCCCCCCTGCCCGATGCCGAGCAAGAAGCGCCGCGCCGCACCCGTTAGAATAGCGAGCGCCCGCACACATGCCTCCGATTCCGCTCTCGGCGAAGGGAAGCGCGGTTGGCGACGTTGATTGAGCGTCGTCACTGCGCGAGGGTTTCTGAGCTCTGCTTGGGCATCCACAAGCGTGCAGGTCTTCCCCGTGTCGAGGTTGCGGACTGTGAGCACGATGTCCGCATCAGTGTCAACGCCGGGGTCGGCCACAACCCTCGGGTCATACACGTCGCACAGCCGCGGGGACGCTTTGTGCGAGCCTTGGTAGAACCATCGATCAAGCAGCTCGTTGGCGAGCAGCGGCTGCAGCGTACGGACGACGTGGAAGAGCTGGCGCCAGCCTCCCGGGAAACGCGCGCCAAAGTCCTCAAGGGACGTCCAGCCCCAGCGGCGGTGCAGCACAGCTGCCCAGACAGCTTGGGCGCGGGTGGCACGTGCCCATTCACGGCTGAGCCGGCTGGCCACCCGCGCAATAGCACGAATCGGCAGATGACTGACGATGACAACGAGCAGCTCCTCCGCAAGGCTGGGGATGCCTTGGTGAGCGAGGGCGGCGTCGGAGTCGTCATCCATGCACTCCTTGCAGCTGTCCGTGGCAGCGGCAGCAGAGGTGCTGGGCGCCGTGCTGGGCGCCGCAGTGGCCGAGGCGGCGGCTGCAGCGACGGCGGCACGGCTAGTCCCAGCTTCGGCCTCTGCTCGTTCGACAGCCGATGGCATCACGTGCACCGGTGTCGGGTCGATGGCAATGAGCGCAGCGACGTCGACTTGACGAAGCACTTTGTCATACGCCGTGTGCACGTTCAAAGGCTCGAGAGGCTCCGGCTCGGCACGCTCTGAGGCGCCGCAGTGCTGTGCACCTTGCTCTTGCGCGCGCGACGCAGTGCTGTACACCACGCGCTCGAATGCTGCTGAGAAGGGGTCGCCGAGGCACGCTCCAGCGGCGGCAGCAGCCCGTACCGGTACGATCCGCCGCCACGCGACCATGGGCAGCAGCGTTGGGTGGTGGCGATTAGCCAGCCGAAATCCAAGTCCAGCGTTGGGCATGAGAGCGAGCGCGGAGAGGGCGAGGGCGTCCCCAAATCCGATCTCGTCGCTGTCAATTTGCACGAAGAGGTGAGCCAAAGGCGTGCCGCCCTGCAGCCGCGCCATCGCATACGCTGCCGCCGAGGTGAAGGCCGCGGTGCGCCCCTCCAGAAACTCATCGACCTCTGCGAGAGCACCGTCGCAGTTGTCACGGTAGTCGGTGTCGATAAAGGTGGCGCTGAGCACACTAAAGCCCGCCCGCTGAAGCCCACAGATCACGTCGAGATCGCCCAGCAGCAATCCCGAGCCGAGGCTCACATACACGAGGCGCCCGTCCGCTGGCAAATGGCCCTCCGCCTGCGCCGCCACCGCACGCTGCACCACCTCCTCGCGAAAGCGCCGGCGAACGTGAGGATGCAGCGAGCGCGTGCAAGCGCAGTTGCTCCGGCCGCACTCAGCCAAAGAGGCCAGGGGCAGCAGCGTCGGGAAGCGTTGAGCATCGAGCCAGACGAGCTCGTCTTCACATACGAAGGGCTGCTCGTCGCTCAGTATGCACTCGCGTACGGATGCGCGCCAATCTACATCGCCTTTGATGGCCAGCCCCGCCGAGGGCGCAGCGGCAGCGCCTTCTGCGGCAGAGGCCTCTACCGCCTCTACCGCCTCTACCGCCTCTACCGCCTCTACCGCCTCTACCACCTCTACCGCCTCTACCGCCTCTATCGCCTCTACCGATGGCGCAACAGCTGATGCCGGCGCAGCGGCCGCTGCGGTCGCCTCTGCCGAGGCTCTGGAGGCTCTCGCCGCGGCGGCGGCTGCCGCCATTGCCGCCGCGTCGAGAGTGGGCTGGAGCAGCATCTGCGCCTCGCTCGAGTCGTCGGCAGCGCGGAGCACCCACGCCGTGATCTCACCATGCTGCTCCGTGTGCTCGACCACGAGCGACGCACATCGAAAGAGCCAGCGGTGGTGCGTATCCGGCCGGCAGACGTCATAACGCGCATTGGGGCCGTTCGGCTTGTCGACTTGGAAGCCCTCCTCGGTGCCCACGGTGTGCATGCATGGCCTGTTCTCCTTGAGGACCAGCCGTCCGTTGGAGGAGATAGCAGAGCGCAGCCGCCGCAGCGTACTCACCACATCCGCGTCAACTAGGTATTGCAAAGTCCACTGGATCCAGATCAAATCGTACTGAGCCCCGCGCGAGGAGCCGCCGCCGCCACCGCCGCCGCCGCCGCCGCCGCCGCCGCCGCCGCCGCCGCCGCTGCCACCGCGCCCACCGCCCACGCCGCACGCCTCTAGAGCGGAGCTCTCCTCGAGCCGCCCGAGCACGAACTTGCAACTCTGCGCGCGCTTGTTGCCCAGATACCGTCGAGCCTGCTTGAGCCATCTCTCACATCCCTCGAGCAGACACACGTGCTCGCACCGCTTGAGCAGCACGTGCTTCGTGACGCGCCCTACCCCCGCGCCACAATCGAGCGCAGAGCGCAGCAACAGCGACGGGTGCTTCGCGCGTAGCTCGTCGATCAGCTTCAACGAGTGCTCCACGTCTGTCGCCGAGGTCGTGGCATCGCCAATCATGGCCTCCTCATCCGTGCTGCCCGCGTACCCGTCCTCGTCCCAAAAGGTCTGATTGGCAGCGTAGTAGGCTGTGCGCTCCGCAGCCTGCTCCGCCCAAAGCTCGACGAGGCTGGGGAATCGGTTGCCACAGTCATCACTGCCACTGACGCCGGGCGGTGCAATGGGCTCCAGTTTGGCCGGGGAATCGGGAAGCAGTGAGGCAGCCGCTCCTGACAGCGGCAATGGCGGAGGTGGAGTCGGCCCGGCATATGGCTCGCCGAGGCTAATGGCGATCAACGAGTCGTCGCGGACGGCACCACTTGGCCAATCATGATGCCGCGGAAGCTCGGCACCAGTTCGCCACACAAACAGTTTCGCCCGCTCAACATCCTTCTTCTTGAGCCGCAGTTTATTCGCCGCGGCAGCAAGCAAGCTCTCGGTGCTATCGGAGCTGAGCACAAGAGCCGCCTGAGGCTTCCCTTTGGCCGAGCCGGAGTTGAGGCAGACCGAGACGCGAATGGGCATTTTGCACGGTGAACGCGGTGTTCACATGAACATCTAACGAAAAATCATGCGGGGCTTCCCGAGGTATCGAGACAGGCACGAATTCCCCACTGCCTGCGCGCCTGATATGGGGCCCTACCGGGTCCGGGACCGGTACACGTTGTCTTTTTACCGTTACACTCGAAAGGCTGGCGGGAATTTGGGGAAGGGACACCTATGTCTGAACGTCTTCCCCCTTAGCCCACAGGAAGGTTCGGTGTTCCTTCGTGGGATAAGCGCCCGACACGGCGCAACCGCGCATCTCTTCCTGTCAAGTCTCTGAGAAGGCCCGCCGGTGTGCAGCTGGGCATGTCGCGTCCTTCGTCGCGCGCGTCGTTCGTCTCCGAGGCGACGTCCTCAATCACCGGTTCACGCGTGCGCGTGGCTGTGCGCGTGCGCCCGCCGCTCGACCGCGCGGGAGCGCCCGAGGGCATCATTTGTGGCGACGACGGCCACACGCTCATGCTGGATCTCGACGGCAGCG
>Ga0210241_101979_pt1 | contig 13314 bp, 4 predicted proteins | sample ChrtobMetP5a_8mM_FD_155488 | JGI IMG/M metagenome (GOLD analysis project Ga0210241, IMG submission 155488) | Chrysochromulina tobin associated microbial communities from unialgal haptophyte culture, Seattle, Washington, United States - P5a_8mM | ecosystem: Host-associated > Algae > Haptophytes >...
ACGGGCAGGCCCGGTGGTAGGGACTGGTGGGCGCGGGCGCCTGGTGAAGAAATTGTAATTTGATCGAGCGGTGGCATGACGAGGGCGAAGAAGTTCGGCGGGCGCGTGGACAGGGTCGACCCCGTAACCTGTCGGCACAGTCAGGCGTCACGCGTCAAAACCAACTCTTGACAAGCAAGCGCTGGGATGAGCATTTTCCCAACGCACGTGCGTGGACGCTTCTCGCTTTCACGTACAAGTCTAAAGTCAGTCAGAAAGTCAGTCAGACTCTCAGTCAGGGAGTCAGTTATGACGCGGCCACAGACTTCATTTTTTGTCTGCGAGTTACAATTTGAGATTCAAGTAACATAACGAGAAATCTGTAATCTGAAATGATGTTCCGAACATGATGTTGCATGTTGCTCCAATCAGTTTTTACGCATTTACCCGACCTTGACCTATGAATTCATACGCGGAATGGAACTACCTGTTAACCCTGAATGCACGGCAACCGGGCAACCCCTGCAGCGTGACGAAGTTTACTGTACAGTTTAAGGGAGCACGGAACACCTGTTGTGTGCCGTGTTGAGAGTGTGTTTATGTACGGTGGTCGGTGCGCGTGTCTGTGTGTGCTGGCGGTCGACCTGTAGTCGATCTCGCTGCTCCTCTGCCTCAGACTGGTTCGTATGAACTGAGATGAATCTGATGCACCCTTCATCTCAGGCGTGCCGGCTGAATCGCTTGCGGAAATCGCCACCGGTGAGCGGTGAGGCGAATAAGACGTGCTGATTTTCCCCGGCCTGGTTCAGGCGCATCACGGCCGACGGCTGGCCAGGGTGGAGCTCACCCGTGCCAACGATGGCGGAGGCCTCGGTGACGGCGTCCGCGCGCAGGCCGAGCGCCTCTGACTGCCTGAAGCTCTCGTTACGCGCGCTGGGCGGTGCGGAGGTCGTGGTAGACGGAGGGGGAGCGCGCGGTGGAGGCGCAGCCCCCGCCGGCACCCTCTGCTGCTGCTGCTGCGACGGTGGCGGGGGGGACGGACTGATGTTGGAGAGCATGATGATGTCGCCCGCGCCGGCCTTCCGCGCCTTGCCGACGCTGCCGTCGGCGGTCCTCTCGGTCAGATGGCCGATGATGCGAGTGCCGGTGCGCGGCGAGAGGTTGAGAGAGCCAACGGCCGACGAAGAAGGGCCTAGCCGGGCTGCGGCCAGCTCCGCGAGCGCGTTCACGTTCGGATCGCGCCGAGGCGGCGGTGCATTGGGCGCTGGGCCAATATACTCGCGCACGAAGTGAGCCGCCTTTTGCAGCGCCAGGGCGCGGTTGATCACTGACGAGCCGCGGTTCATAAACTCCTCGTGTTTGAAGGCTCCCACGTTTGAGGGTGCGGACGGCTTGAGCCCATCGCCCTGCGCTGCGGCGAGGGTCGCCTTGAGCGCCTGCACCGTGTGTGCAAAGTCCTTCGCCCGTGCCTCCTCGATCTTGGCCTTCTTGGCCTCCCAACGCTCCTGGCTCTCGAGCATGCGCTTCGTGAGCGTGTGCATTGCCCGCGTGAGCCCCGCGTTGCCGTCGAGCGACTCGTCCAGCAGGGCGGCGTCAAGGCCCGCATGCCCGGCGGAAATGTGTTTGGGAGCGACGAGTGTTTGGTGGAGGCGTACGAGCTCCATCTTCGTGTGCAGCATCGTGCGCATCGCCTCAGAGCGTTCCGCGCGCAGCTGCTCGTCACGGTTGAGCAGCCGCGCGAGGGAGTCGACGAGCAGCTTGCCCGTCTCGTGCGACTGCTCGAGCGCGACCTTAACCGCCCGGGTGGCGCGACTGCTCAGGGCGGCCAACGACAGGCCCACCACGCCCACCACCTGCTGGAGTGCGGGGAGGAGCTCGCTCATCTCGGCGTCGTTGCGGCGTGTCCACTTGCGGATGGCACTCAGCGCGGCTGCCGGGTCCGAGGCGAGGCCCTGCTGGAGCAGCTCCGAAGTCGACACGAGCACCGTCACCGGCGCGTCATGCGGCGCGGCGCCGTCTTCGAGCTCCTTGTCGTCGCCGCTGTTGGTGATGGCGGCCACCTCGTCATCTGCAAAGCCGGCGGCATCGCCCATGTGTATGGTTGGAGGTGGCGTTTCTCGCACATTGTCTTGGGGTGGCCGTTGATCGTTGGGTGAGCTCGTCGCGCCTCGGCGGATGGAGATCTGCGGCAGCGCCTCCGGCGCAAAAGACACCGCGCGCTCCTCACGCGAGCCTTTGGTCTGCTGGGATACGTACGGACCGAGGCCCACCGGCTCCAGCGTGCGACTCGCCACGGCCTGTACGAGCTGGCGCGTCCGTGCATCGAGCGCCGCTTTCTGGTTCGCTGCAAAGCGAGGTGAGACCTCCCGGAGAAGCATCAACGGCTCGAGGTCGGAGGGCGGCCTCTCCCCCATCGAGACGGGCGCCGTGCGCAGCGGCGAGGGCTCCGGCTGCATGCCCACGCCGCCGCCCGTCTCGATGGCCACGAGCCCGAGAAGCTGCGTGATGGCATTGCGCAGCTGTTCGACCTGCGGGCGCAACTGCTCCAGCTGGGCTCTGGACTCGTGCCCTTGTTTCGCCTGAGCCTCGAGGCGCGCGAGCACGCCTCATCAGTGGTCATCAAGGGCAATCAAGGGCAATCAAGGGCAATCAAGGGAGATCGCACCTGAGCCTCGAGGCGCGCGAGCACGCCTCATCAGTGGTCATCAAGGGCAAACGAGGGCGATAGGGGGCAATCAAGTGCAATCAATGGCACGCACCTGCGCCTCGAGGCGTGCAAGCTCCTCGGGAGCGATCGTCGGCAGCGGCGATGGTGGCAGCTCATCTGGAAGGAACCCGCGCACCAAGGCACCCGCGCCGCCAGCCGCCTGCAGCTCGCGGAGCTGCTGCGCCCAGCGCGCCGCGTTTTGCCGCGTCGACTCGAGTGTCGTGGTGATGCGCGCGGCCTGCTCCGCCAGCGTGGCGGCCTGCGCCTCAGCCGCCTCGCGTGCTGCGCGTGCCTTGTCGGTCTCGTTTCGCGCCTTTTCAAGCTGCACCGAGCGTCGCTCAAGATCTTCAGTCAGCTCCTTCTCCTTCTCAGCCGCCGCCGCCGCTGCCGCAGCAGCCGCCGCGATCAGCCCCTTCTCCTTTTCGGCCGCCGCAGCCGCCGCAGCCGCCGCCTCAGCAGCCGCCGCTGCAGCCACCGAGACCGCCGTCGCCCTCTCCGCGGCCAACTCCTTCTCCAACTCTGCAAGGTCGTGCTTTAGACGCTCAGCTTGGGATGACGACGTGGCCAACTCCTTCTCCGACTCCGCAAGGTCGTGCTTTAGCCGCTCAGTTTGGGATGACGACGTGGCCAACTCCTTCTCCAACTCCACAAGGTCGTGCTTTAGCCGCTCAGCTTGGGATGACGAGTCGCCAACTCCGCCGCCACGGTCGCCGCCATCACGGTCGCCACCGCCACGACCGCCGCCGCCACGTCCGCCGCCGCCATCACCGAGCTCGCCACGGCCGCGGCCGCCATCGACGAGCTCTGCGAGCTCGGCCTCGAGGAGCTCGACTGCCTTGCTCGCTGCGAGCGCCTCGGCACGACTCGCTGCGAGCGCCTCCTCAGCGGCCCTCAATCGTGCCTCTGCTTCTTGACGCTCCTCCTCCGCCGCCGCCGTCGCCGCAACACGCGCCTCTTCAAGCGCGCTCGCGAACTTTTGCTGAAGCTTGCGGTAGCGCGCAAGCAGCACCGCCTGCAGAACCTTTTGGCCGGCGACTGCCTGGCTCACCTGCCTGGAGGATGCTTCACGCGTCAGTGTGACCGCCTCTTCGAGTGCGCGTACCTTCGCCCACGCCTCTTTCAACTCCCCACTTCTGCTCTCGCCGCTGCTGCCGCAGTTACCGCCTGCGTCAGCGGCCTCGGTCGCAGCCAACCTCGTCTGCAGTCTCCCCACATCTCGCGCTTCTGAAGACGCCAATCTGCTCTGCGCTGGCTGCGCCATGGCAGGCGGCGGCACCGTCGCTCCTTCTACCTTCGCAGCTCGCGCTGCCTCGAGCTCCATCTTCAAGGCCACGAACTGCGCCTGCATGGCATCGATAGCCTCGCTCGCGGCTGCTGCTTCCGCCGCAGCCGTCGCCGCCTTTTCCTCGGCCGCTGCCAACGCCTCGCCTAACCGTGTCTCCACCTCAGCCACCGCTGAAGCCATCAATTGATTTTGTGCTGCCTCAGCAGCCATCTCCGCCTCCGCCTCCCTCATGTTAATCAATGCCGCCCGTTCGTCCTCGCTCATGCTGGCGAACGCCTTGCGCTCATCGTCGCTCATGCTGGCGAACGCCTTGCGCTCATCGTCGCTCATGCTGGCGAACGCCTTGCGCTCATCGTCGCTCATGCTGGCGAACGCCTTGCGTTCGTCCTCGCTCATCGTAGCCAACGCCTTGCGTTCGGCCTCGCTCATCGTAGCCAACGCCTTGCGTTCGGCCTCAGTCATCGTAGCGAACGCCTTGCGTTCGGCCTCAGTCATCGAAGCCAACGCCTTGCGTTCGTCCTCAGTCATCGTAGCGAACGCCTTGCGTTCGGCCTCAGTCATCGTAGCGAACGCCTTGCGTTCGGCCTCAGTCATCGTAGCGAACGCCTTGCGTTCGGCCTCAGTCATCGTAGCGAACGCCTTGCGTTCGTCCTCAGTCATCGTAGCGAACGCCTTGCGTTCGTCCTCAGTCATCGTAGCGAACGCCTTGCGTTCGTCCTCAGTCATCGTAGCGAACGCCTTGCGTTCGGCCTCAGTCATCGTAGCGAACGCCTCGCGTTCGGCCTCAGTCATCGTAGCGAACGCCTTGCGTTCGTCCTCAGTCATCGAAGCCAACGCCTTGCGTTCGTCCTCAGTCATCGTAGCGAACGCCTTGCGTTCGTCCTCAGTCATCGTAGCGAACGCCTTGCGTTCGGCCTCAGTCATGGTAGCGAACGCCTTGCGTTCGGCCTCAGTCATCGTAGCGAACGCCTTGCGTTCGTCCTCAGTCATCGTAGCGAACGCCTTGCGTTCGTCCTCGCTCATCGTAGCCAACGCCTTGCGCTCACTGTCGCTCATATTCACAAACGCGACCCGTTCATCCTCGCTCATGCCTTCATAGAACGCCTTCAGGTCGGCAGGCGGCGTCGCAAGCATCGCGGCCACCTTGTAGGGCACCTGCGCCTCTGCCTGAGCTTCGGCCACCTCGGAGGCCGACAGCATGGCAAGCAGCTCCGCCTGTCGCTGGTCCGGCAGGTGGTCCGAGAGCAGTTGGGCTTGGGCGGCCTCAGGCAGGTATGACAGCAGCAGATCAAACTGCCGCTTCGGCGAGAAGTCCGAGACATCGCCTCCGATGGGTGCAGGCAACTGGGCGGCCGCCGCTTGATGCTGCTTCAGCTGTGCCTCGAGAGCCGCTGCACGGGCCTCAGCCTCTGCCTTGGCCTCCGCAGCCACCTTGGCATGCTCCGCAGCCACCTTGGCCTCGGCCGCCGCTGCTTCCGCCGCCGCCGCGTACTCGGCCACCGTCGCCTCGGCTGCCGCCTTGGCTTGGGACGCCTCGCGCACCACCGTTGCAGCCGCCGCCTTTTCGGCGGCCGCGGCCTCGACTGCAGCCACGTCGGTCACCCCCGCCGCCTGCGCCGCCTCCATGGCCGCCGCCGCTTGGCTCTCCGCCTGCGTCAACGCCGCCTCCTGCGCCTTTATCGCGGCCTGGGCCGCCTCTGCTTTAGCCGCCGCCTGGCTTGCTTGGATGACCAGCTTCTCATTCTCCTGGAGCAAGGCACGATTGTGCACTTCGAGGGCCGTGTGGTCCGCGAGGCTCTTCTCGAGCGCCCTTCGCAGGTCTGTCAGCTCGGCCTGTGCTGCTGCCGAACGCGCCTCGAAGGTGGCTTGCGCTCCTGCCACGGCCGCCGTTCTTACCGCCTCGGCTGCTGCCTCCGCCTCCGCCTTCGCTCCCGCCTCCGCCTCCGCATCCGCCTTCACCATCGCCTTCGCCTCCGTCTGCTTCTCTCTCTCCACCTTCGCCGCCGCCACGGTCTTCGCATCGGCCTCCGCCTCCTCAGTCTGCGTCTGCTTCTCTCTCTCCGCCTTCGGCGCGGTCTGCGCTGCCACCTCCGTCCTCACCTTGGCCTCCGTCTGCGCCGCAGCCTCCGTCCACGCCTTTGCATCTGTCTTCGCCTCCGCCTCCGCCTCGGCCTTCGCCACCACCTCCGTCTGTGCCGCCGCCTCCACATACCCCTTCGCCACAATCTGCGCCGCCGCCTCCACCGCGAGCTGCTGTACCGCCCGATCGGCGCCTCCGCGACCGATCGTCTCGAGCTGTTGCACCAGCCTATCACGCTGTTGCATGAGCCTATCGAGCTCCCTGGTGCTCTCGGCCGCCGCCGCCTCTGCTGCCTGGTGCTGCGCTTGTTCCGCTGCAAGCAGCCTCTCGAGGCGCAGCACCTCATCTGACCTCTCGGCCGCCGCCGTCTCTGCTGCCTGGCGCTGCGCTTGTTCCGCTGCAAGCAGCCTCTCAAGATGTTGCACCTCATCTTCGGTTTCTCTCGGCTGGCGTCTTTGCTGCTGCTGCTGCTGCTGCTGCTGCTGCTGCTGCTGCTGATGTTGCTGCTGCTGCTGCTGCTGCTGTTGCTGCTGTTGCTGCTGCTGCTGCTGCTGTTGCTGCTCGTCATGGAGCTGCTCCCACTGCTCCTGCCAGCGACCCGCCTCGGCCTCCTTTTCACGTGCGATGCGCTTCCACTTAGCACGCTCCATCGCCGCGCGCGCAAGCTTGAGCGCCGCCTCCGCCTGCGCCAGCTCCTCGACGCTCGCGTCAGAGGCTTCTTCAGGCGTCGCCTGATACGCCGCCTCGTACACCTTGAGGCAGTGGGCGAGCTCCGATTGCGCGCGGCCTTCCTCGATGATGGCATCTTCGAGCGTACCGGCATCGTCCTTTTTAGGCAACCCGTCCGTGAAAGGAGGCGGCTTCAGCCGCCTCGCGACTGACGCCGCCGCCGCCGCGGCTGCGGCGGCCTCGCCACCGGCGGCCGCTGTAGACGAGGCGGCAGCGGCAGCCAAGGCATCCTCGAGATGGCTCTGCACGTGGTCTAGCTCCGCGCGCAGCCGATCTACCTCGGCCTTGAGAAAGTCCTCGCGGCTGTCGCGCGCCCGTTGAGCGTCCTCAAGCGCCGCCACGTGCGCCGCCACGCGCTTGCGCTCCTTGTCGTCTTGCTCCGCACGTCGCCTCTGGGCGGCCGCGCTGTCGGCCTGTTGGGCGGCGCGCAGGCCTTCCATTTGGAAGGCATGCACCACGTTGAGCCGGGCGCGCTCCCGCTTGAGCCGGGCTGCGCTCGCGGCCTTCTCCGCCTCGAGCTTGGCGGCCCATTCGGCCACGACCGCCTCGTCGGCTGTGCTGGCCCCCGCGCGCGCCGCCTGCACCGCCTGCGCCACCGTGGCCTTTTCTGCCGCCTCGCGCTCGACAGCGGCCTCCTTCTCCTCTTCAAGCGCAAGCAGCTGAGCCTCGAGACGCTGTCGAGCGCGGGCTTCGGCTGCATGCAGCTCCGCCGCCTCTGTGCTCGCTTTGGTCAGGTGGGCGAGACGCTCGTTGGTGCGCTCGAGCTCCGTCTGAAGCGCGCCGATCTGGGCGAGGAGATCGTAACGGCCATACACGTCCTCGACGGAGGCGCGCCCCGCCGCGGCCGCTTTGGTCGCCACTCGCGCCGTCGCGAGCTCTTGCGTGAGCGCGGCTACCTTGGCCTCGGCCGCCGCGGCCCTCTCTGCGTCGGTCGCGGACTCCGCCTGAGCCGCGCGCGCACCGCCACCTCCACCTCCCGCCTGCCGCTGCGGAATCGGTGCCGCCACCGCCCGCTCGGCCGCCTTTCCCCGCTTGTCCTGAGGCAGAGGCTCCACTTTGGCGGCATCCAACACATCCGACACATCGACGGCCTGGCCACGCGAGGACGCCTCTTGCCTGGACTGCGCCTCGTGCCTCTCCCGCTCGCGCTGTGCCTGGAGCTCCGCCAGCGCCGCCTCTGCCTCAGCCGCGCGCTTGGTCGCCTCCGACGTTGTCGCCGCCGCCGCCCTCACTACGGCCAGCTCCGCGCCCATGGCGGCCAGCTCCGCGCCCATGGCGGCCCGCTGACGTTCTGCTTCGGCTGCTGCCTCCTCAGCCTCCGTGGCGCGCCGGCGCGCCGCTTCGGCCTCTGCCTCCGCCTTGCGCACTCGCCCGTCGACGCTGTCGCTCCGGACCGCAGCGAGGTCCGCCGCGCTCGGCATCTCCGACATGCCAAAGCGTGCTGGCGGGCTGGCGTGCTGAGGCATCTCCGACAGCATCTCCGACGACTCGGCGCTAAGCGCCGTGTTGAGCAATCGATTGCCAAATGAATGAGGCGCCGCGCCAGAGACGCCTATGCCGCCACCTCCGCCGCCACCACTGCCGCTGCCGCCGCCACCCGCGATGAGCATGCCGCTACCACTGCGCGTGCCCGCGCCGCCGCCGCCGCTCACGTCGCCAGCACTGGCGCCGCCGCAGTCGTCTTCGCGAGGTCGGGGCTCACTCTGCCAGCTGCCGTCCTCATTGTCGCCGGCGTCTCCGCCGGCGCTGTCCTCGTCGTCTAAGAGGAGCGCAGCTAGCGGCGGTTGGTTCGGCCAGTGGCGTGCGTTCTGCTTCACCCACGCAGCGAGCTCCCGAAACTTATGCACGACCCCTTCCCTTTCGCTCCTGGCCGCCGCGAGCGAACCCTTCACGCGGCGGGCCTCTGCCTCGACGACTTTGGTCGCGTGCTGTGCCTTCTGCAGTCGTGTCTCGGCCGCCTTGGTCTCGATCTCAAAGGCTTGGAGGACGGCCCGGAGGTCTCCTTGCATCGTCACGACAGCCGTCGCAAGTGCAAGGGCGTGCGACTCCGCGTCGCCGCGTGCGGAGTCGCGCTGCACGCACGCCCACTCGAGTGACTGGCACACTTGCGTGTGCATCGTCGAAAGCTTCTCACGGCCTTCGGCGAGCTTGTCAGCGAGCAGCCTCATCTCACTCGTCTCTTTCATCTCCATGTTCGCCGCCATGACCTCGTCATCGCCGTCGCCGTCGCCGTCGCCGTCGCCGTCGCCGTCGCCGTCGCCGTCGCCGTCGCCGTCGCCGAAGCGCGCCGTCAGCCGCTGGCGCGTGTGCTGGCCGCCGTCTCGCACGCCGCTGCCGCCACCGCTGCGCCTCGAGCTCTGCCTTGAGCTCTGCCTTGAGGCGAGCGCTCTCGCGCGCTCCTCGTCGATCGCCGCCTGCACGTCGGCGTTCGAGAACCACTTGGAGACGGCGTTCAGCGTCGAGTGCATCTCCTTCTCCCGACGTCGCGACTCGTCCTGGATGCGCTGGACTGCGGTCGCCATCTCGTCGCGCTCCGTCTCGCGCACCGCCATCTCGTCTCCCTCGTTGAAAATGGCCTCAGCACGGTCGACAGCCTCCCGAGCCGAGCGTGTGGCCGCTATGGCCTCCTCTTTCTGCCGTTCCCTGTGGCTGTTCCCTGCCGCCGTCCGGCTCAAGATTTTGCTGGCGGGGGCCGGCTCTGGATGGCCTGGCTGCGGCGAAGGGCCGCGTGACGGGCTGTGTGAACCATCGGACAGCTCGAGCGTGACTGTCATGCGAGGTTGCCGTTCGCGTGCCTCGGCGGCAAGCTGCGCCCTTTTGTAGGCATCAGGAGGTGGCAGCGAAGGCCCTCTAAAAGCCACCGACTTGCGGCCGGTCACGAGCATGGTCGAGGAATCCTCGGCCAGGCTCATCGATAGCCTCAACGTCGAACCGGATCAGCTTCGACGAACGAAACTCGATCCAATTTGAGAAAGTTTGACAGAGTTACATGTAAGGTCCTCGTGCGTCACCAAGTAACGCGACTGTATACTGGACATATTCATCAACAATAAGGCAACCAGCCAATTCACCAGCTCATCTCAACGGAAAGGGTACGCGCGAGCATCACAGCAAAATCAGCGTCCACCGCATCCACAGCATCACAGGTTCACAGCATGTGCATGAGGGCTCGTGCATTTACTTGCAGTGTACAGGAGGGACTGAGCACGAACATGCCCGATCGTTGCGCCCGCGCGCGTCAGCACGCGAGCGGCTCGGTCGGCAGGGATGCAGGCCCTGGCAGGTCCCTGGTCGCCATGGTGGACGCCTCTCCAGCGAGGGCGGCTGTCGCGGCCAGCGCCTCGGCCGTTGGCCGGCGCGTCGGTTGCACGGTGAGGCACGCCCCCAGCAGCTCGCGCCACTCACGCGGCAGGCCTGCGCGGAAGGCAGCGTGCGCGCAGGTACGGATACGCACCCAGAGCTCCGGGCCCGAGGACGCTGTGAAGGCGGGCTCATTGTGCAGCATCTCGAAGAGGACGGTGCCGAGAGCCCAGACGTCCACCGGTCGGCCCGTGTAGCCCTTGGAGCTCGCCGTCGAGCTCCGCGTCAGCTCCGGGGCCATGTGGATGGGCGTGCCGCAGATTGTGTGGCAGCGACTCGCTTCACTCGAGGCGTCCGACGCGCAGTAGCGTGCGAATCCAAAGTCGCATAGCTTGAGGTGGTGCAGCCCGTAGAAGAGAATGTTGGCTGGCTTGACGTCACGATGGACCACGTCGCGTGCGTGCAGGTGAGCCAGCGCACGGGCGAGCTGCGAGCCATACGCGGTCACCTCCGCGAGCGGCATGCCCGCCACGGCGCCACTCGGCTCGCGAGGCTTTCCCCGTAGTTTGTACAGGTGTCGCTGCAGGGAGCCGCCGCGGCATAGCTCGAGAACCGCGACCGTGCTCGTGGGCGTCGCATGCACGGCGAGCAGATTCGCCACGAACGGGCACAACTCGGTGCGCGCCTCATCCAAATCGGTGCGCGCCATCGACCCGGAGCCGCCCTTCACCTTCCGTAGTGCGTAGAGCTCGCGGTCGCGCATGTGCAAGTCCCTCTTGGAAGTGGAGCGGGAGCATTCAAAGAGCTTCACAGCCACCTCCTCGCCGCTCTCCTCATGCTTCGCCTTCAGGATCGTCGAGAAGGCGCCCGAGGCGATGGGGCCGAGGGAGCGGTAGCCGACCCGGCTGAGCGCATTGCAGAGCGGATCAGCGGTCACGTGCACGTCGAGATCCCCACAGCCCCCGGCCCTCTTGGGTTGCCACTTGGGTGCCATCGGCTGGCCTTGCTCCACGCGCACCACTCGCGCTGCCGCAGCCAGCCGCCTCGCCTTGCCAGCAGCGCGCGGCTTTTGCGGGTGGTGTGCGGAAGGCAGAGCTGTCTTGGTCAGTCTGCAGGATGACCGCCGCCCTCGTTTGATCTTTGGCCGCTTGACGTGCCGCATCAGGCGCGCGGCCTTGACCGACAGTTTTGCACCGGCCATGGACAGGTGCATGGCAGCCAAATTCCGGTCCGTCGCCGAGGGGGTGGCCGTGGGCGACGATGCCGGTGCATCGGGCATGGCATCGCTGCTGGTAGACACGCAGCTCACGTCGTCGCTGCTGCTCGAGCAGTCGGTCAAACAACTCTCCTGCAGCATGTTGATCTTCGTTTTGAATTCACGAAGTACTTTCAATTCAGGGAGGAGCAGAAGCTGCTTTGCGAGCGCTGCATCACGCGCCTCCGCTGCGGCGAGGCGGAGCAAGAAGTCGACCATCTCGGGCCCTGGCGCAAAAGCCTGCTTATGGACATGGTCGCTGGGCGCACTTGGCTGCTTGTGGACAAGGTGGTTGAGATAGTCAAGAGACAGCCGGCTGCAGGCGACTTTCGCCTTGCCGTCATGGGCGCATTCGAAGGCCACCATCCGGCGCGGACGGAAGACAACTTCCCGATGATGGGAATGTGTTGCAGAACGCGCGTAACCCGCTCGCCTTCGCAGATCGACGAACCAAAAAGTAGCGATCTTTTGACTCATTGCGCGAAGTTTTGCGGATTCCTCGCGGCAATTGCGGCAATCGCGGAACGAGTCCGAAAATGTTATCAAAGACTTCACACACGATCCATACTGATCTCACGGGCGTCATCAGCTCCCGCCAGCCCACTCGTCACATGTTCCGCGCGTGAGGTTCGTTGGCCACCCACAAGTTTGTCCGCTTCCTGCCGCAGGAGCGCCTCGAGCCGACGCACCACGGCGCCGAAGCCGGGCCGCCGGTGCGGCTCGGCTTGCCAGCAGTCGCGCAGCAGCTCCCTCAGGCCCTCGGGCCAGTGCTGCGGCAGAGATGGCCTCTCACCCCCTCGTGCGACGCGCTCTTCGAACTTGGCCACAGTGAAGCCGCGAAAGGGGCGCTCATGCGAGGCCATCTGCCAGAGGAGCGTGGCGAACGAGAAGACCTCGGCCTTGCCATTGTACGGCTGCGAGAGCGCGACCTCGGGCGACATGTATCGGGTTGAGCCTGTCTGACCGGTCAGCTTGCGAGGTTGGTCACCCTCGCCGCCGCCACTGCTCACGATACCAGTAGACCAACGGGTGGCCAGACCGAAGTCGAGCAGCACGAGGGTGTTGCTGCCGTCGGCAAGGAAGCCCACGTTGTCGGGCTTCAGGTCGCGATGTAGCACGCGCTGCCCCGGAAGCGGCTCTCCTTCGTGCAAATGCTTCAGCGCTTGCGCCAGATGTAACCCGACCATGAGCGCGCGCGACATCGGCCACAACCGCACCGCGCTCCACCACTCGCAGACACCCACCTCGTCAGGCTCGTTCGGTTCGCCGAGCATTTTTATGAGGGGCTTCGGCAGCTGTGCTGCGAGCGTGGTCGCCAGCAGCTCGAGCACGATGAATGGCCGACCGTCTTCTTTGCAACCCTCGCCAATCAGCGTGATGATGTGCCGATGTGGCCGTCGGCCGAGCTCCGTAAGTAGTGTTGCCTCCGCTTGCAAATCCCGAATGGCGTCAGCGTTGCCTACTTCGCGCACGACCTTGACCGCTACTCGCTCACCGTCGAGCGTCGCCTTGTAGACAATACATGAGCCACCCGCATTGGAGATGAGCACGGGACTCTTGAACGCCTTCCATTCGAGTCCGGCGCGCACCGTGCGCGGCACTGGATCCAATGGGGGCGTCAGATCACCGGTCATGAGCAGTAGCGCCTCGGCGTTCGGTCGCAGACATGTGAACGGGCACCACATGTTGAAAGAGACCCTCCCACGCACGAGGTCTCAGTCCGTGAGTCCAACCCCGGAAAATGCGAGACCGCAAATCCATATGCCGCACCAAAAGCAGTCACCCCCGTAATCAGTTTCAGTTTCAGTTTCTTCGCGGTCCTACCACGCTCACTCCACCACCGTCTCGACGGACGGCTCCGCTCCCCTCGGTCAACACAAGTACTGAGTACTCGCTCGCTCGGGCTACTCAATTTCGCTAGTGAGGTCGGTCTCTCCCAGCACACAGTGTGATCTCTGGTGCTCGCTGCCCTATACTAC
>Ga0210241_101990_pt1 | contig 13220 bp, 15 predicted proteins | sample ChrtobMetP5a_8mM_FD_155488 | JGI IMG/M metagenome (GOLD analysis project Ga0210241, IMG submission 155488) | Chrysochromulina tobin associated microbial communities from unialgal haptophyte culture, Seattle, Washington, United States - P5a_8mM | ecosystem: Host-associated > Algae > Haptophytes >...
TCCTGATGCAGCGCTTGACCACGATGGAGCTCGTGGGCAAGACGTGGCGTGAGCGGTACGGGTACGTTGCACAAGCCTTCGACAAGTCGTTGCTGCATCTGAGCTCTGAGGTCCATCATTGGGAGAATTTTTTGGTTTGTGTTTGTGTTTGTTTGGTTTGGTTTGTGTTTGTGTTTTTTTGGTTTGTGTTTGTGTTTGTGTTTTTTTGGTTTTAATTTATGTTTGTGTTTGTTTGGTTTGAGTTTGTGTTTGTGTTTTTTTGGTTTGTGTTTGTGTTTGTGTTTTTTTGGTTTGAGTTTGAGTTTATTTAGTTTGAGTTTGTGTTTGTGTTTTTTTGGTTTGTGTTTGTGTTTGTGTTTTTTTGGTTTGTGTTTGTGTTTCTTTTCCTTTCCCAAATCCCAAATTGACTTCATCTCCAACGATTCACGAGAACCGTCAACCCGACACGAAGGGGTGAATGGCACCAACGGCCATCCCGCCACTTCCTGCTTAGAGGGGGTGACCAACCTAAAGTTCAGTAAGCAGAACAGTGTCGACGAGGCCATTACGAGATAATTACAAGATGCACAGTGGTCGATCTTCTCTCAGAATCTGGAGAATTAGCCTACGCAGCCAAGCTGCTCGGACCCCACCAACACCCTCTACGTTGGGACGCCACCCGCCACCGTCGACCCACCAATGCGAATAATGCAACAACCACCCCTACACCGCATATGACATCCTCCCTCCGCCTCCGTGGTAGCGGCACTAAGAAGGGCAAGAAGACCGCCACTCGCACTCCAACCCGCGGAACATTCGACCCTCTCGACACAGCTGACGACGACGACGAGACCCCAGACGACTCATCGACACTAACATCGACACTTCACCCCGACATTGAAGTCGTCGGCTCCTCCTCGGACCATGCTAGTACCATCTCCCCCTCACTACCTGCACACGCACCCGTGCCGACGACGCCTCTCGACCCCTCAGCTGGCACTCGTGAACTCTCACCCACCGCTACCGACCTCGAGGACCTCCGAACTGCCACTGACGCAAATAGGGCTCCATACCGCCGTCTCGATGGTGACGGAGGTGGTCTGAGGGCGCGAGAGTGTCCATATACGGAACTGTTCTGAGACGAAGGCAGTGGCGGTCTCGTCGATATCGACGACGATTAGAATCGCGTAGCGTTTGAAGTCTTGCACACGGGCGATGTCAATCGCGCGGCAATATGCAGCGTTGCGCTTATCGTGCGGGTTTGGCGGACTTTCACCGAGCGAGTCGCGCTGGTGGGGAGAGCCACGGTTGCGGGCGTAGCTTGATAGGCCGGCTGCCTCCGGGCGAGTGAGGCGAGGGTGCGGTTGGGGGGAACCGCGGAGGGGACGACCGCGTCCGAGAGGGAGGTGAATGAATCTATCCGCGCCTGCTCCAGCGAGAGGTGGTGTGGATCTGAGTGCGTCAGGCATAGGTGGGTGTTGTGCCAGCTCGTCGGGGTCTCCAGAAGCGACGCCTTGAATCTTGAGCAGTGCGTTGGAGAAGAGTGTCTTCATCTCATCAATCTTCGCTTCTTGTGTTTCAGTGAAGAGGCGAAGGCTGGAGCTAAGTTCAGCGAGTGACGCGTCTAGACGCGTCGTGGCCGTCGTCTTTGGCGGACTGTGCGCGGGAGTTTGATTCGAATTGCAGGGTGAGGCGTGTGTGGCCAGCCATGATCCGCCACGTGCTGGGGCACCACAAACGCATCCTCGTCGCACCACCCGACCAAATCGCTCACGTCGCTTGGGACGACATCCAACCCTTAACCTACCACGACTACGCTACGACTGCACAGTCCCTTCATCAGTTGGGAGACGTACTCTAGATTGGAGCTCTCGTACCACTGCGAGCTCGAGGGGGTGATGATACGTCTCCACCCTATTTACATGATCACCGGGGATCCCCATGCCCCGCTTCGCGATACTCGAGCGGTATACACACCCCGGGGCGATACACACGCCCGGATATGAAACCACCGTAGTTGCATGAAACCACCGCGCTTTCTTGCGCGGGCACCAGAGGGGTACGTAGCGTTCGAGATACAGTGGCCACGAGAGTGACCCGATAGATCCGTCGCCGTCGGCTCTGCCTGACAACCAACCAGTGCTCGTACTCAGTTATAACCATGCTCTATAAGCCCTCCATACTCAAGCTCATCAGCGGGGCTGCTGCCTGCTCAGGTGATGATGCGACCTTGCAAGAAGCTCCGCTACCACGGGGGCAAGACGGTGCCCGTGTTCCTGTTTGATGGCACGATCTTAACTCCGGTGCGGGAGCTGCTGCGCCTGTTTTGCGTCGACCGCGTGCCCCGTGAGGCTTACGCCACGACGCCTCTGTTCCGGCGATCGTCTGGGGCGTCCTTTACCACAGACTACGTGCGCGAGGTCGTTCGGTTCCTTATGCGCTCTGTTGGGCTTCCCCCGGGCATGTACGAAGGGCACAGTCTACGCATCGGGGGGCGTCCGCCGCGCTGGCGGCGAACGTCTCGGAGGCCATTATCCGAGCCATGGGTCGATGGGACTCGGACGTTTTTGAGCTGTCTACCTGCGGGGTTCGCTTTCGTGCGCCCGCCAGATGGGCTCGGTTATCGCCTCAACTTCCTACGAGGACTTCGAGGCAATGTTTAAGGCGATGTTCGACCACGAAGAGTTTGTTCGCTACTAATGGTCTTCAATGATCATGGCGGACTATTTCTCGGCGCTGCAGCTCTTCCAATGTGCTCTTCAGCGTTGGGGTCTCTTCGCACACACTGACTCGAGCTTGGTCAGCTCGCGGCAGGTCTGCGGGCTTCCGAGGGCAGCTATGGCGTGTGTACCCATCCGTGTTCAGGGTCGCCGCGCCGTAGCAGTCCTAAGAGGCAAACCGTCTAATCTATTCACACCGGAGTCGAGACGCTGGACCTCCTGTATACGCGATGCCGAACGCCAATGACTGGACGGCCCTCGGCGCACGCGTGCTTGTGCGGCATCCTCGATGGTTAGCGCTAGGCGCGCGGACGCTTTGCGGCCGCCAGGCCACATCGGGTAGCGTGCTGACGCACATTGATCAGTCGGGCAAGGCGGCGATGGTGGACGTCTCCACAAAGCGAGACACGCAGCGGACTGCTGTTGCTGGCGCGTCAGTGCACCTTGGTCGGGATGCGTACGCGGCGCTCACGGCTGGCACCAACGCCAAGGGCGACGTGCTCGCTACAGCCCGTCTTGCTGGCATCATGGCGGCGAAGCGCACCGCGGATCTCATCCCTCTGTGCCACCCGGTCGCACTCACTCACATCGCCATCGAGGTGCAAATGCGGCCCGAGGCGCACGCGCTGGACATTCAGGCGAGCGCGACCTGCACAGCACCCACCGGCGTCGAGATGGAGGCGCTCACGGCGGCGAGCGTCGCCGCGCTCACTGTGTACGACGTGTGCAAGGCTGCGCATAAGGGGATCCGCATCACAGACATTCGGTTGCTGAGCAAGACGGGCGGCAAGTCCAGGGGTGTGGATGGCGGACGATGGCAAGTAAGAGCGCCGCTCAAGAGCTCTTCGCGCATTTGAGGCTTCCTGTCTATCTGATTGGATTTCGAATTCCTAGTGCCCTTATGCAGGTCAACCACATCGGGGCGCTCAGGGAGGCATTTCAACTCCGGGGTCTCGACTTCAATGCCGTGCATGAGGAGGTCGTCGCAGTCGGTCCTCATCACGCACCCAGATACACGTGCACTCTCAACTATGGCCAACACGTTGTCCAGTCTGCTGAGCATGCTCAGAAGAAGATGGCGAAGCAAGATGCGGCTGAGCGACTGCTTGTTGCGATTCAGCAGGGTGAGCAACCAACGTTACCGCCACAGCCGGCATTGGCACCGACGACGATCGTCATGAGCGCAGTTAGGCCATGTGGTCGGCGAGTCGAGGCCATGGTCGGCGATGCCGTCCTCAAGCTGGTGCTGCTTCAGCATTTCATCACAATGACGCCGAACATCACTCCCGGCGATCTGCATGATTCCGTTAAACAGCACAGCACGAACGAGTTCTTGGCCCAGAGACTCAATCTGGTCGTGCAAGCCAGGCTGGCCGACAATGTCCCCGATCCCTCAGGTAAAGTCAAGCAAGATGCTACGGCCATGGAAGCGTTGTTCGCATCCCTTGTTCCTCGGTACCAAGGCAACCTCCCTGCAATTTCCGCCAACATCCTTGCCCTGGTCGGTGTTTGAGTGTTGACATCCCTGGTGGCAATTGAGATGACCTTCGTGCGCGGCCTTGTAGTCAGCTGCGCGCCGTGAGCGGCGTGCGAGCAACATGGACGGGTGAGAAGAGTGTCGGTCGTGTGTGTCGTGCCGTGCTGATCCGCTGATCCCCTTGCCGCTCGCTGCCCGTAGATGATTGTGACAGATGATCACGTGGTGGCTATACGTTGGTGGGGGGGAGGTCGTCGTCGCGTGCAAACGCTTAACCCGACGCACCGGCGGCCTGTGGAGGCCGGGAACCGGGTCTTCGGCCGTTGCGCTGGCGAAAAGGTCGCCGTCGTGCGCGGGGACGGCCGACGGCGAGCGCGCGGGGTGATCATGTCGCGGCTGGGCTTCGGAAGCGGCATGGTTAGAAAGGACGGGTTTAACACGTAACGAAATCGGTCGCTCGGAGGGTACTTTTTCTTTCGGAGTTGGCCTCCGGCCTAGCCGGTAGGAGGCGCTAGTGCGCTGCTGCAACCCATCGGTGGCCACGAAACTCGACGAGCATGTCGTATGAGGTATGTCGACGAGCGTTACTGGCCCGGTACGCGGCGAGGTCGTGATGGTACCGCATGCTCCAGGTCCACAGCCTCTGTCCACGTGCACATCCATCACGTACACTGGTCTACCCTGGCTGCTACGCCTGCTTGCCCGCACCATCATCGGCGCCGTCGAGCGGCCCCTCGGCCTCATCACCACCGCCCGCCACCGCCCCGCGGCTCACGAGCACGGCGGCCAGCACGACCGCCGCGCCGGCGAGTCCCTGGGTGCCGAGCGACTCGCCGAGTAGCAGGTACGAGAAGCCAGCGGCATACACGGGATCGAGGGCGTAGATGACCGCGGCGTCCTGTGCCCTGACGCGGCTCTGGCCGAGCGCTTGCAACCACTGAGCCGCGAACGTGGTGACCAACGCGAGGTAGGTCAGAGGCGCAGCCTGCGACCAGAGCGCTGCGGAGAGCTCATGCGCACGCTCGAGGCCGCCGCCGTCGGGCAGCAGCAGCAGCTCGCCCGCGCACCAGAGCGAGGTGAGCAGCGCGGAGGTCACGATCGTCGCCGCATTGAGCTCCTCCGCAGGGGCGCGCGTGCTCGCCGCCTCCTCCAGCCGCAAGATGAAGCACGCGGAGGCGAGGGCGGCGGCGAGGCTCCATGCGTCACCCAGATTGGGGGGGGAGCCGTCGTACGAGAGCAGCGCCGTGCCCACAAACGCGAGAGCCGCCGAAAGCCACGTGCGCCCGCTGCTCCGACGCCCATACAGGAGCAGCGCTAGCAGCGGCACAAGCTTCACATTCAGGTACAGCAGAAAGGCCGAGCGCGAGGCCGTCGTGTACTGCAGCCCAATGGCCTGCAGCGCAAAGCCGAGAAAGGACCAGCCACCGAGCTCCAAGCCATCTTTCCACGTCGCGCTGGCGGTAGCAGCCGTGCTCTGCCGCCACGGCGTTCCCGGCAGGAAGGGCAGCGACGCCACCGCAGCGATGAGGAAGCGCGCTGCGTTGGTGCTCGATGGTGACGCGTCCGCAACCACCTCCTTGATGATCGCGTGCTGCGAGCCCCAGATGAGCGTGGCGACGTTGAGGACGCCGACCGCCTGCCAGGTCTCAAGGGCCTGCGCCGGACTCTGCGCGGGGCCGCTCAGCGGTGCTGCGGTCTCTTTCCGGAGGAACGCGGCGCTGCTTGGTGCAGACGTCTCCTCTTTGAGCTGCGGATGGCCGGCAGCGCGCCGCCGCACGAGCGTCGGATGAGCGTGCGTAGGCTTCACTGCAGCCGTGCATCGCACGGCCACCACGAGGAGCACCATAGTCGCCGCGAATCTCGGCATGCCTGCGGACTAAAGTCTCGGAAGTTTTCGCCCCCTTTGTGTGAACGTTAACACGAAAGACGCGACTACCGGTGCTACATGTACTGGTGAGGTGAACCGTCTCTTCAAGTCAAGTTAGTGCTTCTGGTCTGGTTCGGAGTTCAAGTTCAAATTCAACAGACAATCTATTCATATAGTACTATGTACTGAACAAGTAAAGGAAGCCTATGGAGTGCTCTCGAGGCTAGCAGTTGAGTTCAAGTTCAACTTACTACATCAACCACGGAAGATCGAATGTGCGAGGCCTTTTTGGTGAGAGTCGACGGAGACGAATTTGAACTTGAACTTGGATGGGCGAAACGTCCTTGTGTGCTGTGTCCCGCGCAAACGCCGACGCACAATGCCTGCGTCAGCCGGCGTTGCAACGTCAGGCGTGCTGGCAGCAGCCGCCGGCGTACTATGTGGTTTGCTGTGGTTGGCGAGCAACGACCCGCTGTGGCTGGTGATGACCTGCTGGGCGCTCGGAGTGATCGCTTTTTCCTTCGAAGGCTCGACCTGGGTCGACCTGGCCCCCTCGCAGCTGTCCTCCGGCGTCATCAACAAGAAGAGCAAAAGCTCGGCGCTTTCCCCGTGTGTCATTAAGGAGGGCTCCTCAGAGCTGCCCCTCTGTGCCATCAAGGTGAGCGAGGCTGTCGTAGCGGAAGCAATCGTCCCCGAGGTGCACGCCGGAACGCCAGTGCTCGCCATGGAAGCGCCCATCATAGCGCCAAACGTCGCCATAGCCGCCGAGGATGAGCTCGTCCTCAAGTCCGCCCAGGCGGCGCCCATTCAAGCCTCGCCCAAGGCTACGGCCGCACCGACCCAGAGCACCTTGCCGACCCCGACCGCGCGGCCATTGGGTGCCCTGGCGAAGCGCACCACCGCGCAGCTCTCTTCGGAGTTCAGCTCGTCTGAGAACCCTCTCGCAGGGCCGATCAGCGTCCCCCCCGAGCTGCTCACGCTCGGCGCCGAGGCGCTCGCGATCTTTCGCGCCTCGTTCGAACCCGAGGCCTTCGAAGCCTTTTGGGCGGCGTGCCCGATAGTCAAAGCGGCTCGTGGCATCGTCGTTCGTTCCCACCCCAAGTCCGACTCGCCGTACAATATGTTCCGCTGCGACTGCACCTTAGTTGGCGTGCGCGCGCGCGAGCTGGAGGCCGCATTCTGCTACCCCGACGTGGCCAAGTGGCACACGCCGATGGACCACGCGACATGCCTCATGGGCCCCACTCCAATCGCCGACAGCGCGCGCCGCCCGCGCCACGAAAAGGCGCCGCCCGCCACGGCGCGCGATACGACGTTCACCGAGGTCGACGTGCAAGCCTCGTGCCTCAAGGGCCACGCGGGCAACCTTGTGAAGCCCCGCTACTTCCTCGACCTACGCTGTGTGAGCGTGAGCGTAGACGATCAGCTGCTTGAGACACACTACTCATGCGCGCGGGTGCGACTCTGATTGCCACTGATTGCCACTGATTGCCACTGATTGCCACTACTTATGCGCGCGGGTGCGACTCTGATTGCCACTGATTGCCTCTGATTGCCACTACTCATGCGCGCGGGTGCGACTCTGATTGCCACTGATTGCCTCTGATTGCCTCTGATTGCCACTACTTATGCGCGCGGGTGCGACGGCCTTTGATTGCCTCTGATTGCCACTGATTGCCACTGATTGCCTCTGATTGCCACTACTCATGCGCGCGGGTGCGACGGCCTTTGATTGCGCCTCTGATGGCGCCTCTGATGGCGCCTCTGACGGCCTCTGATGGCCTCTGATGGCGCCTCTGATGGCGCTTCTGATGGCCTCTGATGGCGCCTCTGATTGCGCTTCTGATGGCCTCTGATGGCGCCTCTGATTGCGCTTCTGATGGTCTCTGATGGCGCCTCTGATGGGAGCGCGCAGGACATCCCGGCGCCCCTCGTCAACGCGACGCCCGCCGCAAAGCTCTGGGCCGACGCCGCGGACAGGGAGAAGAAGACACGCGCGCGCAACCTCCTCGGCAGCGGCTCGCGTATGGTAGAGCATCTGCTGCCCGACGGCCGGCGCGCTGTGACCATGACCTTCATCGTCTCGAGCGAGTACGGCGGCTCGCTGCCCGTATGGATCATCAATGGAGGGTCGCCCAAGGAGATCATGGCGATGATGGCCAACCTGTCGCGCCATCTTGGAATCGAACTCCTTGAATAGTCTGTCACAGTCAGTCAGCTACAGCGGTCCGACACACGAGCAAGCCACCAAGCATGCGTACAACCGCTGTCCCAGACGTGGACCCTTCACACTCGGCGTTTTGGAGCCCTACACTATGTGTGTGCACTTTCAAGGGAGGGGGACACAGAACTTTCTCCAAATTTGGACACGAAACTCCTCTGAGCAGTATAAAGGCTCCTCCTGCTGCTCCTGCTGCCACCGGGTGCGGACGGATGGCAAGGATGCACGAGACGGGCATCATGACCGCTGAATTCGAAGCTCTGGCTTCTCGAATGGCGCCCACTCATCGCGCATTGGTTTTGGAGAATGTGGATCCATCCACGGTCACCGTCTCTGAGCTCATGGCTGACTTGAGTACCGAGTTTCGCTCGGCTGATGCAATGCAGCAATTCCTGGATGCGGCGACCAAGGTGTTCAAACCGATCGTGTTGCGTGGTGCATTGTCACCTGAAGCATGCGCTACGCTGCGGCGTGCAGTCGACAGCAATCGGCGGATGGACCCAGATTCCGTCGATCAGTGTCCAGAGCATCACCTCTCATTCTCTCGAGAGCAGCTCGAGATGGCCATTGGTCCACGTGACTTCCAGCGTCTGCTTCGGCTGCCGCGCGACTATCTGAATCTCGAAAGAAAGGCGATGCTTGCGACCCGGTGCACGCAGCACGCGCCCGTTCGGCTGCCAGAGGTCGACGGGATTCATTTCGAATCAGGTGCGGACGACAGCCCCGAGCCTTTTATGCCACATATTCGCAAGCATCTGCAGCGGCAGGAGGAGGTGCAGCAGCAGCAGCAGTCCACCAGCTCCTCAGCCAATGAAATGCTACCGGAAGAGGTGGAGACGGAGGATGAATATGCAGTACAAACACTTGAGGAGTCGTTCGTGCGAAGATACAGCGCCGACACGCGCCCGTTGAACCCGTTCCACAGAGATCGCTATCGGGTGACTATCAATGTGGCTCTTTCTGCGCACGAGGACTATGGTGGTGGCCACCTGCTTGGCGTATTTGACGGTCACATCCATCGAATGGATCGCTCAGAAGGCGATGCGACAGTCCACAACTCAGACCTGGTACACGCTGTAAGCGCAGTGACCACAGGGACGCGGTACTCGCTCATCATGTTCTTCTCCGTACGCCCGCGCCCCAAGCGGTAGATGAATTGGTTGTCAGCTGTAGACAGAGACGCGTATACTCGAGATACAACAAACTCGCTTGCCCTTTCCGCTTCAGAGCTTAGTCTGTAATTTCAGAGTCAGAGGAGAGAGGGAACAAACCCGGATGTCCGGCTTGTCCACGCCACCTTGCGTCCGCGGCGTACAGGATCGCCGCGCGGGCGGGTGTGTCGGCGTGCGTGCGTGTGGGGGTGGGGGTGCCGACCTGTGTACCGACACGACTCACGAGGTCGAGAACCGCGCTCGTGATCCCGATCGTCGACGCGATCGAGGAGAGCCCGAAAATTAGAAACAAACCGCACCGCAAAGTTCCGCGAGCCATGCACAATCTCACATGACATTTCCGGTAAGCGTCGCAACAGCAAGGAGCGCGCCGAAATCTAAGACGGAGCTAGGAGTCAGTTAGGAGTCAGACCGAGATGGAGTTGGGTGTCAGACCGAGACGGAGTTCGGTGCTGGGCTGAAGGCCCCTCGAGCACTGAGCGACCAGCTGCGAGCTGTGCGCTCAGATGAGCGCTGCAGCCGTCGCGATGAGCGGGCCGAGGCAGCCGACTCGGTGTAGGATGCCTCACTCCGAGGTGTGAAGGAGGTTCGGTGGGTGGCCCTGCCGGTAGAGCCCGTGGTGGCACGCTCGGGATCTACCGAGGCCATCTGCGCCTGCACGTAATCGAAGCCGTCCCCTTGGCCGAACGCGTCATCGTTCTCGACGAAGAGGGGCGAGGTGAACGGTAGCCACGTGCGGTCGGCACGCACGTCCTTAAACCGTTGGCTCCTGGCAGAGCGCCCCGAGCCGCCACCTTGCGGCCCTGCGAGCGAAGCCGGCTCAAGGCGGGCGCCGTGGTGGGCACGCGTCCTCGCTTGCGTCGGCGTTCCGACGTCCCACGTGTCCAAGACCTTGCATGCACGCGCCGAGTGCGGCCGTTGCGACCCCCCTGACGAGCTACGGAGCAATTTGAAGCGCGCGTTCGCTGCGGTGGGCGTGGTGATGTGCACCGTGGTGGCGTCGGGCACCTTGTAGGTCGTCGGCTTCGTCGCCTCGACCGGCGCGATGGCGTCCGCACGCCCTACCGGCCCTGCAATTGGGATCTTTGCCATCGCGCGCCCTGCTGTGGAGTTGGGTGGGGGCTGACTTGAGACTGTGGCGTCGATGCGAATGGGCCGGCTGTCTTTGGGGGCGGAGGTAGGGTGGGAATGCTCCACTGAATGCTCCGCTCGAGAGGCGGCTGGCATGGAGGTGGCGGCCATCCGGGACGGCGCAACTGCACCAGGCAAGGCGGCTTTGGTCGTGGGTGAGCAGTAGGGGACAGGCGTGGCGGGTAGCGGCGGCGGCGGTGGAGGCGGAGGCGGTGGAGGCGGCGAGCTTCGCCTCGAGCGCTGCGGTTGCTGAGTATGCTCGGCCAGGAGGGCGGCGCTCGTCGCGGCGCTTGGCGGCGATGGGGCCCGAGATGATGTCCGAGATGGGGCCCGAGATGGTGTCCGGGGGCTTGCACCTTCAGCTTTGGTCCGAGAGTGAGAGTGAGCGTCAGAGTCCAAAAACATGCTGGCGGCGGTCGCGATCGCGATGGAGGCGAACCGGAGGGGGGCAGTCATGGTGGAGGCGGGCACGGCGGTGGTGGTCCCCGCGGCCGTGGAGATGGTGGCGGCGTGCGACTTGCTTGCTTGATGCTTGGGGGATGCGGATGCTTGATGCTTGGGGGATGCGGTGGTGGTGCAGGGCGAGTTTGAGGGCGGCTGGGCTCCTCCTGAGCGGGCGCTCAATGATGCATTCAGTGACGAGGCCGCTGGTGTCGATTGCTGTGAGGCGAGTGCACGGCGGGCCGCCTTCCTTGCCGGTTCTTTCTCTGCTGCCGCCTTCTCAGCCGCCGCCTTCTCAGCCGCCGCCTTCTCTGCGGCCGCCTTCTCAGCCGCCGCCTTCTCTGCTGCCGCCTTCTCAGCCGCCGCCTTCTCAACCGCCGCCTTCTCTGCTGCCGCCTTCTCAGCCGCCGCCTTCTCGGCCGTAGCCTTCTCTGCTGCCGCCTTCTCAGCCGCCGCCTTCTCGGCCGTAGCCTTCTCCACCGCCCCCTTCTCCGCGGCCGCCTTATTCTGCGACTTCGGCTGTGACTGCGGCTTGGGCTTGGGCTTGGGCTGCAGCTTGGGCTGCGGTAGGGATGGCGCCCGGGATGGCGCCCTGGCTGTGATGGCAGCCATCTCTTCGTCCTCATCGTCCTGCAACTGCCCTGCATCTGCAACGCCCTGCAACTGCCCTGCTACGTCCTCATCGCCCTGCAACTGCCCTGCAACTGCTACGCCGCTCGGTGGCCAGCTCGGCGGCCAACTCGGCGGCGGATCGAGCACGACCTCTGCCATCAGTAGAGCATGAGCTGCCTGCTCTGTGGCAGGCACGGCGTCTGCTGGATCGCCATGCGCCGCATCGTTCGCGGGCAAGAAGGCGAGCTCTGTGCCTGGCAGCTCTCGCCGACTCGATTCGCGAGAGATGGGCTGGTGGAAGTCTGCATGGAAGGCGGAGGCGTGCGCAGCGGCATGGGTGGCGGAGGAGATGGTGGCGGCCGCGTTGAGCTCAGAATCTTCTTTGGCGGCCGCGTTGAGCTCAGAAGCAGGTGTGTCGGGTATGCTCGTGGCAGCTGGGACCGTGGACTCGCCTTCCACAGCAGACGCGTCTCGCGGCGACGGCTCGAGGCTGGATGCTGAGTTGTTATCATCCCAGGACGAAACCATGGCTTCCTCAATGATGTCGTCGTAGGGCTCCATCATGGCTGCCTCAATGTCGAGTGTCTCGATTTCGGGTAGCTGTTGCTCGGGTACCACCCACGACGTCACATTGGCGCCCGCGTGCCAATAGTAAGGCCGGCCCGAGGGCGACGTGAATGCCACCCACCCTGGCGGTAGATTGACCAATGATGTCTGCTTCTTGCCGCTCTTGTTGTTGCCATCACTCGCATCATCGCCCAGTTGCTGGTAGCCTTGCTCGTCGCCTCGCAGTTGACAGTCGCAGACGAGCCACCGGCACAGGAACACGAGCAGCACAAGCAGCGTAAATTCCACGTACGGATTATGCAGCAGCAGCACGACTGGCGACACGACGGCCTCAACGACGGGCTTGACGACGCCGAAAGTGCTCACGTAGTACATCGACAACTCGGTCGTCCAAGGCGGCCGCCGGGGCGGCATCGGCGGCATCGGCGGCCGCGGGGGCCTTGAGGGTGGCTGCGGCGAAGGCGGCGGTGGAGGTAGAGGCTTTGGTGGTGGCGGCGAGGGCGGCTTCCGCCACCAAAAAGGTGGGTGCGGCGAGGGCGTAGGCGGCGAGGGCAGCGGTGACGGCGGCGGCGAGGGCGGCGGTGGCGGCGGCAGTGGCGTCGACGATTGCTGCTTCTGAAGAGGTGAGGTCACCAACGAGGGCGGCAGCGAGGGCGAGGGCAGCGGCGGCGGAGGAGGAGGCTGGGTCTGCGAGGAGGGGGTCGGCGGTGGCGAGGGTCTCACTGACGGTGGCAGCGGCAACGAGGGCAGCGGTGACGGCAGCGGCGAGGGCGTCACCGAAGACGTCAGTGGCGACGACGATTGCTTCGGAGGAGGCGAGGTCACCAACGAGGGCGGCAGCGAGGGCGAGGGCGAGGGCGGCGAAGGAGTCTGGGTCTGCAAGGAGGGTGTCGGCGGTCGCGAGGGCCTCACTGACGGTGGCGGTGGTGAGAGCGGCAGCGGCAGCGGCGAGGACGTCAGCGGTGGCGGCGGCAGTGGCGAAGAAGAATGTTGCTTCTGAAGAGGCGAGGTCACCAACGGCGGCGAGGCCACT
>Ga0210241_101993_pt1 | contig 13188 bp, 9 predicted proteins | sample ChrtobMetP5a_8mM_FD_155488 | JGI IMG/M metagenome (GOLD analysis project Ga0210241, IMG submission 155488) | Chrysochromulina tobin associated microbial communities from unialgal haptophyte culture, Seattle, Washington, United States - P5a_8mM | ecosystem: Host-associated > Algae > Haptophytes >...
CGTTCACAGCCAATGTTTAGAATTCGACACCCAAGACACCGGACCGGCGTACATACGGATGCGGTTAACACTAGCTCGGGGACCCCTGGACCCCCTATTATCACAGCCATACTCGATCAGCCGCCGGGCCGGGCCGCTGAACGCTTAGCCCCGCCCGGTCGCCTTAAGCGCGTCCTTGATAAGGCGCATCTTCATCTCGGTGATCTTCTTCCGGATACCCTTCGCGTCGCCCACCTGCGCAGCCGCTGCGAGCTGCTGCGTGTGGTGTACGAAGAACGACTTGGCGCTCGTGCTCGACCCTCCGTAGACGGTGCTGTCGCGCGCGCGCGCCCCTTTCGCCCGTAGCGCGAGGCGCCGGATGAAGTGTAGAGAGTGTGGTGAAATGCCGCCAAAGGCCTCTAGGATCATCGGGATCACGAGGGCCTTCTTGTTGCGAAGGGCGTCATCGTAGTCTCCCGCCCGTTCCTTGACGCTGCCGACCTTGGTCGTGTGGTCGAAAGGGCGGTCGACGCCGAGGACACCTTTGCCCTTGCACCCCAGGATCTTGATCCTGTAGCGCTCCTCCGTGTTGCCGAAAGCGTAGAGGTGGCCGACGTCGGCGACCGTGCCGCCGTGCAGCACCGAGCCTTTGCCCATGCGGCGACTCTTGGTGAGCGGCGCGACCACCTTGTACTCCTGGCACACATCGGCGCCCGTGGCCTTGTCGCCCTCGAGCTCTGCCAGGTCAACCGCGCACGTCGTGTTGATCATGTCGGTGAGCTCCGGCTTCTCCTTGTCGCCCTGGACCACCTGGCCGATCGCGACCGCCCGCGTCATGGCCACTCCGCGTCGCAGGACGCGGTGGTGCCGTCTGGAGTACTCTCCGCCGCAGGCGAGCCCGTCGCCTTTGCGGTCCACGGCCGCGCCAGAGTTCTCGAGCGAGTCGAAGACGCCCGTCGCGCATGAGATGTTAAGCCCCCCGCGACGCTGCACATAGACTTCCAGATCCATATCCGAAAAAGTGTTGAGGAAAGAGCCGTCCGGCGAGATGTCGAGCATCGCGCCGGCGTTGGGCTGGGACGCCGCTATGAAACGTACCATCGCCCGGTTGTCGTACGCGCCGTTGGGCTCGTCGACGTCTTGCTTGATTCGCGCTCTGCGCGCCTCCAGCCAACGTTTGTGGTGCTGGACCATTGTAAGGGCCCGCTGCGCGGGTGGTTTTGTTTCGCCCTCTGGTTCCAGCGCGTCCGCGAAGGATGGAAGCGCGCGCGGCAGCTTCGCCGGCCGGTAAAGGCCCGCGATCTTGCCGCCGCGCAGCGTGTGGTATGGTTGCTTGTCGAATTTGGCGTACGTCCGCGAGACGAGGCGGTGATCCTCCAGTGTCGCGCCGTAGCCTGATCGCGCGGCTTCGAACATGCCGTGGTCGAGCGTGCCCATATCGACTCCGGCGTACCCCGGTAACGCGGCGAGTCGGGGCGCGCAGGCGAGCATGGATGAGGCGAAGCAGGCGTCGCAGTTCCGCTCCGAACCTCCGATGTCCGCGCCTCCCATGGACGTGGGGAGGGGCTGCTCGAGGCGCCAGAGCTTGACATCGGTGGGGCTGCTGCCTTCGGGCTTGGCGATGAGCTCCCACGAGTACATGAGTCGCGGGTCCACGACGTGGAGCATCACTGGTCTGGTGATGGCCGGGAGCATGATCCGAAGGAAGTAGGTCATCATCTTCGCCCCTTTGCGGTTGATGAGGCCGTAGCGGATGTGGTTGGTGTCCGCCTCGCCCTCGGCGCCGCGCATCAGATCGACCTCGTCGAGATAGGCGAGGCGCTTAACCATGTCTTCCGAGAGCGCTTTGATGCACGCGTCGATCGCGCCCTCGGCGTTGACTGGGACGTAGCCGCCAACCACCTTGAGCATTAGGAGCTCGCCCTTTTGCTCGTCAAGAATCTTCTGCGGGATGCCTTCGGTGCCCCCCGAGTTTGCGACCGCCTTGCCCCCAACGTCGAGGCCAAGGCAAAACTCGTTGTCGCCCAGGGCGAACTCAAGGCGGCAAAGGCGCCGGCCGAGTTCCCAGTGAACTACTCGTTCTCAAAGAACTCGGCCGAAATGACCTTTCATCACGTGCAATCGTGGGTGGAGCAACACCCGAAAGACCATACTATTTCGGACGACAAGAAGGCGATGTTTCCGACCGCGTCGAGACCAGCGCTCTTCACGAACCTCAAGATTCGCAAGGACCACGAATTTGCGGGCTACGTTCCGGCGTTCAGGCTCCTGTACGGCAAGCCCGCTCGCATTTTTCTCGTCCGCCGAGAGGGCGAGCTTTGCATGCCCCGGCTCCATCTCGCCACGCCCGCCGAACCAGCGGACTATGACGACGCCGGGTCGAAAGGGGACGCGTATGTGGGCGACCTCGAGATCACGGGTGCAGGGGAGACCCATGAGGACAACCTGCTCATCACGCCGGAGACGGCGGCCGTTATCGACGAGGCGGTCCGGAGATGGCGGGGCTGGGACCAGGGCTGCGTGCTCTCTGTCTTCGCATCCGTATACCCGTACCACCTTGCCTGCCACGCGGTGTGCAAAAAGCGCCCTGGGCTACGGATTGCCGCTTATGTTGACGATACCTATCTGTCCCAAAGCCGCGACCGGCTCTATAAGGATTTCAGGTATTTCCAAAAGCAGAGCAAACGTCTTTGCGACCTCGAATCCAACGAGGATAAGCTTGCCGCAGGCGGCGCCCGCAACGATCGCCGTGTTGAGGCCGTCGACGACCTCATCACACTCGGCAATGAGCTGTCTCGGGCCTTCTGGTCCTCCGGTAGGAGAGATGTACAGAAAGTGTCCCATACGGCGCGGTCTTGAAGAGCGATGCACGCGCAGATCCTTCGACGGAGGGCTTCGCCGATACCGATCGGGCGGATCTTGGTGCAATCCGCGTCCTTCCAGAAGCATACTGCTCTTAGGTCCGTGATGAGATCGGCGAGCTCGTCCAAGACCATTCCCGCGCAGAAAGCCGCGAAGAACTGGAACATGGCGTCCTTGCCCCCGTGACGGTAGACGGCCGTGAGGACCTCGAAATAAGTGTCGTGGAGCATCCCCGCGGCGCGCGCCCGCGGCGGGTGATCCATAACGGCCTCGAAAGTTTTCATCGTCGGCTGGAAAGGGCGCTGGCCAGGTACGTCGGCGGTTAGCTCGGCAGTGAGTTTACCGCCGAACGCCTCGGCGCCATCCTTTGGGTTGAGCGCTGCATACTGCACGCGCACCTCGTGGTTCGTGGGCGGGGGCGATTTTGGTGGGCACGAGAGCCTGAGCCGCGCGACGCCACTCGCCGCTGCGCGCGAGGCGGCGCGCCCGGGTGTGTCTGCTGGCTTGTGGCACCTCGATGGCACGGTCGCCCTCCTTGGCTTGAGGCAAGGGCGTTGCTTCCGTTGCGGCCATGAGGTCGTCGAAAAGGCCTAGCAGGGCCTCAGCTGAAGACGCCGCTATTTTGGCACGAGCGAGGATCTCGTCCACCGTGTACGGGTCGGTACCCCTGGGGCGGCATAGAAGGACTGCGTGCGCAACGTAGTACATCTTGATTGCCGCCAACCCCTCCTCGGTTGCCGCGGTCGTCCACTTGAACCCAAATGGGCTCTTAGGTAGGGCTTGGTCGATGATTTCAGCCTTGTGTAGGCGCCGCGAGAGCGCCTTCCACGCAAAAACCATCGGTTGCATGACCGCTCCGGCCGCCTCCGTCGACTTCGGGGGTTCCTGGTGGAAAAGAGAGGCGGCCTTGAGGCGGTCGAGGTCCACGTCCTTGAAAACATCCACGTTGTAGTTTTCACGCGGGGTAGTTTCCTTGGCGGTGATCTTGACCGCGGGCTCATCGTCCTGCGTCTCATCTTCCTCCGATTCGTCGCCTCGCGGCGCGTCAAGAGAGCCCACCGGGCGGCAGCGGCGGCTGGAGTTGATGCTCGAGGCGTGGCTGCCTCCTGTTGTGGAGGTTCGTGGCGGTAGCGAGGACGGTTTGACGATGGGTAGGTGCGGAGGTGTGGCGGTAGTTGGCTTAGGTCTCGCCGGGGGGGACTTGCTGCGCGCCTTATTGACGTTCACACCGGGGGTCGCGGCTCACGCAGCGAGCTGGGGCACGATCTCCGCGGAGTCCTCATGCCCATCAAGAAGGAGCGCAAGAGCGCTCAGAAGGCCGTTCCAGCGGCTGACTCCGAAGCCACGCCATCCTCTGCAGCGGGTACGCAGCAGCTCACGCTCAAGGAGCGGCTGCTGCCTGAGGGTGGCCTGCTCCCGTGGTGGGTCGGCCTCATCATCTCAGTTTACGCGCTGCTCAAGCTGGGCCTCACACTCGAACACCCTTGCGGTGTGCTCGGAACGTGGTCGCCCGTGAGCAAGTCCGGGATATCGCGCGCGTACCGCCAGCTCTCTGTGTGCACGCACCCAGATAAGCTCATCGGCCACTCAGCGGCTGACATCCACAGCGGAGAGATGCTCTTCAAGCGCGCGTCTGGCGCGCGGGAGCAGCTGCTGCAGATCATGCGCGAAGCTGCCGCCGCGGAGGAGGCTGCGCTCGCGCAGGGGCTTGCTGCACCTGCCGATACTGCCTGCTCGACGCACCTCGACGCCGCCATCTGGATGGGTCTGCAGTACCTCTTCGGTTCATTAGTCGAGACAGGTCCCCTCGCCATCCTGCAGTCGCTCTTCGAGCACGTGTATGACTTTGTCACGCTCCAGTATGATGTCAGCATGAGCATCTCCATTGCGCTCCTGAGCTTGACTGCGTTGCAGGCGCTGCGCCAGCTGTTATCATGGCTCTTGCACACAGGACCGCTGACCACGATCGTCTCGGCGATCATCACGATCGTCATTTGCCCACTGCCCACGCTGGGTCGCTTCGTCGTCACGCCGCCGCTCCGCTGGCTCACGTTTGTGCGCCTCGAGCTCCTGCCTGCGCTCACAGGCGTGGACGCCGCGGACACGGATGCCGACGCGGATGCCGTGCAGATCGAGGCGGCAGATGCGGATGCAAAGCCGACCGTTGCCGCCGCTGCCGACGCCAAAATTTGCGCTACCGCTGCAAGCGCCAGCCCGGACGGCCTCCGTCAGCGCGGCCGCCTTGGGCAGCCAGAGGTCCCTTCTACAACGCGAGAGAATGCGCCACCGGTGGTTGCGAGCGGCGAGGATGGCGGCGGTGTCGGCGGCAGCGGCGGCATTCGTGCAATTGCCCTGACAGATGTGCTCAAGCGCAAGCCGCTGCCACACGCGCGTGCGGCGGCTGCCGCCGCGCTGCAATTCGATCTGCTGCTCTCGACCTCCAAGCACGTGATCCCTCTTGTGATGCTGGTGGCGACAAGCCAGGTCTTCAACGGGCTCTGGTCTTCCATGGTTACCGCGCAGGTGCTGCATAAGCTGCCGTCGATGCGCCCGGAGCTGCACCATGTGCTGGTGATGCTCACCGGCCTGCTGCACACCATCCTTTGCGCGGGCAAGTCACAGCTGACGGAGATGCAAGAGAATGAGATGCTTCAGCTGCAGTGGCAGTGGTCCCCCATGCGCGATGTGCTCACCGTCACCAATTTGATGCTGCTCGGAGCTACCTTCAGCTCGACTGCCGGAGCTGGGAACGAGCCGTCCATGTGCGCCTCGTTCGCGGCGGGCGTCTCTCTGCGGCTTCTTGCGTTTGATTGGATGCCCGCCACGCTCGCCGGCTCGGTCGCGCAGATAGTACGCCGGCACGCGCAGATCGAATTGGTCGGCGTCGACGAGATAGCCGTGCGTGCCGGCAACGGCGTGGGCAGTTGCGCCGGTGGCATCGTGCGTTCGAAGCTCGGCTGGCTTGAGTGGCCATGGCTCCTCCCGCCCGTCGCACTGCTCCTCAAGGTTGTGCTCCTGCTGCTGCCCGTGCTCGCCTGCTGCCAATGGTCGCTCCGCTGTGTGCGTCTCGTGCGCCGGCTACGCGACGAGCAGGCGCGCGAGCGGCCGCGCCGGCTGAGTGGTTCCAAGGAGCTGTTTGGCACCGTGCTCAAGCGACGGCTCATCCTCTCTGGAATGATGGCGGGCGCGCTCGTGCTTCTTGTGACGCACTTTATGATGAGCTTCGATCTGAACGCTATAAATTCGTCCTTGGGCTCCTTCCTGATCGTCGCCCTCGCTGGTTGCCTCTTCGAAAGTTTGCTGGCCACCTATGACGTCCGCGGCCGACTTCGCTCAGCGGCCTTCTTTCTGATGTTCATGCTGCTCTGAAGCACACGTTTCGGAGCGCTGTGAAGGCCACTCCCCCCCCTGCATGCCCGCTCCGAAGGCACACGGCTGGTGTGAAGGCCACTCCCCCCCCCTTCACGCCCGCTCCGAAGGCACACGGCCGGCCATTTTCCGAAGACGTGCACTGTGCCACATCTGTGCGGTGCACGTGACTTATCGAAAACGTATTGGGTATTACCCAAGCCGACCGAGGGGATTTCCGGTGCGTTACCGGTACCGGCGCGTGCCCGCGGTTCCGGTACCCGGTAGCGCTGATTGCTGAGGTTTGGTTGCACTCGGTTGCACTGTGTCTGTGACAGCATGTCGTATGTTCTAGTGTTGGCTGCATGAGCTCTGTGTCTGCTTGGTGGGGGGTTGGTCTGATTGGGCTTTTGCGCACCCCGCATGTAGTACAGTACTCAAAAGAGGAAAGCTTGTGAAGTTACGATGCGCAGCCTAACGAAACGCGTCCTGGTGATCAACGTCGTCGAGCTCACATTGGGATCGCCGCGCGCGAGCACAAGAGCAATAATGAAGACGTCTGGACCCATGCTGGGTGCGTTGCTCGCGACGCTCATGGGCAGCGTCGTCGGCCTGCGCGTTGGGAGTGCCGCGTCGCCAGCTCGCGCGGCCTCTGAGTCGCGTGGTGGCACGGGCTTGCGCATGGGCGCCACGATCGAGGGTGTCGATTGCCTCGTGGTTGGTGCGGGCATCTCCGGCAGCACGCTCGCGCACAACCTACACCGCGCAGGCGTGAATGTGCTGCTCACCGAGGCGCGCGACTACGTTGGCGGCAACGTCAAATCGCACGATGAGGATGGCTTCATCTGGGAAGAGGGCCCCAACTCGTTCGCAACGCAGCCGAGCATCGTGCGGATTGCGTACGAGCTCGGCATCAGCGACCAGCTCGTGTTCGCCGATGAAACGCTGCCGCCGTGGGTGAACCACAACGGCAAGCTGCACCCGCTTCCCAAGGGCAAGGGCGGCAAGGGGCCCAAGGGGCAGCTCGAGCTCGTCTTTGGCTCGAATGGTGTGCTCAAGTTTGGCCTCGCCGGTGAGCTACTCTCATGGCCGGGTAAGATCCGCGCGGCTATCGGCGCCTTCATCGGGCACCCGCCGGCGCCCGAGGGGAAGGACGAGAACATCCGCGAGTGGGTGTCGCGCATCCTCGGCGAGGAAGTCTTCCTGCGTTGCGTGGACCCCTTCGTCTCCGGTGTGTACGCAGGCGACCCGGAGACTCTTTCTATGCGGTCGGCCCTCGGCAAGATCGCGCGCATCGAACGGTACGCGTACGACATCGAGTGGAACAAGTGGGGCGCGATCTTCTACGGCGGGCTGAAGCGCCAAATCGAGCTCACCAAGGAGCGGAAGGCCGACCCGCCCGATCCCGCGTGGCCCAAGTTTGACTATGGGAACCCAGGCTCTTTCCGCAAGGGGCTGGCCACGCTGCCGAATGCGATCGCAGCGGAGCTCGGTGCTCCGGTGGGCGGGACGCCCTCGCCCGACTCGAAGGTGCGGCTGCGCTGGGCGATCACGAAGCTCGAGCGGCGGGCTGACGGCCAGTATGTCGCCACCTTTGACTCGCCCGACGGACCGCAGACAGTGGTGGCACGCACTGTAGTCTCCACCGCTCCCGCGCATGCACTCAAGGACGTGCTGGCTCCGGTGATGCCCGAGGCGCGCGAGATCTTTGACAAGCTTCGCGCGGACATTGGCCGGCGCGGTATCTACCATCCGCCCGTGGCCGCCGTCACCGTCGCGTACCCGAAGAAAGCTTTCAAGGACGTCCAGCTCGCCAACGGCTTCGGTAGCCTGCGCGACCTCCCCGGCTTTGGCTCTCTCAACCCGCGCACCGAGGGCGTGCGCACGCTGGGCACGCTGTGGAGCTCGTCGCTCTTTCCGGGGCGCTGCCCGCCCGATTACCATCTGCTGCTTAATTACATTGGCGGCTCGCGCGACGTCGACATCGCGTCTCTGAGCGAGAAAGAGATCGTCGCTGAGGTGGACAAAGGCTGCCGGCAGGTGCTGCTGGAGGCGGATGCACCGCCGCCGAAGGTGCTCGGGGTCAAGCTGTGGCCGACGGCGATCCCGCAGTACGAGCTGGGGCACCAAGCTTTGATGGAGCAGCTCGAGGCGGCCGAAGCACTCCAGCCTGGGCTGTGGGTATGCGGCAACTACCGCTCGGGCGTCGCCTTCCCAGACTGCGTCACGTTCGGGTACGAGCACGCGAAGGTGGTGCGCCGATTCCTCGACGAAGCGCCAGCTGTGCCGCCTGCGCCGGCCGTGCGCCCCGGGGACGAGAAGACGATGGAGATTGGCAAGTGGGTCAACGGTAAATGGGTCCTCAGCCCCACGGGTGTGACGATCGGAGAGGCCGTTGGTGCCGCCTCACAATGGAGGCGGTGAGGGAAGCGGTGAGGGAGGCGGTGAGGGAGGCGGTGAGGGAGGCGGTGCGGGCGGTGGATACGGCGTTCGCATCGTGCTGCTCAGTGCTCTCTGTCTCGGTCCTCGGGGCGCTCATGTGATCGTCTCGGTCTGTTTCGTGTAGTTTGTAGTTCCTTGTGGGAGGTGTTATGGGAGGTGTGTTTTGTAACTGTTTTGAATATCCCAGACGTACGTTTTGTGTTGAATACCATACACTCTACCCTACGGAGATCGAGACGTGTACCTGAACCACTACACACTTACACGACGCGACGCGGAATCCGCATCGTGAATCCCACGTTCTGCTCGCGCGTCGTTTTTACCCGACCGTACGCCGCGACCGAGACGGCGGGGCCGGGCGGTGAGGCAAGGTGCGGCGACGAGCCTCGCACCGACGGTCCGCCCTCCGCTCGGTGGCCGTCCCGGCGCGGGGAGCGGGATCGCCGGGACGCTAAACGGGACGCCGGCGCGTGGCTCTGCGTCCTCTCCGCTCTCCCGTCTCCCGCGGGAGCGTGTATGTGCGCGCCAAGATTGGCGCCAAGCACTTTTTGATGAGTGGTACAACGCCACTGCACGATTTTGAGATGAAAGCTGCACAGTACATTGTCAAATTCATAAGGGTCGCCTCTGTCGGAGAGTAATTGCCCTCTCTTCCAGCGCGTGGACGAGTGCTGCCGCGCCTAGTTGTGTGCACTCAAGCATCCCCAACGAAACGAGGGGGTGCAGGTACCAAAACAAGCCGACGAGGGGCGCGCCGAAAGCAGCGAGCTCGTAGTGATGCCTCTTGCAAAGGGCGGACCACTCGGCGCGCGTCTGGCGGCTGCTGTAGGGCGAAAGCAGCTGCTTGGTGAGAAGCTGGGATAGCAAGTACACTGTGCCGAGCTCCGACGCGAATTGGAAGACTCGAGGCGGCAAGATTCCACTCAGAGCGCCAAGCGCGACCACGGCGGCAAGCATTCGCGAGATCTTCCGCAATTTCAAGAATAGATTCCACGGCAGGGCCAGGCTGCTCAGCAGGCTGCTTCCGAGTGCAAGGCTGCCAACGGCAAGCGCGATGCGAATGGGCGTGAGTGCGACCATCGCAAGGGCAACGAGCATGGGTGCCCATATTGGAGCAGTCCCCACCAGCGCAGCTAGTACCCCAACCTGTGTGAGACCCGTGACAACCAGAGCACGTAGCTGGGCGGCGAGGCCGTTCACAACAGGCTTCCGCTCGAGGATGGCAGCGCTCTCCGGAGACACAGCTCGGAGAGCTGCAAAAAAGGCGCGTCCGCTAAACTTCGGCAGTACAGAACTTGCAAAGTTGAGAAGGACGAATGAAGTAGCTCTCAGTACCTTATCAAACGTGATGACACATGAGCCCGCCAGCCAGAGCCATGGCCGGAGCAGCAAGCACGGCAGCCACAAAAAGGCGGCGACGCTGATGGCGGTTGCCAGTGAAAGCGCGGCACCCGGCAAACAGGATCGTAGAAGCGACGGCGAAGTTAGCAACCGAGCACCGACCAGATGTGCCGACATGCCTGTGTACGCGGACTCCATGGCTGCGTCAAGATCGTCCCTCCACACCATCGTGCGTCGCGCCGTCATGGGCATTCACGCATCATTCAGTACCGGTACTTACCGGTAGCGTCCACTCCACAACTGCGATGTCCGTCGTGCTGAGCGTCTCGTGTGTAGATAGTAGAACGATGCTGCTTGGCTCGACCCAGGCTCACGCCTCACCTCGCGAGTCGCTCAAAGCTGTAAGCTCGAGTAAAAGCTGCCCGAAGCCGAACCAATTGGCCCGAACCCGAGCAATCGTTCGAGGCAGATGTGGCGTCATCATCATCGGTAGCTTTTTTCATATTATAAATGCAAGTGTGATGGCTCATATTTTCGTCGCGGGGCCTCCCGCCATGGCACCCTCGACCCTGCGCAGTATTCACCCGGCATGTTCTCGGCGATATGGCAGGTGCTAGACCTGATCTTAGAACCACTCGGAATCCGTAAACTGTCGACTGTCGAGCGGGTTGCGGGTTGTGATTACCGACTCGGCACGTCATTGACGAACGCGGCGCACCGAGAACGCTGACACGTCGCGATTGTGGAAGCAGGTGCGCAGCGTCAAGCGGTACTCGGCCGCATACTTGACATGCAGTCCGAACACCTCGTCGGGCGTCTCCGATGGCGCGTGAGAGAAGGCGGAGGTCACCTCTGCGAGAGGGCTATTGCTATCCCCAGCCACGCGCGCTCCGAGCGGCTGGCCGATAAGGAAATGGTTCCTGGGGAATCGGTGCAACTCGGCGTGGAAGTGGCTGAGCAGGTACCTATTGTACCCCTCGCCACTGTACGAGAGAGCGGCCTTGTGCTCGGCGGTGTGCGTGATGATCGGCTCAATCATCGCAAGGCACGCGCTCAGCATCAGGGCGCCGCGGCACATAATGAAGCGATCGTTGATCCCGTACCAATCCTCCCCTTCGGGCACGTACACGCGCCGCAAGGCAGCGTTGGCCTCCTCATCCGTCGAGGGCGACAAAGTCTCCCGATCTGAGGATGTGTCCTTTTCCTCCAGGTAGCGTCCCTGTTGGGGGAGCCGCTCGTGCAGCGTCGTGTTGGGCTCTGTGCCTTCCAGGTAGCGTCCTCTGCCCAGCTGTGGAGCCGCGGCGTCCGCCTCGATCAAATCGAGGTCGAGGCGGCATGCATAGTAATGGTCGGTGCGTGTCACAACCAGCCGATCGTACTGCTCCGCCAGCCCAAGCGCCTCGAAACGGGCCGCTGCACGCCACCGGAGAGCAAAGTTGATCCCCGCCGTGCCGGGGACGCGCACACCGTCAACATGCGACCCGCCGAGGCCGCAGTGACCGGCGAAGCCGATGGAGCCGCCGTTGGCGCGGCGCACGTCCGCCACGACTTGGCGCCACGCCGTCGAGTTGCCCAGAGCGTCGAAGTACACTCCCCAGTCCTCAACTTCCTCAGTCCACCAAACAAACTTGGCTCGCTGGAGCAGGCTGCTGCTAGCAGGGGCTGGCTGCCCTCGGGACGCGAAATAGCCCAGCGACAAGGCCAGGTCCGCGCGATTCGGTTCAAGCATGTTGCGTGCGAGCGACTGCCACGCCGGCTCTCCGCCTCGTAACGAGCCCACGAGCACCACGAGAGTGCGCAAACGGCCGTCATCGCCAAGTCCGGCCCTGCGAGTGCTTGCCGCGGTCGCGAAGCCTGGGATGCGACGGCGCACGGTCGCGAAGCCGGGGACGGAGTCGAGCAGCTTATCCGGCCACGCCGCACAGCCTGCGAACCACGAGCAGTCCTTGTGCCTGGCCGAGAAGGAGGCGAAGCGGCATCTCGAGCAGGTGCCGCACAGCTGCATGCACGCGACCTCGGCGGAATCCAGAGAGGCGCTGGCGCTCGCGTTGAGCGACCAGCCGCCGCTCTGGCCGGCGGCGCAGTCGTTGGGCACTTTCTCGTCCCTGTATGCGCAGAAGCCTCGGCGCGCGATGCCCGGTGTCGTCGGTGTGAGGTCCCTTATTGGCATGCTTTTTTATCGACCCCTTTCTCATTGTGAATGTGGGGGCTTCGCCGGCTTCCACGCCGGGCGTGAGTCCGTGAGATAAGGACGCGGCTCCGTCCGAAGGAAATGCCTGAGGCTATTCTGAGGCTGCCCTGTCAGACGGTCCCTACCGTCTTGTGTTAGTATGTGCCCCTGTGTGTGGCCCTTGCCCTGGCTTCAGGCTTGTGGCCCCCGGAGCGTGGCACCGCGCCCCGATTTCCTAATCGGGCGCGCGCTCGTGTTCGCCTTGTGGAATAGCGATCGCTTCTCGCGAGCGCGCTTTCTTTCCTCAGGCGTGAGTCGGGGGTTGCTCGCCTGTTGTAGCTCTCTTATGTAGTACAGTCTGTAGCTCTCTGCGCACTACGCGTGCGACGTCTAAGGTTACTCACAGATGCAGGATACATGCGGGATACATGCGGGATACATGCGAGATACATGTATCTGCAATGTTGATCAAGATACATATGGGATACATCCCAAGGGTAGTCGACGGGGGTGTAACGGCGACGGGGGTGCTCTCGCGTCAGCGGGGCAACTTGATTACCATCGGTAATACGCAGTAATAGCGAGATGATGCACCGTGATGCAGGGTGCCAATCGACAGATCTCGGAACGTAGACCCCCGAACCGCGGAAATTCGGCTTGCATCGGCAAAGCGAAGCCCGCAAACAGCATTTCCAACTTTGTTCACGAAACATCCCGCGCACACCTTCGCTTCCGGTGCGACCCAGCATCTTGGCTGCCGCCCCTCTCTACGTCTCATGGTGAGGACATACATCCGCAAGGGTGGCCATGGCGGTGACCGCAGCAAGGCTGGCCTGCCTGCCTGCTACTGGCAGGAGAAGGGTGGTCGCGCCGCAGCAGCCGCCGCAAAGGCTGCAGCAAAAGCGAAAGAATTGCTAGAGGAAGAGGCAGCAAAGGCGGCGGCCACCAGCCGCTGGAAGCAGTGGGCCAAGCACAGTGATGAGCAGCAGTCGACCAGCAATCAGCTGCAAACAGTGTAATGCCCGCCTTGTGAGCCTCGACTGACT
>Ga0210241_102001_pt1 | contig 13103 bp, 9 predicted proteins | sample ChrtobMetP5a_8mM_FD_155488 | JGI IMG/M metagenome (GOLD analysis project Ga0210241, IMG submission 155488) | Chrysochromulina tobin associated microbial communities from unialgal haptophyte culture, Seattle, Washington, United States - P5a_8mM | ecosystem: Host-associated > Algae > Haptophytes >...
TCCCCTGAGCATGCCGAGCGGCCTGGCGTGTGCGGGCACACCTATTGGGGTGGGGGGGACCGCTCGGGAGTACAGGGAAACGCCTCGGCGACCGGCCCGTAGGGTAGTGTGAAAAAGAACTGTTTCCGAGGAGCACTCATGCCGCAGGAGAGATGATTTCTGATGAAAACTGCCGCGAAAATAAAATTTTTAAGGCCCCCTCGAGCCGGAGCCGCCCACTCGCTCCGGTCCCGGGGGTGCTCTCGCGAGAGGTGCGGGGCAAGCGGGCAACTTGCTTACTTACAGTACAATTGTAGTTTTGTACATGTACAACATGATGAACCGCCTGTACATGTATTGTCAAGGGTGTATTGTGTATAGCGACTTAGCGAGATGCAAACGAGATGCAGGGAGGCCAATCGCCCTTGGCCAATCGAAAAATGTTTAGAGTGCTACCGCCGGCTTCCCCACCCCCGTTTGTCGTTTCGGTGGTGAGGAGCTCTTACTTTAGTCACTTTAGTTCTCTAGTCTCAGTCATGTACAGGACATGTACATACATCTTACATGTCTCCTGACCACATGTGACGATGGTCGAGGTCTAAGTCCGGTCCACCTGCCGTGCTCGGCCCGGGGCCGGGCGGAACTCCGAGCCTGGGCTGCAGTCGTTGCAATCGGCGTCGGAAGCCCAGTTGCACGTCTCGGCGCAGATGGGCGGTGGACGCGGGAAGCGCGGGCCGCAGTCGGCGCAGTCGGTGCCGTAGATGCAGTCTGCGTACTCGGCGCCGGGGACGCCGTCGTCGCAGAGGGAGTCGGAGGTGTAGAGACGCGCCCGCTGGCGCGCCCCCCGAAGGGAACGCAAAAGAAGTCACTCGATGCCGCCGTCGCGTGACGACGGCGGCGTCGAGAGACGACAGTGTCGTGGCGCACGGCAGCTTGCCAGCCGCCTGGAGTGATTCAGTAGTGACGGTGGCCGCACGATGGCCATGGTGACTGCGCGAGCGCGCGTGCCGGCTATGGCGTGCGTCGGTGGGCCCGCGGCCGGCCGGGGCGCGCGTCGGCGGCGCGATTTGCTGCGTAGCAGCGCCAGCCGAGGCGCTGTCACATGGAAGCCTCTTCGGCCGGTGGAGAAATTTGGGACGCCGTTCGAAGGAGCTTGAAGCGCCCGCTTTTGTGCTCCCAAATTTGGGACGACAGACTGGCACACGGACAGACAGACACACACACGCTCAACGAGGTCAAGTGCTGGACGCCGATCAGGAAGTTCCAGGCGCTGGGACACGGCTCGACGAAGAAGGGCGGCGCCGTCTCGACCAACGAAGGCTCGCACATCGCCTTCGGCGGCACCGCGGAGAGCGCGCGCCACCTCACCCTCGGCTGCAAGCAGCGCGGCACGGCGGACCAGGCGCCCTTCGACCACGCCACGGGCGTCGGACACGTGGCTGGGCATGCAGGGCACTACGCCGATGCCCTCGCCAAGGGCCGACAGGTCGTCCTCATCGTCACCGAGACCACCGGCGCGGTGCACCCCGACGCGGTGGGGATGCTGTACGCGTGGCACGCCGAGACGCGCGCCGAGGGGTGCATCGACCGCACGGTCTACGGCACGTCGCGCACGGCCACCACCTCCTTCTTCACGCACCACCTGCGACTCATCTCGCTCGCCGCCGTGATCGGCGCGGCGCTCCCCGTCGCCATCTGGGCGAAATCCAGGAAATCTCACCTCCTTAGCGGCGCCCCGCTTGCTGGCCTGTTGCCAGTAGTCATGTAAGTGCGCCCCCCCGGGGACGCGCCTGCATGAGCGCCGCTGTACTGTGTGGTCCTGTTTTAAATTCACACACACACACCGCAAAAAAATGGGTCCGCCGGCCAAAACCTATCGGGTCGCGCACGCGCTAATTTCACGCTGGCGGTTAATCTCTGAGGCTTCCCTCCCGGTATTCAGACGAAACCGGGGGTGGGGAAGAATCGACAGAAGATCTCGGAGCGTAGACCCCCGACCCGCGGAAATTCGGCTTGCATCGGCCCATCGGCAAAGCGAAGGCCGCAAACAGCCAGGGCAAACAGCTCGTCGTCCAGCTCGTGAATTACTTTCAAATGTGCCTGGATCATACATGTACATGTTTCAAAATGCCCATTTAATCAATGCCATAGCTTGTCGGCCGGGGGAGTCGTCCACACGACACAAAGACCTTATTCACGCACCTTGGATTCCTGGTCGTCGCACAAGATGGACGGCGTTTACGGCATCGCGTTGCTCATGGTGGGGGTGGCCACAGTGACTGGGCTTTTTCTGTTCCTCATCCGGCCCACCTTTCCCTTGCACGATCCCTTGCGGAGCGCCGTCCTCGTCACTGGCACCTCCTCCGGTCTTGGTCGCGCGATCGCACTGGCGTTGGCAGCCTTAGGCTACCGCAAGGTGTACTGCGGCGTTCGCCGTGAGTCAGACGCGCCGACGGAATACTCAACGTGCGTACCACTGGTGCTCGATGTCACCGATCCCAAGCAAATCGCCAATGCTGTCGCCGCCGTAGAGAAGCAGCTTGCCGCAGATGTCGACTGTCATCTCGTGGCGATCATCATGAATGCTGGGATCACTGCGATGGGCCCGCTCGAGACGATTCCCATGAAGCACGTGCGCGAGGCATTCGAGGTGAATGTCTTCGGCTTGCTGAGCGTGGTGCAAGCCTTTCTTCCCCTGCTGCGCGTCGCTCGTGGCGGACGCGTGGTCCTTGTGGGCTCCGAAGCGGGCATGATCTCTCCGGTATTCTACGGCGCTTACGCGGCCACCAAGCACGCCGTTGAGGCGCTCGCCGACAGCTTACGCGGCGAGCTGCTCCCGAGCGGCGTGGCCGTCTCGCTGCTCCAGGTGGGCTCGTGCCAGACGGCCATCGAGATCAAGATGAGGGATCAGCTGCATGAGGGCCTCATGCCCTCCACCTTCCGCGCTGCCGAGCCCTTTTACGAGCGCCGACTGCGCCGCTTCCTGCGCATAATGGACGGCATAGTGCGCCTGGGGTTGCTGCCACCTGCTTCGGCACCTACGAGCGCCGTGCTGCACGCGCTCGGCTCGCGCCGGCCGCACAGCCGGTACCTTATCGGGCTGGACGCATGGGCCGTGTGGGCGGTGGTGCGCCACCTACCCGAGAGCATTGTCGATCGCGTGCAGCAGCTGCTGCTTTGAGCCCGTGCATGCGAGGCCTTGTGGGTTCGTGACGCTGGGCGGCCGCTCGGCTCGGATCGTATTGTTTCTCTTCCGGCCGTCAGCATCTGGAGAACCACTCCACGACTCCTCACGCGCACGTCGTTCGGACCCGCGTCGCTCGCCCCGGCCCCGCCGCGCGCTCAGACTGCCCCGGACGCGAGTGCGGAGACCGGACCGGACCGCGGGGCCGTCCGGTGACCGTCCTTTTACAGTTACACGCGCGCGGTACCGACGTATAGAGGTTACAGGTTTTAGCTCGAGGCCACGGAGCGTGTGCATGGTGCAGGGTTTGGCGCGGGCACGCGGTCGACCGCATCGACGACAAGACACCGGCTCGTGGCCGGAATCTCCATGAGGAATCTCCCAACCGGACGTCAGACCGCGGGCCAGCGGCCACACAACACTCTCGTCTCCACCTGCGACGGCGCGTCCATAGTCGACGGCACGCCTGTCCTCTCCTGAGTGCTGAGAGGTGAGAGCTTGTTGAGTCTTTAGTGCGAGCGCCCGCTTGGTGCTTGAGCATACAAGATATTGCTCTTCCTCTTGCGCACCGCCAACGCCACACCTCTGTACCATGACCTCCTCCTGCGTCCCTGGTACCCGCGTGTGAGGTGTGACTTGTCGCCTTCTGAAAAGTCTGAAAAGCCGCTGTGATCACCGACATCGTCGAGGTCTGGATCCGTCTGGAATTATGGATGGAGAGCTTTTTCAACCGGGAACCGTATCAGAAGCTGCGTCGCAAGGATTGGACAGGCACAGCACACAGCACAAAAGTGTGAGAGAGCGAGGCGGAGGGCGGCAGACACTGGCGTGCAACTGCATGCAGCAGTAGTGCGTCTGACTGGGCGCGCCGCGCACTCGATGGTACGATTGCGCCCCTCGCCGATCCCACATGCGATAGCCATGAAGCTGCGCGAGGGCAATATGGGCCGTTGGCCCTGAGCGGTCCACACGCGGTGCTCGAGCCCATAGGAGAGATCCTTGGGCCGAACGATACTGCAACGTGGGTCGATGCGCGGGACGAGGTTGCCGTATTCGACAACGGACTCGGTGTCCTTGTTCACGTGTTTGGCCGAGTAAACCGCGTCAAAGTCCATCTTTTCCATGCGCGCACCGTCCGCGCGCAACGAAGTGTTGTCGGTCGCGGTCGTGTCTTTCTTCGGTTTCGGCGACAACGCGTGTGCGCGCGAGATCGCCTGTTTCCGATATTCGATTGCGGCCATCGTGTCCGCGGTCGCGAGCACGGGGCCGAGCTCGCGCCCGCGCTCGCCGAAGCTATGCGCGAACTGCGCCTCATAGATCATTTGCGTGGCATCGTTACGGTTGAGGGCCTGGCGCTGCGGGTGGATGCCGATGGCGTCCGAGGTGCGCGCGGCGCGGCTGGGATCTTGCCAGATAGGCGCAGTGTACGGCCGCGAACGCGGCGACAGGCGCGCGGGGCCCACGCCCGTGTGCATTCCGATCGGGTCGGACGAGACCTCGCCGTCGCGTATGCACGGGTTCTGGAGCATTTGGGTCGCGACCGACGGCGGCCGCGGCCGTACCAGCGGCTTCATGTGCGACCACGAGCCGACAGTCTCCGATGCGAGGCGGGTTTGGAGGGCGCGATTGCTCATGTCCACATCGTGCGACGATGGCGGCCGCCCACGCGTGGAAGGCCGCCACTGGTCGCTAAAGGGCACGACGGTCGACCCATAGTGCAGCTCGTTGTTGGTACGCCACGAGGACGGCTGGTGGGCCTCCCATGAGCCTTCACGTACTCCTCGGCCGGTCACTGGACGAGCCCTTAGGGTGGGCATTGCGCGGCTCAGTACGCGCTCGGTGAGCACCGTCCAAGGAGACCGTTCTGGTCGCGCTGTCTCAAACCTTCGAGGACGAGAATGGAGAAACGTCCCACGCGCGGCCGGGGCGCGCATGTATTCCCATACCGGTTTCATGGGGTGCATAACGAAGACGGAAGATGCGCCTCCGAAATTCTCTAAAAGCTGAGCCACGAAAATACGCACATGCCTCGTATGCCAGAACACAAGATTACTCATCGCTGGCTGCGCGCGCGCACGAGCAGCTTCACAGCACTGCACGGCGCGATCAACTCTCTATATCGTTGTCCTCGCTCCGCGCCTGGTGCGGCTTTCCCGGTCGCCCCGGGCAAGCGCATGCCGCACCGCTGCCGCACCGACGAGATGGCTCCTCAATAAATTGGCCAGACGTGGTGAGTGATCGCGTCCTGGAAGAACATGCCGGTGATAGCAATCATGGCGAGGCGGCAGTGCGCGATCTCCTTCGTCTTCATCGTCATCATCGCCCCGGGCTTGTCCAGCTGGAAGGTCTTGATGAGCTTCCCCTTGAGCTCATCATCGAAGTGCTCGCCCGGCACGCCGCCCTTGTAGATGATGCGCGAGCGCAAGCCCTCGGCAATAAAGATTGACACAGCCACCTGCGCTGTGACCTCAATCGGCAGAGCGAAATGATAAGCGAACGGATCGGAGCCCGCATCGGCAGCGACGATCTTGCCGAACGTTACGGGCCAAATGACGCCGACAACCGCAAGCATCGCCTGGCGGCCGTGCATCAGCTCGGCCTCGCGGGCGTAGTTGAGGTCGCCACCCAGCTCCGTGATCGTGGTCGAGAAGCCGAGCGGATCGAATCCCTGATCGCCCGCCATCGAGCCTGCGAGGCGCATCACACGCGAGCACCGGAGCGTCAGCTGGCGACCACGAAGAGAGGGCCCCCGGGGGCCACAGAAAGTGGCCACAGCGGCACGACTTCTTCGATCTTCTTTCGAGGCGGCTCACCGTCGAGCGCCGGCGGCTTCTTAAGGAAGGGCAAGGCCTTGCTGCGCTCGACCATCATGGGCGAGCTCGCGCGAGCCGGCGACAGCGCCGGGGCGGCAGCAGCGGGCGAGAACGCTGGAAGAGAGGCAGCAAGCGCGAGCATTGCGGGTGCAGTGGAAAGCCTCGAGGATCGCACCTCGCGAAGCTAATTTATATGCGCCTTTCCCCACAGCCTGATGAAAAAAGTGTGTGAGGGCTGAGGGGTCTCCGTCCCGCGACACATTCGACACACATGTCCTTCTGATGGCAAGGTCTTTGTCAAAGTACACGATCTCACGACGCCCGCTGCCGCAGCACGAAAAGCGAGGGCGTGTTCATGACCCGAAGCGACGCCGAACCTTCTGGCCCAGCAGCCTCTACGTACAACATCTCCCACACACCCTGCCCCTTGGTCGGCTTGCGTGTCAACTCCCAACCAAAGATCTTGAAGGCCGTCTCTCGAAACGTGACCCGGATGCGGCTGTCGTCGAGTACCTCCCGTTCGGCGTGCAGTTGCACCGTGAGAGCGCCACCGAGAAGTTGCACCTGGTTGACGAAGGCCTTGTTGTCGAGGATGATTTGGGTCACCTTGCCTACGAACGGTCCGACCTTGCCATTGGAACCGCCCTTGGACATAGAATAGAGCAGATCGTCTGGCGAGTGAATCGAGAGCACACACTGTCGATTGGGAGCCCGACCGTCCTTGCGAAAGCGCTCGAGGCTCAAATGCCGTACATGTGCCAGAGAGGGGTATGCGCGCCTGCTTTGGTTTCGACTCGGCCGAAAGTGCCGTGGCACAGCGCTGCACGCGCGCTTGCTCCTCTTCGGCTGCGTCCACCCCGACAACGCCTGCAGCCGCGATCGCCTCAAGCAACGGTGCCACACCTTCAGCAGCTGTGGCAGTCGCACGGATGTTGTCGTGGCGGCGTAAGCCCGAACTTGCGGATGCAAATACGAACGCGCTCGTTACTGGCACGGTGGTGAGGATTAAGAAAGGATTCATCGTTGGCGTTCCGTTCATATGAACACTCGTACACACAACACGTAAGCAGCACAACTGTGAAAACAATACAGGACTCCCGTTCACATTCACGTTCGCGTTAAATTGCCGTCTCCGTACACTTTCACGGAGAGTTTTTTCAATTGAGTTTTTTTGAGTTTTTTTCGCCAGCACGTCTCTGAGTCTGACTACCTAGTACCTTGTATGGAAAAAATACAGCGCTGATATGGAAAAAATACAGGGAAATCGTAGTCACACCACCGATCGCCCCCGCACACCCCGCTTGTCTACTCCGCGGCTATCGCGGCGTCCGGAGCCAGCGACGCGCGCGAATCTCGCTTGCGGCTGGCCATGGCGCCTGCTGAACGCCTGCTGAACGCCTGCTGAACGCCTGCTGCGGCCAATCCAATGTTGCTCGCGCGTGTGCGCTTAGGCGACTGAGGGGAAGGACGCGCAGTCGGAGATGCCGCACTTGTTCTTGCCGCGTGCCATCTTGAAATAGCCGTCCATGCCGAAGGTCTCGCCCCATGAGTTGCGCAGCGTCCAGTACTTGCCGCCTGGGGTTTGCTTGCCGTAGCCGACGACCACGACGGCGTGGTTGACGTCCTCAGGCTGGTCCTGGCAGACGCCGTCGTACACGCCCTCCTTGTAGTTTCGGAAGTCGGACGACACCTGATACGCAATCGAGACCGGGCCATAGGTGCCAACCGCCTCCTGCAGCTCGATCTCGTCGAAGGCGGTGATGTTGTTCACCGCGCGGACCTGCGCCACACCCTTGCCGGAGTACGTACACGGGCCGTCCTTGCCCGTGTATGGGTAGATCGTCTCCGTGTCGTGGCCGCCCACATAGTGCAGGTACTCGAAGGCCTGAGATGGCAGCCCGCCGTTGCACCCGAAGTTGTTGAAGGCGCCTGCGCAGTCAACCAGCTGCTGCTCAGAGAGGTTCTTGGCCTGCGAGTGCTTGAGAATGTAGTGGGCCTCCATAGATCCGACGGTCGAGAAGGTCCAGCACGAGCCGCAATGGCCCTGCAGCGGAGGTGCAGCCGCACGGGAGTAGGGGGGCACGCGCGTCAACGCATTCGCAGCGCTGGGGGTACTAACTCGGTTGCGGCCGCACCTGGTTCTTGACCGGCCAAGGCGTAATCTTCTCAATCTCGTCGCGCCAGTCGATGGCGTCGGGAAGCAGATCCTCAACGAGGCCCTTCTTCCAATTTCCCGAGGCGGTGTGCGTGGCCGAGCAGTTCTGCGGCGTCATGAGCTTCTCCGCCTTGAATTCGTCCCAGGTGAGGTCGGAGAAGGCGTTGAGGCCGGCGGTCCACGAGGCACCCTTGGCGTTGTGGCTGATGATCTCCTCGCGGGTCCGCATCCAGCTCATCTTGCGCAGATCGTGCTCTGCGGAGGTCTTGTATACCTTGTCGTGCTGCGCCTTCCACGAATCCCACTCGGCATCCGCGGACAAGGAAACGGGCGAAGCGAGCACGGCGATGGCGACAGCGGACAACATCCGGGGGGGTACAACGGATTCCGGCAATGTGAATCATTGTCCTTAATCACGGTTCAATACGGTCTTCGAAGGGGACCGGACTCTGCTTCCGAGTGCCGCTCGGACTTTGTTATGAAAACTGAAGTTTCACAGAAATGGAGATCTTTGCGTCCGGCGGCCCGCACGAGCACACTCTCGCCGGCACATTCTGGAATCACGTTCCAAACGCGCAGCCAGTCCACGTCATCGCCGGTGCGTACCGCCGCGGCGTCGAGGTCGCTCCGAGCAAGCTGATGGCGGACACGTCCACGCGGGCCGTGACTGTGCAAACACCTCACCTCTTCATTGACTTGCGCATCGCTGCAAGCAGGCCGCAGACGTGCGCACGACGCTTGGATGAGCTCACGAATGCCGAGCTGGTCTCAATCATTGTGAGCACGCACTGCTTCGGCGGCGTTACACTCAGGGAGCCGACGCGGCCGCCGCCCTTGGATGGCACCTCGGTCTTTGACAGTGTGCCGCCCGGGCACACGTGCGTCTGCACCCGCTGGCACCTCCTCGACTGGCAACCGTTCCCACGGCTGACCCCCAATCGATGGAGCGTCCAAGAGCTCTGGAGCAGCGGTGGCTGGGCAGAGTTTTCGGTGCGACGCGACCCTGCTGGCCAAGCCGCCTACATAGAGCACTGGATGGAGCTGCGCGGCAGCCGCTCCGGAACCTATGTGGCGCTTCGCCGGCTGACGGCCTCGTCCGCCTCCTCCTCCTCCTCCTCGGAGGCGCTACTTCTCGTAGCCGGAGACTCCTTTGCCTACCTCGCTGGCAGGCCGCCGGAGCATGCGCTGCCAATAGTCACCCCGGGCTCTGAAGGCCACCCCGCCGACCGAGGGCGCATCGAGCCGCTCGCTCTGGCGGCGCTCGCGCGTGGCGATCGGGCGGCCTTGTTGTCCATGCTGAGCATGGAGTGCCACTTTGGCAGCGTCGCGGCCAACAGCGCGATGGCGACGTGCCCCGAGGCGCAACTGCTGCGGAGCGCGGGCGCAAGCGCGCCGGCGATAGCGGCAGGGAGTACGAGGTGGTGCATTCACTTGTCCTCGTGGCCTTGGATGGAGGGCACGTCGCTTGAGGATTGGGTACGCGGCTTTCGCTGGCAGCCGAGGGGCGCTACTACTGGCGCGGGACTCACGCTCGTGCACGCGCCCAGCGGCGACGAATGGCAGGTGGTGCATTGCGAGGGCGACTACTTGAGTGGCGTCGCTGATCTGCTCCGGGGAGGCAGCCGACTTTGAGCTTCAGACCACGGTTTCGAAAGGAGGCTGTGCTCGTGAACGTGTGCCATTTACAATTTACAGTGAGAGTCAGAGTTCACAGAGAGCGGTACACAGACGATATACCCGTACACCCCAATTTTATACACAAAGTCACGCACTCGCACACGTCGCACAAAGATCGCGCAGGGTAGGGGGTGTACTGCCGTGTTTTGAGGACATCGACTATCGTCCATCCGTCGTCCTCTGTCATGTCACCTGAGCTCCCCACCGCGACACCCCGCGGCCGCGGCCGCTGCCCTGACGCCGGAGTCAATCCGCGCTTTGGGCACGAGCCAATTAGAGGTTCGTCATTCACACGACCCTCCATGCTCCGGCCACGGAGCGCCGTCCCGAGCACAGGTCGCTCTGCGTGTCTCTCGCTCTCTTGTCTCAGGGGGTGACCAGCGCTGCCGTTGAGCCCCGCCGCTTCTCATTCTCAGGTGTGAAGACGGGTGTGAAGACGTTCAGCCCCGCCGCTTCTCATTCTCAGGTGAGCCATGCATGGCCTGTACCATCGACCAGGTGAGCCAGGCATAGCATGCACCACCTCTCAGGTGAGCAACCTCAGGCGAGCAACCTCAGGTGAGCAACCTCAGGCGAGCAAGCACAGGTGAGCAACCTCAGGCGAGCAACCTCAGGCGAGCAACCTCAGGTGAGCAACCTCAGGCGAGCAACTTCAAGAGCAACCTCAGGTGAGCAGGCCCATGCGGGGGCCCGAGGGGCCCTGGAGCTGCCCTGCGGTGGTGGTGGGCGCCAGGAAGAGGGCGTGGTCCTGATCCTTGTAGTGCTCCCAGTCCTTATTCTCGTCCAGGATCGCTTGGATCGTCGGGCCGAGCCGTGGGTCTTGTACTAAGGTCTTGAGCAACGTCACGGAGTGCGCCTTGATCGTGGCCGGGTCTTCGGCCGTCTCGAGCCCCCCCGCGATCAGACCGAGTACGAAAGGCACGATCTGCGCCTCATGGAACTTCTCGACGAGCTCAGGCGCCTTGCACATCTCGTTCATGGCGGGGAGCAGTTGCGCGCACATGTTCACATTGATCTTCATCGCCTTCAGGAGCGGCGTGGCCACATCCAGAGCTCGCATCGCATGCACCACCTCGGGGGCACCACTCAGCACACGCACCACCATCACGGCGCTCTTCTGCAGGTCCGCGCGGTCGGCGGCCGCGGCATTCAAGATCTTGAGCAAGTAGCCCATAGCCGCCACGTGGAGAGCGAGGGCCGGGTTGGCCTGCAAGAGCACCACGAGCACCCGTGAAAGGTCCGCGAGGACTTCGGCAGATTGGCGTCCCTCGACCGCCTGGGCCCAATCGGCGAGGAGAGCCTCGAGAAAGGCGCGAGGGTCGCGGAGTTGCCATGACGGCTGCGCGAGCAGCTGCTTGATGTACACGCCGCCTACGAGCTGCTGGTCCTTGAGCTGAGGGTACCTGCATTCAGAGGCATTCAGAGGCGAGCAGAGCCCATGGCGATGAGCGGCGATGCGTGGTACTCAGGGGGCACTCAAGGGACGATCGGGAGGCAATCAGGTTACAATCAAGAGGCCATCAGGATACACTCAAGAGGCAATCAGGATACAATCAATCAAGAGGCCAGGCGGACGCAATCCACCGCAATCAACAGGCTCTCAGGCGCGAGCAATCAACACGCAATCCACCGCAATCAACAGGCTCTCAGGCGCGAGCGGCGGCCACATACTCGACCACAAAGTCGGCGGGCAGCTCAAAGGGCGCTGTGGGATCCCTGCGCTGCGAGGCGAGCGCCTCATCTGACAAGTGCAGCAGAGAGCTGCGCAGCTCGGCACGCATCGAGGCATTCCAGATGAGCTCGGGGTTCTCGTGCGACGCGTCGAAGAGGGCGACGGTGCGCTTGGCGTCATCGGCGAGCGTCTGCACGAACACCGCCGGCATGAGCCGCTTGACCCTCTCGTTGATGCGAGGGCCGTGCAGCCGATCCGCGGCGAGCTTGCACAGCAACCCACCCGCGAGCGCCCGCTGCTCGTCGCTCCAGTTGATCTTGACCATCTTGGCGGGGGCGTCGTCTTGGGCTCCCGGCTCGGCCGGCGGCTCCGCGTCGTCTTGGGCGGGCGTCGTCGCGGGCGCGCCCGAAGGGGGCGCCGCGCTCTTGTCATTGAGCTCGATGACCTCGAGCTGCGCGGCCGCAAAGAGATGGAGGACGTGGATGAGGCCGCCGTGGTGCAACAGCGCTCCAACCACGTTCTGGTTGGCCGAGAGCGCAGTGAAGAGCCGCAAGACGTGCTCGGAGTGAGGCGGTGCGCAGCGTAGCAGCGCCTGCAGGTGGGCCATCGAGTGCACATCGGCGCCGAGGGCCTCGACGCATTTGGCTGAGTTGCATATCGCCATCGCCAGCTGGAGAGCGAGCGTGAGGGCCGAGGCCGTCTGCCGCTCATGCGAGTACGAGAGGAGAACGCGCAGCCGGCCCGCGCCGAGCAGCTGCTCCTCCACGTTGAAGTTGTGCGTCGAGATGAGCAGCGTGAGCATCGCGTTCAGCGCGAGGGCCACGTGCGCCGAGACGCGCGCCTCAGGCTTGGCGAGCGTCGAGCCCATTTGGGCGCCGGGTGGCTCGACGAAGAGGGCGTGTTTCGTCAGGTACTCGAGCAGCGCGACGCAGAAGTGCGTCGCATCGGTCAGGGGGAAGGACGGGTGCTGCGCGTACACACGCACGTAGACCGCGCCCACCTTGAGCTCGGCCTTGAGAGACTCGTACACGAGGTTGTCGGCCTCGGCAAGCGGCGCCGTCCCGGGCGACGCGTACGAGCGCTCGACGCGCTTCCCCACAAACTCAAGGAGCTCAGCGCGCGTGTGGTGGTTCCAAATTAGGTAGGGCGTCTCCGAGGCCGAGTTGATCAGCTTGAGCAGGGACGTCATCGAGCTGGCCATCGTCTCGGTATTCGTCGCCCCATCGAGCAAGTCGGCCAAGTAGCTCGTCAGGATGTTCTGTGCGGCGGTGCGCACGCCCACATGCGGGCTGGTCCCGAAGTTGCGATAGCCGCCGAGCCGACGCAGCATCGTGACCGCCAGCCGGCCGCGTGCATTGTACACGAGCTGCGCGTTGCTCTCCTCACTGGCCTCAACCCCAGCAGCCACCGCCTCGTCCAGCGTGAAGTCGTACTTGGTGAGCAGCGCGAAGCCAAACCAAGCCGCACCCGCGCTCGCAAGGCGCGCTTGGCACACGCTGTTGGCACAGAGGGCTGAGACGGCGTCGAGCGCCGCCTCAAGCAGTTTGGGCAGCTGCGTCAGGTGCAAGCAGCGCACCACGTCGTCGAGTGCGCCGAGGTTCTCCTAAGGAGGGGGGGCGAGGG